>Ga0136636_10000025_pt1 | contig 50531 bp, 36 predicted proteins | sample AntDrymUQ8522106_2_FD_104653 | JGI IMG/M metagenome (GOLD analysis project Ga0136636, IMG submission 104653) | Polar desert sand microbial communities from Dry Valleys, Antarctica - metaG UQ852 (21.06) | ecosystem: Environmental > Terrestrial > Soil > Desert | place: Antarctica: Dry Valley... | reverse complement strand
CGGCAGGAATCCGTTCATGAGCTCTCTGAGATGATTGATCTCCGCCAGCAGATCCAACTGATTTTTCATAGCGAAGAAATTTCCCCAACCGACAAAACCGAAATAACACATTGGATATCAAGCAAAAGCCCGGTCAGTAACCTTAAACTTTTAAGGATTCTTGCTTATGGATTGCCTTCAGTTACATTACTATGCATTGCACTTTCAGTTGCCGGAATTATTTCATTCCCTGTAACTCTGATCGTAATTCAGTTGATCATTGTATTCCTGTATGGCAAACAAACGCTGAAAGTCCAGGAAATTATTACTTCGAAAAGCAAAATCCTTAACAGGTATGCACAATGCCTGCAACTTATTGAAGGTACCGCTTTCAAATCCACCTACCTGGCTGATTTGCAGAAAGAACTTGTAACGGAAACCAATCAGAGTCCATCAAAATCAATACACCAGCTTTCGACCATTCTCAAATATATGGATTCGAATCTTAACCTGCTGGTATCGGTCATTTTAAACGGACTGTTTATGTTCAACCTTCACCTTTTACTGAAAGTTGAGAAATGGAAAAAGAAAAACAGGGAAAAAGTCCCGGTATGGTTTGAGGCTATTGCCACTTTTGATGCATTGGCCAGTCTGGCTAATTTCAACTACAATCACCCGGATTTTATTTTCCCGGAAATGCTTCCCGGAGATTTTAATTTCGAAGCTAAAGACCTCGGCCATCCGCTTATTGAGCCTGGCGATCGGGTGGTGAATGATGTTGAAATCAAAGGCTGGAACCAGTTTTACACTATCACCGGCGCAAATATGTCGGGTAAAAGCACTTTCCTGCGAACCCTTGGAGTAAACTATATTATTGCCATGGCCGGAGCGCCGGTTTGTGCCCGTGAACTTCGCTTCTACCCTATTCAGATTCACAGCAGCATACGCACAAGCGATTCGCTGGTAAAGCACGAATCGTATTTTTACGCCGAACTTAAACGTTTGAAACAAATAATTGACGAACTGGAAAGCGGCAAAGAAAAATTGATACTTTTGGATGAAATACTGAAAGGCACGAACTCAAGGGATAAGCAGGCCGGGTCCATTGCACTGATAGAACAATTACTGAACTACAAATCGGTTGGCATGTTTGCAACCCACGACCTTGCGCTTGGCGAACTGGCAGACCGTTACCCGGGACATGTAAACAACCTTTGTTTCGAGATCGAAATTGCAGGTGATAAGATGGTGATTGATTACAAACTGCATAAGGGCGTTTGCAAAAACCTGAATGCGACTTACCTGATGAAAAACATGGGAATTCTTTTTAAAACTATGAAGTAAGCCATTTCTTAAATTCCAGACTGAACCTTTGTTCTCCTATATATGTTCTTACTTTAACTACTTATTTTTATGAAATCATTCGAAAATTTTCTTGAGAGATTAATTTACAATTCGCGTTGGATACAGGCTCCTGTATATGTAGGACTTATCATAGGCACCCTGGTATTTTCAGCAAAATTCTTTATAGAATTATACCATATGGTTGCCACATTTGGAATAAGTGATGAAAAAACGCTGATGATTGCAATCCTCACTCTGATTGATGTTACAATGGTTATAAACCTTTTGATTGTAGTAATTATCGGCGGATACTGGACTTTTGTAAATAAAATTGAAATAATAAAAGAGGAAGAAAGGCCTGATTGGTTGAAAAAAATTAATGCCGGTACATTAAAAATAAAGCTGATTGTTTCACTGGTCAGTATTTCAGGAGTAGATCTGCTTAAATCCTTTATCAATATTCAGAACATAGGCAACGAAAAAGTTATTCTTCAGATTGCTATTCACCTTACATTTATAATTTCGGCACTATTGCTTGCACTTTCTGATAAAATCATGGATAAATCATCCAATCATTAATGAGATACAGAAAGAAAGAAAAAATTAATTCTGGGGCCAAACCATTCAGCCTGCTTATTTACTAACTTTGAAAGGTTATTTTACATCGTTTAAAGCTCTGATTTAAAAAGGGTATATGTTGCACTATTCGATACCGATGTATGTTTAGAACCATATAGCTTACACTAAAAAATTTATCAATTAATACTACTTTCTATGAACCTCTTTTTCACCAAGTTCGTTGATTTGGCATTCGACGATGCCATAGCACATGTAACCACCATCCTGAAGGAACACGGTTTCGGCATAATTACCGAAATTGATGTAACGGAAACCCTAAAGAAAAAGATTGATGTAGATTTCAGGCCATACCGGATTTTAGGCGCCTGCAACCCTTCCTTTGCACACAAAGCTTTAATCACTGAGGATAAAGCAGGAATAATGATGCCGTGCAATGTTATATTACAAGAGCATACTGATGGAAAGGTAGAGATCACTATCATCAATCCCGATGCCGCTGCCGCAGGCCTCAAAAACAAAGCACTGGAGGATTTTGCTTGCGAAGTAACCAAGGAACTGAGGCATGTATTCAGGAAAATCTGATTCATATTGAATTTGAATGAATCGGATATAGCTATTCTTTTACTGTATGACTGCAGGTTTTGAAAAAGCACTCTGATGTGGTCTCCTGCAATCAGAATTGTCCGTTTGGAAAAATATTTTCAAAAAAATATACGAAATTTTATAAAATATGTAATCTTAGAGTTTTTTCTGCGTCTCAATGTTTGTATCATCCGATCCGGTAAATATTTCCTGTAAATCGTGTAAAGATAAATTATGAAGATCGAAATTATTGGATTAAGCAAAGTCTATCCCGGAGGCAAACGTGCACTTTCAGACATCAATCTTACCATCGGTAACGGCATGTTTGGTCTTTTAGGACCTAACGGTGCCGGGAAATCAAGTTTAATACGAATTTTGGTCACTCTTTTAACTCCTTCGGAGGGCAAGGTAAAAGTGAATGGTTTTGATTTAATGAGCGATCGGGGCGAGATTCGTAAAATGTTAGGTTACCTGCCGCAGGACTTTCGTTTCTTTAGCAAACTTAAGACATGGGAATTTCTTGATTATGCAGCCAGCTTGTCGGGATTGACGAATTCAACTATACGCAGTAAAAAGGTTGACGAATGGCTTGAAAAGGTTGGTCTTTTTGAAGCCCGCGACCGGCAGGCCAACAAACTTTCGGGCGGAATGAAACGCCGGCTTGGCATTGCCCAGGCTTTGATAGGAGAACCAAAAATTATTATAGTTGACGAACCCACCACCGGGCTTGATCCGGAAGAAAGGATCAGGTTCCGCAATATTCTTTCCGAACTCAGCCAGAAGGATGTAATCATATTGCTTTCGACCCATATTGTCGGCGATATTTCGAGTGTATGCCATGAACTTGCCCTGCTTGACAATGGACTTCTGGAGTTCAACGGCTCACCGGAGGCATTAATCGAAAAAGCAAACGGGCACGTATGGCAGGTTCAGACATCGGGAGTTGAATATGACCTGCTCAAAAATAAATATGCCGTAACTTCAACCATTCCTACAAGCGAAGGATGGGAAATACAACTGGTCGGTGATAACCTTGATATGCCCAATGCCATTGAAATACAGCCAAATCTTGAACATGCATATGTTTATTTTATGGAAGCACTCTCGCAAAAATCTTAAGTTTAATTAAAATGTCATTTTACCTGGTCAGAACAGTTGCCAAATTCGAGGTTCGAACCCTTCTCAGAAGCTGGTTCTTCAGAATATTTGTCGGGCTTACCGTTTTCGGACTTGGCACTTATAATATAGCGCTTAATATTGAATCAAGCGGGGCACCCTGGATTTTTAAAGCCCTGGCAGTTTCAATCCCTTATGCAAACCTTATTATCCTGAATCTAGGACAGGCAATCGTAGCTGTGTTCCTGGCATCGGAATTTTTAAAACAGGATAAAAAGAACGATTCGGTAGAAGTAATTTATGTGCGCTCAATATCAAATTTTGAGTACATCCTGGGTAAAACCCTGGGTATTCTTTCTGTTTTCTTCATCCTGAATGTACTGGTGTTGATGATTGGAACCGGTTTCTCCTTCCTGAATAATTCTTCTTCCACAAACTTTTTTGCCTACCTCATTTATCCGCTTCTTATCAGCCTGCCCACTTTGATTTTCGTTTTCGGATTATCCTTTTTCCTGATGGTATTGATTAAAAACCAGGCTGTTACATTTATACTTTTGCTCGGATATATTGCCTTAACCATATTTTACCTGAATGAAAAAGCTTTTCACGTTTTTGATTTTATTGCTTACACTGTGCCAATGATTTATTCGTCCATCAGCGGTTTCAGCAACCTCGATGAGATACTTTTACACCGTGGCATCTATTTTCTGATAGGCATTGGATTGATTCTGATGACCGTTTACAAGCTGCAAAGGCTTCCGCAGCACCCAAAATCAGCCAAAATTCCGCTGATCGCCGGTATTGTTTTTCTGATAGCAGGTGGACTGTGCATCAATCAATACCTGGCTTTAAAACAAAATCAGATTAAACTGAAGAAAGAATACATCAGATTAAACAACCGGTATGCTTTCCGGCTTCAGCCTGCAGTTAAAAACTGTGCGATTGACCTCAATCACCTGGTCAATAGAATTTCAGCAGTTGCAACATTGGAAATGCAAAACCAACAGTCTGAAAACATTGATTCCCTGATATTTAACCTGAATCCCGCCTTACAAATTAAAAGGATTTCAGTAAATGCTAAAGAAACCGGTTTTACGCGCAGCTCACAGCTTGTATTTGTAAAGATGGCCAGCAGTTTAAAGCCGGGAGAAATTATAAAAGTGCAGATGGAGTATGCCGGCAGCATTAATGAGTCTGTCTGTTTCCTGGATCAGAATCCTGACGAATATGATGATATTTTCACAGATCAGGTATTTACTCTCCGCAAGCGATCAGCATTTCTGCAAAAGGATTTTGTTTGTTTAACAAGCGAATCGCAATGGTACCCGACGGCAGGAGTTAGTTTCGCATCATCAAATCCGATGAAGAACGAGCAGGATTTTGTGAATTTTTCGCTGAAAGTTAAAACAAGTCCCGGCCTCACTGTTATTTCGCAGGGAACATCAAAAACCTCAGGAAATGGGATAACTGAATTCAGTGCTGATTATGCCCTGCCCAAAATTAGCCTGCTCATCGGAAACTATTCTGCTGTTCAACTCAGGGTTGATTCGGTGGATTATACTCTTTATACTATTAAGGGCAATGAGTATTTCAAATCGCATTTTACAGATATTTCGGATACTCTGCCTCAACTGATCCGCAGCTTAAAGCAGGAATACGAGTTAAACCTGGGTTTAAAGTATCCTTTCAAACGGTTTTCTCTTGCCGAAGTGCCGGTTAATTTTACCCGCGATAATCATAAAAACTCAGGCAGTGGCGAAGCTATACAACCCGAAATTGTTTTCTATCCCGAAAAGGGAGTTGCCTTTGAAGGCGCTGATTTCAGGAACAGGAACTTCAGGATAAAAGAAGAACTGAAAGGAAATAATGAAGAGGCGCTGCCCGAAGAAATACAAACCCGGATGTTTAGATCCGTTATACAAAATAACCTTCTCCAGGCACCGGCACCTTTGCCCGACTGGAAGAGATATTCATATTCTGCTTTCCCCCTTTTCTACACCTATGTGACGCAATTAAATTCAGGAAAACTGCCTGTGTTGAATGCCGCTTTTGAGGCCTATTTTAAAAACAGAAACTACAAAACAGAATCTGAGTTTGACGATTATCCGCGATTAACGGCCGAAGAAAAAGTAAATATTGAATTAGGGACCACATCTCTGGACGAAATGCTGAAAAAGAATATTGGTTTCGGGAAAAATGACGAATCCCCGGTTTCGCTGAGTGATGTAGTGTTGTTTAAAGGCAGGCAATTGTTCGGAATGCTTCGGGCAAAGTATGGCGAAAAGGAATTGGATACTTTGCTCACAAGTATTTACCAGCAGCATTTGCATAGGAAAATCAGCCTTGATGAGATTAATACAAGCTTTAAATCGAATTTCAGGATCAGCTTTGATAGCATGGTCCAAAAATGGCTAAATCAGAAAACAATTCCCGGTTTCCGAGTTCAGGATGTTGCAACCTACAAAATTGTGGATGGCGAAAGGGAAAAATTTCAGGTTCGCATGAAGGTAACTAATTTTGAAAATGCCGATGGTTTGATAACAGTAAATTTCGAACTCAACACTCCTAACCAGTCAAAAAGCAAAAGCAGGGAAAACCAGTTTAATGTTGATTTCACGCGGAAAGTGTATGTGGCTGCCAACTCAACCCTCGAAATCGGATATACTTTCACTGCAGAGCCCACAAGGATGTTGATTGAAACACATATTTCGAAAAACCTGCCATGTTTATTAAATTATAATTTTACAGGTTTTACCGAAACCCGGAAAACGCCTGCCTTTGATGGCACACGTAATATTGAGTTTGAAGGTATTAAGGCAACAAATAACGAAATAATAGTGGACAATGAGGATGCCGGATTTTCATTCAACCAACTGAGTGAAATCGCATATCTGAAATCGGTTATCAGGCGGGATAATGAAAACCGATATAAGTACGATTGGATACGATGGTGGAATCCGCCCGGCAAATGGAAAGCCACACTCAGCTCAAAATTCTATGGAAATACAACACATTCAGCTTATTATATCCAAGGCGGCGATGGAAACCAGGTTGCAACCTGGAAGACAAAGTTACCTGATCCAGGAGTGTATGAAGTTTATTTTTACCTGGATAAATTTGAAATGCAATGGCAACGAAATAATAAGCCCCCCGATTACAATTTCATAGTTTACCACGATGGAGGCACCGATAAAATAATGCGGAACAGTAAAGATATGGAGGATGGCTGGGTGCTTCTGGGGACCTACAGCCTGAACTCCGACACAGCCAAAGTGCAGTTAACGAATAAATCTGTCGGTAATATTTTGATTGCCGATGCAGTTAAATGGGTCAAAATAAAGTAATCAAGTAACAGGATTTACATTTAAAAGCTATGAATATATTTCTAAAATTTCTGCAGCTATCAGTTTTCGTGCTGCTTGTTGTTCACCCGCAGGTATACGGACAAAAAATTCTTACGTTGGATGAAGCCATGTTGGTAGCCATTAACAACAGCCCGGAAATTATAAAATCGGAACTCAATATGACCATAAGCAGGGAAAATCTGAAAGCCCGTGAAGCTACCACTAAATCATTTTTCAAATTTCAGTTAACACCCTATTCCTACGACCAGACCCGCTCGTTTAATTCCTTGTTTTCGACCTGGAATACAAACAAAACCACCAGGGTATTTGGCGATTTTATTGTTTCACAGCCCATCCTGGCGACTGACGGAAGAATATCGTTGCAAAACACGCTTCAATACCAGGATGCATACAGCGACTATAACAGCACTCGGTCGCAGGGGTACAGCAATTACCTTTTCCTGAAGTATTCGCAACCTGTTTTTACGTACAACAGGTTAAAGATGGAGATTAACCAGCTGAAATTATCGCTCGAAAACGCCACACTCAGCTATTCAATTCAGCGTCTCTATCTCGAACGGCAGGTCACGCAGTTTTTTTATTCCGTTTACCAGAAACAGATGGCTGTATTGATAGCTGAAGATGAGCTGAAGAATCAAAAAGTCGGATACGAAATTATAAAAGGTAAAGTGGAAGCAGGTTTATCCCCAAAAGAACAATTGCTCCAGGCTGAATTAAACCTGGCCACCAGTGAATCGAACACGCAAACTACAAAGGTAAACCTTGAAAATGCAAAGGACGATTTCAGGGTATATATCGGAATGCCATTGAGCGAAGAGTTTGATGTACTGGCAAATGTCGATTTCTTACAGGTAAAGGTTGATATGCTCCAGGCCATTGATAACGGCCTAAAAACACGAATGGAACTCAAGCAAAGGCAGATTAACATACTCGAGAGTCAGGATCAGTTAACACGGGCAAGGGCTACCAATGAATTTGCCGGAAATATTGATCTTTCATTGGGTTTATTCGGCGAAAATCCGAATTTGCCCGAGGTTTATTCCACTCCCACACGTAGTCCTCAGGTGATGGTAACATTAAACATTCCACTCTGGGACTGGGGCGAAAGGAAAGCCAGGATCAAGGCTGCTGAAGCCAATATAAAAATTGAAGAAATAAACCTGGGCAACGAACGAAATAATATCGAGATTTCAATCAGGCAGATATACCGCAGCCTTCAAAATCTTGACATGCAGATTGAAATAGCAAAGCAAAACCAAAAGAATGCTCAATTAACCTACGAAATTAATCTTGAACGCTACAAAAACGGAGATCTTACTAGTATGGACCTGAGCCGTTTTCAAAATCAGCTCTCAGAAAAAAAGATGAACCTGGCCAACAGCCTGATCAGTTATAAGCTGGAGCTTTTAAACCTTAAAATTCAATCTTTGTGGGATTTTGAAAATAACCACAGTTTTGTTCCTAAAGAAATGCAGGAAAATATTCAGATGATAAGGTAGAGAAGCGATTCATCGCATCTGTACGAATTTAAAATCCTTTAAGATCCATCCACGATCATCATAACAAATCATATCAAAAAAAGATAAATAATCGTCTAAATAAATTCATAATTGTCATGAAAAAAATAATTCTTTTCCTTGTGCTGATAGCCTCTTTAGCAGCCTGCAAGCAAAACCAGAACGAAGCAAGTCAGGATATAACAGTGCCCGTAACTGTTAATGAGATCAAGCCGGGATCCATTGAGCAATTCACTGGAATTACCGGAAATGTGAAACCGGTGAAAGAAGTTCAGTTGAAAAGTGAGATGTCGGGTCAGTACCAACTCAGGAACAATCCCGGCACCGGACGTCCTTTTTCGCTGGGAGCACAGGTAAAAGAAGGACAGGAAATAATTTCCCTCGAAGACAAAGAATATGAAAGCAATATTAAAATCAATTCACTTAAGCTCAATCTCGAAACATCGAAACAGGTATTTGAGAAACAGCAATCCTTATACGACAAAGGAGGCGTAACACTAAGTGAATTGAAAAATGCTGAAATTAATTTTATGAATGCCAACTATTCATACGAAGATGCTTTGTTCCGCTTGCAGAAAATGCACGTGAAAGCTCCTTTCAGCGGAATTATCGTCGATCTGCCTTATTTCACTCCCGGCGTCAAAACAGACGTAAATGCTGCGCTGGTTAAAATTATGGATTTCAGCAGCCTGCTCATGGAAATAAACCTGCCTGAGAAAACTATGGGCTATATTAAAGCCGGGCAGGAAGTCAGAATTACAAATTATACCTTTCCGAACGATACACTTCGGGGTACAATCTCCCAGTTGTCACCTGCCATCGATCCTGATACCAGGTCTTTTAAAGGCGTTGTGCTCATCTCCAATCCAAAGCTTCTTTTGAGGCCCGGCATGTATGCGAAAGCCGAAATTATAGTTTCGACAGCGAAAAATACAATCGTTATTCCTAAAGATATTATCCTCTCAAAACAAAACGGCAACACGGTTTTTGTTGTTGAAAAGGGAGTTGCTTACGAACGTATCGTTCAGCTGGGACTCGAAAACCCGACTGAGGTTCAGATTGTATCCGGGTTAAGTCTTAAAGATAAAATTGTGACAAAAGGATTCGAAACCTTGCGCGATCGCACCAAAGTAAAAGAAATGAAATAGAAAACGGACCATGAAGAGTATAATCCAGTTTGCTGTAAAATATCCTGTTACCATTTCAATGCTCATACTTGGGATCTTGCTCCTGGGTTATATTTCGTTTGGGAAACTTAGCATCGATTTGTTCCCGGAGATGAAATCACCTCGCATATATGTTGAACTGAAGGCTGGCGAACGCCCGCCCGAGGAAATAGAAAAACTTTATGTCGAAGGAATAGAGTCTCTGATAATCAGGCAGAAAGGTGTTTCCCAGGTTTCGTCAGTTTGCATGGTAGGAGCCTCACGCATTAAAGTGGAGGTTAACTGGGGAACGGACATGGACGAGGCTTTCCTTGAGCTTCAGAAATCACTTAATCCTTACTCGCAGGATAATAGCATACAGGATCTGACTATAACCCAGCATGATCCGAATGCCTCACCGGTTGTACTCATTGCCATGAGTAATCCGGAAATCACGGATATGAATGAACTGCGGAAAGTAGGCGAGAATTATATCCGTAACGAGCTTATCCGTCTCGAAGGAGTGGCCGATGTAAAACTTACCGGCACCGAAGAAAAAGAGATTGTTATTGAAACCGATCCATACCGGCTGGGTGCTTACGGCTTATCCGCCGATAACCTGGTGCAACAGATTATGAGCATGAACCGTAACGTTTCAGGCGGAAGCATTGTTGAGATGGGTAAAAGGTATATTATCAAAGGCACTTCATTGCTGGCCTCGGTAAGCGACCTCGAAAATATTGTAATATCCTTCAACCAAACCAAAGGAGCGCCTTCTGCCGGATTACAAAATGCCGCAACCGGAGCTAAAGTTCCTGTTTACCTTAAGGATGTTGCCAGCGTACATTTCGAAAATAAGAAGCCGGAGAACATAGTTCATATCAATGGTAAGCGTTGCGTTGGGCTGGCAATTTATAAAGAAACAAGCTACAATACGGTTAAAGCTGTCGAAGAGCTTAACAAATCAATGGAAGGCATTAAAAAAGCGCTGCCTGGCTACCAGTTTATAACGGTTCAGGATCAGGGAAAATATATACAGAGTGCCATTGACGAACTGAAAAGCAGCGCGCTCATTGGTGCTCTCCTGTCGATATTCATACTTTTTGTCTTTTTGCGAAGAATAGGAATTACAGCTATCGTGAGTTTTGTTCTGCCGGTTTCCATCATCGCCACGTTTGCACTGATGTACTTTTCAGGATTGACTTTAAACATAATGACGTTAGGAGGTCTGGCCCTCGGGGCCGGAATGCTGGTTGATAATGCCATCGTAATTGTGGAAAATATTTTCCGGCACATCGAAGCCGGTTTATCGGTCAGGGAATCGGCTATTAAAGGCACTACTGAAGTTAGTGGCCCGATTATTTCGTCCACGCTGACAACCATCGTGGTGTTTCTGCCCATTGTTTACCTTCATGGAGCATCAGGGGCCCTATTTAAAGACCAAGCCTGGACAGTCGCTTTCTCGCAGGTTATCTCACTTGTGATTGCCATTTTGATCATACCAATGCTTTTTAACGTTTTCTATTCAAAGTCGAAAAAGACAACCATTACCAAAGCACTGCACTTCAACTGGTATGGGCAACTCCTGGCACAACTCATCCATAAGCGCATCCTGGTTTTGGTTCTTGCTGCACTTGTTTTGATATCCACTGTACTTATTTTACCGCATGTTGGCAGCGAGTTTATTCCGAAAAGCGGCACCAACGAATTCAGCATCAACATTAAACTGAAAGAAGGCACCCAGATCCAGCGTACCGAAGGAATGGTAAAAAACCTCGAAACCATGCTGGCTGTTGTGCTTGATAAAAAGGCAGATATAATTTATTCTCAGGTTGGTCCTTCGGAAACATCCTCTTCTGATAAATCAGTTTTTCAAAACGAAAACACGGCATCCATTAAAATAAAGCTAAAAAAAGAAGCCATAGAGCAATCCGAGTCCATGATCAACCAGGTTGAAAAACTTGTGAGCGTTATTCCGGATGCTGAAATTTCCATTTTACGGGATGAAACCGCCCTTCAATCAACAATCGGGACAGATGAGCCGCCACTATTTGTTGAAGTGAAAGGTAAAGACCTGAAAGTCCTTGACAAACTTACTACTGAAATAAAGCAGAAACTTTCAGGCATTCCCGAAATTTTTAATCTGAAAACTAGCCTCGAAGAAGGCGCTCCTGAAATTGATGTGGTTGTTGACCGTTATAAAGCATCCGTGTATAACCTTTCGGCCGAAAGTATTTCGAAACAGCTTCAGGATATACTGATGGGTAAAAACGCAGGCAAATTCGATAATTCAGGCGAATTAAACGACATTTCGGTTCGTATGCCCGAAATGAACCTTTCGGAATTTAATTCCATCATGCTCAGGAGCGGTAATAAAGATGTTCCGCTATATGAAATTGCACGTCTCGAGAGGGTGATATCTCCCAAACAGGTATTGCGAAACAACCAGAGCCGCATTGGTACTGTTACTGCTGACCTTGACAAAAATATCGCTTTTGATAAAGTAATCGCAAAAGTCAATATAAAGCTGAAAGAAGTTACCCTTCCGTCCGAATACCAGGTGCAGGTTACAGGTGAGGAACAGAAACGGAAGGAAGCCATGGCCAGCCTTGGATTCGCGCTTTTATTGTCCGTCATTTTAGTTTATATGGTCATGGCATCTCAGTTTGAGTCGCTCATACATCCGTTTACCGTACTGCTTACAATTCCTTTGGCCGGCGCCGGTTCCATTTGGGCATTCTTTCTACTGGGCAGGCCGCTTAACATGATGGCTTACATAGGTATCATCATGCTGGGAGGAATTGCAGTAAATAACTCCATACTCCTGGTAGATGCGATCAACCAATTCAGGGAAGAAGGATATCCGCTCAAAGATTCAATCGTAATGGCTTGTCAGAACCGCATACGGCCAATACTTATGACCAGCCTCTCATCAATCCTGGGTCTGTTGCCTTTAACCCTGGGTTTTGGCGATAGTGCTGCTTTACGTTCTCCGATGGCCATTGCGTTAATTTCGGGGCTTACATTTTCAACAGTAATGTCGCTGGTAGTAATCCCTTGTGTTTATTACGTTTTCGACCGCCGGAAAAAATCTGTGACCATAACAATCGATGCTAAATCCGGGATATGAATTTTCTAATAAAGCGTAAAATATTCATTGCAATGCTTTTTGCGGCAGTCTCAATGCTTGGGGTAATTTCCTACAGGCAACTGCCGGTTGAGCTTTACCCGAATACGCAGATCCCATATCTCTTTGTACAGGTCGCAACTTCGCTTGATGTTGATCCTAAATACATGGAAAACCAGGCTATCATTCCTCTCGAAGGCGCCATCAGCACCCTGAAAGGTGTCGATAAGGTAGAGTCGACTATCGACGAGCAGAGAGGCATGATTCAAATCTCGTACGGATCGGGCACCAGTCTAAAATATGCCTACCTCAAACTGCTCGAAAAAGTGGAAGAGGTTAAAAAGAAAATTCCTGCAGATTTCTACGTTCAGGTTTATAAGTTCGACCTCGAACAGCTGAACAATACATTTATGACATTGCAGGTACGGGGCAGCGGCGGTGTGGACCGCATCAGGCAGGTGGCTATCAATGATGTTCTGAACCGTATCAAAAATGTAAACGGGGTTGCCAACGTAGCTGTGTTCGGAGGCAGGGAGAAATCCATTAAAATCATTCTGAACGAAGAAGTATGCAAGGCTTATGGAGTTTCTGCTTCCGATGTCCGGAATACACTTAACAGTAACAGCGCTGCACGCACTTTTGCAGGAAAAGTTATCGAGAACAACCAATTTGTATTTATAAATGTAGTCTCCGAGTTCACCGATATCGAAGACATTCAGAACCTGGTGGTTAAGGAACCCGGTTCGGTAAAACTTAAAGATATTGCCGAAATAAAGTTCGGTGTAAAAGAGGAAGAATCCTATAGCAGGGTTGATGGCAAAGAAGCAGTAACCGTTGAGCTTACACGTGATACACAGTCGAATATGATTGAGTTATCGCATAAGGTTCGCGACCAGATTGATAATCTTAACGATGAACTCAAAAGCAAAGATGTAGAAATTGTGGTTCAGAATGATTCAGCCGAAGTGATGGAAAAGAATATTGATCTCATCATTCAACTGGCGTTAATCGGAGGCTTGCTGGCCATATTTGTACTCTGGATTTTCTTAAAAAACCTGCGCCTTGTTATAGCCATCGGGCTGGCCATACCCATTTCGGTTTACACCGCTTTTAATCTTTTTTATGCTTTCGGCATTTCAATCAACAGCCTCACGCTTATCGGGATGTCGCTTGCTATTGGTATGCTGCTCGACAACAGCGTGGTAGTGATGGAAAATATTTACAGGCTGGCTTCTAAAAATGTTGATATCGATACAGCAGTAACACAGGGAACCAAAGAAGTATGGCGGGCTATATCGGCAGCAACCCTTACTACGGTCATGGTTTTCCTTCCGTTTGCATTCTCGAAGAATTTCCTGGTTGAGGTTCTGGGCAAACATATCGGAGTTTCTATAATCTCAACACTGCTTGTATCGCTGGTTGTTGCAATTATGCTGGTACCGATGATAACACACACATTTCTGAAACTTCAGCAAAAATCGAACAAAATACATTTCGCGTCTATCTCATTCGATAATCGGCTAATACAAATATACCGGGTATTGCTTAAAGCTGGAATGCGTTTCCCGGCGCGGACTGTAATGGGAGCCTTAGGGGTATTTTTCCTGACACTAATCATTAGTCTGGGCATCAGCATGGTAAGCAGCGAAGAACCGGAATTCGAAAACCTCACCTTATACGTCACTATGCCCGGTGGAACCACGCTTGACAAAACTGACAGGCAGATTGCCGATATTGAAAAAGTACTTGTCAAGCTTCCGGAGAAAAAAGATGTAACGAGCCAGATTTACGAAGAAGAAGCTGTAATCACCATCGCTCTTCAAAAAGACTATAAAAAAATACGCCGCTATTCAGTTCCACAGATCAAGAAAGAGATCATGAACAGCTTATCAGGGTTTGATGGCATTACCCTTGGCTGGCAGGCAACCGGATCAAACCGCAAGTTCAGCGGGGAAAACGGGGCTGGTTCCGAAAATGGATTTCTTAGCCTGATGGGTCTGGGCGGTAACAACGAAAGTATTATTATTAAAGGCGATAATTTCGATCAGCTGGCAGCACAAGCAAAACAGGTCGACTATTTCTTATCTCAACTATCATCCATATCATCAGTTAACATAAATATACCCGATGCCCGGCCCGAAATTCTTATGAATTTCGACAAGCAGCTCATGGCTGAATATAATATTCCGCCAACATCGGTGCTTTCGGAACTTAACTCAATGCCTCGTGAGTTTTCGAGCGGTGTAAAGTTTAAACAGGGAACTGATGTATATGATATTCAGATTATTACCAAGGGCAAATCGAAAGAAAATGAAAAGGAACGGAACCTGGCTGATTTGAAGAAGCTGCCCGTTAAAGGAGCCGGGGCATTGAGGTTCGAACTCCAGAATATCGCAGGCTTTAACTTTGGATATGGCAATGTAAATATCAAACGCACCAACCAGGCCAAGCAACTGGAAGTCAGCTATTCATTTATCAATGAAGTTATTGATGATAAACAACTGCTTGAAGCATCGCGTCTTGAAGTGGATGAACTGGTTAGGAAAATCAATTTCCCGACCGGAATTACCATGGATGTAGTACATGAAACACAGGATCTGAGCGACTTCACCTTTTTGTTTCTGGCAGCATTCATTCTGATTTATATGATTCTGGCTTCCATTTTTGAATCATTTTCAACTCCGGTGGTCCTAATGTTTGCTATTCCATTGGCCGGTATTGGTTCGCTGGTTGCTTTAATACTCACAGGTAATTCACTGCTGAACGCCAATACACTTACCGGTTTTATTATTCTTATCGGCATAGTTGTAAATAACAGCATCATCCTGATCGACTATTCCAATGTACTGCAAATGAGAGGCTACCGGCCTTCAAGATCACTTATGATGGCAGGGATTGCCCGTGTGCGACCCATTCTGATAACTTCAATCACAACTATAATTGCTTTGATTCCTCTGGCTATGGGCAGGGCTGAATATGTTACACAAATTGGCGCTCCGTTTGCGGTTACTGTAATCGGCGGACTTGGACTCAGCACACTTCTCACGCTGGTTTTTATACCCACATTGCATATGGGTTTGCGAACAGCACTTTCGTGGATTTACAGCCAGAAAATCATCATAAAAATATTGATTTTCGCAATTTATACAGTCGGGTCATATCTCATCTATATAGAAATCGATAGTACGGTTTGGAAAATTATTTGCTACCTGCTTCTGATCATCCTTACTCCTGCCGGAATCTATTTTGTTCAGAAAAGTTTACGGCAGGCCAATGAAAAGCTTATCGCTGACGAAACACCACTTCATATTACGGTACGTAACCTGGTGAAAATTTACGACCGCGAAAGCAGGTTTGTCCGCGAATGGCAATCAGGAATAAAAACCAGGGAACGTAAAGGAATTGAAGCCCGACTAAAGACCTGGAGGGATTTCGATTACCTCATCTGGCAGCTGCCTTTGATAGGCTTCTGCATATATCTGATTTATTTCTATCTCAATAGTGGGTTTTGGTCGTTTATTCTGCCATGGTTATTTTACCTTCTGGTTACAGCAGTAATGAGTCCGGTACTCGATTTCACTGTTCAGTTAAGAATATCTAAATCCATCGGGTGGCCAAAACTTGTTTTTGGAATCATACATAAACTGTTTTTCTGGGGATTTCCGGCATTTGCCATGCTAGTATTCTGGCAAAAGTTCGGGCTCATCGGGCTGATAATACCTTTCATGCTAATATGGTACCTTCTTATTCTCATAAAAGTTACATCCGATAAACTTTACAAGGAAAAAATCAATGTCAACCGCCTGAGTGGCCGTTTTAAAGGAATCCTGAAAGTTTTTTACCGTTTTGTGATGGTGATACCTGTTATAGGAAAAAAGAAAGTGCCTTTCAAAGCGCTGAGAGGCGTTTCATTTGAAATTGAAAATGGCATGTTCGGGCTGCTCGGGCCAAACGGAGCTGGAAAATCGACACTCATGAGGATCATTTGTGGTATCCTGGAACCAAGCTACGGGAAGATTACCATAAACGGTATTGATATCAAAACAAAACGTGAGGAATTGCAAGGACTGATTGGTTACCTGCCGCAGGAATTCGGCATGTACGAAAACCTCACCGCCTGGGATTTCCTCAATTACATGGGTATTCTGAAAAAGCTTTACAATCCTGGCCTCCGCGAAGAACGAATAAATTATGTGCTTGGAGCCGTGCATATGACCGATCACAAAAACGAGAAAATAGGATCGTTTTCGGGCGGAATGAAACAGCGCATCGGCATTGCCCAGATTTTGATGCACCTGCCGCGCATTCTTGTTGTTGATGAACCCACTGCCGGCCTCGATCCGCGCGAGCGTATCCGCTTCCGTAACCTGCTCGTGGAACTGAGCAAAGAGCGTATCGTTATTTTTTCAACTCATATCATCGAAGATGTTGCAAGCTCGTGCAATAAGGTAGCGGTTGTAAAAAACGGCGAAATCAGATACCTGGGCGAACCCATCGAAATGGCACATACCGCAGAAGGAAAAATATGGATGGTTGATATGAATATGGAAGAATTCGATTCCTTTAAAGACAGGTACGTAATTATCCATCACATGCGCGACGGCGACACTATCAGGGTAAGGTGCATGGCTTCAGAGTCGCCTCACGAACTAGCAAGGTCAGTTAAAGCCAACCTCGAAGATGCTTATTTGTCCCTGTTGCAATAACATTATTAAGAATTAAACACGCTATGAACACCGCTGAAAAAATAAGCCTGATATACAAGGTTATCAATTATAACCTGAAAATTGTGTTTTCCAATAAGTTTGTTTATTTCCTGGTCGCAGCCTGGTTATTCTACCTTATGGTGATAGGCATCATGCTTTTTTCCGAATCCGCACCTGACAATTCGGATATTTTCAGTACGTTGATATTCCCCGGGATCCTGATGATGTTTTATCCCCTGGTTTATAATATTCAGAATGACAAGGACTCACGGATGCTCGAAATCATTTTTGGAGTTCCCAACTACCGCTACAAAGTGTACCTCATCAGGTTTGCCATTGCTTTATTGATGCTTCTGGCATTTTTACTGCTAATGGCAGGGTTTGCCTGGTTCGCTGTTTTAAGAATCCCGGTTTTTGAAATGGTCGGTAAATTAATGTACCCGCTGGTATTCCTTGCTTGTTTAACATTTCTATTTACCACTCTTATCCGAAACGGCAATGGCTCTGCAGTAATCATGGTAATAATCGGAATGATATTTTTTATTTTCAGCGAACCCCTTTCGTATAGCAAGTGGAATCTATTCCTTAATCCATTCCGCCTGCCAACGGAACTGAGTATGACAGTTTGGTTGAATGTTATCTACCAGAACCACCTGATGCTGGCTATAGGATCTATAATTGCAATGCTCTGGGGCTTAATGAATCTGCAGTACAGGGAAAAATTTATATAATGATGCTTTTCATTATCATTTTATAACCATCAATTTTCGGTGATGGATTCGTTGTAAGTCTCTAAAACTTTGACTTCATGGAAATTATCAAATAAATTTTGAACTTTATTTATAATTAGTCTAAACAAATATCATTAATGTCTGTTCTTTAGGGTATTATAAACCCAAAAACCAGATACCATGAAAAAATCGTTAACGCTTACAAGTATTGCGCTATTTTTAGTTTGCAGTGTATTTGCTCAAACCAGTGCCGACAAGCCCACCATGATTACCGAAACCATGTATATCATGCCAAAGCGTGGTATGGAAAGTAAATTTGAAGCAGCAGTTAAAACACACAATACCAAGTTTCATCCGGAAGGCCAATACAAAGCCGGGCTGAGGAAAGTTGAGTATGGCTCAAAAGCAGGTTGGTATGTATGGGTTTTCGGACCAACACCTTATTCGGCGCTCGATACAAGGCCAACCAAGGAAGGCGGGCATGATGCTGACTGGTCGGCAACCGTTGATCCTTTGGTAGAAACGTATGGTGAAACCGGACTCTGGGAACTTAATGACGATCTGACCTATGGTTTGGATTTGCTGAAAACTACAAAATATGTTGAAATCTGGAGTGTCGATTTAAAGCGGGGTCAATATTATCGTTTTAAAGCTATAGCTGAGAAATTGAAAAAAGCTTATGAATCATTAGGTACAACTTCTTTCGTTATTTACAATGCTGCATTTCATAATGCAAACGGGCCGGATGTAGCAATTGTGTGGAATTTTAATTCGTTTGACGCTTGGTCCAAAGATCTTGGTGCTAAAGCAGCTTTTGAGAAATTAAATGGTGCCAACAGCTGGCAGAACATGCTGGACGAATGGCAAGATATGATAGTAGATTACAATACTGAGGTCAGAAGTTTTATCAGATAGAAACAGATCGAAATTCTGACAAAGAGCCGGAAAGTGAATTTTGCTTTCCGGCTTTTTCGTTCATAAATGAATCGGGTTTCTCTATCTTTTTATAAATTTCCTGGCTAAAAAACCGGCATGATTCAAAATAACCAGGTTGTAAACTCCCGGAGTTAAATCAGAAACCGGAATTATACATTCTGCCTGGTTTGCTGGTACTACAAATGATTTCTGCTGTCGTCCCAAAATATCCTGAATAAATCCCTGCCTGTCTTTTTCGGATGGTAAGGCTCTCAGAGTAATGAATTCATATGCAGGATTAGGATAAACCAAAACTAAAATGTCGCTTTTACCCTTTTCATCCACCGAATTAGCAGGCAATTGCTGCAGGATGCTTGAATAACGTGCTGTTAGAAAGGGCTTGATTCCGTATGGTGTATGGCCATCAACAGTTTGAATATAACCATTGCTAAAGGTAACAATCGTATAGCCATAATCAAGCGAACGGTAAGAGTCGGCAACGGCAGCATCATAAATCAGGCTTTTCAGCGAATCGATATGGGGAAAAATAAACCCCGGATTGATAACCTGACGGGCAATTGTATCCAGGTAACGCTGGTACCTTGCTTTAAATTGAGGAACCGCCAGGATTTTTTCAGCCAACGGCCTTGGTTCGCTATGTGTTATCCAATCCATGCAATCGCGGGTTGCCCAGTCACGGTTTACCCAATCTACACCAAAAGTGTTGTCGGTGTCGTACGAAATAAATTCAAATTTGCCGGAAACATTGCTATGGTAAAGGAAATAATTATTCTTATTTACATATAATCATCCCAGTTACCTGTGGCAACATCAAGGGCAAAGGCTCTCAAAAATCCGTCTACATTAATCTTCTGTGAAATCAGAATGGCAAAAGCTTCATCAGCAGGTTGATTAAGTGTTGTGATGAGATCAACCAGATCGGAATAATCATCAGCTACTTCATTGGTTTGCAAATCATAAGCCCTTCCACCAGTGGCCGAACCACTATTAATAATTTTATAGGTTCCCTGGTTTGTGCCATGGTAAACAAGGTCAGCCGGACAGGTACATTTGTAAAGATTACCACTTTTCTCGCCATAAACCCTTTGCAGCCAGTCCTTATCAAATTCTTCGAGATTTGTGTAGAGTCCGTAATACGCCTGATTAATATACATTTTCACAAAACTGGTGCGGCGCTCAGCCAGGCCGGTGTTTTTCCAGTAATCATAAAAAAGCTTTTCACGGATCAGCGTCGGGTCATTATGCTGGCCATTGAGATTTATCTTTTTCACTTCCTGGTATTTACGCCCCGAAACGTACTCATTAAAACTTATCTTGAAAGATTTCTTTTTCGAAACCCGGGAAGTATTACCGCGCAACCTTAAACCTACATCCTTTAAGGTATCCCGTTTTGTACCATAATCGTATATGAACATGGCCTTAAAATAATGATCCGATAGCACATTATCCATAATCCATTTCAGTGAATCAGGAGAAATTTCGATATAAACTGATGACACCCGGCTATTATCGAAAAGAGTATTCTGAGCATACAAGCCGGTAAAAGAGAAAGTTATCAGAACATGAGAAAGTAAGAGTGTTTTCATCAGGTAATTTAAGGTTGCAGATTTTCAGTGGTAGGAACAATTCTTTCCTCAAAGCTTATATTTAAATTCCTCAAGCAGGATTTTTATCTCCTGCAGAATTGCCGGGAATGAAGAAACTGATTTGCCGTAAATTTACAAAATGAATTGCAGATTCGCTGATACTAAAACCGGCATCAAAGAATCTGCAATTAAATCATGATAAGGGATCCAATTTGTTGAAAAATAAAATGGATCAATTGCGCAGGAAACAGAGGCTGAAAAGCAATACTATTGGTAAAGATCTTTCTTTATCTCTCTCATTTTTTTATACTTCTCCCAGTTAAAGGTATTTAAAAAAGATGCGGCTGATTGGGCTCCCCGGATAAACAGGTCCACTTTGGCCTCATCGGACAATCCGAAATTGAGCCAGTTGTGGTCACCTGTATTTATATAAGTGATCAGATTCCGGAAATCAGGATTTGTGCGTAAAAAATTATCATCCGAAGAAAACCTTGCCGTATCGAAAACTGATCCGAGCAGGCTGAAAAATTTAGTATTCTCATTTATCTTCGCTTTATCCAAACCTATTTTTACTCCAAAAGTGGGCGAATCCGGCACTTTATTGTTGGTATGGAAAATATCAATCGGAAAATTTGAAATTATACCTCCGTCAATAAACAGGACTTCGGGCGGTATGGATGCATTGAGGCCAGTCATGTCATTCCATTTCCTCCACAAATCAGCACCGGTAGGAATATTGCCAATCCTGAAAGGCTGAAAGAAACCTGGGATTGACATGGATGCTCGTGCAAAATCGGCAGGATTGGCAGCAGCCGGATCAGCATAGATTAATTCCGACATTTCGGGAAATACAAACTTGCTTTGGGTGGTTACATCAGCCGAAATGATAGCCAGGTACAGTAAATCTTTCATTGAGTTATATGGAACATTGGTGAGTCTGTTTTTCAGGTTGTTCCCATCACTTATTCCGGCATCACGCAGCTTTTGGAGATCAGCCATACTGTTGATCCCCTTTTGGTGAAGAAGATCTGTCATCCATTCGTGAAAATTAGTACCCGGATTTAAGCCAAGGTCGTCGCCGAAATTATCAAGAATGTGCGAACCTTTCATTACAAGTTTTAGTTTGCCGACATTGTGTAATAACGCATCTATAAATTTCCGGGCATCGCTGTCGCCATCAACAAATTCAATCATCTCTTTGCTACAGATACAATCAAGTATCCAGGGGCTTTTCTCTTCATCAATTTTTCCGGCAGCAGCCATCAGAAGGGTGTTGATCGAACCTGCTGACGTACCTGCCAGACTCAGGAACCTGATGTTCATTTGCTCGAGAACATAAACGTAGCCTACCAGTGCCATGCCCAGCATACCGCCGCCTTCCTGCACCAGGTCGACGTATTGGTTGCCTTGATCATCAATGATGTCCGAAAATATTTTATCCGGGCCTAAAGTTTCTTTAAGGCTTTTAAGAGTGCCGAGCACAATACCGTTTTCAGTAAAATCTGTTATTTTCATAGGATGGATTTTTAAATGAATAATCTGAATTACAACACATTAAAATACAAATCAATTTTCGAAATAACGAGAGTTTCCGGAGCTAACCGCCAGTTTTGAATAAATAAGACGATCATAACGAGTGTCTAAAAAGAATAGCATGGGTAATAACAGACGAACAGTAAAAATGTGCGATAAAGAGGTAAATTATATCAGGATGAAAGATAATTATTTGAATTATAATGTGTTAAACTCTTTATAAATTCAAATCGCCTTGATTCCCGAAATTGAGTTCAGGGATCGCAGGCAATAATCAGATCAGGTTAAAAATGCAGATCAAAAATCCCGGAGTATGAAAAACATAACCGGATTACTGAAGGATCAAATCTATTTAACCTCTGCCGGCAAAAACATATTCCTGGCAGTGTTGCCAATAAGGTTAGTTGTAACTGTATCAATGGCTCCGCCTATTAATCCCCCGACAAGTGGAACAGCTTTTCCTAAATTAATAACTCCTTTACTGCCATATGTTGCCAGTAAACGAAACCCAACTCTTTCATTAATTATCAGGATGGATCTTTCCGAAATACTTCCAACTGCCCTTGCAGTGAGTTTAGTACCAATCATAATTCCTGCCTCCTGAATAAAATCTTTAGCAATATTCCCAACCAGGCAGGTATAAACCAGCATTTTAACTCTATCCTCGCGAAGGTTATGCCCGCCCATTTGCGCAATTACAGCAATCATCCGTATTTGTATAAAAAGTACACTGGCCAGGTTGGCAGGTATTGCAACCGGAAGCGTTATTAATCCGCCAATACCGGTAATAAAACCACTGGTGCCGGCTTTTGCATTCTGCCATCTGATCAGTGAATTCGCCTTATCCTGAAGAGTTCCTTCCTGAATCATATATTTCTGAGCCATTTCACCGGCAGAATCCAGCCCGGGAATTCCGCTCAGCGCTTTTTCGTAAGCCCAGTCAAGCATTTTCATGAGCATAGGATGATTAAGAGACTTTTTCATGATTAATCTATAACAAACCATGTACCATTGCAGATTATCTGACAGATATGCATATACATATATATAGTTCTGAATATAAATGATTTACATGCTCTGGTATGTAAAATGTAGCCGAAAAGTCCCGGATAATAAGCCCCGCTGAACGGTGAAAGCATATTAATTGTACCTTTGCAGGCGAAAATACCGGTGATGTTTGAAAATCTGAATCAACCATATCCCTTCAATAATAATTTTAAACATAACCTGCGCACCATTGCTTTTGTGTGTATGGGCTTTATGCTTATCATGCTGTATTTTCAGCCATTTGGCATCAATTTCCTGGCATCGCCCAAGGATGGTTATTTTGTCCTTTTGATCGGATTGGTAAGTGCTGCAAACTTCTTTTTAAACACTCTTTTCCTGCCCGGAATATTCCCCAAAATGTTTGAGTCGGACCGATGGACGGTACGAAAGGAAATGATATGGAATGTCTGGATGTTTGCCATACTGAGCGTGAGTTTTTCACTAATTGCCATCGCATTCAGGATATCAGGTATGCAATCGCTTACAGTTTTCAGGGCAGGAGCAATAGCGTTATTACCGATGATACTCTTTAACCTATCGAATTATAATAACTCACTCAAATCAAAAGTTACACAGGTTATCGATAGTGGCCGCCATTGGCTTGCCGAGGAAAGAAAAGGTACACATGCAGCGGAGAATGAGCGTATCAGGATTGAGTCCGACAATGGCAAAGAAGTTTTTGAAGATGATCTGAAGAATATTGTACTTATTCAGTCGGCTAGTAATTATGTGGAAATATTTTACCGCGAAGGAAACATAGTCAGGAAGCAGATGATAAGACAAACCCTGAGTAATGTGGAATCGCGTTTATCGGATTTTCTGAATATAAAAAAATGCCACCGTTGCTGCCTGGTTAATATGGATCAGATTTCGCGGCTAACCGGCATTTCGCCAAATTATACCCTTGAAGCCAACGGGCTCGATTTCCGCATTCCCGTGGCAAGGCAAAATGTTGCTAAATTCAGGAAACTACTTTCCAGGAAATAAGCATATTTCTGAATATATTATTTGGTCATTTCATCCTTTCTTCAGTCTATTTAATAGCTTAAAAGCGGATAAATCGCAAAAATACCAAGCGTTTCATCCCAACTATTCTAACATCTCATCCCAAAACCTGACATTTCCGCCCAAATCAGGCAGTGTAGCCCATTTTTCGGCAGCCCATCTTTTTCAGGAGTATTTTTGTGATTCAAAACCGAGGCCAGGCAAAGTAGGAATTTCAATCATTGCCATTATAAACCGGGGCTTTTCATTTGCAAACTAAAAGCAGACTGTAAACGATGAAAATGAAAGAATTAAATATCGGCGGATTAAGAATCCCATCAGCAATTATTCAAGGTGGGATGGGTGTTGGAATCTCACTTTCGGGTCTGGCATCTGCGGTAGCTAACGAAGGTGGAGTCGGTATAATATCTGCTGCGGGTTTGGGAATGCTGTATAAAGAAACACCAGATTACCTGGCCAATTGTATTTCAGGCTTACGTCAGGAAATCAGGAAAGCCAGGCAAAAATCATCCGGAATACTTGGCGTAAATATAATGGTTGCACTTACCAATTATGATGACCTGGTCCGGACCTCTATCGAAGAAGGAATTGATATCGTTATTTCAGGAGCCGGGCTTCCGCTCGATTTGCCTAAATACCTGACACCCGGATGCAAAACCCGCCTGGTTCCTATCGTTTCATCGGGCAGAGCTGCTGCATTAATCTGTAACAAATGGCTGGCAAATTACAATTATCTGCCGGATGCAGTGATTGTAGAAGGACCTAAAGCAGGAGGACACCTGGGATTTAAACTCGACCAGATTTTTGATGAAAATTACGCGCTCGAAAAATTAATTCCCGAAGTTGTAAAAGCTGTAAATGATATTGCGCTAGTAAATGGAAAAGATATCCCGGTAATTGCAGCAGGGGGAATTTATTCCGGTTCCGATATTGTTAAAATAATGAAACTTGGCGCATCAGGCGTTCAGATGGGAACACGCTTTGTTACAACCGACGAATGCGACGCTTCCATTGAATTCAAACAGGCTTACCTGGATGCGAAAAAAGAAGATGTGAAAATCATCAGGAGCCCGGTCGGCATGCCGGGACGCGCTATCAAATCCCCTTTCCTCGACGAGGTAGAAGCGGGGAAACGCCAACCCAAGAACTGCCCTGTAAACTGTATTCGCACCTGCGATATCAATACAGCACCCTATTGTATAATAGCTTCGCTTACTTCGGCGTTACGTGGAAATTTCAGAAGAGGCTATGCCTTTGCCGGTAGTAATGTTTGGCGCACTAATAAAATTATTCCGGTTAAGGAGTTAATGAATACCATAAACCAGGAATATCATGCATATCTTGCTAAGGATGAATTAGTAAGCTGTTAGCTCAATGAGGAGATAAAAGTTAATGGTTAAAAGTTTAAAAGTCCCTGCTGCTGAAAAGTTGTGGGGATTTTAGTTTCTATAAACTAAGATTCATTAACTTTTAAATACTGAACCTGATCCTATCAATTAACCAGACGGCATTTTAATCAATGTCTTGTCAAAAAACAGTTATCGTCAATTATCAACAATAGAAGTAAACAGAACTCATTTTATAAAACATGTCTTTCGGCATGGTATGAGGAGCGAACCAAAGGGCCACTCTCGACATGAGCAAATCCCATTTCTAATCCTGCCAGACGGTATTTCTCAAACAATTCAGGGGTCACATATTCAACCAAAGGGGTATGCTTTGCAGAAGGAGGCAAATACTGTCCCACGGTAAGAACCTCCACTCCTGCCCTTCTCAGATCGGCAAAAGCAACAATTACTTCATCGTAGGTTTCACCCAAGCCCAGCATAAGACCCGATTTTGCCCTCACTCCTTTAACAGCAATGCAATCAAGGACATCCAGACTCCGTCGGTATGTTGCCAGGCTGCGTATCCGCGGACTAATTCTCTCTACCGTTTCAATATTATGCGATATAACTTCGGGACCGGCTTCTATAATTATATCCAGCAATTCCTGCCTGCCATTAAAATCCGGAATCAACACTTCCATGGTGATGAAGGGATTAAGTTCTTTCACAGTTTTAATAGTTTCGGCCCAGAAAGCCGCACCGCCGTCTTTTAGATCATCGCGGGCAACTGAGGTAATTACACAGTGCTTTAGTTCAAGAAGTTTGATGGTTTTGGCCAGCCGCATCGGCTCTGATTCATCTACAGGTTCGGGTTTAAGCGCTGTAACAAAGCAAAATCCGCAGTTACGGGTGCACTTGTCGCCTAAAATCATAAATGTGGCTGTGCCGGCGCTCCAGCATTCGCTCTTATTTGGGCATTTGCCGCTGGAGCAGATGGTATTTAACTGATGTTCCTCAATCAGGTTATTGACCCTTGAATATCCTTTCCCAAAAATCATCGGGACCTTCATCCAGGGCGGAAGGTGTTCCTTTTGTCCTGCAATACTCATTTTCGTTCGCTATAATTTATCTGGATAAACATTCGGGCTTCACTATTGTTTTTAAACATCAGACTTATAAAAGTATTAATGCCAGCAGAAAAATATTCCAGCGTAATTAGTGTCAGCCATTTAACGGAAAGCACTTACATCCTCCGGTTTAAAAGAAAAAATATAAATTTTGAACCTGGACAGCACATCGGACTGGGATTGCCGGATTATCCTTACATGCGTGATTACTCGATTTACAGCTCAGAGACTGACAATTACATTGAAGTGCTGATTAAGGAGGTATCGGGTGGCGACTTATCTGTAAAATTGAAAGATTTAGAAAAAGGAAGCCTGATAAAATATGACGATCCCACAGGCCAATTCCTTATAGCTAAAACTAATAAAACAAAGAAATATACATTTTTCGCAACCGGTACAGGGATAGCGCCTTTTCACAGTTTTGTTAAGAGTTACCCGAATCTTGATTACTTTCTTTTTCACGGTGTGCACTATGAAAAGGAAGCTTATGGCCGGATTGAATATGAAGTCCCAAAATACTGTCTGATTACTTCACAGGATACTGAAACACAATTCCGGCAAAGGATACCTGATTACCTGAGGACTAATACTATGGATACATCCGGCGATTTTTACCTTTGCGGAAACGGGAATATGATTTACGAGGTAAATGAGATATTGCAGAATATGGGAGTGCCTACTGAAAGAATCTTTTTTGAGATCTATTTTTAACCAATACAAGTGAAACAGACTATAGTAAAATAGTTTTTAACTGTGATAATACTGACAGCAAACATCTGCATATTTCTGATTTTTACTGCTTCGGAATCAATATTGTGAACTTTATCTGAAACAGCAGTTCTGAAAACACAAAACAAGATTGACCGGGAAAGTCTGAAAGTTAATAGTTTCCGATTATCACTGGCTTGCAGGCTTGGCTGATAAAACCCTTGTGCGCAGCAAGCGTATTGTTCTTAAGGGCATCTCGGTAACGAGCATATTATAAAACCAGGCAGGTACATTTCCGCCAGGGTCAACAAAACCTTCGAGGGTAACATGCACATTTCCCTTATCTAAAGGCGAAACGGTCCATTTTTGCGAATACTTCTTTATACGTACCAGGTCGGTTTTTTCTGGAATTACATTTAATAAAGGAGTTGATAAAACGGAATACTCACCGGTTATGCTATCTGTTTTTACCATTGCATTTACAGCGAGGTCGCGGTCGGTGAGCGGCCAAGGCATGTTAAAAATATAGTAAAACCTGACAAACTTGTTTGGCTCATAAGCCAGCACTTTGATGTCTTTAAAATCAGGGCCCCACCAGTCAATGTTCCTGGGACTGCCGAACATGGAACAAACTTTCTTCACTGGCGCATGAAACGTGACTTCACCTTTGTACGATTTCAGGGTACTATTTTTAACAACCCTGGTGTATAATTTAATCCCGTCTTCTTCTTTCACAAAATTCCAGGGCTGCCCGTAAAGATTGCAGGCGGCGACAAAAAGAAAAGCAATTAAAAACAGGGATCGCCCGAAGTAATGTTTCATTTCGCGGAAATTAAATCAAAGATAACTCAATGTTTTGCAGCAATCATCAACATTTCAAAATTTTCGGTGGTCAGTTTATCATTTCTGCTGAAAGCGCCCAGATTTGCACCAAAAATATCAATGGTTCTATAATTCAGTGATTTTAGCATCCATGTAATTTCTGATGGCACATAATACCTTTCATTGCAGTGCAATTCTTTCATTGCCCCATTGTCGTCCTCAAAAATCGTTGTGTTGATATCACGGAAGGTCATTAAATCAAATGAATTAACGGAACAGTAGGCATTCCCTTCCAACTTTGCCGATTCCAGGAAATCTTAAACCGAATGAAAAAGCGGGAACAAACCATTTAAGGTTGTAAATATTAGCTTGCCAGCCGGCTTAAGTGCTTTGGCTGCGCTTTGCAGGATCTGGTAATTCATTTCATCCGTTTCCATTAAAGGAAAAGAGCCTTCGCAAAGCATAATGGCAAGATCAAAATCGTGGTTGAAAGGGAGTTGCCGGGCATCCTGTTTTTGGAAATCGATAGTCATTTTCAGAGCCGACGCTTTTTCCCTGGCTCTTTCAAGCATAGAATCTGAAAGATCAATTCCGGTGATGTGATATTCGCGACTGGTCAATTCGATGGAATGCCGGCCAGTGCCACATCCTATGTCCAGTATCCTGAATTGCTTGTTAAATCTGATCTCACTTTCAATGAAATCACATTCTCCTGTTGTTCCATGTACGAAAACTTCGTTGTCGTATTTTAAACCATAATTTTCAAACAAAGACTCATACCATTGATTCATAATGCACTATTTATCTAGTAATTTTGATTGTTTTCCTATCAAAAAAAACAATGTCGCCAGAACGTAACTTTTTTCTCTTCTGGTATTCCACAGCTTTATTTACAATTACCTCTCCATCCACTATCCTTTGGTTAGCTTCTCCGCCGGTATCAACCAGTCCGAGAAGTTTCAGCAACTGGTTCAGTTGTATATATTCGTGATCTATCAGTTCGAATTCCATTTTTTTGGGGTTGGGGGTTAGGATTTGGGGGAGTTTGAAGAGTTTGAAGAGTTTCAGGGTCTCAGGTTTTCAATGTTACAGTGTTACAGAGTTACAGATTTACAGTGTGATAGGACCCTGAGCGAAGTTGAAGGGCAGGGTTACAAAGTTACAGAGTTACAGAGTTACTAAATTACAGATTTACAAAGTTACAAAGTTACAGTATCCTGAGCGTTGGTTGGTGAACAAAACTGAACCAAGCCGAAGTTCAGAATTTCAGAGTTTCTAATGCCATGCATTCAATGCTATACGTTCAATGCTACGTTTTCCTGCTTCGTCGTTCCTCCTCGCCGTGATGGATTCAAATGCATTAGGCGTTCAAGAGTTCAATTGTCAAATTGTCAAATTATCGAATTGTTCTAGACAACTCTTCACCCACTCACCCACTTACCCACTCTCCCCATCTCCCGCTCTCCCACTTTCCCACTCTCTGACTCGTCCTAAAATTTGTTTACAGTTTTTGGGTTAATAGTTCTTTCTGCACTTTTTGTACCCCTCTGTCCTTCGGACATCTCCCCTTGAAAAAAGGGGAGAACCTCAAGTCAAACTTTACCCGGTGCATTTTGACCTTCCGTCTCTACCCATCTCCCAGTCTCCCATCCCTCAGTCTCCCCATCACCCCATCACCCCTTCCCTCCATCTCCCAGTCCCCAGTCTCTTCGTCTCTCAGTCTCTTCGTCTCCCACTCACCCACTCTCCCACTCTCCCTTTCCCCACTCCCCACTCCCCACTCCCCACTCTCACTTCTCCCTCGGCAAAATAAACCGGTTATAAAGCAACAGCCCGATAATCGTTGCAACCCCTATCAGGCTGAAAATAAACCAGAGCATACCAGGACGATGCAGGTTGTCAACGAAATGCACATACAAAGTGGCTCCAAGTATTCCACCAACGCCGCTGCCGATCACGCCATAAAGAAACGCATAACCCTGGTAAAGGGCTTTTTTATCGGCAGGAGCAATTAACCCGACATACGAGATGAATTTAGGATGAGCTGTCATTTCGCCGATGGAGAAAATTACTATTCCTGCTATAAAAATCCAGGCATAGGTAGAAATCGAAAGAATCGCCATGCCAACAGTTCCCATGGCGATACCTGCAATCATGGTAGGCAGGGCAGGGATATTACGAACTATCTTGGATACCAGTAGCTGTAAAAGGATTATACATCCTGCATTGATAACGGTAACATGTTCTGCATCAAATTTCCACGAAGGATTCTGCACGAATAAACCAAGAACACCATTTACCACCTTATTTACAGGTGTCATATCAATGTAATCTTTCAGGTACCAGAGTACGGTATCAAACATCTGGAAATACAATATCCAGAATCCCGAATATATTACTATCATAAGGACAAAACGAAAATCTTTCAGAACCAGGAATATTCCTTTGAACACGTCAATCAAAGGTTTTGTACTTGTAGATCGTTTAGGTTCTACATAAATAAAGATGTTGAGCAATAACATGGACCCTGTGCCAACCGCTGCCATCACAAAAATATAGCTCCAGCCAATACTTTTAAGATAAGGGACTAGAAGTAAAGGAAAAATAAAAGCCCCCAGGTTGATACTCCAGTAATAAATCCCGAACCCAAGCGAGGAATTGTTTTCGTCTGTAACCCTGGCAATGGTACCAGCTATTATTGGCTTAAAGAAACCTACACCAACGGCCATCAGTATCAGGCTAAGGAAAACCATTCCGTAAGAGGTCGAGAGACTTGTAAAAAAATATCCTGTACTCATTATCGTAAATGCCATCATCAGCGTACGGCGGTACCCGAACCTATCGGCCAATGCCCCTGCCAAGATCGGAAGGAAATACAATAGAGGTGTGATTGTACTTTTGATAACGCCTACACTTTCTTTCGAGAAGCCAAGTCCTCCTTCGGGAATGCTCATGACCAGGTATACTGATAGCACCGACATAACCCCGTAATAGGATCCCCGCTCGAAAAACTCCATGGTGATAACAGTCCAGAAACTGCGGGGAAACGATTTAATACCGGGCTTATCTTTTGTGTTGGGTTGAATATTCATTTGCTGAATTTATGTTAAAAACATGCGGTGTGCAAAAGAAAGAAAAATATTGATGCAGCTGGCGGAAAGGGAAAGAATGTGCATAAGCGGGAATGAAATTATAATTTAACTTGTTCAGCCAACTTTTGAATGAAACAAGCAATTATACTTAGTGAAACGTTTAAAACAACTTCCTCAATTCGATCTAAAGACGTGAACGGAATTAATACATCTATAGGTAAAAATATATTGTCCCTTGGGGACTTTAAACTGACTTGTATTTTGCTATCTACCAATAAATTGTCCCCAAGGAACAGTCCCAGTGAGACTGGATATTGGCAGAAAAGTCAGTATCTATTCATGACTTAGTCCCGTAGGCCATATATTTATCAAAGGATAATTTTATTAATTGATTTTTAAAAGAATAAGTGATTTAAATTTAAAATCCCGACAGAGTTTTGAGGAAGTTATTTTGATAGTTTCACCTAGTCTGGGATAAAATTACGATTTTAAAAAAAAGACCCCTGCATGCTGATGCAGGCTGGCAAGTCCCAAAACCCAAATCTCAAGAACCCTGCTTGCAGCAGGCTGGCAAGACCTACTTTTAAACTCCGTTTGGAATTTTGGTACTTGGAATCTGAGAGTTAATGAATGTGGAAATTTATCCCGTTTTCAGTATAATTATCACGAAATATATTCACCATCAATTTCAGCGAATATTCATCTCAATACACAAAGAAAATGCCAGTGCTTATCGAAAATTATGTCTAATGCATTGACTGCTATCAACAATTATTTAATTTAGCATTCAGAAAAGACAATTTTGCTTTTTCATTGTTTATTATCAATCAATTTTATCAATTATTCATACCATTTCATTAATCCAAATCAAAAACCGTAAAGTATGAAAAAACCGATTTCACAATTAACCTTACTTTTGCTGGCTATTATTCTGATTGGAATAAACGGATGCAAACCAAAAGAGATTATGACAGCTAAACAAATCCCATTAGAGGATTTCTTCAAAAATCCCGACAAATCGGGTTACCAGCTTTCGCCCGACGGCAGATATTTTGCCTATATGGCTCCATACATGCGCCGAATGAATGTTTTTGTGCAGGAAATCGGTAAAGATTCGGCCATGAGGCTTACAAGTGATACCGCGCGCAGTATAATGGGATATTTCTGGGGAAATAACAGCCGCATACTGTTCCTGAAGGATACAGGAGGTGATGAAAATTTCAAACTGTTCGGTGTTAACGTGGATGGTTCGAACCTGATCGGACTTACAGACTTTCCGAAAGTGCGCACAGAGGTGATCGATGATCTTCCTGAAATTGATGAGTTCGTTATTGTAGGACTTAATAAACGAGTTCCTGAAGTCTTTGATCCATATCGCCTCAACATCAACACAGGTGAACTGACTATGCTGGCCGAAAACCCTGGAAATATTCAAAGCTGGATGACTGACCATGACGGAAAACTTCGTTTGGCAACCGCTATTGTTGACGGAGTAAATACTTCGCTTTTATTCCGCGAAACCGAATCCGAGGAATTCAAAACGGTGCTAACCACAAGTTTCAAAGAAAGCCTTGCGCCTCATTTCTTCACTTTCGATAATAAAAATATTTACGCTTCATCAAATCTTGGCCGCGATATGTCAGCGATCGTTGAGTTTGATCCCCGCTCAGGTAAGGAAGTTAAAGTTCTTTACGAAAACAAAGATTTCGATGTTGATGCATTGTTTTATTCCAAAGCACGCAAAGTATTAACTGCAGCAAGATATACATCGTGGAAACGCGAACGCTATTTCTTTGATAAGACATTTGAAGAAATGGTTGGAAAAATGAAGAAGGAATTCGGTGACGTTGAATTCTCTTTTTCATCAAACACCAAATTTGAGGACAAATTCATTATTTCGACCTACAGCGATAAAACCATGGGTTCCTACTACATTTATGATGTAAAGACCGAAAAACTGGATAAGATAGCCGACATCAGCCCCTGGATTGACGTTAAAGAAATGGCCAGCCAGTTGCCTGTAGAGTATAAAAGCCGTGACGGACTTACCATTAACGGCTATCTCACTTTGCCAAAAGGATATACCATGGAGAATGCAAAAAACCTGCCGGTGGTTATTAATCCACACGGAGGTCCATGGTATCGCGATCAATGGGGATTTAATCCGGAAGTACAATTCCTTGCCAACCGGGGGTATGTTGTATTCCAGATGAATTTTCGTGGATCAACAGGGTATGGCCGCAAATTCTGGGAAGCTTCATTCAAACAATGGGGCAAAACCATGCAGGACGATATTACCGATGGCGTAAATTGGCTGATTGACAAAGGAATTGCCGATAAGGAACGAATTGCCATTTATGGTGGAAGTTACGGCGGCTATGCTACCCTTGCCGGAATTGCCTTTACACCTGATCTGTACGCCGCTGCTGTTGATTATGTTGGAGTGTCGAACCTGTTCACTTTTATGAATACTATTCCTCCTTACTGGAAACCTATGATGGATATGATGTACGAAATGGTTGGCGACCCTGTGAAGGACAGTGTTTTGCTTCGCTCAGCCTCACCGGTATTTCATGTGGACAAGATAAAAACTCCGCTTTTTGTTGCACAGGGAGCCAATGATCCGCGGGTGAACAAGGCCGAAAGCGACCAGATGGTCGATGCACTGAAAAAACGGGGTATCGAAGTTGAGTACCTGGTTAAAGACAATGAAGGGCATGGATTTTATAACGAGGAAAACCAGTTCGATTTTTACAGGAAAATGGAAAAATTCCTTGCCACTCACTTGGCTAAGAAAGAAGAAAATGCCTCTAAGTAGCATTTATCAAAGCTTTTAATTTTAATTCGTCCCGGTTCATGTGCCGGGACTTTTTTTTATTCAAAGACCATTGCCACAAAAACAGTTTTTCTGTTGCACAGGTTATAAAAGTTTTAATTTAGCTAAACATTAAATCCGATACTCTTATGAAAAAACTGCTGACTTTAGCTTTATTTTCAGCCTTTATAAAGCTTACAACTGTTACAGCACAGGTAACATTTGTTATTCAATCGTTACCAGCGAACACTCCAACACAGGACAACCTGTTTATTGCCGGTGACTTTTCGGACTGGAAGGCAGGATTACCTCAATACATAATGCACAAGAACGGAGATGGCAAATGGAGCATTACACTACCAGCGCAAGCTTCGGGAACTGTAATTAAATATAAATTCACCCGCGGTTCGTGGGGAACGGTTGAAAAAGGCCAGAATGGCGAAGAAATCGGCAACAGGATATTCACCTTTGGCAACAGCAGTGCTTCAGTTGATGTTAGTATTGCGAACTGGGCAGATGGTGGCTCAGGTAACACATCAACAGCTGCTGCCAATGTAAAAATAATGAGCACTGATTTCCTTATGCCTCAGTATAACCGCACTCGAAGGATATGGATTTATTATCCACCAGGTTACGAAACTTCTGGAATCAGTTACCCGGTCCTTTATATGCACGACGGGCAGAACCTGTTCGACAATTTGACTGCATTTTCAGGTGAGTGGAAGGTTGATGAAACTCTTAACGCATTATCTGCCCAAGGGAAACGGGTTCCACTGGTTGTTGGTATCGATAATGGGCCCGAACGAATGGCGGAATATACACCCTGGGCGAATTCAACATATGGAGGTGGTTATGGCGAAAAATACTTACAGTTTATAGTCGAAACGCTCAAACCCTATATTGATCAGCATTATAGGACTTTATCCGATAGAGAAAATACCGGCATTATGGGAAGCTCCCTTGGAGGATTGATTTCGCATTATGGTGCACTTAAATATCAGTCTACATTCAGCAAAGCAGGTTTGTTTTCTCCTTCGTATTGGTTCAATGACAGTATATGGTCGTTTACACACGATATGGGCAAACAGCAGGACATGAAGATTTTTCAACTTTGTGGCACTTCAGAAAGTGACAACATAGATATGCCTAAAGCTATTCAACGGATGAATGATTCGTTAGTAAAAATGGGATTTGGACAGAATAATATAGCAAACAAGGTTATTATTGGAGGAAAACACAATGAGGAGCTCTGGAGCGAGGCATTTGGCGAAGCTTATTTATGGCTTTTTGATTCTTACATCACATCAGTTAAAGAGCCGGTTGCTATTAAACAAATATCATGTTTCCCAAACCCCGTTCGCGATGAACTGAATTTTCGCACCGACCGGAAGGTTGCTTTTGATACCATTTTTATCAAAGATATGAATGGCCGCCAGGTAAAAACTATAAGTAAACCCAAAGAATCCAGAATAGATGTTCATGATTTACTGCCTGGTACCTATATGATAAGGTTCATCTCAGGGAAAGAAAATATGGAAGGAAAATTTGTAAAAAAATAGCCTTTCATTACAGATTTGATTGGGCTATAAATCATGGTCTCCTGAGATTTGATCCAGTAAAATTATTAAAAACAGAACAGACAGATTTACTTTAATTTTCTATCAAACTATGCCTGAAAACAAAAAAAGTCCCGATCGCAAGACCTGGACTTTTTTGTTTCGCAAATCAGATACTATTTGCCAATTTTAATATCGAGTCCGACTGATACCACCCAGTTTGATTTTGTATAATCTTCAGTAACAGGAATGTATGCTGTTCCAAGTTTATGATTAAATGTTTTATTATCACCTTTATACATGGTAAACAAGCCACCCAGGTTTAATCCTATGCCAGGAGTGATTTTATATTGACCACCAAAACCAACAGTATTTGATGTAAGGCTGTAACTCAGGTCGGTTTGATATGATTTCATAACCCCGGTTTGTGAATGAAGGTAACCTGCACTTACCAGAAATTTATCGGTAATGTTATACTCAAGACCTAAAGCCAGTTCGTAGTAGTTCTTATCAATTACTGATTCATTGGTAACATAAGCACCAAGCGTATCCTTTTTACCATAATCAGCATTCTTGTCGAAATAATAATTGAATCCAAGGGAAGCAGTGAGCTTACTTGTTACCGGATACGAAGCTCCTATTGACAGCATGGCAGGCATATCGGCATGTGATTTGGCACCGTCGGGGAAGGATCCTGTTCCATCTGTTTTGGTTTCGTTGGTAAGTTCAATTTTTGTGATGAACTCATATTTGATGGCAATTGTCAGTTTCTCAGCTAAAGTAAGATTTGCAGCAATTATCGGGGTATACCCGGTACCTTTCTGAACCACATCTACTTCTTTATCCCCTGTTTGTGAAGCCAAACCAGTCATTTGAGCTGCACCGGCACTAAGCTGGGCTGCACCGCCTGATGATTGGGTAGCAACTGCATTGTAAACAACCTGTGCCTGAGCAATTGGGGTGGTTTTAGGCTGTCCGGCACCTACCAAAGCTGCTTCAAATCCAGCAAGCTGTGCATCGGTCATAGGGGCTCCCGCAGCTTTAGCCTGTGCAAAAGTCAGAGATCCTAATCCACCTGCAACGAGCTGACCTGCACCAGCAGCTGCAGTTGTATAACTCTGAGATACACCTGTATAATATGCCGCTCCCTGAGTAAAATAAGCACTTGCCTGATTTCCGAAATCATCAGCCCGCATAAATGTTCCGGAAAATGTTTTGGTCGGAAGATTTGGAATACCGGTAGGCTGCATGGTTATATTCGGATTTATCATAATATTTCTAATTGAACCTTTATAAGTGTTCTCTGCTTTTACAAGACGAACACCGCCAAAAAGTGAAATCATAGGATTGATTTCATATGAAACACCTACCTGGTAGCCAAAATACACGGATGTACCTTCGAAATTTATATCTGCTTTGTAATTTTTTACTCCAAAACCCGGATCAGTTGGACTTTTAGGGCCAAGTTTAGGCACCAAATCCGAAATCCCCATTTCAAAAGAAGGTAATCCTGTGGCATAGGTAGCGCCACCTCCGCCGCCAACCGGATTAAAACCGAATGAAAAAGCAAACTTATTCATTTTATACGCAGCATATACACCCGGAAATAAAGGAGCCTTAACATCACCCGTAAATTTGGGTTTGTTCAGATATGAATAGTTGTTATTCACATCCTTAACCTGGAAAATAGATTGATTATTCAGCGAAAGGTAAAATCCGTTTCCTAACTTGGTTAGTCCGGCCGGATTATAATAAACACCGTCGATGCCTAAAGATGCATTTCGGGCCAGCATACGAACATAGGATGCACTTTGGTTGGTATTGGTCATAATTCCCCCAGCCATCAGGCCTGTGCTTAGAAGTGCTGCTGATAACGCAAGCAGTAATTTTCTTTTCATTTTTTTGGGTTTGGTTAATTGTTGATTTTTTTTAACAATTTGAAGGAGCCAAAATATACAGTTTTTTTCATATATGCAAATAAAATTGACTGGTCGAAAAATGCAATAATGCTGCTTGCTTACGCATACAGGAGTTTCAACAGGTTTTAACTTTTAACAATTTGTTAACATTCTATATTATTTAAGCAATGGAATGCCTGATCTGTATGCAGGAATAAGGTGAATGATATTCAAAATCACTGCACCACATCAGGAAGATTAAAGACACATAACAGACTATGCTATTTCTATTTTTCGGACGTGGCTTAGTTGTTAAATGCATTATTTAAGATTAAAAATTACAAATTAATTCAGCGTACTGTTTGATAAATGAGTAATTTTACTTCTCTGATAAACTAAATCACAGTATCTACGGTCAATACAATGGCTAAAAATCAATGCATTAAAATACTACTGAACAATATCAGAGAAATATTTGTATTTTTTCCTGACCCCTATTGCCTGATTAAAAAATAGTATTACCTTTGCAGCCTCAAAAAAAGATATGGTCCGTTCGTCTAGGGGTTAGGACGTCAGGTTTTCATCCTGGTAACAGGGGTTCGATTCCCCTACGGACTACTAACAACACTTTAAAGTTTAACAATGGCAAATCACAAGTCATCCCTAAAAAGGATCAGAGCAAACGACAAGAAAAGGCTTCGTAACCGTTATTATGCAAAAACCATGCGTAATGCTATCAAGAGTTTTCGCGATTTAGAAGATAAAACCGTTGCGGCGGAAAAACTTCCTTCACTGGTTTCTCTTATTGACAAACTTGCAAAGAAAAGCATCATTCACAAAAACAAAGCTGCGAACTTAAAATCAAAGCTTACCAAAAAAGTGAACAAACTGTAAGCAAAAAAAACTTTTTCCGGAAAACGCCTCTGTCTTCAGGGGCTTTTTCGTTTTATATTCTTTTGTATTTTAGCATTTTAATTCTATACTTTTTTAAAAACAAATCCATATGGATAAAATCCCAAAAATTACTATAAAGGACTGGGCCGAAGATGACCAGCCCAGAGAAAAACTGCTTCATAAAGGGCCCGCTGCCCTGAGCAACGCCGAACTGATCGCCATACTTATAGGATCAGGAAATACTGATGAATCGGCCGTTGAGTTATCGAAAAGAATAATGATGGAAGTAAACGACAACTTCGCCGAACTGGCGAGGCTTACCATCCAGGACCTTCAGAAATACAAAGGCATAGGCGAGGCTAAAGCGATAACTATTGCTGCCGCCCTCGAAATGGGCCGCCGCAGGAACACTTCATTACTTAACGAAAAGCCACAGGCAAAAGACAGTAAAACAGCATTTATCCTGCTTCAGAAAGAACTCGGTGACCTTAATTATGAGACCTTCTGTATACTTTTGCTCAACAGAGCCAATAAAGTGCTGAAAACAATAAGGATCAGCGATGGAGGATTAACAGGAACTGTGGTTGATCTGCGAAAAGTGTTTAAAATCGCAATGGATAACAATGCCACTTCTATTATTTTAGGACACAACCATCCTTCGGGCCAGCTAACGCCCAGCGAAGCGGATATTCAGCTAACTAAAAAACTGAAGGAAGCCGGCGTTATGCTCGATCTTCCGATTCTGGATCATATTATTGTCGGCGATGGTAATTATTATAGTTTTGCGGATGAGGGAATCATGTAAACAAAAAGGGTCTAGAGGTTGGGGATTAGGGTTTAGGGAATCCATTCTAAAAAAAAAAGACCTGGAGTTTGAGAATTGCAGAAAATAATTTAACTTATAAGAAATTAACATTCAATGATTAAAATAGTAACAGTAGTTGGCGCAAGGCCTCAGATTATTAAAGCTGCCGCGCTAAGCCGTGCCATAAGGAATTCATTTGCTGATGAGATCAATGAAACTATAATTCATACCGGGCAGCATTACGATGCCAATATGTCGCAGGTTTTTTTCGAGGAATTAGGCATCCCAGCTCCACACATCAACCTGAACATTGGCTCAGCCTCGCATGGGGAACAAACAGCAAAGATCATACAAGGTATTGAAAAAGTGCTGATTACAGAAAAGCCTGATTTTATAGTGCTTTATGGCGATACCAATTCAACATTGGCAGGTGCCATCGCAGCAAGCAAAATACATATCCCTGTGGTTCATATTGAGGCAGGGTTGCGTTCGTTCAACAAAAGTATGCCGGAGGAAATTAACCGCATCATGTGCGACCATGCCTCTACCCTATTGTTTGTACCAACTCAAACCGGCATAAAAAACCTTGAACATGAAGGTATTTCATCCGGAACTCAGGGTCCTTATTCTGCAGATCATCCCGGTGTTTTCCATTGTGGTGATATTATGTTCGATAACCTGGTTTACTTTTCGGAGATAGCCGGGCAGAAAACAAACATCATGGAAACGCTTGCTTTGAAAGAAAATGATTTCGTACTCTGCACCATTCACCGCGACAACAACACCGATTCGCCCGAACGGTTAAAACAGATCATAAGTGCCATGTGCTACATTGCCGAGAACCTGGGATTAAAAATTGTAATTCCTTTACATCCCCGCACTTCCAAAATTGTCGAAAACAAACTTCCTGAAGATTTATACAAAAGACTTTCGGACAACACGAACATCCACCTTATCCCGCCGGTTTCGTATCTCGAAATGATAATGCTGGAGAAAAACGCCAGGCTTATACTTACCGATTCGGGTGGTGTGCAAAAAGAAGCCTATTTCTTTAAAAAACCATTGGTAGTGGCCCGTCCCGAAACCGAATGGGTCGAAATTATTGAAAACGGTGCCGGCATTATCGCCGATGCCGATGAAGTAAAGATTTTAGAATCAGTTGAATATTTCCTGGATAAAAGCTCACTGGATTTCCCGAATGTTTTTGGCGACGGACATGCGGCGGAGTTTATATGCAGGACGATGCTGGAGCAGAAATCTAAATTCATATAGTAATTTGAAATAGTTTTTTTAAGCTAACTTATTTCATAATTTCGCCTGATAAATATAGTATTATGCATCAAATTTATTATGAAAGCAACTTTATTCTTTCTATTCACCACATTGATTTTTGCAAATTCTTTTGGACAAATCACTTTTGAAAAAGGATACTTTATTGATAACAACAACAATCGAGTTGAATGCCTGATCAAAAACAACGACTGGAAAGAAAAACCAAAAGAATTCGAATACAAATTGAATGAAAATGCCGATCCTGAAACAGGCAGCACCAATACCGTAAAAGAGTTTGGAGTTATCGGTTATTCAAAATATGTAAAAGCTGATACAAAAATTGACCTTTCGTCGATGCAAGCAGCCAATCTTTCAAAAGACCGTAATCCTGAATGGTCAAAGGAGAAACTGTTTTAAAAAGTACTGGTTGAGGGAAAGGCTACACTCTATTACTTTGAAAGGAATGGCTTAATTCGTTTTTTCTATTCTGTTCCGGATTCAGCAATCAAGCAATTGATTTACAAGGAGTTTATTTTAGAAAACGAAAATATTTCTGAGAATTTCACATTTCGCGGACAGCTTTGGAACGATGTAAAGTATTCAACAACAGCGATGAGTGATGTCGAAAGCCTCAATTATAGAAAAAACGACCTCGAAAGGCACTTTCGAAAGTATAATGAATGCAACGGAAGTTTATCTACAGATTACAATAAGAAAGAAAAAAAGGATTTATTTCATCTAAGGATTACACCAGCTCTAAATTATGCCTCACTTTCTGAGATTTCAGGCGGGCTATCAAACATCGACTTTGGCAATCAAATAAACTATAGCATTGAGTTGGAAACGGAATTTATACTTCCTTTTAACAAAAACAAATGGGGAATACTATTTGAACCCACCTATCAATACTTTAAGGCTGAAGCTCCACACGATACGTACATTGCTGTTGCTGACTACAAATCCATTAAATGCCTTCAGGGATTAAGGCACTATTTCTTTTTATCTCAAAATTTGAAGCTATTCTTAATTTTTCAATACATTCCTGGGTTTAGCTATGATTTCAATTCGACAATATATAAAAAAGAAATTGAATCAAGCAGTAGTATCGCATTTGGAGGAGGTGTCGGATACAAAAAATTTAGTGCTGAAATGCGCTATTATGTCAATAGGAATTTATTACACAATTATAATTCCATTAGTACAGATTATCACAGAATATCTTTGATAATAGGCTTCAAAATACTTTAGATAAATAATTTCATAGAAAAAATATAGTTTCCGATGCTTAAGTAGCACTGATTCTTTCCTCATTAATATTTTTCCTAATTACTTTGTTCATTTCCTCTTTCAGTTTTAATTTTGATTCACAACTTACAAGTTTGGGTTTGGATATTAAAACTTTTAATAGTTGGGATTTGGGTAGAGGCATCTAGTATTAAAGATTCAACTCTGAAATGCGATACTATACTTACAGGGAATTGCTGTAGGATTATGTTAATAAAAAACGGATTATACAAGGTTCGCAGTAATCTTTGGCTATGTCCATAGATAATAAAACCAATACATCCGGGAAATTTACTATTTTTGAGTGCAGAAACCAGCCGAAGTAGTCTGCGCTTTATTTCGTGTGCTATACGTGCTTAATGAAATAGAGTTCTATTTTGAAAAAGGCGGTACCGTAAGCAGACAAACCTATATGCCTGTCAGAACAGATACAAATTTAACCAAATAGCAAGCGACATCATAAATATATGATACACTTACCGGCACTTATAATCGATCTGGCCCTTATACTGAGCGCTGCTGCGGTGGTTACCCTGCTTTTTAAAAAGCTGAAGCAACCGGTAGTGCTGGGATATATAATAGCCGGGCTTTTTATAGGTCCGAATATTAAATTTTTTCCTACTATTGATGATGTTGAAAGTATAAGGATATGGGCCGATATAGGTGTTATATTTTTATTATTTGGACTAGGCCTCGAATTCAGTTTTAAAAAACTGATAAAGATTGGGGGTGTGGCAGTGATTACTGCTTTCACAGAGATAGGGCTAACCATGTTCGTAGGATATGGAGTGGGGCGATTGTTAGGCTGGAATACAATAAACAGCCTTTTCCTGGGGGGCATTCTTGCCATTGCTTCAACCACAATTATAATCCGGGCTTTTGACGAGTTGGGTGTAAAAAATCAAAAATTCGCAGGTATTGTTACCGGAGTATTAATTATTGAAGATCTGGCGGCTGTTCTGCTTATGGTTTTACTTTCCACAGTAGCCGTCAGCCGCACATTTGAAGGTGTCGAAATGATAATGTCGGTATTAAAACTGGCTTTCTTTTTAGTGTTGTGGTTTGTATCAGGAATATTTTTTCTTCCCACGTTTCTTAAAAAAATACGCTCGTTAGTGAACGAAGAAACCCTGCTGATTGTATCTTTAGCACTGTGTTTCATCATGGTAGTACTTGCCGCCTACGCTGGTTTTTCACCAGCACTTGGTGCTTTTATAATGGGTTCCATTCTGGCTGAAACTACCAAAGCTGAAAAGATCGAACATCTTACAAAATCAGTAAAAAACCTGTTTGGTGCAATTTTCTTTGTTTCGGTTGGCATGTTAATCGACCTGCAGATGCTGGCGTTGCATGCTTTACCCATTTTTATAGCAACGCTTGTATTGCTGTTTGGGAAACCGCTATTTGTAACGTTAGGTGCCCTGGCTTCCGGTCAACCTCTCAAAATAGCGATTCAGTCGGGCATGAGCCTTTCGCAAATCGGTGAATTTTCGTTTATCATTGCAACCCTGGGAGTAACACTTAATGTTACCAGCGACTTTTTATATCCTGTGGCAGTAGCCGTATCAGTGATTACAACATTTACAACGCCATACATGATCCGTTTTTCAGATCCTGTATACAAACGTATAAATGGCATTTTGCCTGAAAAATGGAAAAACTCGCTCTCAGCATACAGTGTAGGCGCTCAAAATATTACAGAGATAAGCGACTGGAATAAAGTACTGCGGTTCTATTTAATTAATGTGATTATTTTTTCCGTCATCATTTTAACCATTATTTTATTCAGCACACAATTTCTTTCACCCTTATTCTCAGTCTTAAAGTGGGGTCAGATGATAACAGTTTTTGTTACACTCGTTATTTTATCACCCTTTTTATGGGCACTTGCTTTTCGCCGTACACAGAGGCAGGCGTATGCCAATGTATGGATTAAGCCAGCACTGCGTGGCCCTTTGATTGCTTTGCTTTTATCCAGAATATTGCTGGCAGTTTTTTTTATCGGATTTTTATTCGATCGGCTGTTTTCACCGGGGATCGCTTTGTTAGGTGTTTTCGGCGCTTCGGTAATTCTTGGAATTTTCTCAAAAAGAATCAAATCATTTTATGGAAAGATAGAAATGCAGTTTTTAACAAATCTCAATGAGCGGGAACTACAGGCACAGGACCTCAATCCGATACTGACTCCCTGGGATACGCATATTGCTACATTTGAATTAAATACACAAACACCATTCATTGGAAAAACATTGTTCGAATCGCAAATCAGGGAAGAATTCGGAGTAAATATTGCTGTAATTGAACGCGGCGATTATGTTATTAATGTGCCAAACCGGCATGAAATCCTGTATCCTTTCGATACCCTTTCGGTTATAGGAACAGATGAGCAACTCAAAATATTCGAAGCATATCTTGAATCAACTGCAACAAAAACAAAACTTTTAGATACTACACGGAAGGTATCGCTGCACCATTTTAGCATAAGCAGGAACTCGCCGCTTGTAAATAAAAACATACGCGAATCGCGAATCCGGGAACGATCAAAAGGCCTTGTTGTGGGGATTGAACGCAAAGGAGAACGCATTATCAACCCCGAATCGGACCTCGTATTTGAAGAAAATGATAAGGTGTGGATAGTAGGAAATGAAATGAGAATATTGGTCCTGATCAAAGAATTAGCAGTTTAGTATTATATGGCAGTTCGGTAATCACGAAAGCAAAATCAACTTTCAAATATAAAAATTCCGTTTTGGGTAATCCAGATTCCAAATAATATAAATTTTAACAACCTCTATATCTGCGTAATATAATCTTTACCCATTCAGAAAAAAAAATACTTCCAGGATTAAAATCCTTAAACGGATTGGCTGAACTTTGGCTATTTCGATCTTACTGATTAATTTCAATGCCTTAACAGTAGCATTGACAGATATCATTCCGGATAATCCGTTAAAAGAATATCGCATAATAATCGGAATTGCATTCCTTACAATTTGCAGATTTAAGAGACGCAAATAAAAGGCAAAAAAAATAGAGCAAAAAAAATGACTTTCTGAATATTTAAAAATCATTAAAGTAAGAGCAGCGTAGTTGCCACGAATTATTTCGCAAATAATTATTGATTCGAATATGTTATTGTTTTTATCTAAATTTGCGCCTTCAAAAAAACAGCCGGAAAAATCGGACGACACTACCCATCAAGGCTCATGGTTTATCTACCTATTCTAAATTAATTCTGATGAATTTTAAAAAGAAGTCATTGATTACATTGATCACAGGCACATTTATGTTACTCCCTGCTTTTACCTTCGCTGCTGTTCCGGCTGCAATTCCTTTAATCCTCGGTATAAGGCTTGAGTTTATTATTTTTGCACTTACCTTGGTGGGTGTAGCCGTTTTTCATAACAAAACCATGATTGTTGCTCTGGCTGGTCTGGGAGTCATCCTTTTGTTAAAATACAGTTTTCTGCCTGAATATTCTTTTATCGAACATATAGCAGGAACAAACGATGTGGAAGGTGAATGGCGGACATTGCTTAACCTCACCGGTCTGCTTTTTGGCTTTGGCATCCTGGCCAAGATTTTTGAAGAATCGGGTGTACCCGACAAACTCCCTGATTTTCTGCCCAATGACTGGAAAGGTGGATTTGTTCTTTTGCTTCTTATTTTTGTGCTGTCAAGCTTTCTGGATAATATTGCCGCAGCCATGATAGGAGGAACTGTAGCTGTTGTTGTTTATGGCGGAAAAGTACATCTGGGATACCTTGCAGCCATTGTTGCTGCCAGTAACGCAGGCGGGTCGGGATCAGTTGTCGGCGATACTACTACCACGCTGATGTGGATTGATGGCGTGAACCCACTGAATGTAACCCATGCCTATGTGGGAGCAATTTCAGCTATGTTTGTTTTCGGAATTCCTGCTGCCATTATCCAGGACAGATACCACCGTATACAGAAAGATGCCGGCAAGAATGTAAAAATTGATGTGATGCAGATTGTGATTGTTGCACTGATACTGGTCGGTGCCATACTTACCAATTATTTTCTGGATTTCCCTGCGCTGGGAGTCTGGATTGCAATACTTTTAGGTTCCTTTCTCCGTAAAACCCCATGGGATGAAATTCCAAAATCAGTACAGGGAACAATCTTCCTTGTAGCTTTGGTAACCTGCGCCTCACTTATGCCTGTTAATGAGCTTCCGGCAGCTACCTGGCAGACAGCTTTCTCATTGGGATTTGTATCAGCTGTTTTCGACAATATCCCTTTAACAAAACTCTGCCTCGAACAAGGCGGCTACGACTGGGGAATATTGGCTTATTCCGTTGGTTTCGGCGGTTCGATGATCTGGTTCGGTTCGTCAGCCGGTGTGGCACTTTCGAATATATTCCCCGAAATGCGTTCGGTTGTTCAGTATGTTAAAAAAGGATGGTTTGTTATAGTCGCTTATATTATTGGCTTCTTCATCATGCTTGGTGTAGTTGGCTGGAATCCTCATGCGCCGCACGGGAAAGATAAGAATGCAGTTCCGACAGAACAAGTTCTTGAACCCTCTTTGAATTCGTCTGACAGCCTTTCGAACTAATTCCGGCAATACCAGTTTGTTATTTGCTTCCGTTTTTTTCGTGAAATACTTTAATGAAAAAAAGCACCTCCTTAGCGCATAATTCCTTGTCGATGGCAGGGGTGATAATTACCTTGGGTATCGTTTTTGGCGATATAGGAACCTCGCCACTGTATGTGATGAAAGCAATTTTGTCGGCATCGCAGGGTTCAATTGAAGTGGATTTTATACTTGGAGCCATTTCATGTATAATCTGGACACTCACGCTACAAACAACCGTAAAATATGTTCTGATTACCTTACGCGCCGATAACAGGGGTGAAGGAGGAATAATGGCATTGTATGCCCTGGTGCGCAAGCGAAAGAAATGGCTTTTCGTGGTAGCCATTGTAGGCGGAAGCACCTTACTGGCAGATGGAATAATCACTCCTTCCATCACCATAGTTTCGGCCGTCGAAGGTTTGCAGCTGCAATTCCCGAATATTCAGATTTTACCTATTGCGCTCCTTATTGTTACAGCACTTTTCCTCATACAGCAATTTGGAACATCTGCCATCGGAAAATCATTTGGCCCTATGATGATGATATGGTTCGGAATGCTGGCAATTCTTGGGTTTATGCAATTGATTCAGTTTCCGGTTGTATTGAAAGCATTTAATCCATACTACGCTGTTCATCTGCTGTATCATTATCCACATGGATTTTTGTTGCTGGGAGCTGTATTCCTGTGTACTACCGGTGCCGAAGCATTATACTCCGATCTCGGGCATTGCGGTATAGCCAACATACGCATCAGCTGGATCTTCGTCAAAATAAGCCTGATACTGAATTACCTCGGACAGGGAGCATGGATACTCATGCAGCACAAGGAAGGAATAGTTTTGCCTAATCCTTTTTTTGCAATTATGCCTTCATGGTTTCAGTTGATAGGCGTTATAATAGCTACCATTGCGGCAGTCATCGCAAGCCAGGCCCTCATAAGTGGATCATACACAATTATCAGTGAAGCCATCTCGCTCAATTTCTGGCCCAAAGTGCGAGTGAGTTATCCTACCACGCGTAAAGGTCAGATGTATATTTCTTCAATTAACTGGTTCCTGTATGCGGCTTGCGTTGTAGTTATACTTATGTTTCAGACTTCCTCAAATATGGAAGCAGCTTATGGTCTGGCAATAACCATCACCATGCTTATGACAACCTTGCTCATGGTATTTTACCTAACTAAAATAAAAAGGAAGAGTTGGTTAATTGCCTTGTTTGTGATCACATATCTTACCATCGAAGGAACTTTCCTTGCAGCTAACCTTGCAAAATTCATTCACGGGGGATGGTTCACCATATTGCTGGCAGGCCTCATAGGTTTTGTGATGTATACCTGGCAAAGAGGACGGAATATTAAAAATCAGTTTACAAGGTTCGTTAAAATTGCGGATTATGCGCAAACCATCAGTGATATCAGCAACGACGAATCTATACAGAAGTTTGCTACAAACCTCGTCTACATCACACATGCCGATTTTAAAACTGATATCGAAACCAAAATACTGTATTCTATCTGTAATAAAAAGCCTAAACGTGCCGATACGTATTGGTTCCTGCACGTTCATATAACGGATGAACCACATACGATGGAATACTCTGTCGAAAAAATTATACCAGGAGTACTGATGCGGGTCGAATTCAGGCTGGGATTTAAAGTACAGCCACGGATCAATTTATTTTTCAAACATGTATTGGAGGAATTGGTCGCTAATCATGAAATTGACCTTGAATCCGGTTATCCGTCGCTCAGGACTCACCATATTCCGGCTGATTTCCACTATATCATTATCAGGCGCATACAGAATTATGATTTCGACTTCCCTGCATTTGAGCAGTTTGTAATGGATGTGTACCGATGGCTTACCAAGATGTCAACAACCGATATCCGGGCTTATGGTCTTGATACCAGCAATGTGACGGAAGAGAAAGTTCCTTTTGTAATCGAAACAGGCAAACGAAACATGCTCAGCAGGGTAAAAACCCCGGGAATTATATAATTTTGACTCGGGTAAGCCGATTTATGATTCCATCACAGTGCGGGCAATAACTGAAGAAAATTGTTTTTGGATTCCGGTTTCCCGGAAACATCTTCAGTTTTACTGATTTCATCCGGCTTAAAATCCGTTCAATACTAATATTCATTATTTGTAGTTACAGTTAACAGCAGGATGTTTGTAATTAGTTCCAAATCCGGGTACAACATGCGGTGAACAGGATTACCTTTATATTGAAAACTTTTTCTTTATGATCAACGAAGTAATACTTCAGATTGTGCAGGACAGATGTGCTTTTACAGGCACATTAATCCAAACGCTTATTGCAATACCTCAACCTGCGAAAGCTGCTCAGGTGGGCCTTTCATTCTGGGACCTTGCCTTAAAAGGCGGACCGGTTATGATTCCCATTGCCTTACTGTCTGTTTTAGGGATTTATATTTTCATCGAACGGTATATTATGATTGGCCGGGCATCGAAAGAAGATTCCGAATTCATGAATAATATCCGCGACTTTATGCACAATAACCGGATGGATTCGGCTTTATCGCTTTGCAGGAACAACAATACACCACTTGCCCGAATGATTGAAAAAGGATTACAGCGACTCGGACGTCCCTTAGGCGACATAAATGCTGCCATCGAAAATGTGGGCTCACTCGAAGTTGCAAAACTCGAAAAGAACATTGCTTTGCTTGCAACCGTAGCCGGAGGTGCGCCAATGCTGGGATTTCTCGGAACAGTTACGGGTATGGCAAAAGCTTTTTACGATATGTCGACCGCAGGAAGCAACCTCGATCTGCAACTGCTTTCGGGAGGCATTTACGAGGCTTTGGTCGGCACCATAACCGGCCTGATAGTTGGAATTATTGCCTACTTTTGTTATAACATCCTGGTTGCGAAAGTTCAGAAAATTATATTCTCGCTACAGTACAGGGCATCCGAATTTATGGATATGCTTCATGAGCCGGCCAAATAGTAATACATCTTACAAAAGGAGCAGGATAAAACATTCCACGTATGGCTATTAAGTCGCAAAATAAAATCAGTACCGAATTCAGTATGATATCAGTGGTAAACATTGTGTTCTTGATGCTGATATTCTTTTTAGTCACCTCAACACTCATAAGCCCTAATGCTATTAAGCTGCAACTTCCTTCAGGTTCCGACCAGATCATTTCCAAACAAAATACAACAGTATTTATCGACGATTCAAACCGTTTTTTTGTAAATAAAACACCTGTAACCGATCTGAATTTACAGCAGACACTCTCACAATCCCTGATCGGGCAAACAGAAGGAGTAATTGTAGTAAAGGCTGATCACAATGTACCGGTGCAAAAAATTGTAACTGTAATTGATGCTGTAACCCAAATGAACAAGCTTTTGAAAACCAGGCATAAGGTTATACTGGCTACCAGGCCGGGGGAATAGGGCGTTAATGCTTTAAATAAAAAAGTTTCGGGTTTGACGGGTTTGACGGGTTTGAAGAGTTTGAAGAGTTTCGGGTTTGAAGGGTTTCGGGTTTCGGGTTTGAAGAGGTTGAAGCACTTCGACTTCGCTCAGTGTGACAAGGTTTGAAGAGTTTGAAGGATTCCGGGTAACAAATTCCAAGTCACAAATCCCAAGTATAGATTTAAGATTTGTCTATTCGTTCATTCGTTCCTTTGCCTTGTCATGATATGGTGCAGTCGTGAAGTCGTGCGTTCGTGTCGTCGTGTCGTTGTTAAATTTGGGTTTGAAGGGTTTGAAGAGTTTCGGGTTTGAAAAGTTTCGGGTTTGAAGGGTTTGAAGAACTTAATAATAGCCATTGTATGACAACTCTTCCTCCCCGTACCACTCATTTTTACCTTGTCAAACTTTGAACGCGAAGCATTGAACCCTGAACGCCAAAAGCATTTGAACCATGAACACTAAACAAATGATATTCAATATTTAACACCAAATTTCACCATTCCAGTCCATGCTTTCGAACAACGAGCAAAAAGAACGTAAATCGCGGATAGCAGCCATAGCCGGGACCATTATGTTCCAT
>Ga0136636_10000024_pt1 | contig 50810 bp, 41 predicted proteins | sample AntDrymUQ8522106_2_FD_104653 | JGI IMG/M metagenome (GOLD analysis project Ga0136636, IMG submission 104653) | Polar desert sand microbial communities from Dry Valleys, Antarctica - metaG UQ852 (21.06) | ecosystem: Environmental > Terrestrial > Soil > Desert | place: Antarctica: Dry Valley... | reverse complement strand
GACCGGCTGGCGGCACACCGATGCGCACACGGCCGAGCTGTTCGCGCCACAGTGTGGCGGTAGCAGCCTGCGCGGTATCCGCAAGCGCGGGGATCGTGGTATCGGGGCGCTCACCGGTCAATGGCACCAGCAGGTCGATCGGCAGCGTCGCGCCGGGCGCAAGACGGACCCGGTACAGCATCGCGCCGGAGGCGAGCCCGGTCGCATCGCGCACCGACTGGCGCTTGGGGAGCACGCCGCTGTGCAATACCGACACATCCAGCCCGGCGTCGAAAGCGGTGACAAAGGTCGCATCGGGTGGCTCGAGCGGGAACACGCGCGGCACGCCATTGACGATGGCGATGCCGTTGTCGAAGGCAAGGTCTTCGATTCGGCTCACGCCGCCAGTGGTGTTGAGGAACTGACTCGGCGGATTGACCTGTAGCGGCCGCAGTGCCAGCGCCAGCGTGTAGTCGTGGGTAGCCGCATCCGGGTTGCGCAGCCGATAGCGCGCGAACAGCTGCGAGTCATCCGCGGTACCGGCTGCGAAAGTGGTGACATCCAGTGCGGCATGCGGGTGCGCCCAGTTCGCCGCAGGAATCGGAAGATAGCCGTCGGCCAGCGACTGGCTGGTGGCGACATCGGCCCAGCTCAGCAGCGCGCCGTCGACGATGATGAAGGGTTCGATACTGAAGCCGCCCCTGCCGACCTCGATCGCTCCGTCCTCGCCGATCAGGCCCTGCTCGCGCCCGCCATCGATACCGGCGATCGTCCAGTACGGCTGTTCGCGCTGGAACGCACGCGGCAACCAGCCACGCGGCAGGTCGCGCGCAACCCCAGCGACAAACGCGTTCGGGGTTGCCGCAAACGACAGTGGCATGACCGTGGCCTCGGCGAGCGCGAAGCGCGCGGTCGCGCTCTGTGTCAAGTCGAGCGCCAGATAGCGCGCCTGCGACTCCGGCAGCGCAATCCAGTCGATCCCGCCGTTTGCATCGAGCACCTCGCGTACGGGGCGCCACCGGCTGCCGTCATCGGACAGGGAGATCGCGTAGCGCGTCGCATGGTCGCCTGCAGCCCAGCGCAGGGTGAGGCCGCCGAACTCCCGCACGCTGCCGAGATCGAGGGTCACCCGCTGCGCGCCCACACCCGAGCGCCATGCGTTGGTCTGGTCGCCATCGACGATTCGCGCTGCGCGGCTTTTGGCACTGCTGGTTGCAGCACGGGCATCCAGCGGCGAGGTATCAGCGGCAGGCAGGACCGTCAGGGTGAGCTGATCGAAGCACACGCTGCCCTTGCCGCCGACATCGTTGTAGATCACCAGTTCGATGGCGGCGCTCTCGCGCAGCACCGGATCGGAACCGGGTCCCCACGCCTTGCCGATCTGGCGCTGTCGGTAGCGCACCGGGGTCCACGTATCGGGGAAAGCGTAACGCGGTCGGTTCACCCACCACACATTGTCGCCGCTGGCATCGACCAGCTTGAACTGCAGCGCGTTGGATGGCGAATCAGCGCGCAGCTGGAAGTCGAAGCGATAGTTTGCCGCGAACTGAAGCGGCAGTTCGCGCCGCATGCCCGCGTGGCCGGAGACGCCGTTGAAGTCGTAGTCCAGGCACAGCGCCTGGCCCGCCGCGCCAGGCGCCACCCGGATCCGCGCATCGACCTGGTCGGACGCAACGGTGCGCCATGGCGCCGGATCGTCGAAGCCGTCGAGCAGCGTAGCGGCCGCCTGCAGTGGCAGCAGCGCGAAGATCGCAATCACGGCACGACCCATCGTGGTCATCCCTTGACGCTGCCTTGCAACAGTCCACGGATGTAGTGGCGCTGCAGCAGCAGGAACAGCAGCAGCACCGGCAATACGGTCACCACCGCGCCGGCCATCATCATCTCGACGTCCTGGATGTGTTCGCGCGACAACGACGCGAGCGCGATCGGCAGGGTGAAGTTCTCATCGCTGGTAAGCACGATCAGCGGCCACATGAAGTCGTTCCAGCTCGCCATGAAGGTGAATATCGCCAGCGTGATCAGCACCGGGCGCAGGATCGGCAATACGATCGAGACGAAAATCCGCAACTCGCTGGCGCCATCGATGCGCGCGGCTTCCAGCAGCTCGTCGGGGATCGACCGCGCGTATTGGCGGACCAGGAAGATGCCGAACACCGACGCCAGGGCCGGTACCACCACGCCGCCGAGGCTGTCGACGAGGCCGAGCTGTTTCATCAGCAGGAACAGCGGCAGCATGGTGACCTGGGCCGGGATCACGAGGGCGGCGAGCAGCAGCTTGAACAGTCCATCGCGTCCAGCGAAGCGCAGCTTGGCGAACGCGTAGCCGGCAGCGGCGTTGATCAGTACCGACAGCGTGGTGGCAGCGCCCGCGACGATCAGGCTGTTGCCGAAATATCGACCCATGCCGATGCGCTGGAAAAGCTCGGTGTAGTTGCCGAAGGTGAACGAGGAGGGCAGCAGCGGCGGCGGAAAGCGGCTGGCCTCGCCGACCGGCATGAACGAGACCGACAGCATCCACAGCAGCGGCAACAGGCTCAGGCAGGCGAGCACGAGCAAGGTTCCGTTGACCGCCAGCCCCCAGCCGCGCGAATCGCCCACGTTGCCGCTCATACGAGCCCCTTTTTGCGACCCATGCGCATCAGCAGCGCGGTGATCGTCATCACGATCACGAACAGGATGAAGGCGACCGCCGATGCGCGGCCGAGATTCCACCAGCGAAAGCCCTCCTCGAACATGAAGTACAGCACGCTGACCGTGCTTTGCAGCGGATCGCCGCGGGTCATCACATAAGGCTCGGCAAACAGCTGGAAATAGCCGGCGATGGTGATCACGCCGACCACCAGCAGCACCGGCCCAAGCATCGGCAGGGTGATGTACCGCAGCTGCTGCCAGCGCGACGCACCGTCGATGCGCGCTGCTTCGTAGAGGTCGTTGGGGATAGCCTGCAGGCCGGCCAGCAGGATCACCATGTTGTAACCGAAGTTCTTCCACACCGCGAGCAGGATGATGGTCGGCATCGCCCAGAACGGATCGCCCAGCCAGTCGATCGGTTCGATGCCGATCGATCCGAGGCCGAAGTTGACCACGCCGTAGCTGGTGTGGAACAGATAGCGCCAGATCACCGCGACCGCGACCAGGGTGGTCACGACCGGCGCGAACAGCGCGGTGCGGAATACCGCCTGGGCGCGCGCTACCGGTGCGTTGAGCAGCAGCGCAGCGCCCAGCGAAACGCCGATCGACAGCGGCACGCCGACGGCCACGAAGTAGGTGGTGTTGCCCAGCGCCTTCCAGAACATCGGCATCTGCAGCAGTTCGACATAGTTGCGGATACCGACAAAGCGCAGGTGCTGCGGATTGGCCAGCGCATACAGATCGAAGTCGGTGAAGCTCAACAGCAGCGACGCAAACACCGGCAGGGCGAAGAACACCGTCAGCACCAGCAAGGCCGGTGCGGCGAATATCCAACCGGCCAACGATCGGTTCATGGCGATGCGGCTTCTGACTGCGCTTCGAAGTCCATCACCCAGCGGCGCTTTTCCAGGATGGCGTCGACGCGCGTATTCAGCGCGCTCAGCGCTGCATCCTGCGGCTGCCCGCCGCGCACCACCCGTTCGCTGGTCAGGCGCAGCTCCTGCACGATGCGCTCCCACTCGAGCACCTTGGGCGTTGGTTTGACGCGCTCGAGTTGATCGCGAAACGCGCGCGCATAGGGATCGTTGGCCAGCGCCGGCAGCTGCCAGGTGCTGCGCCGGGGTGGCAGGTTGCCGCTCGCTGCGTGGAAGCGCTGCTGGATCTCGGGTCGCGACAGGAATTCAACCAGCTTCCACGCCTGCGGCTGGCGCCTGGAAGAGCGGAACAGGACCAGACTGGTGCCACCGGCGATGCCCGCGCCCGGACCGTTCGGCCCCGGCAGCGGCGCGGTCGCCCAGCTGTCTTCAAGGCCCGCTGGCGCGCGCTTGCGGAACTCGCGGATGTTCCATGGTCCGGACACGTAGAACGCGAACAGCCCGTTGAAGAACTCGTCCCAGACATTGGAGATCTGGGTCTCCGACATCGGCGGCGCCCAGCCCTGTGCAAACACGTTGGCATAGAACGCCAGTGCACGGCGTGCACCATCGCTTTCGAAGTTGCCGTAGCGGCCGTCGTCGCGCAGCAGCGGGTCGGGCTGCTGCAGCAGCAGCGACAGCATCTGCTCGAACTCGTTGAGCGGCAGCATGATGGCGTAGCGCCGTGGGCCACCGTGCGCCTTGAGCGCGGCCATCGCGGTCTCCCATTCGGCCCAGTTCGTCGGTGGCCGCGCAATGCCGGCAGCTGTCAGCAGGTCCTTGCGATAGAACACAAGTCGGGTGTCGACGTACCACGGCACCCCATAGAGCTGCCCGTCGATGCGGTTGGTGTCCAGGATGCCGGGGAAGTAGTCCTCGGCGACTATGCCTTGCGAGCGATCCACGAAAGGCTGCAGCGGTTGCAGGCTGTCGAGGGCGGCGAACTCCGGCAGCCAGGTGTTGCCGAGCTGGCAGATGTCGGGCAAGGAGTCTGCAGCGAATGCGGTAAGCAGCTTCTCATGGGCCGCCGTCCACGGGATCTGCTGCACGATGACCTTGATGTCCGGGTTCTCGCGCTCGAACTCGTCGATCAGCTCGCCCACCACTTCAGCTTCGCGGCCCATCGCCCAGAAGCGCAGCTCGGTGGTCTGCTCGCCTCGTGCGCACGCGGTGAGCAGTACCACCATGCACAGCAGCAGTCCGCGCACGGTCTCAGGGCCCCGCGGCTCGCGGGATTCGCGCAGCGCTACCCTTGAGGTGCCGAGCCGGTGCCGGCGCTGCCTCATCGGATATCGGCGCAGGCGTTGGTGCGACGTGACTTTCCAGCCAGCCACCAAGGAATCCTGCGCGTTGCAGCCCGATGCGCAGATACTTGCTGCGTTGCATGACCCGCCAGACGAAATCGTTGCGGTAGTTGGCGATCATGGCGAGGATCGGGCCCTGGTCGATGCCGATGTAGTCGCCGCCGACCCATCCGAAGTTCTCGATGACCCGACCGTTCTTGACCGGCACGTCGAAGGTGAAGCTTGGATTGAACGCGTCGAGGAAACCGTAAGTCGAGTAGATATGCTTGCCGAATCGCTGGTGCATCGCTGTAGTCGCCGGAATCACGATCTCCGGGGCGAACGGCAGCGATGCAATGGCTGCGGTCGGCGCGATGGTGCCGTCGTCGAACTCGCCGCCGTAGCCGATCCCGCGCGCGCTGTAGTGACGAAATTCGCGCAGCTCGCCACGGTAGGTTTGAAAGGTGATTTGCGGACCATCGCTCGCGGTCAGGCCCCAGATATCCGCACCGTAGGCTTGCCAGCCGCGCGGGTTCTCGATCGCATAGGCGCGCTGCGCATAGGTCGCGCGACGGCTGTTCTCGAAGTAGTCGATGCCGCGCTTGCGCATGTACGCGTCCTGGACGCCGCGGAAGTCGATCCACACATGGCTGTACTGGTGTCCGAACATCGGTGCGAAATTCAGATGCTGCTGGCCGTGGTGCGTTCCCCAGCTGCGGTCGTAAGTTTGCGTCCACGCCGACCATACCTCCGGCTGCACCGGATGGGTCGGCGAGGCGAGCGCGAGCAGGTATACCAGCATGGCCTCGTTGTAACCCTCCCAGTCGTGCGGGATGAATCCGGATTCCGGAAACCATCCCATCGCGATCAAGGGTGCGCGGCGCTGCAACCACGGCCATTCGACCCGTTGGTACAAGGTGTCGGCAAGTTCGCGGATTTCGTTTTCTGCCGCGTTGTCGCCATCGTAGTAGGCCTGTGCGAACAGCACGCCCATGATCAGCAGGCCGGTGTCGACGCTGGACAGCTCGACCCATGGCGCATAGCGGTGCCCGCTGCGCATATCGAGGAAGTGATAGTAAAAGCCGCGGTAGCCAGTATTGCCGGTTGCCGCCGGACCCTGCGGTGCGTCGTGGAAGAAGCGCAAGGTCGACAGCGTACGCTGCGCGGCTTCGGTGCGACCGATCCAGCCACGCTCGACGCCGATCGGATACGCGGTCAGCGCGAAGCCGACCGCGGCGATGCTGGAAAACGGCTGCGCCGGGTAGCGATCGGGGGTCAGTCCGTTGCCGCTGGGTGTGGTTTCCCAAAAGAAAGCGAAGGTGCGGCGCTCGATGTCGTCGAACAGCGCCGGCAGCGGCGGACGCGCTGCGGGCGCGGCAACGACCGCACTGGGCTGGTCTGCGACCGACGGCAGCGGTCGCTGCTCTGCGTGGCTGCTGCCCAACAGCAGCAGTGCGCCGAGCACAACGGTGAATGGTTTGAAGCCGCGCAGGATCGCGCTTGCAATCGATTGGCTCGGCATGATGCTCCGGATCGTAGTTCAATGGCGCGCAGGCCGACCGCAGCGTGCGGACGACCTGCGCGTGGCCGCGGTTACCAGATCAGACCTACCGACAGCTTCAGGGTGCGCGTCGGCAATGCGATGTCGTCATTGCGTTCGCCAAAACCTTCGAAGACCACGCCGTTGAGTCCCTTGAACGTGTTGAACCCGGTCCAGTTGCGCTCGTTGGTCAGGTTGAATACGTCCGCACGCAGGCGCAGGCGCACGTCACCGCCCAGATCCCATACACGCTGGGCGGCGATGTCGAGTTGGCGGAAATCCGCATCATCGAAATAGCCCGCCTCGAACGTCCCGTTGCCGCAGCCATCGATGCCGGCCGGGACCGGCGCCACACAGTTGAGCACGTCCTTGGCAATCGGGCTGGCGATGACGACCTTGGTCGAGAAGGTGAAGCCCCAGCGCTCGACGATGCCGGTGCCGACGAAGCGGTGCTTGGATACGCCGATCGAGCTTACCCACGGATGGTCGTTCAGATTCGGATAGTCGAATACGTAGCGCTCGTCAGAGTTGGCGGCATTGCTGCGGTTCTCTTCGCCGTCACTGTAGGTGTAGGCCAGCGTGGCGCCCCATGGCGAGTCCTGCGTGTACAGCTTCTCGGCAAACAGCAGCAGCTGGTTGAGGCGGGTCTCGATGCCGTTGTCGGCCTTGACCAGCGAACCGTAGCCGGGGATCGGTTGACCGAAGGGCGCACCGCCGAAGTTGCGTCCGGGACCGTAGAAGGTGCCGTTCGGATAGCGGTTGCCGAGCGAGAAGATCACTCCGTCCTTGCTGCGGATATGCACCACCGATGCCGATGTGTTCCAGTCGGTATCGAACAACTCCAAGGCATTGCGGATGCCGAAACTGAACTGGTCGGAGTAGGGCACCTTCAGGTCGTTGTTGATCAGGTTGACCTCGGAACCCAGGTTCGGGTTGGCGGCCACCAGCGCGTTAAGGCGCTGCGGGTTGAGGAAGCTCGGATCCCAGTTCACGCAAAGGCCATCTCCCACCGTGCACGGATAACCGGTGGTGTTGAAGCGCACGGTGTACGACGGAAAGCTGCTCTTGGACCGCTCGAGTGCGAGGAAGTCGAACAGGTTGCGGTCATAGGAGCGCCCCGCTCCGCCGAACAGCACGGCGCGTTCGTCGTTGAACAGGTCGTAGGAGAAACCCGCGCGCGGCTGCCACGCGCCGTCGAAGGCATCGCGGTTGTTGCCGGTGCTGATGTAGTTGTCGATGTCGTAGTCGGTGTTGCGGATGTTGGCCCAGCCACGCAGGGCGGTGACCAGGTCGGCGGGGGTTACGTAGTCCTCGTAGGCGGGCGTGGTCTCGTAGTCGTAGCGCAAACCCAGGTTCAGGGTCAGCTGTTCGCTCACATTCCAGTCGTCCTGCAGGTAGATTCCGTACTGCTTGTTGGTCGATTGGATATTGCGATCGCCGACACCCGGCAACGGCGCACCGAAGCGCACCTCATAGGGAATGAAGCTGGCCAGCGAATTGCGTCCCGCACCCTGGTTGGCGATCAAATCGATCGCATACTGCGGATTGAACGGCTGCTGTTCGAAGGCGTTGATCTCGACCGATTTGAACTTGCCGCCCATCTTGATCGTGTGGTTGTCCCAGCCGGTGAACGTCAGGTCGTCCTGCAGACTCCAACCCTTCTGGCCCTTGTCCTGGAAATCCTGGCCGCCGCCGATGTTGAGCACGGTGTTGCGGTTGCTGTCGCGGATGTTGAAGCCCGGGCCCAGCGTGATCGCACGCGGATTGAAGGTGTCGTCTTCGAAGGTGACATGTGCGTCGTTGTACCACTGCGCGCCGCTGAACTGGTAGCGCAGGTCGACGCGCGTGCTTTCGTTGATATTGGTCTTGCCATAGGACGGCGTGTTCTGGCCGCCGATGTCCTTGATCTCGTCTTCTTCGCGGTATTTGAACGACAGCTCCAGCAGGTCGGTGTCGGTCGGCTGCCAGGTGAGCTTGCCGAAGTACAGGTCTTCGTTGAACGGCGTCGACGACGGACCGAGCAGAGAGCTCAAGTCGCCGGGCACCGACGTACCCGCAGGCAGCGTGCCGCCCAGCGATACCGTGCGCGGAACATCGAACTCCTTGGCTTCATAGGTCAGGAAATAGAACAGGGTGTCCTCGATGATCGGGCCACTGACCGATGCGCCGTATTGCTTCTCGCCCGAAGGCTGCTTCTTGCCGTCGCGATCTTCGGCGGGCGTGGCTGCACGCCAGTTGGGCCTGCCGTAGTCGTCGTAGAACACATCGCCCTGGAACTCATTGGTACCCGATTTGGTCACCGCGGTAATGGCCGCGCTGGTGATCTGGTCGTACTCGGCCTTGTAGTTGGAGGTAATCACCTTGTACTCGCCGATGGCCAGCTGCGGAAACGGGTTGCCGCGACTGCCGTCTTGTCCGCTGATACCGCCGCGAAGGACGTAGTTCTTCTGCCCCACGCCGTCGATGAACACATTGATGCCATTGGAGCTTTGTGCGCCGCTGCGCAACTGGGTCGAGCCGTCGCCCTTGGTATCGAAGACCACGCCCGGCACGATGTCGGCGAAGGCGAGGAAATTGCGCGAGGCCTGCGGCAGCGCCTCGATCTGCTTGAGCGATACATAAGTCGCCACTTCCGAGGTCTTGGTCTCGGTCAGCGCAGTGGCGGTGACGGTCACCGTATCGAGGGTGACCGATGCCGAGGGTCCACCGGCCTCGAGATCGAGGGTCGCGCTCTGGCCGATGGCGAGCGTGACATTCCGCGTGCTGGTCTTGCCGCCGGCGGCGACCTCGACCGTGTAGGTGCCCGGCGGCAGGCCGACCAGCGTGTAGCTGCCGTTGGCGCCGACCTGCGCGCTGCGGGTAAGCCCGGTCGCGAGGTTGGTCGCGGTGACCCGGGCGTCGGCGGCAGGGGCGGCATTGAGCGAGACCTGCCCGCGCAGGGTCGCGCCGGTGGACTGCGCCTGTGCCGCGTTGAAGTTCAGCAGCAGGCAACTTGCGAGCGCGCAGCTGAGCAGGTTGCGCTCGAGCCGGCCGTTGGTGCGATGCGTGTGGTTCATGGTCGATCCCCTCCCAGGGCGTGCGGTTGGCGGTGGATTTGAAATCGGTTACATCGGCGCACAAAAGTGGAAGTCGTGTTCGTCGCGTGTGCTCGGGAACTCAACGTGCGCGCTTGCGCGGCGTGCGCACGCTGGATTCGCGAACGATCAGTTGCGGTGGAAGCAGAATGCGGCGGGCGGCGCTTGGCCTGGCGTCGCCGAGCGCGAGCAACATGCGTGCAGCACTCCCACCGAGCTCGGCGATCCGCACCTGTACGGTAGTGAGTGCGGGCACCACCAGTCGGGCGAGCGGAATATCGTCGAAGCCGGCCAGCGCAATGTCCTGCGGCACCTTGATCCCGGCCTGGTTGAACGCGAACAGGCAGCCGAGCGCCATCATGTCGTTGGCCGCGAACACCGCATCGGGTTTCGGCTTGGCGGTGAGCAGTGCGCGCCCGGCGGCGTGCCCGGAAGCTTCGCCGAAGTCGCCCTGCAATACCCGTGGTTTGCTGCGCGGCAGTCGCTGCGCGAGCGCCTCGCGATAGCCGCGCAGGCGCTCTATCGCGTCGAAGTTGTGTTCGGGCCCGGCGATGAACGCGATCTGCCGGTGACCTGCGTCGACCAGGTGCTCGACCATCGCCACGGCGCCGCCGTAATTATCTATCCCCACGGTCGGGAAGACGCCTAAAGTGTCGCGCGTATCGAGCAGTACGGTCGGCATGGAGCCGAGGTTCTGCGCGACCGAACCGGCATGGTCGACATGCGGCGCCATCACCAGCAGACCATCGACACGACCACGCATGGTGCGCAGTGCTGCCGCCTGCTCCTCTGGATTGCCATGGTAGCTCGACACCAGCAGGTGCAGACCCTGCTCGCGCGCGACCAGGTCGATGCCGCGCATCAATTCGGAAAAGAACTCGCCGTGCAGGTCGGGCAGCACCACGCCGATCGTGTGCGTACGGCGGCTGCTCAGGCTGCGCGCTGCATGGTGCGGGGTGTAGTGCAGTCGGGTTGCGGCTTCATGCACGCGTGCGCGGACCTTTTCGGTCACGTTGTCGTGGCCGTTGAGCGCACGCGATACCGTGGCCACCGAGACCTTCGCCGCGCGTGCCACATCTTTGATCGTAACGCTCAATGTTCGACTCCGGTCGCTGCGGGACAGCGCGGATGGCCGACGCAATGTAATCGTTTTCAGGCCGATGTGTAAAGTATCTGTTCGGCAGTCGAAACTTGTTGCAGTGCCGCAAGAATCAGGGGTTTTTCGCGCTCATCGACGCGTGCTGCCGCCGAGTATGCCGCGCACGATTTGCCGGCCGAGCTGGCTGCCGACCGTGCGTACGGTCTGTTTGGTGAATGCCTCGATGGCCCCCTGCCGCCGATTGCTGCCAAGCAGCCAATCCTTGAGCATGCCGCTCACGCCGGGACCTTGCGCGGCCGGCTTGCCTGCAGCCGGCGGCGGAGCGCCAGTCGGTGGCGGGGTGCCGCCGGGCGCGGGCACTGGTGAGGGCGCTTGCGCGGCGTTGCGCTGGCTGAGGCGTTCGTGCGCGGATTCGCGATTGATCGCGGTGTCGTACCTGGTGCCGATCGGCGAACGCGCACGCACAACAGCGCGCTCCTCGTCGGTGATCGTGCCGATCCGACAGCGCGGCGGCACCATGTACGTGCGCTCGACCGGCAACGGTATGCCGCCTTCCTGCAAGGTGCTGACCAGTGCCTCGCCGACGCCGAGCTGGGTGATCGCATCGACCACCTTGAATTTCGGGTTTGGCGCGAAAGTCTGTGCTGCGGTCTTGACCGCCTTCTGGTCGCGCGGGGTGAACGCGCGCAGCGCGTGCTGCACGCGGTTGCCGAGCTGGCCGAGGATATTCTCGGGCACGTCGTCGGGCAGCTGCGAGATGAAGTACACGCCGACGCCCTTGGAGCGGATCAGGCGCACGACCTGTTCGACCCGTTGGCGCAGCGATGGCGGCGCGTCGTCGAACAGCAGGTGCGCCTCGTCGAAGAAGAACACCAGCTTCGGCACTTCGAGGTCGCCAACTTCGGGCAGGTTCTCGAACAGCTCCGACAGCAGCCACAGCAGGAACGTCGCATACAGCTTGGGCTTGAAGATCAGCTGTTCTGCGCACAGCACGTTGACGATGCCGCGACCGGACATGTCCTGGCGCATGAAGTCGGCCAGATCGAGCGCTGGTTCGCCGAAGAAGCGCTCGCCGCCATCGGCCTCGAGGCGCAGCAAGGCGCGCTGGATCGCGCCGATCGACTGTGGCGACACCAGCCCGTACTGCGCCGACACCTGCTTGGCGTTTTCGCTGAGGAAGGTGAGCAGCGCGCGCAGGTCGTCCAGATCAAGCAGCAGCAGCCCGTTGTCGTCGGCGAGCTTGAATCCGACCTGCAGCACGCCGTCCTGGGTGTCGTTGAGTTCGAGCACGCGGCCGAGCAGGGTAGGGCCCATCTCCGATACGGTCGCGCGCACCGGATGGCCCTTGGCACCGTACAGATCCCAGAACACCACCGGTGCGGCCTGCGGCGACCAGTCGCCGAGCGCCAGTTTTTCGATCCGCGCCTGGATGCGATCGTTGGCGGTGCCCGGCTGACACAAACCGGCGAGATCGCCCTTCACATCGGCAAGGAACACCGGCACTCCCAGGCGCGAGAATCCTTCGGCCATCACCATCAACGAGACCGACTTGCCGGTGCCGGTGGCGCCGGCCACCAGACCGTGGCGATTGGCGTACCTGCCGAGCAGCAGCACATCGCGCTCGCCCTTGCCAAGGAGGATGTCGTTCACCAAGGGCCTCGCGTGGTGGAATCAAGAATCGGGATTCTAGCCGCATGCGCGTACTACGCAGCGCAGGGCATGCTGGCTCCTGCGGACTGGCCGGGGCGAGCGGTCGCATTTGCCGCAATCGACCGGCCTGTGTACCTTGATCAGCCCGCTCTGCCGGAGTTGCCGCGTGCCGATCCCCCGTCGCCTGTTGCTGGGCCTGTGCAGCGTGCTGCTCGCCGCGTGCACGCAACTGCCGCCGCGCGCAGCGCAGGTCAACGAAGCGGCCATCGATGCCATTCTGGTCGACGTCAAGTCGGCTGCCGAACTTGGCGAGACCGGACTGGCCGCCTATGCCGCCGGCGATGCCGAAGCGGCGGCCGCTGCACTGACTGCAGCGCGCGAAGCGCTGAGCGCGACTGCAGGGCGCTGCGCGTCTACGCCCGGCTGCGATATCGAGCGCGTGCTGGCCGCACAAGATGCGCTGGCCGCGCGCCAGACCCAGGTGCTGCTGGGCTTGCTCAGCGACAACGAGTCGGTGGAGGACGCCACGCCGATCGAGGAGCGCAACGAGGAGGCGGAATCGCCGCTGCTGACCACGCTGCCGGAAACCGCGCGCTCGACGGCGCTGCTCAAGGGCCAGGAGTTGCGCAAGTTGATCACGGTCAATGAACCGGTACAGGCCGCGCTCGAGGAATGGCTGACGTGGATGCGCCCGTTCCTGCTCGAGGCGCACGAGAACTACCAGTTCATGCGCTATCGCATGTGGCCGGAGTACGAAAAGGCGGGCCTGCCCGAGGCGCTGCTGTTCGGCATCCTGGCCAAGGAATCGGGCGCCAAGGTGCATGCGGTCTCGCGGGCAGGTGCCTCGGGTCCGCTGCAGTTCATGTATTACACCGGGCGCCGCTACGGGCTGGCGGTCGACAACGGCTTCGACCAGCGCTTCGACCCGACCGCAGCGACCCGCGCCAACGTGGCCTACATCAACGACCACCTGCGCATCTTCAACAACAATCTCGAACTGGTGCTCGGCGCGTACAACGGTGGCGAAGGGCGCATGCAGCGGCTGTCGTCCAAGGGCGCGAAGAGCTTCTGGGATCCGCAGGTGTTCAATCGCCTGCCGCCGGAAACCCGCGACTACGTGCCGATGGTGCTGGCGGCCGCGTGGCTGTTCCTGCATCCGGAGGAATACAACCTGCGTTTCCCCGCGGTCGACGCCCGCCCGGGAGAGATCACCTTGACCCGCGCCAGTTCGCTCAACGAGCTGGCCGTGTGCCTGGGCCAGCAGGGCAATGCGCGCGGCTGGTTTCGCACGCTGCGCAACTTGAATCCGCGCTGGGAGCCCGGCGACCGGATTGCGCAAGGCACTCGTCTCGAACTTCCCGCGATTGCTGCCCAAGCCTACGCACGCACCTGCCAGGACGGCGCATTGACCACGCTGGCCGCGCAGCTGAGTGCCGCGCGCAAGCCCAAGGTGCCGGCAGCACCGGCACGGGTCGCTGGCAGCGCTGGCAGCGCGGGCAGCGCGGGCGGGCAGACCCACGTCGTGCGTCAAGGCGAGACGCTGTCGTCGATCGCGCGCAAGTTCGGTTGCGGCAATCCGCGCGTGATCGCAATTGCCAACCAGATCAAGGCGCCGCGCTATGCGATCCGCGCCGGCCAGCGCTTGACCGTGCCCAGCTGCCGCGCCTGACCGCGCGCCACCCGAAGGCGCATCACGCGCATGAAAAAAGCCGCGGCACTGTTGCCGCGGCTCGCCATGCCGTCCGAGGTGATCGGTTCCTCAGGCGGCGCTGGTTACGTAGCCGGTGGCTTCGCGCAGGAGGCGAAACGCACGCATCAGCTGCCGATGCAGCTCCTGCATCTCGCCATGCTCGGAATTCTCGGTCTCGCGGAATGCCGAGGTGAGCCATTGCGCGATCCCGATCAGACGCACGCGCGGATTGCCGGTGCGCGAACGACCGAATGCGGCATTGGTGGTTTCTGCTTCGCGCGATTGATGCTGTGACAGCTGCATCTCGCGCGAAGCGTGCGCAATCAACGCGCGTTGGTCGGCGGTGGACAAGGCCTCGATGCCGCGACGGACTTCCGCCAGCTGCCGACGCAGAACCATGTACCGGCCGAGGACGCGCATGCGCAGCATCGTGCGCTGGACCAACTCGTTCATCCTGATTCCCCTGTGTCGCTTGTCGGAGTGGCGCTTATGGTGCACCTGGGTGACGCAGCAGAATGCCGTTTGCGTCACATATTGACCTTCAGCGTCACCTTAATCGCGTTCCGGGACCTTGGCAAGCGATCGGTCAGGCGTTCGAAGGCAGGCTTCCGAGGCGTTCGCCCACCCGCACCGGGCACTCTGGCCCAAGCGCCGTTTCGACAGAAAAAGTCTTTTGCATCAATAGGATAACCGTAGATCCCATATTGAAGCGGCCAAGCTCCGCACCGCGCTCGAGGCGCACCGAAGGCCCGACTCCACGGAAGTCCCGACTGACAATTGTTTTCGCATATGGCGGAATCTCGACACCGCCCCAGACGGTTTCCACCCCCGACACCAGCATCGCACCGACCAGCACCACCGCCAGCGGGCCGTGGTCGGTGTCGAACAGACAAACGAGCCGCTCGTTGCGGGCGAACAGCTGCGGGACCTCGGCCACCGTGGCAGGCGATACGCTGAACAGCCTGCCGGGCACGTGCAGGGTCTGGCGCAGCTGGCCGGCCATCGGCATGTGCACGCGGTGGTAGTCGCGCGGCGACAGGTAGATATTGGCAAAGCAGCCATCGCGAAACGGTGCGGCCAGCGCGGCATCGGTGAGCAGCTCTTCGGCACTGAAATGGTGGCCCTTGGCCTGCAACATCCGCCCGTCGACGATCCTGCCGACCTGGCTGATGCGGCCGTCGGCAGGCATCAGCAGCGCTGCGGGATCGGCATGCAGCGGGCGCGCGCCGGCTTTCAGCGCGCGGGTGAAGAACGCGTTGAAGTGCGGGTAGTCGGCCAGGTTTGCGCTGGCCGCCTCGCCGAGATTCACGCCATAGACGCGGGTGATGGTGCGGATAAGCAGGTCTTTCCAAGGCTTGAAGCGCCAGCGGGTTGCCGCCATCACGATCCGCGAAAGCAGCTTCTGCGGCACCCAGGTCTGCAACGCGATCGCAGCCTTCATGGCGCGGCGGCGGCAATCAGGCGCAGGTCCCCGGCGATCCGCTGCGCATCCAGCGGTGGGCGGAACATGCCGGTCATGCGGCCCTGCGGGTCGATCAACACCAACTGCGCGCTGTGGTCGACCGTATAGCCGCCTGCGGGCAGCGCGCTTTGCATGTAGACCACGCCGAGCCCGCGGGTCATCGGCAGCAGTCGCTCCTCGGGTGCGGTGACGGCGATGATGTCCGGGCTGAAGAACGCGGCGTACTTGGCCAGCACCGCGGGCGTGTCGCGGTCAGGGTCGACCGATACGAACAGCATCTGCAGCGGAATCGCCGGTTGGCTTGCCGCCAGCGCATCCTGGACCTGTTTCATCGCCGCCAGCGTGGTCGGGCAGATGTCGGGGCAATGGGTGAAGCCGAAGAATGCGAGCGTCCAGCGGCCCTGCAGATCGTCCTGGCTGAAGGTGCCGCCGGTCGCGCGCTCGAGGTCGAATGGCGGCACCGTACGCGCCTGCGGGTAAAGCAATGCCGCCTGCACCGGAATCGTGGCATCCGCTGCGGGCGTCAGCAGCTGCCGTTGGCCCAGCCACAGTCCGGCCGACACCGCGACTGCGGCGACCACGATCAACATCATGATGGAGCGGTTGGAATTCATTGCGGGCGCGACGCAGGACAAGACGTCCAAGTATAGCGAGCGCATGGTGCAGGACCGGTCGCTGCGCGGGGTTCTATACTTGCGTACCCGTCCTGACCCCGCCGACCACGTGCCAGCCGAACTGCTCACCATCATCGACTTCATCCGTTGGGGCGCGAGTCGCTTCAATCAGGCAGGCCTGACCTTCGGCCACGGCAACGATTCGGCGATCGACGAGGCGACCCAGCTGGTGCTGCACGCGCTGCATCTGCCGCCGGACACGCCGCCGGTCTACGGCCAGGCCCGCCTGAGCACCGAAGAGCGCGGCGACGTGCTGGCCTTGTTCAGGCGTCGCATCGACGAGCGTCGCCCGGTGGCCTACCTCACCGGCGAAGGCTGGTTCGCGGGACTGTCGTTCAGCGTCGACGAACGGGTGCTGGTGCCGCGCTCGCCGATCGCCGAGTTGATCCTGGCAGGCTTCGAGCCGTGGCTCGGCGGGCGCGAGATACAGCGTGTGCTCGATTTGTGCACGGGCTCCGGCTGCATCGGCATCGCTATCGCCGTGCATCATCCGTACTGGCAGGTCGATCTGGCCGATATCAACGATGCGGCGTTGGATCTGGCGCGTCACAACGCCAGCGAGCACAACGTCGCCGATCGCGTGCAAGTGCGCAAGTCCGATCTGTTCGGCGAACTTGCCAGCGAGAGCTACGATCTGATCGTGAGCAATCCGCCCTATGTGCCGGCCGACGAGGTCGCCGCATTGCCGCCGGAGTACCAGTTCGAACCCGCACTGGGGCTTGAGTCCGGCGTCGACGGCCTGGACCTGGCGCTGCGCATCCTCGCCGCAGCCCCCGAGCATCTGCGCGAACATGGCCTGCTGATCTGCGAGGTCGGCGACAGCGAAGCCGCGCTATCCACACTGCTGCCGCAGGTGCCCTTCGCGTGGGTCGAGTTCAAGGTCGGGCAGATGGGCGTATTCGTGCTCGAACGTCGCGACCTGCTGGCCCATCGCGACGTTGTGCTGGGCGCGCTGGCCGCGCGCGGGCTCACCCCGTGAGCAATACCTTCGGCAAGCTGCTGGCGGTCACCACCTTCGGCGAGAGCCACGGGCCTGCGATCGGTTGCGTGATCGACGGCTGTCCGCCGGGGCTTGAGATCAGCGAGGAGGAGTTCGCGCACGATCTCGGACGGCGAGCCACCGGTCGCTCGCGACACACCTCGCAGCGCCACGAGGAGGATCGGGTCGAGATCCTGTCCGGCGTATTCGAAGGCCGCACCACCGGCACGCCGATCGCGCTGCTGGTGCGCAACACCGACGCGCGCTCGAAAGACTACGCCGACATCGCGCGCAGCTTTCGCCCAGGGCATGCCGACTACACCTACTGGCACAAGTACGGTATCCGCGATCCGCGTGGTGGCGGTCGCTCCTCGGCACGTGAGACCACCATGCGCGTGGCCGCCGCCGTGATCGCCAGGAAGTGGCTCAGGCTGCGCATGGGCATCGAGGTGCGCGGCTGCATGACGCAGATGGGCAGCCTGGTGCCGCGGCGCTTCGACTGGGCGGCAGTCGAGCAGAATGCTTTTTTCTGGCCCGACCCCGACATGATCGGCGAGCTGGAAGATCTCCTCGATGCCGTACGCAAGGATCGCGATTCGATCGGTGCGCGCATCGAAGTGGTGGCCGACGGCCTGCCGCCCGGTCTCGGCGAGCCGCTGTACGGCAAGCTCGATGGCGACCTCGCCGCCGCGCTGATGGGCATCAACGCGGTCAAGGGGGTGGAGATCGGCGACGGCTTCGCGGTGGTCGCACAGCGCGGCACCCAGCATCGCGACGAGATCACGCCGCAGGGATTCACCAGCAATCACGCCGGCGGCATTCTCGGCGGCATCAGCAGCGGCCAGCAACTGCGGGTGGCGATCGCACTCAAGCCCACCTCCAGCCTGCCGCAGCCCGGGCGCAGCATCGATGTCGATGGCCAGCCGATCGAGGTGGTGACCAAGGGTCGCCACGATCCCTGCGTGGGCATCCGCGCCACGCCGATCGCCGAGGCGATGGTCGCGCTGGTCTTGATGGACCATGTGTTGCGGCATCGGGCGCAGTGTGGCGACGTTGAAGCGACGATGCCGAGGGTTCCGTGAGCGCGCAGCGGCGGCTGATGATTGGCGCGCGGACCGATAATCGGTGACCTGGCGCCCTGCTCGCGGTGGCGGATCGACCGCGGCGCCTCAGGCCATGGTCGATCACGCATTTAGCGATTTCATGGGCTTGCGGGCACTACCGCGAAACGGCGTGAAGTAGGGCGGCGCGCCTGCGCCAGCAAGTGTTGTACCGCGTTGTCATCTCGGTGTAAAAATGCAGTCGTGGCACAGTTCAAACAACGACAACACGGGGATCAAAACAATGGGTATCGGCACACTTCGAAGCGGCAGCCTGATGGCTCGCCGGGTACGCGCCATGGCTGGCTTGACATTCATGGGGCTTGCCTCTTCGGCTGCGATGGCGGCGGTGATCGACAGTGGGCCGGTGAGCCTGAACGTCACACCAAACCTTGACGGTTTGTATCTGAATATGGTGACCGGCGCCAGCGCGAATGCGACCATTGCCGGCTGGGACTTCAACCCGTACCAGACGGGCGGTTTTCTGGTCTTCTTCACGTCTGCGGGCGCTGGGAACAACAATCAGGTCGTCGGTACGGGAACGGGGCTCACCGCGCTCTTGCCTGGCGCGGTCGTCGGTCCGGCAAGCACCTTCGCAAGTGTGGGCCCTGTGTCCACCCTGGGCACGTCGTTCCGCACCACGGGTACAAGCTACGTGGGTTTTCGATTCACCAACGAGACCGGCTCTACCCTGCACTACGGTTACGCGATAATGACCACGACTGCGGCCACCGGTTTTCCCGCCGTGGTGACGCGGTTTGTTTGGGACAACACGCCTAATACACCTGTCACGATTGTCGGTGCATCGACCGCACCGGTATTCGCCTTTACGCCGGCAACCGGTACCGCCGTCGGCTTCACCGGCGGCGCTGCGGTCGGCTCGACGGGTGCGGGTTCCATCGCGGTCGCGCTCGGTGCACCGGCCGGTTCCGGCAGCGGTGCGCCGTCGACCACGACCCTGACCTGTACCGCGCCGACCGCGCCATTCGCCGGTTTTGCGCAGACGATCACGGCCGTGGGCGCGGGTGCGATCAGCGGTGCCAGCCTGTCGGGCACCTGCACCCTGGGTGCAGCGGCAGTAACCCAGGCCCTGACCTGCAACGAGAACCGCGGTGGTAGCGCCAATGCCCGCACGTGGACGCTGTCTTGCCCGGCAGGTACGGCCATACCGCTGACCTCGACGCCGATCTCGGGCAGCACGGTGGCAACTCCGCCGCAGGCTGTGGGCGGTGCGGCGACCACCTCGACGCTGCAGTTCCAGAACCCTGGTGCTGCAGCTGCGACCGTCACCTGCACCGCACCCACTGCAACCCAGTTCACGGTGGCTCCGCTGATCATCAACGTGCCGGCTGCTGGCAATGCGTCGACCACGGTGACTTACAGCAATCCGACCGCCGGATTGTTCACTGGCGTGCTCAACTGCACCGCGGGTGCGCAGACCTTCACCTTCAGCCTGGCCGGTTCGACTGCCGTGTTCTCGACCTCGGTTCCGGTCCCGACGCTGAGCAACATCGGCCTGTGGCTGGCAATCCTCGGCGTGTTCGGCCTCGGATTGCTGGTGGCGGGTGGGCGTCGCCACTGAGTAGACACGCCGGGCGCGCGATGCGCGTCCGGCGTTGCCAACAAATCGCGCCGCTGCGCCGTCCCCGGACGCGCAGCGGCGTTTTTTTTGGCCGCTGCGCATGCTCGTCCAGCGTCGGGGCTGGTGCACGGTGCGCAAGACCATTGCCCGCAAATGCGCCTTGCGCGATTCAGGCACTGCAACAACAATCGGCAGCCGCGTCGGCCTGTACCGGCGTGGCAATCCGACAGGAATTCCGATGAGCGAGTCCGAAGGTCGCAAGTTCAAGGTCGCAGTGGTCGGCGCCACCGGCGCGGTCGGCGAAGCACTGCTGGCGATCCTGGCCGAGCGCAAGTTCCCGGCCTCCGAGGTGGTGGCGCTGGCCAGCGCACGCTCGGCCGGTGGCACGGTGAAACTCGGTCGGCGCGAACTGACCGTGCGCGATCTCGATCAGTACGATTTCACCGGCACCCACTTCGCGTTCTTCTCGGCCGGCGCTGCGGTGTCGAAGGTGCATGCGCCACGCGCCGCCGCGGCCGGCACCGTGGTGGTCGACAACACCTCGCAGTTCCGCTACGACGCCGACGTGCCGCTGGTGATCAGCGAGGTCAATCCGCATGCGATCGCGCGCCGACCGCGCGGCATCATCGCCAATCCGAACTGTTCGACGATGCAGCTTCTGGTGGCGCTGGCGCCGATCCATCGTGCAGTCGGCATCGAGCGGATCAATGTCGCCACCTACCAGTCGGTATCCGGCGCGGGGCGCTCGGGCATGGATGAACTGGCCAAACAGACCGCAGCGCTGCTCAGCTTCAAGTCGCCCGAGCCGAAGAAGTTCCCGCTGCAGATCGCGTTCAACCTGATCCCGCAGATCGACGAGTTCCAGGACAACGGCTACACCAGGGAAGAGATGAAGCTCGTGTGGGAAACGCGCAAGATCCTCGAAGACGAATCGATCCAGGTCAATCCCACAGCCGTGCGGGTGCCGGTTTTCTACGGCCACTCGGAGGCGGTGCACCTGGAGACGCGCGAAAAGATCACCGCTGCACAGGTGCGAAGCCTGCTCGAATCGGCGCCCGGCGTGGTGGTGGTCGACGAGCGCAAAGCCGGTGGCTATCCGACGCCCGTCACCCATGCTGCCGGCACCGATCCGGTATACGTGGGGCGCATCCGCGACGATATCTCGCATCCGCGCGGCATCGCCCTATGGGTGGTCGCCGACAACATCCGCAAAGGCGCGGCCTTGAATGCGATCCAGATCGGGGAACTGCTCGCAGCCGAACATTCCTGAGCGCCGGTTGGCCGCGAAACGGTCACGCCCGATACGCGCCCTGCGCGCCGGCCGCAACCGCGAACGGCCGGGTGCCGGGTCGCGCGGACGCGCTGCCCGAAACGGTTGTTCCGGGGCTCGGCCTGCGTGGTGCTCGATGCCGACCGGGTCACGGTTCCAATAATCCTTGGGCTGACCTATAGTTAGCGTTGTGTTATAAGCCAGTTTCGAGGATTGTGCGGGCACGGCACGAGCTTGGGAACCTATCGCCTCCGGGGGCCAGTCACATGAAACAACCGATCAAGCTGTCGCTGGCTATCGCGCTCGCGCTGGGCAGTCCTGCCGCGTGGGCGCTGGGTCTGGGCGGCATCACCATCAAATCCGGGCTCAATGAGCCGCTGGTCGCGGAGATCGCGATCAACGAGGCAGCGCCGGGCGAAGCGGAAGCACTGCGTGCCAACCTCGCCTCGGCCGCAGACTTTGCGCGCGTCGGCCTGGACCTGTCCGGCGTCTCCGTGCCGCTGAACTTCGAAGTGGTCAAGGCCAAGGACGGGCAGTCGGTTATCCAGGTTTCCAGCGAATCGCCGGTTCGCGAACCGTTCCTGAGTTTCCTGGTCGAGGTCAGCTGGGCCAATGGCCGCCTGCTGCGCGAATACACCGTGCTGCTGGACCCCGCGGTCGTCGCGCCCGCGGTCATCGGTTCGCAGGCCGTGGCCGAACCGGTGCGCGAACCCGAACCGATCGCTCCGCCCGAGCCGCTGCCGCCGAGTTCCCGCGACGCCGAGCCGTCACCACAACCGATTGCCGAGACGCCCGCTGCACAGCCCGCTGCGATCGAACAGCCTGCAGCCGAGTTGCCGGCCGCTCAGCCGCCAGCGGCGGAGCCGCTGGCCGAAGTTCCGCAACCGACCTTTGTCGAGCCCGAACCGGCAGCACCAACGCCCGTTTCTTCCGCGCCCGGCGAGTACGGCCCGGTTGCCGCAGGCGAAACGCTGTGGGAGATCAGCACCGCAACGCGACCTGATCGCGACATCACGCTGAACCAGATGATGATCGCGATCCTGCGTGCCAATCCGGACGCGTTCTCGAACAACAACGTCAACCAGCTCAAGCGCGGTGCGGTGCTGCGGATTCCGACTGCCGATCAAGCGCGAGCGCTCGCGGTTGCCGATGCGGCCGCCGAATTCGCCGCGCAGACCCAGGCGTGGCAGGGCGCCCGCAATCCGACGCTGCTCGCCGACACCGGCGTGCCGGCGCCGGAGCCGCGCAGCACCGAAAGCCGTCCACCGCGCGACGATTCACGACTGGAGCTGGTACCGCCGCGTGCCGGTTCCGGCGGCGCGGCCTCGGGCGTCGATCGCCCGGGCGCTGCGGGTGGCACCGATACCGCCGCGGTTCGTGGCGATCTGGACCGCGCCCGTGAGCAGTTGGCCAGTCGCGAGCAGGAAGCCGGCGAGCTGCGCACCCGGGTGCAGACGCTCGAGCGCATGCAGCAGGACAACACCCGCCTGGTCGATCTCAAGGACAGCGAGATCGCCGAGTTGCAGCGCCGCCTGAAGGCGATGCAGGACGACATCGAGGCGCAGCGGGCTGCAGCCGCAGCGCAGGCGATTGCCGCGGTGCCGACGGTCGATGCGACGCCCGCACCGATCGCGCCGGAACCGGCGATCGTCGAGCCAGCGCCCGTGGAACCGGCCGTGGTCGACCCCGCCGCCACCGCAGGTGTCGACGATCCTGCAGTCACGCCGCCGCTCGATCCGGGCGTCGAGCCGAATGCGGACCCGGGCATGACGCCGGCAACCGATCCGGCCACCGCGATTGTCGAGGCGCCGGCTGACACCGTGACCGACCCTGCGATCGTGGATGTCACCCCGGTTCCAGACCCGGAACCTGCCGCTGTGGCGCCGATCCAGCAGCGCCAGGCGACTGCATGGTGGCAAGAGAACCTGATCCTCATCGGTGCCAGTGCGGCGCTGCTGCTGGGTGGCATTCTGCTGCTGCTGCTGCGCGGTCGTCGCAAGGTGGCTCCCGCGATCGCTGCTCGCGCATCCGTGGCCGAGTCGTTCGACGGTGGCGTGTTCGGAGACGACACCGAGCGCGGCAACGAGGAACGCGAACTGCTCAACAGCCTCGGCAGCGATCCTACCGATCTGGAGGCGCACCTGGCACTGCTGCGCCACTACTACACGCAAGGCGATGCCGAGAAGTTCGAAGGTGCGGCCGGTGCGATGTATGGGCAGGTGTCGGACATCGACGCACCCGCGTGGGTCGAAGCCTGCGCCATGGGCCGCGAGATGTTGCCCGGCAACCCGATGTTCGAACTGGGGCCGGTCAGCAACGACAGCTTCGACTTCGACCAGGTCGAGGCCGATACGCGGCAGGCCGACGATGGTTTCGATCTGGGCAAGCCGGACATCGAAACGATCAAGCCGGTCGATCCGGAGCCATTCGACTTCAGCCTCGAAGAGCCCGAGGCGCCGAAGTCCACCGCGCGAACCGGCGCACCGCCGCCGCCCGCCGACGACACGTTCCGCACCGAGGAATTCGAAGCGCCGCAGCTGGATATCGACCCGCCTTCGGTACCTGCCACAGGTGGCTTCTTCGATGGCGAAGACGCGGTCGGCACCAAGCTCGATCTGGCACGTGCCTACCTCGACATGGGCGATCCGGAAGGCGCACGCAGCATGCTGCAGGAAGTGATCTCCGAAGGCACCGCCGCGCAGAAAACCGAAGCGCAGCGTCTGCTCAACGACATCGTCTGAGCAGCGTATCCGTTGTTCGCCGAGGGCCTTTCACGGCCCTCGGCGTCGATTGGGGTGCAGCTTGTCCGCGGCGCGGCAAGCAGGGCTGGCACGGCCGAACGCCGGCGCGATTTTCACCCTCGGCAGCGGCACAGGTGCAGCGCAGTCGCCCAGCAGCGACAATGTAGATCGACGCGGCCAGTCCGCACCTTTCGCCCAGGATTGCGCATGCGTATTGCCGCTGCCATCGAGTACGACGGCTCCGGCTTCCTCGGCTGGCAGCGGCTCACGCACGGCGACAGCGTGCAGGCTGCGGTCGAGTCCGCGCTGTCGTCGGTCGCCGACCATGCGGTCGTGGTCACCTGTGCTGGGCGCACCGACACCGGCGTGCACGCGCAGTGCCAGGTGGTGCACTTCGACAGCGACAGCGAGCGCAGCATGCGTGCCTGGGTGCTCGGCGCCAACGCGAAGCTGCCCGACAGCGTATGCCTGCGCTGGGCGCAGCCGGTCGACGCCGGGTTTCATGCGCGCTACGCAGCAATCGCCAGGCGCTATCGCTACAGCATCCTCAATCGCGCCGTGCGACCGGCCCTGCAGCGGCAGATGCTGACCTGGGAACGTCTGCCGCTGGACGCCGAGGCGATGAACCAGGCCGCGCAGCTGCTGCTCGGTGAGCACGACTTCACCAGCTTCCGCACCGTGGCCTGCCAGGCCAAGTCGCCATGCCGGCGGGTCGATGCGATCGACGTGGTGCGCGAGGGTGAAATCGTGGTGATGCAAATCCAGGCCAATGCCTTCCTGCACCACATGGTGCGCAACATCATCGGCAGCCTGTTGCCGGTCGGGCGCGGCACGCAACCGCCGCAGTGGATCGGCGAACTGCTGGTCGGGCGAAATCGTGCGGTGGCCGGGCCTACCGCACCGCCCAACGGGCTGCTGTTCATCGGTCCGCTATATCCCGCGCACTTCGGCTTGCCGGCCGAGGCGAGTGCGAGCGCGCCGGCGGCAGCAGTTCCGGCATAGATTCAAGACCATGCGAACGCGGATCAAATTCTGCGGCATGACCCGCGTCGACGACGCGCTGGCAGCCGCGCGACTGGGTGCCGATGCGATCGGATTGATCTTCGCGCACGGCAGCCCGCGGCGGATCGGCGCCGATGCTGCCGAATGCATCGCGCGCGCGATGCCGCCGTTCGTGAGCCGCGTAGGACTGTTCCTCGATCAGCACGCGGACGAGGTTGCGCGCACGATCGACGCGGTAGCGCTCGACCTGCTGCAGTTCCATGGCCGCGAAGAGGCGGCGTTCTGCCGCATGTTCGGCAAGCCCTACATCAAGGTCGTGCCGATGCTGGACGTGGATGATGTGGCGGCCTTCGCGGCCGGCTATCCCGATGCGACGGGATTCCTGCTCGACAGCCATCGCGCCGGTGCCGCCGGTGGTACCGGCCAGACTTTCGACTGGACGCGCGCGATGGCAGCGCTGGATCGTCCGATCCTTCTGGCCGGCGGTCTGAATCCGCAAAATGTGCACGCCGCCGTCACCCGCGTGAAGCCTTGGGCAGTGGATGCCAGCAGTGGCATCGAAACATCGCCGGGCATCAAGGACCATGCGAGAATGAGGGTCTTCATCGACGAGGTGCGCCGTGGCAGCGGTTGAATCCCAGGTAGTTCCGCCCATCGACTATTCGCAGTGGCCCGACGCGCGCGGACATTTCGGTCCGTACGGCGGCGCCTACGTGTCCGAAACGCTGATGGCGCCGTTGGCACAGTTGACGGCGGCATATGCGCACTATCGCAAGGACCCGCAATTCATCGCCGAGCTCGAGCGCGACTTGAAACACTACGTCGGCCGTCCATCGCCGATCTACCACGCCGAGCGGATGTCGAAGAAACTCGGTGGCGCGCAGATCCTGCTCAAGCGCGAGGATCTCAACCACACCGGCGCGCACAAGATCAACAACACCATCGGCCAGAGCATGCTGGCCAAGCGCATGGGCAAGCAGCGGATCATCGCCGAGACCGGTGCGGGCCAGCACGGCGTGGCCACGGCCACGGTCTGCGCGCGTCTGGGTCTGCAGTGCGTGGTCTACATGGGTGCGACCGATATCGAGCGGCAGTCGATCAACGTATTCCGGATGAAGCTGCTCGGCGCCGAAGTGCGGCCCGTCACCTCGGGCTCGCAAACGCTCAAGGATGCCCTCAACGAAGCGTTGCGCGACTGGGTCAGCAACGTGCACGACACTTTCTACATCATCGGTACCGTGGCCGGCCCGCATCCGTATCCGACGCTGGTGCGCGACTTCAATGCCGTGGTCGGCCGCGAGGCGCGCGTGCAGATGCTCGCCGAGTACGGACGCCTGCCGGATGCGCTGGTCGCCTGTGTCGGCGGCGGCTCCAACGCGATCGGCCTGTTCCATCCGTTCCTCAACGATCGCGAGGTGGCGATCTACGGCGCCGAGGCCGCCGGTCATGGCGTAGCCTCCGGCCAGCACGCAGCTTCGCTGGTGGCCGGCCGGCCTGGCGTGCTGCATGGCAACCGTACCTATGTGATCTGCGACGACGACGGCCAGATCACCGAAACCCATTCGGTGTCGGCAGGTCTGGACTATCCCGGCGTGGGCCCCGAGCACGCCTGGCTCAAGGACACCGGCCGCGCGACCTACGAGCCGGTGACCGACGACGAATGCATGGCCGCCTTTCATGAACTGGCCCTCACCGAGGGCATTCTGGCCGCACTCGAGTCCGCGCATGCGATCGCGCAGGCGATGCGCCTGGCCCCCACCATGCCCTCCGACCGCCTCATCCTCGTCAATCTTTCCGGCCGCGGCGACAAGGACGTGCAGACGATTGCGCGGCGGGAAGGGATCACGCTGTGAGCGTCGCTGAGGCTCGCTGAGCGGGCATCCGATTCTGCACTGCAGTCCCGGGGTGCATTGTGGGAGCCGCTATGGCGGCGACTGGGGCAACCGGATCTGCCGCAATCGCCGCGGTAGCGGCTCCCACATGGAGCGTCGCGGGCTTGCAGTAGCTGCGGTCCATTCGCCATTCGATGTTCGCCGTTCACGAATTGCACCCGCACCAACCTCTCGAACATTCGGACCATGTCGTCATGAACCGCATCGACACCCGCTTCGCCGCTCTCCGCCACGCCGGTCGCGCGGGCCTGATTCCGTTCGTGACTGCGGGCGATCCGTCCGCCGAGGCAACCGTGCCGGTGCTGCATGCGCTGGTCGACGCCGGCGCCGATGCGCTCGAGATCGGCGTGCCGTTTTCCGATCCGATGGCCGATGGGCCGGTGATCCAGCGCGCCAGTGAGCGCGCGCTGGCGCGCGGCGTCGGTCTGCGCCGCGTGCTGTCGATGGTGGCGGAATTCCGTACCCGCGATGCCAGCACGCCGATCGTGCTGATGGGCTATCTGAATCCGCTGGAGATCTACGGCTATGAGCGCTTCGCCCGTGATGCGCAGGCCGCGGGCGTCGACGGTGTATTGATGGTCGACTCGCCGGTAGAGGAAGCCGCAGAACTGACGCCGCTGCTGGCGCGTTTCGGCATCGAGCAGATTTTTCTCGCCGCACCCACCACCGCCGATGCGCGCCTCGCGCGAGTGCTCGAACGCGCGCGCGGATTCCTCTACTACGTATCCTTCGCCGGCATCACCGGTGCCGACAAACTCGCGATGGGCGATGTGCGTGGCAGCGTGCAGGCGATCCGCGCTGCCACCAGCACGCCGGTCGCCGTAGGTTTCGGCGTCAAGGACCCGCAGCAGGCGGCCAGCATCGCCGCCTTCGCCGACGCGGTGGTGATCGGCAGCGCGCTGGTCGAAGTGCTGGCCGCGTGCGCCGATGCCACGGCCGCAGCAGGTGCAGCACGCAGTTTCCTGGCCCCCGTACGCGCGGCAATGGATGCAGCCCGCGCGCGCAGCGCGGCCTGAATCAGGCAGCCTGTGAACAAGCGCCGTGCCTTGCGTTACGATCACGTTCTTTCCTGCCGCCGCCCAACGAGCATCCCATGAGTTGGCTGTCCAAACTGATGCCTGCGCGCATCCGCACCGAGGGCGGCAACAAGCGCAATGTTCCCGAAGGCCTGTGGGTGAAGTGCAGCAAATGCGACGCGGCGCTGTACCAGCCAGAGCTCGAGCGCAATCTCAAGGTGTGCCCCAAGTGCGGGCATCACATGGCGATCGGCGCGCGCGAACGGCTGCGCGGTTTCTTCGACGCCGGCGCTACGGTCGAGATCGGCGCCAAGCTCGAGCCGGTCGACGCGCTGAAGTTCAAGGATTCGAAGAAGTACAAGGATCGCATCGTCGCCGCACAGCGCGCTACCGGCGAAACCGACGCCCTGGTCGCGATGCGCGGCGTGCTCAAGGGCCGGCCGTTGGCCGCCTGCGCCTTCGAGTTCGCCTACATGGGTGGATCGATGGGCTCGGTGGTGGGCGAGCGGTTTGCGCTGGCCGCCGAACAATGCCTCGAACACCGCATGCCGCTGGTGTGTTTCGCCGCCACTGGCGGTGCGCGCATGCAGGAGGGTCTGCTGTCGCTGATGCAGATGGCCAAGACCTCGGCGGTGATCGCGGTGATGCGCGAGGCCGGGCTGCCGTTCATCTCCGTGCTCACCAATCCCACCACCGGTGGTGTGTCGGCCAGTCTCGGCATGCTGGGCGATGTCAACATTGGCGAGCCCGGCGCGTTGATCGGATTTGCAGGCCCGCGGGTGATCGAGCAGACCGTGCGCGAAAAGCTGCCCGCAGGCTTCCAGCGCAGCGAGTTCCTGCTCGAGCACGGTGCGATCGACCTCATCGTGGATCGTCGGCATCAGCGCGACCGGATCGCCGCCCTGCTGGCGATGTTCATGCGCCAGCCCGCGCCGCCGGTCGATGCGCCGCAGGCGGCCAGCAGCGAAAGCGCGCCAGAACCCACCGAGTAAGGAGCGCTGCCATGCTGCCGCAGGGCCTCGACGCGTGGCTCGCGCACTGGCAGTCGGTGCATGCGCAGCCTATCGCGATGGGTCTGGAGCGGGTCGCGGAGGTGGCGCGTCGCCTGCGCCTGGAAAAGCCCGCGCCGATATCCATCGCGGTCGGCGGGACCAACGGCAAAGGCTCGGTGGTCGCGTTCCTCGACGCCATGCTGCGCGCCAGCGACCGCGTGGTCGGCAGCTACACCTCGCCGCATCTGCTGGCCTACAACGAGCGGGTGCGCATCGACGGTGAGCCGGTCGACGATGCGGAGCTGATCGCCGCTTTCCGGCGCATCGAAAAAGCGCGCGACGGCATCCAGCTGACCTACTTCGAGTCCGGCACCCTTGCCGCGCTGGACGTGTTCCAGGCCCGCGAGGTCGACGTGGCCGTGCTCGAGGTCGGCATGGGCGGGCGTCTGGATGCGGTGAACCTGGTGGATGCGGATGCTGCAGTGCTGACCACGGTCGATCTGGATCACCAGGAGTGGCTGGGCGCCGACCGCGAAGCGATCGGCGGCGAGAAAGCGGGGATCTTCCGCAGCGGCAGGCCCGCGGTGATCGGCGATGTGCAGCCACCGGCCAGCGTGCTCGCGCACATCGACGCAATCGGTGCGCATGGCGTACGGGCTGGCGTCGATTTCTTCAGCAGCGACGCGCCCGCCGGCTGGCGCTTCAGCCATCGCGATGGCAGCAGCTTGCAGTTGCCCGCGCCGACCCTGCGCGGCGAGATCCAGCGCCACAATGCCGCGATCGCGATCGCCACCTTGCACGCGTTGCGCGATTCATTGCCGGTCGCCGCTGCGGCATTCACGCGCGGCGTCGCCAACGCGCGCATCGCCGGGCGCCTGCAAGTCGTCGCGGGCGCGCCGGAGACCATCGTCGACGTTGGCCACAACCCGCAAGCCGCACGCGCTCTGGCGCAGTGGCTGTCGCGGGCGCCACAGCGCCGAACCGTGGCGATATTCAGCGCGCTGGCCGACAAGGACATTGCCGGCATCGTCGAGCCCTTGCGCGGCTTGATCGATCGCTGGTGGGCGATTGGCCTGGCGGGCGATACGCCGCGCGGGCTCGATGCTGCGCGCATGGCCGAGCGGGTCGCGACCTGCGGTGTCGATTGCCGCACCGGCGAGAGCATGCAAGAGGCACTCGCGGCCGCACGCGCGCACGCGGGCCCTGGCGGGCGCGTGATCGTGTTCGGATCGTTCTACACCGTGGCCGCCGCGATGCGTGCGCTCGGATTGCGCAGCAGCTGAACGCACGGTAGCCATCACCCGCGCCGATCGCCGTGCCGACGGTTGTCGGGGTTCGCTGCGGCTATAATCGCGCGTCTCCTGCCATGGATCCCCACCGATGGACCCAGCCCTCAAACAGCGACTGATCGGTGCCTCGGTACTGGTCGTGCTGGCGGTGATTTTCGTGCCGATGCTGATCGACAGCACGCCGCGCAGCGACAGCGAAGCGATCGACCTGAGCATGCCGGTCGCGCCGAACCAGAACTTCGAGACCCAGGTCGTGCCGCTGGGCGCGCCGGGACCCGGTGCCGCGCTGCCGATCGCCAATCCCGACCAGGTAGTGACCGTCGATACCAATGCGCCGGCACGCATCGATGCGCTGTCGGGCGACGCGCCGCAGGTCGCCACGCCAGCACCCGCGAGCGAGCCTGCAACGCCAGCGCCAAGCGCAGGCGCAAGCACCGAGATCGCGCCACCCGGCGCAGCAGCGCGCGCCGCGCCTGCGCCTGCGGTCGAATCAACGCCTGCGCTGCCGCAGGTCGCTGCAACGCCCACTACGCAGCTCCTGCCGCAACCTGCAGCCGGCGGTCGCCATCTGGTGCAGTTCGGCAGCTATGCGCGCGGCGAGAACGCGCAGGCACTGGTCGCCGAGCTTGGCCGTGCCGGCATTCGCGCCGAGACCGAGCGCGTTGAGGTCGACGGCAAGCCGACCCTGCGCGTGCGCTCGGGTCCGTATGCGGATCGCACCAGCGCCGAGCGGGTGCGATTGGCCGCGCGAAAGCTGCGACCCGACGTGTCCTCGTCGGTGACCGAGATCGACGTTGCGCCGCGTACCGAAGTGCCTGCGGTCGCCGCGGCCGGCAGGGTTACCGGTTGGGCGGTGCAGGTCGGTGCGCTGGCCGATGCGGCCGATGCGAATGCGTTGCGCGACCGCCTGCGCAGCGGTGGCTTCACCGCCTATGTCGAAACCCTGCGCACCGAGCGCGGCACCCTGTATCGGGTGCGCGTGGGCCCCGAGATCCAGCGCGCCAACGCACAGCGTCTGCGCGAGACGTTGAAGACGCGCTTCGCGCTCGATGGCCAGGTGGTCACGCACCCGTGAGCGACCCGCATCGATGAACATGGCCGACCTCGCGATCGCACTGCTGATCGCGGCCTCCGTGGTGATCGGTGTGATCCGTGGCCTGGTTGTCGAGGTGCTGTCGATCGCGGTCTGGGTGGCTGCGGTAGTGCTCTCGCTGATGCTCGGTGCAACCGTGGGCGAATGGTTCGCGACCACCATCGCGCTGCCTTCGCTGCGCGCCGCACTCGGCTATGGACTGGTGTTTTTCGGCACCCTCGCCGTCGGCGCGCTGGTGCTGTGGATCATGCGCAAGGCGGTGCAGACCACCGGGCTGTCAGGCACCGATCGCCTGATGGGCCTGCTGTTTGGCGTGGTGCGCGGGGTGCTGATGGTCACCGCACTGGTCGTGCTGGCCGGATTGACCGGCCTGCCACGCGATCCGTGGTGGCAGGAGTCGCGACTGATCCCCATTTTCCAAGGCGTGGCGCAGTCGATTGCGCCGCACCTGCCGGCAACGCTGCGCGACTACATCGACTATTCCGCCGCACCACCGGCCGCAGTGCCGATTCCACCTCCCGACCAGACCTGAGGACGAGCACCCATGTGCGGCATTATCGGCATCGTCGGCAGGACCGAAGTGGGTGCGGCGCTGTACGACGCGCTGACCGTACTGCAGCACCGCGGGCAGGACGCCGCCGGCATCGCCACCGTCGATGGCAGCGCGCTGCGCCTGTACAAGGCCAACGGCCTGGTGCGCGATGTGTTCGGCGAAGGCGAGATGCTCAAGCTCACCGGCCGCTACGGCATCGGCCACTGTCGCTACCCCACGGCCGGCTCCGCCGGATCTGCCGAGGCGCAGCCGTTCTACGTCAACTCGCCGTTCGGCCTCGCGCTGGCGCACAACGGCAATCTGATCAATACCGACGCGCTGCGCCAGGAACTGTTCGAGCAGGACCGTCGGCACATCAACACCGGCTCCGACTCCGAGGTGCTGCTCAACATCTTCGCCCACGAGCTGCAGTTGCAGGCGCACCTGCGGCTGGAGGTCGACCACGTATTCAAGGCGATCGCCGGCGTGCACCAGCGCTGCGTGGGCGGCTACTCGGTGGTGTCGATCGTGCTCGGGCTCGGGGTGGTCGCGTTTCGCGATCCGCACGGCATCCGGCCGCTGGTGATCGGCGTGCGCGCCACCGCCGATGGCGACGAGTATGCGGTGGCCTCCGAAAGCGTGGCGCTCGACCTGCTGGGATTCCGGCGCCTGCGCGATGTGGCGCCCGGCGAGGGCGTGGTGTTGCGGCTCGACGGCACCCTGCATACGCGGCAGTGCGCGCCAGCGCGCGTGCACTCGCCGTGCATCTTCGAATACGTGTACCTCGCGCGCCCCGATTCGATGATCGAAGACGTCTCGGTGTACAAGGCGCGGCTGCGCATGGGCGAGTACCTCGCACGCAAGATCCTGCGCCTGCGTCCCGATCACGACATCGACGCGGTGATGCCGATCCCCGATACCAGCCGCACCGCAGCACTTCCGCTGGCCAACATCCTCGGCGTGCCGTACCGCGAGGGCTTCGTCAAGAACCGCTACGTCGGCCGCACTTTCATAATGCCCGGCCAAAGCGAGCGCGTTAAATCCGTGCGCCGCAAGCTCAACGCCATCGAGCTGGAGTTCCGCAACAAGGTCGTCCTGCTGGTCGACGATTCGATCGTGCGCGGCACCACCTCGCGACAGATCATCCAGATGGCGCGCGAGGCGGGCGCACGCAAGGTGTACTTCGCATCCGCCGCCCCGCCGGTGCGTTATGCCAACATCTACGGCATCGACATGCCCTCGGCGTCCGAACTGGTCGCCCATGGGCGCAGCGAGTCGGAAATCCAGGACATGCTCGGCGCCGACTGGCTGATCTACCAGGACCTCGACGACCTCGTCGCCTCGGTGTCCGAGGGCAACGATCGGCTCACGCGCTTCGATACCTCCTGTTTCTCCGGCGAGTACGTCACCGGCGTCGATGCGACCTACCTCGAACGGGTCGCCGCCGAGCGCAACGACCTGGCCAAGCAAGAGCGTCGCAAGGTCTCGTAGTGGATTGGCCATGCGTCCAGGCTGCGGCGCTCGACTGCCTGCTGGAAGTCGAGATCGACGCGAAACTGCGCAAAACCGCCGCCGCCGCCGCTGCGTGGCAGCGCGGTGAACTGCCAGTCGGCGGTGTCGATGCGCCACCGGTTCGCGCGTTGCCCGAACCCGGCCGTCCACTGCGGCCGCCATTGGTGGCCCCGCGGGATGTCGCCCGGCGTCCGCTGGGATCGGCCGCGGGCAGGGCAGCGCTGATCCACGCAGTCGCGCATATCGAGTTCAACGCGGTGAACCTGGCGTGGGATGCGGTGTACCGGTTCCGCGACCTGCCGCGCGGCTGGATCGACGACTGGGTCGCAGTGGCCGCCGACGAGGCCCGGCACTTCCAGCTGCTGGCCGAGCGTCTCGCCGCGCACGGCATGGCCTATGGCGACCTGCCGGCGCACAACGGCCTGTGGCAGATGGCCGTGCAGACCGCGCACGATCCGCTGGCGCGCATGGCCCTGGTGCCGCGGGTGCTGGAGGCCCGCGGTCTCGACGTGACGCCGGCCATGATCGAACGCCTGCGTTCGGTCGGCGACCTGCAAACCGTGGCCGTACTGCAGGTGATCCTGCGCGAAGAAATCGCCCACGTGGCCGCCGGCAGCCGCTGGTTCGAATACCTGTGCGCCGAACGCGGCCTCGATCCGCAGGCAACCTTTATTGCCCTGATCCGCGAATTCGCCCCCAACGCCGTGCGCGGCCCGTTCAACCTGGCCGCGCGCGCGGCCGCAGGCTTCCGCGCCGCCGAGATGGCCGCGCTGGATGCCCTGCACTGAAGTCGCCCCTGTTGTGGGAGCCGCCACGGCGGCGACATCCCCCCGCCACACCCTTCCTTTCCCCACCCCTCTGATGGGAGTCGCCATGGCGGCGACATCACCCCACCACACAATCCCTCTGTCCCTGTTGTGGGAGCCGCCATGGCGGCGACACCAGCCTGCCAAACCCTCCCCTATCCCCTGTGGGAGCCGCCATGGCGGCGACACCAGCCTGCCAAACCATCCCCAATGTCCTGTGGGAGCCGCCATGGCGGCGACAGCTCCACCAGTCGATCACCGCAGCCTCATTTCAAGCCAACGATCGACAATCCCACCCCCGCAAGCTCCCGTTTCCACAAGATTTCGCCCAGACGTGACCGGATTGCCCCTCCCGCTGCGTTATAGCCGATGGGAATTGCGAGGCTCGACCCCGCAACCACCCCGCCAGGGTTTCCGCCGGCGGTCTGCCACCGAACTGAAAGATCGGTCGGCCAGACTGTGGAATTGTGCAGGGCGACACTGCTTCGGCAGGGTCCCCGGGAGACACTGGCAGGGTGGTCGCAACGTAAGGCAATTTCGCAAGACCATCGCCCAAGTCACCGACCCGCTTCCATTTTGCGGGTCAAGTGGCTTACTATCCGCTTGTTAATCCTCACCGCTTGGGAGGCTGTACCGTGAAAATGAAGACTCTTGCTCTCGTCGCCGCCGCTGGCTTCGGCCTGGTTGGCGCGCCGTCCGTATTCGCTTGCAGCATTGCTGCATGGAACGGTGGTGCTACCGGTGCGCCGGTCGCCGGCCGTCCGACCGACGCTTCGCCGACTGCCCGCTACTCGGGCCAGTGCGGTCTGCGCTCCAATGCTACCGCTGCGTTCGTGACCGACACCACGCCGGCCGCCGAAGTCACCTTCCGCGCCCGTTTCTACGTTTATACCGGTCTGACCGCCGGCAGCGCCCTGGTCTATCAGGCATTGAATGCTGCTTCTCCGGCTGTGCAGCAGATTGGCGTCACTTATGACGCAACCGCCGGCAATTTCACGTTTGCCACCAACAGCGGCAGCGGCACGATCGGTTCGATCGCGCAGAACCGCTGGTACTCGGTTGAGCTGAACTGGTCGCGTGCCGCTACCAACATGGTTGCCACGGTTCGCGGCAACGGTGCCACCACCGACAGCACCGCCACCATCACTGGTGTCACTGCCGCCGCGCAGATCGACACCGCCAACCTCGGTTGGGTCTCCGGTGCTGGCACGGCCGCAGCAGTGCGGCCGATCACGGTTGACGGATACGAGTCGCGTCGCGCAACTGCGATTGGCCGTCTGTGCCGTGGTGATGCGAGCAATGATGGCAGCCGAAACTCCAGCGATGGCATCCAGATTCGCAACGAGTTCTTGAGCGCAACGCTCGCCGCCGGCCAGCCCGACGCGAACGAAGACGGCTTTGTGAACTCCAACGACGGCATCATTGTGCGCAATATCTTCCTGAGTGGGCAGGGCGCCTGCTCCTCTGGCGTTTGAAGCCTAGTGTCCCATCTCTTTCTCAGGAGCACATCATGAAAATCAAGTATCTGGCTGCAACGGCAGCATTGATCGCCGCTGGTTCCGCGTCGGCCGCCGAGTTGATCGCAAGCGTCGAGCAGGTCAAGGGTGGCGCGTCGGCGGTTGGTCTGGACATCGTTTCCGATGGTTCGGTCGCAGGCTTCAGCTTCGCAATCGACCTGCCGGGCGTTGATGCGAAGGCCGTCCGCAGTTCCGCTTGCGTTTCGCAGCTGCCGAAGGGCTTCAGCGCGCAGTGCGCATTCAACGGCGGCAAGCTTTACGTCTACGCGATTGCGGACGCTCCAGGCACGTTCATTCCGGCCGGCGTTGCGGCAGTGGGTTCGGTAGCCGTGTCGTCACCGCTTGCCAAGGGTGCGGCGCTGCGGATCTCGGGCTTTGAAACCAGTAATGATAACGGCGTCAGCACGGCCGGTTCGGCCAAGGTGGATGGCGTCGACATGGGGGACACGGCGGCGGAAACTGTCGCGCAGTAAACTCGGAGTTGTTCCTTTGTCTTTGACCCCTTGGGGAGTGACGATTTATGAAAAAGACGATTATTAAGGCGGTGGTGGCAGCGGCGCTCCTTTGTGGAGCGTCGTCCCTTTTTGCGCAGACCCTGACGATACCGGCAGCGACTGGCACGATCAACGGTGTGGGCCAGACGTTCGTGGTCAACTATACGCCCGGTGCCGATTCGGGCGCGTTCGATTTCGTGCTGAATGCAGTTCCCGCTGCCAACCTGACTATCACTGCAGCGACCGCAGTGATTCCTAATGGCACCACGGTCTGCGTTAATTCTGCGTCCTCAGTGACATGCTTTTCGAACGCCAACGCTCCAACGGCAGATCTGGCCGCTGGGACGATTACGGTGACCTATACGGCTGCTGCCGTTGTCGGTCCGATTGCGCTTAACTTTGGTGTAACGAGCTTCGGTAGCCAGTTGGGTGTCCCGGAACCAGGTACGGCAACCAACGGCACGCTGACCCTCAGCTCCGGCCCGTCGGCTCCGGCTATCGGTCCGCTCGCAGCCACCGCGCTGCCAGCTGGTCCCATCAACCTGCCTGCCACGGGTAACGTTGCAGTCACGATCACCGGTGCGGGCACTGCAGTCGCCGACGTCGCACTGGCCTGCACCATCCCGGCCACCGGCGCCAGCGCGTTTGCGGTCACCAGCGGTGGTGCGCAGACGATCACGGCTCCGGCAGTCCTCGGTCCTGGCACCCCGATCGGTGTGTCGTGCGTCCGCGGTGTCGCTGATGTGATCGCAACGCTGACCTGCACCCAGACGACAACTCCCGCGTCGGTCCGGCCCAACCTGACCGCGGCAGTCACCTGCCCGCTCGGTACGGTCGCGGCCAATCCGGGCAGCAGCCCTGCCGCACCGGGTCCGATTGGTCTTATCGGCGGACCGGGCGCGCCAGCAACTGGCAGCGTGAGCTTTACCAACGTGGGCGGCACTGCTGCTTACTCGGTAACCGGCTGCACGGCGTCAGCTGGCTACACCACTTCGACGATCTTCCCGGTCGTTGTGGGTATCGCTGGCACCGGCGCTGTCTCGGTGAGCTGCGTAGCACCGACTGCTGCCGGCACGCAAGGCCCGACGGGCACGTTGACCTGCACCACCTCGGCCGCTGGCTTCAACCCGACCTTCAATCTGACCTGCAGCTCGCAGTCGGCGTCGATCCCGACGCTCGGCAACGCTGGCAAGGCGCTGATGGTTCTGTTGATGCTGGGCTTTGGCCTCGTGGGCTTCCAGCTGTACCGTCGTAGCGCCTGATAGGCGCTCGGCAACACGTTGTACCGAAGGGCGCCCGCAAGGGCGCCCTTTTTCATGGGGGACAATGCCGAAACGCGTAGGGCAGGTCGTCCCGACCTGCCGCGTGGGTGCGGGAAGCGGTTTCGTGATGGTCGTTCGCGACGCGGGTCGGGACGACCCGCGCTACGGGGTATGCGCATCGCCGGCGACGGCGTCACCCAATGACGATCTGCTTCACACCGTCGCCGTCGATCTGCAGATAGCTCCCGCGGTCGTACCAGTCGGCCAGCACGATGCGTTCCGCATGGTCGCCATCCAACGCAAACGCGTGGACGCCTGGACGATGGGTGTGGCCGTGAATCAGTCGGCGCACCCCGTGCACCCGCATCTGCTCGACGACTGCTTCCGGCGTCACGTCCATCAGCACCGGCGCTGTGGTTCCCGTATGCCGAGCACTCTCCACGCGCGCCTGCGCTGCAAACGCAGTGCGTGCTGCAAACGGCTGGGCCAGGAATGCCGCTTGCCATCCAGGCTCGCGCACCTGCGCCCTGAACTTCAGATAAGCCTCGTCATTGGTGCACAGGGTGTCGCCGTGCATCAGCAGGGTCGGCACGCCCTCGATCCGCTCGACGACCGCTTCTGGCAGCAGGCGCATGCCCGCGCGCCCGGCAAATCCTTCGCCCAGCAGGAAATCACGGTTGCCATGCAGGAATGCGCAGTCCACTCCATGATCCGACAAGCGGGCGAGCGCGTGCGCCACCTGTAGTGCCAGTTCCGACGGGTCATCATCGCCGATCCATGCCTCGAACAGATCGCCCAGGATGTAAAGGGCCCGCGCGTTTCGTGCAGGCCCGGCCAGCAAGGCCTCCAGCGCCTCGACCATCCCGGGCCGCTGTTGATCCAGGTGCAGATCCGAGATCAGCAGGGTCGTCATGCGTGCGCGAGACCGTGCTTGGGGGCGGGGCGACCCAGTCGCGTCAACGCCACTCCCAACGCAGCCGGCGTCGGTCGGCCCAGCACGTCCGGGCGAACCGACGCCTGCCGCAATCGATCAGGGCAGCACTTCAATGCTGTTGATCACGATCGGCGTGACCGGCACATCGCGCGGGAACGGGCCACCAGCGCCGGTCGGCGTGGCCTTGATCTGGGTGACCACCTCCATGCCCGAGACCACCTTGCCGAACACTGCATAGCCCCAGGTAAATCCGTTCTCGGCGCTCACGTAGTCGAGCCGGTTGTTGTCGACCACGTTGATGAAGAACTGTGCGGTCGCCGAGTTCGGGTCGTTGGTGCGCGCCATGGCCAGCGTCCCTTGCAGGTTCGACAGGCCATTGTTGGCCTCGTTGGCGATCGGCGCGCGCGTGGCCTTCTGTTTCAGGTCCGGTCCGAACCCGCCACCCTGCACCATGAAGTTGTCGATCACACGGTGGAACACGGTGCCGTCGTAGAACTTGTCGCGCACATATTGCAGGAAGTTTTCAACGCTTTTCGGCGCCTTTTCAGTATTCAGCTCCACCGTGATGTCGCCCACGTTGGTGCGTATCAGTACGCGCGGTGCGATCACCGCAGCGGGCTCTGCCTCGGCTGCAACCGCCGGCGCGGTCGGCGCCGGAGTCGGCGCGGCAGTCGGCGTCTGCGCCACGGCGGTAGCGGCGCTGGCAATCAGCAGGGCGGCAAACAACAGACGCTGCAGCATGGCTCGATCTCCGATGGGGTTCCAGATGGCGAAGGATACCCGATGCGCTCGTCGGATCGACCACGATTCGTCCGATCGTGCCCGCCAGTCGAAGCGACCTTTGCGTGCGACCAGACCGAATCCCGATCAGGCTTTGCGCCCGCGCAGCCCCAGCCGCGCCAACAAGCCGCTCTGCGACGCATCGGGTGCATCGGCCACGACGGTCGGTGATTCCATCTCGACGTGCCCGCCGAGCAGGCTGGCGTTGATGAAATCCGCTACCTCGCCGGTCGGCGCGCCCGACTGCGCGGCAATGGCATCGACCGTCGCCATGCCCTTCATCATCGCCGTGGCGATCCGGAAGTGGCGCGGAAACTCACGCTCCATCTGCGGCCATTTCGCGACCCGGAAACGGCTGCTGGCGTCGACGCCGCCCAGCAACGAACCGTTGCCGGCAAACAGCGCGTACAACCACACCAGGCGCGCCAGCGGCTGTCCGCCACCAGCCGCGCGCAGGCCTTCGAGCACGGCGCTCGATACCGGCTCCCACGCACTGCGCGGAATCCGGCCCCGGCAATAGGGTTCAAGTGCCTTCAGGCCAGGTGGACCGAAATACACGCCAGACTCGTTGTCGATGGTCAGCGCCGGCGCATCGGCGTGCACGATGCGGCTGGGTCGCGCGAGCGCCTCGACGGTGCAGAACTCGGCCAGCGACAGCTCGGTTGCGATCGCGTTCGAAGGCACGGCCGATGGTTTCGCCATCGCCAGCACGCTCGCGTTTTTTGCGCCGACCGCGTCGCGCACCTGCGCAGGTGGTGCAATGCTTTTGATGGCTACAGCCCCGGCCTGCGCGGCGCTCTGCTCGGCACCGGTCGCTGTTGCGATCAGCAACCGGGCAGTCAGTGGGACACGCACAAGTGTCGGCCGCTGGGCGGTTGCAACATCGTCGGGTTCGCGCGGTGCCACTCCCAGCTCCTCGCGATAGTGCGCGATTGCGGCCAGCAGGCCATCGGCCGACAGCGGGCGGGTCAGGAATACCTGCTGGTCGCCCGCAACGCTTTTCGCGATGGACACCACCCGACGCCCGTTCGCCCGCGCCTGCAGCAAGTCCATGTGGCCGTTCAGCGAATCGACGTCGATGAACAGCAGATCGGCATCGGCTGCGTCCACCCACCGCAGAACGTCACCGGTGCGCGTGCATAGCTGCTCGACGAGCTGGCGCAGCCGCTCGAGGTCCTCGATCGCGACACTGGCCGCCGCGATCCTGATGAGTCGATCCATGGCGTGATGACCGTGCAGACGGCGCCGGGATCCGCCCGTATTGACGCATGCGTCGCGCATGCATCCCCGGAATGCGCGAAGTCTGGCACAGCCAGAAGTTGATCCGGCGCGCGATTCGGTGAACTTTCGATTCCCGCAGCCGGAGCGTGCAGCGTTCCTTGATCGACGGCATCAGGTTTCGACCAGCGGCGCGGAATCGACCGTGTCCGGAGCCTCCTGCTGCATCTGCCACATCAGCGCATAGCGCCCACCAGAGGCCAGCAGCGCCGCATGGGTACCGCGTTCGACGATGTGTCCGCTGTCCATCACCAGGATCTGGTCGGCGTCGACGATGGTCGACAGCCGGTGCGCGATCACCAGCGTCGTGCGGTCGCGCGCAACCTCGGCCAGTTCCTCCTGGATCGCGCGTTCGGTGCGCGTGTCGAGCGCCGAGGTCGCCTCGTCGAGGATCAGGATGCGCGGATTCTTCAGGATCGTGCGCGCGATCGCCACGCGCTGCTTCTCGCCACCGGAGAGTTTCAGGCCGCGCTCGCCCACGGATGTCTCGTAGCCGTCCGGAAGACGCTCGATGAACTCATGGATGTGCGCGGCGCGCGCGGCGGCGAACACCTCTTCGCGGCTGGCGTCCGGGCGTCCGTAGGCGATGTTGTAGTAGATGCTGTCGTTGAACAGCACCGTATCCTGCGGCACGATGCCGATCGCGCGGCGCAGCGAGCCCTGGTCGATCTCGCGCAGGTCCTGGCCGTCGATGCGGATGCTGCCGCCGGTCACGTCGAAGAAGCGGAACAGCAGGCGCGCCAGCGTCGACTTGCCCGACCCGGTGGCGCCGACCACCGCGACCGTGCGCCCGGCCGGCACCTCGAAGTCGATCGCGTGCAGCACCTGCCGGCGCGGGTCGTAGCTGAAGTCGACCGCATCGAAGCGCAGCGCGCCACCACCGGAGGCCAGCGCCGGCGCGTTGTCGGCGTCGCGCACATCGCGCGGCTCGTCGAGCAGGCCGAACATGCGCTCGATGTTGGTCAGGGCCTGCTTGACCTCGCGATAGACCATGCCAAGGAAGTTCAGCGGTGCCGCCAGCTGCAGCAGAAAGGCATTGACCATCACCAGATCGCCGATGCTCATGCGCCCCTCGGTCACCCCGGCAGCAGCCCGCCACAGCAACAGCGTCAAGCCGATCGCCACGATGCCGCTTTGACCGACGTTGAGCACCCCGAGCGTCTTCAGGCTCTTGACCGTTGCCTCTTCCAGTTGCACGAGGCCCTCGTCGTAACGGCGCGATTCATAGCCTTCGTTGTTGAAGTACTTGACCGTCTCGTAGTTGAGCAGCGAATCCACCGCGCGCGCGCTGGCGTGGGTTTCCGCTTCGTTGGCCGCGCGGTAGTAGCGCAGCCGCCACTCGGTCACGCGGAAGGTGAACAGCACGTAGGCGACGATGGTGCCGATGGTGATGGCTGGAAACGTGAGATCGAACTTGACCGCCAGGATCACGGTGACCAGCACGATCTCGAACAAGGTCGGCAGGATGGTGTAAATGGTCCAGTCGAGCAGATCGCTGACTGCCGTGATGCCGCGTTCGAGGTCGCGCGACACCGCGCCCGTGCGTCGATCAAGATGGAAGCGCAGCGACAACGCATGCAGATGGTCGAACACCCGCTTGGCGATCATCCGCGACGAGCGCGCCATCACCCGCGCGAACACCACCTGGCGCAGCTCCTGGAACAGGGAATTCGCAAGGCGCAGGGCGCCGTAGGCGACCAGGAACAGCAGCGGCAGCAGTTCCGGACGTGGCGTGATGTTGAGCGCATCGACCAGTTGTGCGAGCAGCAGCGACACCCCGACCAGCGCCACCTTTGCGGCGATCAGGAAGAAGAATGCGATGCCGACCCGCAGCCGGTATTGCCACACATGCGGCCACAGCAGGCGCAGCACGTCCCAGGTATTGCGCGTGGGCGGCGGCAGCGGATCTGGCGCGGGTGCGGCGACTGGTTCGACGGATTCGTTCATGCGCCTAGAATACCGGTTGCATGTGTGTGGGAGCCGCCATGGCGGCGATTGCTTGGGGAGGTGTGGGAGCCGCCATGGCGGCGAGTTTTTTGGCAGGTGTGGGAGCCGCCATGGCGGCGAGTTTTTTATTGCAGGTGTGGGAGCCGCCATGGCGGCGACTGAAGCGATCGTGATCGTCGCGTCTTGAACTGATGCAGCAATCGCCGCCATGGCGGCTCCCACAGGGTGTTTCCTCAATCGCCGCCATGGCGGCTCCCACAGAGTGTTTCCTCAATCGCCGCCATGGCGGCTCCCACAGGGTGTTTCCTCGATCGCCGCCATGGCGGCTAGTTTTTTGGCAGGTGTGGGAGCCGCCATGGCGGCGACTGAAGCGATCGTGATCGTCGCGCCTTGAACTGATGCAGCAATCGCCGCCATGGCGGCTCCCACAGAGTCTTTACTCAATCGCCGCCATGGCGGCTCCCACATTCTCATGCCTGCATCTCCGCCATGGCGGCGCCTGCATCGGGCTATAATGTCCGGTCCGCATTCGCTCCATCGAGCCGCCATGAGCTGTCGCACCCGCTTTGCCCCCAGTCCGACCGGATTCCTGCACATCGGTGGTGCCCGCACGGCGTTGTACGGTTGGCTGGAGGCACGCCGGCGCAGCGGCAGCTTCATCCTGCGCATCGAAGACACCGATCGCGAGCGCACCACGCCGGAATCGGTGCAGGCCATCCTCGATGGCATGCAGTGGCTGGACCTGGCCTGCGACGAGGGTCCGTTCTACCAGACCCGCCGATTCGACCGCTATCGCGAAGTCGCGCTGGAACTGGTGCGCGCGGGCAAGGCGTATTTCGCATACGAGACGCGCGAGGAGCTCGATGCGATGCGCGAGCGGCAGATGGCGCAGCACTTGAAGCCGCGCTACGACGGCTACTGGCGCACCCGCCAGGACCAGCCCGCACCCGACCGCCCGCGCGTGATCCGCTTCGCCAATCCGCACGACGGCGATGTGGCGTGGAACGACATGGTCAAGGGCCGCATCGAGATTTCCAACCACGAACTGGACGACCTGATCATCTGGCGCTCCGACGAGCAACCGACCTACAACTTCGCGGTGGTCGTCGACGATGTGGACATGCGCATCACCGACGTGATCCGCGGCGACGACCACGTCAACAACACGCCGCGGCAGATCAACATCTATGCCGCGCTCGGCGCGACCCAGCCGCTGTTTTCCCATCTGCCGATGATCCATGGCCCCGATGGCGCCAAGCTGTCCAAGCGCCACGGTGCGATCAGCGTGATGCAGTATCGCGACGATGGCTACCTGCCGCATGCCTTGCTCAACTACATCGCGCGGCTCGGCTGGTCGCACGGCGACCAGGAGCTGTTCTCGCGCGAGCAGATGATCAACCTGTTCCGTATCACCGATGTGAACCGCTCGGCCTCGCGCTTTGATTTCGACAAGCTTGCGTGGGTCAACCAGCACTATCTGAAAACCGATTCGCCGGAGTCGCTGGCGCCGCATCTGGAATGGCAGTTGCGTGCGGCAGGCATGGATCCTGCCGGCGGTCCGGCCGCGGCGGACGTGATCGTGGCGCTGCGCGACCGGGTCAAGACGCTCAAGGAGATGGCCGAGCGCGCGCGGGTCTGGTTCGAGCCGTTGACCGTGTACGACGAACAGGCGGTGAGCAAGCACTTTGTGGGTCGCGCTGGCGAGGCACTGCACGCGGTGCGCGCGCAGCTGCATGCCTTGGCCGCGGCCGAGTGGCAGCCGGCGGTGATCGATGTGGCGATCAAGGCCGCAGCGACCGCGATCGGCGAGGGCGTCGGCAAGGTGGCACAGCCGTTACGCGTCGCGATGACCGGCACGGCCGTATCGCCATCGATCGAGCACACCGTGTATCTGGCCGGGCAGGTCGAGGCCCTGCGCCGCATCGACCAGGCGCTGGCCAAACTGGCATGAACTGGCCCGCAGTGCTGGTCGAATCCGGGCACCTGCTGCCGTGGCTCGGCGCGTGGGTCGGGATCGGATTCATCGGTGGCGTGTTCATCGGCTGGAAGCGCAATCGCTGGCTGTTGGGGCCGATCCTTGGCCTGCTGCTGGGGCCGTTGGGCTGGTTGCTGGTTGCACGCATGCGCGGCCGGCTGCGGGAATGCCCATCATGCAGTCGCACCATCGCCAGCGGTGCAACGACCTGTCGTCACTGCGGCGCGGATGTGAACAAGACCGATGCGCGCTCTACACGCGCTGCTTTCAAGACCGGCGATCGTGGCGGCGGCTGGTAGCGCGGCGCCGCACGCGTCCCTGCTAGCATCCGCGCACGCTCTGTTCTCTTCCAACCGCTCCCCTCAATGGCCAAGCAGCGACACCAGCACGACCAAGTCGACGAACCCGACCGCCTGCTGGCCGAGGTCCAAGCCGCCTGCGCCGAGCGCGGCCTGCGCCTGACCGAACTGCGCCGCCGCGTGTTCGAGCTGATCGCGCGCGAACGAAAACCGATCAAGGCCTACGATCTGCTCGATCGATTGCGCGCCGAGCGCGAGGGTGCCGCACCGCCAACGGTGTATCGCGCGCTCGATTTCCTGCTTGAGCACGGCTTCATCCACAAGCTCGAATCGGTCAACGCCTACACCAGCTGCCATCACCCGCAGACCCGCCATACCGTGCCGTTCCTGATCTGCGATGTGTGCAACGGTGCGACCGAACTGTGCGATGACCGCGTGTCGGTGCTGCTGGTCGAACAAGCGCGCGAAGCGGGCTTCCTGCCCGAAGCGCAAACCCTCGAAGTCCACGGTGTTTGCCGGCGCTGCCGCGAGGGCCGGCATGGCCATTGATCGCATGCTCGGCAATGCGTTCGGATTCGCGCTGTTGCTCAGTGCCGCAACCGTCGGTGCACAGGATTTCCCGGTCGACCTGCCGACGCCACGGGTGCTGCCGACGCCCGCTCCGGCACCGGTATCGAGAACGCAACCCGAAGCGCGTCCTGTACCAGGACAGCAGCCGCTAGCGCCTGCCGCCGTTGATCGGCCAGCGCCCGACTCCGCAAGCGCGCCGGTCGATCCCGAAGAGCAGATCGCACACGACGATGCCGCCGAACAGGACGAACCCGCCGCAGACGCAGCGACCGTCGGTGCAGCGCCCAGCGATGCCGTTATCGCCGGACCACCTGCACTGGTCATGCTCGGCGAAGAGATTCCGCTCGGCAGCCGCACGCAACTGCGCTGGCGGGTCGGTGAATCGTTCGACGGCAGCGTGATCTCGACGCCAGTCATCGTGATCCACGGCGCAAAGCCCGGTCCAAGACTCTGTCTGACTGCCGCGGTCCATGGTGACGAGCTCAACGGTGTCGAGGTCGTGCGGCGCGTGCTCAACGATCTGGATCCAAAGGACCTCACGGGTGCGGTGATCGGCGTGCCGGTGGTGAATCTGCTCGGCTTCTCGCGCGGTACGCGCTACCTGCCGGACCGGCGCGACCTGAATCGCTTTTTTCCCGGCAGCAATGGCGGCAGTGCGGCCTCGCGCATCGCCTACAGCCTGTTCCGCGACCTGATCGTGCATTGCGATGCGCTGGTCGACTTCCACACCGGCTCGTTCGATCGCTCCAACCTGCCGCAGGTGCGTGGCGATCTGCGCATCGATCGGGTGCTCGCTTTCACCCGCGGCTTCGGCGCCACGCCCGTGCTGCACAGTCAGGGTTCGCGCGGCATGCTGCGGCTGGCCGCGACCGACCAGCAGATCCCCGCGGTCACCTTCGAGGTCGGAGCGCCGCTGCGACTGGAGCCGGAGAAGATCGACTTCGCGGTGCAGGCGATCAGCGCGTTGATGCATCACATGGGCATGACGCGCAACTTCCGCATGTTTGCCGAACCGCAGGCCACGTTCTACGAATCGAAGTGGGTACGTGTCGACCACGGCGGCATGCTGTTCGCCACCGTGGCGCTGGGCGATCGCGTGCGCATGGGCCAGCGGCTGGGAAAGGTCATCGACCCTTTGCTCAACGAGGAACACGAGATCGTCTCGCGTTTCCGCGGCCGGGTCATCGGTCTGGCCTTGAACCAGGTCGTGCTGCCGGGTTTTGCTGCGTTCCATATCGGCATCGAGACCAGCGAGCAGCAGGCGGTGGAAGAAGCGCAGCAGCCGTTGAGCACCGAAGATGCGATCGAACGCATGGACGGCGACGAGATGGGCCCCGCCCCGCCTGAAGCCGACGGCGAGCGCGATGAAGCCGACGCCGCAACGCCGCCCGGCGGTTGATCCGCAGCACGAGGCAAAGCCGCTGGATGGGCTTTTGGTGCATCCGGCGTGGTCATTGCGTTGCGTTTCGGTTAGCGTGGGCCACCTGTCCCGACTGCCGAGGAACATCCCATGACCCTGTGCCCCGTTGCGCTGGCAGTTGGCTGCCGCAAGTGCCCGATCTTCTCCGCCTGTCCCCTCAAAACAGTCATCGGCGACCAGCCGGGCAAGGACGAGCCGCCAGGCGGCGACGGTAAAAGCGGCGGGCGCTGAGCCTGGCGCGCCGTGCAGCGTGCAGCTGCCGATCACAGATGAACTTGCGCCAAGCGCGCGGCTGCGCGATCAAGCGCCGCCGGATGCCTTGCCCAGCTGCAGTTCGACCATCTTGACTCCCGGCAGCAGACGCAGGGCGTCCACCAGTGCGGTACTCGCGCGCACCCGCCACGCATCGCCCAGCTCCAGCTCGGTCTGCGCCTCGGCGTTGCGATAGCACAGGCGCAGCCCCGCCGGGCCCGGCGTGAACGGTTTGATCTGCGCCGACAGCTGACGCGCGAAGTCCGCACTGATGCCATTGAGCTTGACCCGCACCTGCCGCGCGAAACGCTCGCAGGCTTCGTCGAGCCCCCATGCGCGGCGCGCGCGGATCACCAGATTGCCGCTGAACTCATCGAGACTCAGCCCACCCTCGACGATCAGGATGCGGTCCTTGGTCAGCAGTGGCGCGAACTCCGACAGCACCTCGCGGAAGAAACTCACCTCGATCCGCCCGCTGGCATCCTCCAGCTGCACGAAGGCCATCTGCTCGCCGCGACGGCGCTGTTGCGCGATCAGTCCGCCGACTGCGACCAGCTGTTCGTTGCGCCGGCGCTCGCCGGGATTGGCCGCCGGACGATGGATCTCCTCCAGACGGCCGATGGGCACCGTCACCAGCTGCTCGATCACCTCGCGGTGCGCATCGGTGGGATGTCCCGACAGATAGTGGCCCAGCGTTTCGCGCTCGCCGTTGAGCAGTTGGATCAGCGGCCATTCGCGCGCCTTCGGCAGATCGAGCGCGGCCGTCGACGCGCCGGTCGCGGTGCCTGCATCGAAGCCGAACAGCGACGACTGACCGGCCTCGCGTTCGCGCAGGCGCTGGTCGGCGGCCTTCATCACCTCGGGCAGTTGCAGCATGAGGCTGGCGCGATTGTCGGCCAGTCCGTCCATCGCGCCGGACAGGATCAGCGCTTCCAGCACGCGCTTGTTGAGCTTGGTCGGATCCACCCGCTGGCACAGGTCGAGCAGACTGCTGAAGCGGTCGGTGGCTTCGCGCTCGCGCACGATCGCCTCGACCGCACCATGCCCCACGCCCTTGATCGCGCCCAGTCCATAGCGAATGGTGCGCACGTCGAGGGCGGCGAACATCCACGTGCCGAGGTTCACATCCGGTCGCTGCACGTCGATCTTGAGCGCGCGCGCGTCGTCGAGGAAGTTCACCACCTTGTCGGTGTTGTCCATGTCCGAGGACAGCACCGCGGCCATGAACGGTGCCGGGTAGTGCGCCTTGAGCCATGCGGTCTGATACGTTACCAGCGCATACGCGGCCGAATGCGACTTGTTGAAGCCGTACTCGGCGAACTTCTCCATCAAGTCGAAGATCGAACTGGCCAGTGCGCCGGGCACGCCGCGGTCGGCCGCGCCGCTTTCGAACTTGACCCGCTCGTTGGCCATTTCGGCCGCGTTCTTCTTGCCCATCGCGCGACGCAGCAGATCGGCGCCGCCCAGCGAATAGCCGGCCAGCACCTGCGCGATCTGCATCACCTGTTCCTGGTAGACGATCACGCCATAGGTGGGCTTGAGGATCGGCTCGAGCAACGGATGCGCATAGCTGACCGCACGCCGGCCGTGCTTGCGCTCGACGAACTCATCGACCATGCCCGACTGCAGCGGACCGGGTCGATACAGTGCACCCAGCGCGATGATCTCGTCGAACACGCCGGGCTTTAACTTGCGCGCGAGCTCCTTCATGCCGCGCGATTCGAGCTGGAACACCGCCGTGGTCTCGCCGCTGGCCAGCAGGCGATAGGTCTTGCTGTCGTCGGTCGGCAGGCGCGCGATATCCAGCGGGGCATCGCCCGCGACCCCGCGCAGCGCGTTGATCGCCTTCACCGCCCAATCGATGATGGTCAGCGTGCGCAAGCCCAGGAAGTCGAACTTCACCAGGCCCACGGCCTCGACATCGTCCTTGTCGAACTGGGTGATCACGCCGTCGGAGCGCGCGTCGCCGTACAGCGGGGCGAAGTCGGTCAACGCCGAGGGCGCGATCACCACGCCACCGGCGTGCTTGCCGGCGTTGCGGGTCAGATCCTCGAGCTTGCGCGCCAGATCGACGAGCTGGCGCACCTCGTCTTCCGATTCGTAGGCGGCCTTGAACTCGGCCGATATCCGCTCGGGTTCCTTGCGTGACTTCTCCGACACCCCCAGCGCGTCGTCGAGGCTGATGTCCAGTGGACGCAGCGGAATGGTCTTGGCGATGCGATCGACATGGCCATAGCCCATGCCGAGCACGCGGCCGGTGTCGCGCAGCACGGCCTTGGCGGCCATGGTGCCGTAGGTGATGATCTGGCTGACCTTTTCGCGGCCGTAGCGGCGGCCGACGTAGTCGATCACCTCGTCGCGGCGGTCCATGCAGAAGTCGATGTCGAAGTCCGGCAGCGACACGCGTTCGGGATTGAGGAAGCGCTCGAACAGCAGCCCGTAGCGCAGCGGATCGAGGTCGGTGATGGCCAGCGCATAGGCCACCAGCGAACCCGCGCCCGAACCGCGCCCGGGTCCTACCGGAATGCCGTGTTCCTTGGCCCAGCCGATGAAGTCGGCCACGATCAGGAAGTAGCCGGGAAAGCCCATCGTGATGATGACCTGCAGTTCCAGCTCCAGCCGCGCCTCGTAGTCGCTGCGTGCATGGCCCGCGGCCGGGCCCGGCGTATCGAGCCGCAGCACGAGGCCTTCGCGCGCGCGCCGACGCAGGTAGTCCGGTTCGCTCTCGCTCGGATCGGGCACCGGAAACGCCGGCAGGAAGTACTTGCCGAACGACATCTCGAGGTTGCAACGCTTGGCCAGCTCCGTGGCGTTCTCGAGCGCCTCCGGCAGATCGGCAAACAGGGTGGCCATCTGCTGCGGTGACTTCAGGTACTGCTGCTCGCTGAAGCTGCGCGGCCGGCGCGGATCGTTCAGCACGTGACCGCCGTGGATGCACACGCGCGCCTCATGCGCCTCGAAGTCATCACGGGCGAGGAATCGCACATCGTTGGTGGCCACCGCCGGGCAGTCGGCGCTGGCACCCAGATCCAGCGCGGCGGCCAGCCACGCGTCCTCGCCACCGCGTCCGGTACGCAGCAGTTCCAGATACACCCGATCTCCGAACTGCCGCTGCCAGCGTTTGAGCCCCGCAAGTGCCGCCTCGTCGTGGCCGTTGCGCACGCACACGGCAAGATCCGACCGCGGGCCGAGCAGTACGATCAAGCCGCTGCCGGTCGAGTCCAGCCAGTCGCGCTGCACGATCACCCGATCCGGATCGCTGCGCTCACGGTAGCCGCGCGACAGCAGCACCGACAGATTGCGATAGCCGGCCCGGTCGGCGCACAGCACGGTCGCGCGGAATGCTTCGGTCTGCGGATCGGCGATCCACAGGTCGGCGCCGGCGATGGGCTTGAGTCCCGCACTCTCGGCGGCCTTGTAGAACTTCACCAGCGCGAACAGGTTCGCCTCGTCGGTAAGTGCGACCGCCGGCATGCCGGCAGCCGCCGCCGCCTTGACCAGCTCCGCAATGCGGATGGTCGAGTCGATCAGCGAATACTCGCTGTGCAGGTGCAGATGGACGAAGGCGCTGGGCATGCCGCTGGGCGTGGGTCAAGCCCGAAACCTTAGACCGGCAGGGGGGTGGGGGCAAGGGCTGAGATGCGACCGGCACAGAAATGCTGCCGCGCGTTGGCAGCCCCAACCCACCCGACTGTCGCTGCCGCCCTGCACGGTGCTCAAATCACCGTATGCTCCTCGGTCACCAGGAACCGCGTCTGCGCCATGTCCGCGAAGCGGCCCTCATCGGGCTGCACGGTGGCCAGATAGTCGGGGTCGCTGAACAAGCGCGCACGATCCGCATCGCTGTCAAACCACCGCTCGGCGCTGCCGTCGAATGCCGGCTCGCTTTCCGCGTAGCCGGCCGGAATCGTCAGGCACTGCACGTAGCCGCGGATGTAGCGCGCCGTCGCCGGGCGGGCGAGAACCAGCGGGGCGTGCCGGTGGCGCCAGTGCTGCTGGAATGCCTCGACGCTGAGGTCTGCCCGGCGTTTGACTGCAACGATCGGTTTGACCATCGGATACTCCTTGCGCGACGTGCGCGTCGCAGACGACCGCAAGGCTACTGAAGCGCTCTGCGCGGATCATGACCGGCGTCGATCCGCAGCCGGTCCCCGGCGCATCCGTGCGATGGCCGCCATGGCGGCACCGGACTTGCAGGACGGGTGCTGCGCTTGAACCAAGCCACCAGTTGTTGCCAGCAGACGCGAATACACCATGAGAATCCTGCCCAGCCTTTG
>Ga0136636_10000023_pt1 | contig 50834 bp, 45 predicted proteins | sample AntDrymUQ8522106_2_FD_104653 | JGI IMG/M metagenome (GOLD analysis project Ga0136636, IMG submission 104653) | Polar desert sand microbial communities from Dry Valleys, Antarctica - metaG UQ852 (21.06) | ecosystem: Environmental > Terrestrial > Soil > Desert | place: Antarctica: Dry Valley... | reverse complement strand
GGTTACGGGAAAAGTTCTGGTCCAAGAAATGAAGAATTTCTTTATTCTGATGCATTATTTGTTTTCGAATTTGCAAAAGAAAAGTACGGAGAAAAAAATGTAATCGTTTACGGTAGAAGTTTGGGTGGCTCTTTTGCGCTAAAAGTTGCGACAGAAAATCAACCGAAACTGGTTATCTTAGAAGCTGCATTTTACAATTTACAGGATATGATCAATCGCTGGTTGCCGGTAAGAGTGACGGATAAAGTTTCTCCAAAAATGACCTATCATTTTTTGTCTAATGAAAGTATTCTCAATTTAAATGTTCCACTTTACCATTTTCATGGGTCAAAAGATTTCGTGGTTCCTATCAGTTCTGGGAAAAAATTGTTTGAGCTGTATGAAAATTCAAAACCTGAAATTGAGAAAAAATTCATCGAAATATTGGGTGGAAAACATGATGATCTGGCAAAGTTTGAAAAATTTAAAAAAGAGCTTGATATTATTTTAAGTCTAAAATAGCAAATTGACCAATAACTTTGAAAAGATTCATTTTCCCCTTTTTTCCGGCTAATTTTTTCTACTTTTGCGGGTCTTCTTTTTACAAAAATATTCCATCTTTAAATAATCTAATTCTTAATGATTGATTTCTGCGCGATCGATTTCGAAACGGCTACACATGAAAGAAATTCTGCATGCGAAATGGGGATCTGTGTGGTAGAGAATGGAGAAATTGTAAAAACGCAAACCTGGCTTATTAAACCTCCCAGTTTTCCTTACTTTCATCCCAGAAATATAGACGTGCATGGAATACAGCCAAAAGATGTTCAAGATGCTCCAACTTTTGATGAAATTTGGCATGAAGCAGAGAATTTAATGTACGGAAATCTCATGGTTGCGCATAATGCAGGTTTTGATGCCGGAGTTTTGCGAAGCTGTCTGGATTATTATGGATTTTTCAAGCCGAAACTCAATTATCTTTGCAGCATTTCTTTGGCCAAAAAATCCTGGAAAAATTTACCAAAATATGGTCTGAGAAGTTTAGCAGATCACCACCATATTTCCTTTAAACATCACAGAGCCGGAGACGATGCGGAAGTTTGCGCGAAGATTTCATTACTGGCTTTCGAACGGTTAATGCTTACCAGAAACGAAGAAGTAACAGAATTAATGAAGAAAAATTTAAAGATTTTATAATAAGATTCAATTTGAAGCACTTCCAATTAATTGCTCAAAACCAGGGAAACGAGATTAAACTTGGGGATTTCAATTTCCATATTGGTATTAGAAAGAAGTTGATTGCAGTAATACATTCCTGTCATATTTCCCACTCCAGATCGTAAAACTACATTAGAAAAATAAGTAAATCTTTCTCCTGGATGGATTTCAGGAGTAAGTCCTATAACACCGTCTCCGATGACTTCTGTAAATCCAAATCCGACGTCATAAATAAGCCACTTTCTTTTCAGGAGTTTTATGGAAAATTCACTCTGATTTTCTATCGTAATCGTATACCGAAAAACATGGCGATTTTCTGAAGGGAAACTATTTTTCACATCGTATTCTGGAACCACAGAAACTTTTATACCGAAGGAAGTAGAAGAAAACATAGTGCTTATTTTGAAAAATTAATACAAAAATCCCGCCTTTTTAGACGGGAATGTAAATAATTGAAAAATACTATTTTTATTTCTTAAAGCTCAAGCGCTTTTCTTTCATTTCCATCCATCAAAAATTCTACTGGATTGTCGATTGCTTCTTTTATAGCAACAAGGAAACCTACAGATTCTTTGCCATCAATAATTCTGTGGTCATAAGAAACCGCTAGATACATCATTGGTCGAATGACAACTTGTCCATCAATTGCCATCGGCCTTTGAAGAATATTGTGCATTCCTAAAATCGCAGATTGGGGTGGATTAATAATTGGTGTAGACATCATAGAACCGAAAGTTCCACCGTTTGTGAGGGTAAAAGTTCCACCTGTCATTTCATCGATCGTAATCTTACCGTCTCTTACTTTTTCTGCCAGTGATTTTATATTCGCTTCTACGCTTCTAAAGGTCATGTTTTCTGCGTTTCTTAAAACGGGAACCATTAAACCTTTTGGGCCAGAAACCGCAATTGAGATATCGCAAAATTCGTAATTTATTTTGTAATCGCCATCAATAGAAGCATTTACATCTGGATACAATTGAAGTGCTCTTGTTACTGCTTTGGTAAAGAAGGACATAAATCCTAATCCAATACCATGCTTTTGAATGAATTCTTCTTTGTATTGTTTTCTGATCCTGAAAATTTCAGACATATCAACTTCGTTAAAAGTAGTCAACATGGCAGTTTCATTTTTCACTGAAACTAATCTTGCCGCTATTTTCCTGCGAAGAACAGAAAGTTTTGTGGTGTTAGAACCTCTGGAACCATCTGTAGAAGAAGATGATCCCATCGCTGGAACAGATGCAGTTTCAGCGTCATTTTTCATAATTCTACCGTCTTTCCCAGAACCTGATACTTGAGAAGCATCGATTCCTTTTTCATCCAAAATTTTCTTCGCTGCAGGAGAAGGCGTTCCGGTTGCGTAACTTGTAGCAGCAGGTTTTTCTTCTTTTTTAGCTTCTTGTACAATAGCAGGTTTTTCTACCACCTTTTTTTCAGCTTGCGGAGCTTCTGCATTTTCAGTTTTCGGTGCAGCGGAACTTTCTGGTTTTGCAGCATCCGTATCGATGAGGCAAACAACCTGTCCAACTTGCACCACTTCTCCTTCTTCTGCTTTTAAGGTGATGACCCCACTTTGTTCTGCAGGAAGTTCTAGCGTTGCTTTGTCCGAATCAACTTCGGCTATTGGCTGATCTTTTTCTACGAAATCTCCGTCTTTTACCAACCAAGATGCGATTTCGACTTCTGTGATTGATTCTCCCGGAGATGGGACTTTCATTTCTAATATTGACATCCTTACTATTTTTATATATTATTTTAAATCTTAAAAAAGAAATTTCTTTACCAAATAAAAGCGGGCGAAATTTGCTTATCTGCAATGATCAATTAAATTTTCAGTTATGCAGTTACAGGTCTTTTTGCAGGAGCATCGTCTCTACCAAAAACTTTATTGATTACGTTATTCTGATTTTTCTCGAACATTTTATGACTTCCTGGTGCCGGTGAACCACTTGCAACCGGAGAAATCACCTGAATTCCTGTTTCCCGGAAATTTCTTAAAATATAAGTCCAGGCGCCCATGTTTTCTGGCTCTTCCTGTACCCAAAGCAACTCTTTTCTCTTACTGTATTTGGAGAATATTTCCTCTAATTTATCTTGCTGAATTGGATATAACTGCTCCATTCTTACCAGCGCAACATTTTCACAATTTAATTCTTCTTTCTTCGCCAAAAGTTCGTAGTAAATTTTACCTGAACATAGAACCAATTTCTCAATTTTTTCTGCATTTGCAGAAGCATCATCAATGATTGCTTGGAATTGTCCATTTGCAAAATCTTCTAACGGAGAAATCACTTTCGGATGACGAAGAAGTGATTTTGGAGTCATGACCACTAAAGGTTTGCGGAAATTCCATTTCATTTGTCTTCTTAGCAGGTGAAAATAATTGGCGGGAGTAGTTGCGTTTGCAACCACAATATTATCGTTAGCGCAGAGTGTTAAAAATCTTTCTAAACGCGCGGAAGAATGTTCCGCACCCTGACCTTCAAAACCATGTGGAAGAAGCATTACCAAACCACTTTGTATTTTCCACTTCTCTTCAGAAGCTACCAAATATTGGTCTATAATAATTTGAGCACCATTTACGAAATCTCCAAACTGCGCTTCCCAAATTGTTAATGTATTTGGTGATGCCATAGCGTAACCGTAATCGAAACCTAAAACTCCATATTCTGATAGGTGTGAATTGTAGATATCAAATCTACTTTCTGAAACATGCTTTAACGGAACAACTTCTTCTTCTGTATCCTCCGTTTTTAATACTGCATGACGGTGAGAAAAAGTTCCCCGTTCTACATCTTCGCCAGAAATTCTAATGCTATTTCCTTCCACCAAAAGCGTTGCATAAGCCAACCATTCGCTGAGCGCCCAATCGAGATTATTTGCCTCAATCTGTTTTAAACGCGTTTCGAAAAGACGCGTGATTTTATTGATGAATTTTTTATCTTTTGGCAAAGTAGACATTTGAATGGCTAACTTTTTCAGTTTTTCTAAGTCGAAGCCCGTATTTACAGGATTCTGCATCGCTCCTTTTGGACTTAGTGGATAATCTTTCCAGTCATTAGACATGAAAATATCCATTGTGTTTTTCTCGATTTCTTTTGCAGCATCAAAATCTTCATCCAAAAGCCGTTTGAATTTGGATTCCATTTCTTTCAAAACCTCCACGGAAACCACCCCTTCTTTAATCAATTCTTCTTTGTAAATTTCTCTAGGATTTGGATGTTTTGAAATCGTTTTGTATAAATTAGGCTGTGTAAATCTCGGTTCATCGCCTTCATTATGACCATATTTTCTATATCCTAAGAGATCAATATAAACATCTTTACCAAATTGCGCCCGGAAATCTGCCGCAAATCTCATCGCATGAACTACTGCTTCTACATCATCTGCATTTACGTGCATCACGGGAGATTCAGTTACTTTCGCAATATCAGTACAATAAATAGATGATCGCGCATCAACATAATTCGTGGTAAATGAAACCTGATTATTCACGACAATGTGAATGGTTCCGCCCGTTTTATAACCTTCCAAAGTCATCATCTGAGCAATCTCATAAACGATTCCCTGTCCAGCAAGCGCACCATCACCGTGAATCACGACTGGTAAAACTTTTTTGTAATCTTTGTATTTATTGTCCACTTTTGCGCGACAAATTCCTTCAACCAAGGCTGCAACAGTTTCTAAGTGCGACGGATTCGGTGTCAAATTAATCGCAACTTCTTCACCTGATTCTGCTTTTACGATTTTCGAGGATCCTAAATGGTATTTCACATCTCCGGAAAACACATCTTCTTCAAATTCTTTCCCTTCAAATTCTGAGAAAATTTGCTTGTAAGATTTCCCAAAAATATTGGTCAAAACATTTAATCTTCCACGGTGAGCCATTCCCAAAACCACTTCATCTACTCCTAACTGAGAAGAACGCGTGATTAATTGGTCTAAAGCAGGAATTAATGATTCACCACCTTCCAATGAAAATCTTTTCTGACCTACAAATTTGGTGTGCAAATAATTTTCAAAAGCAACCGCTTGGTTGAGTTTTTCTAATATCTCTGTTTTTTCTGGGACTGAAAGTTTTGGATGATTTTCGTTAACGGTGATCCACTCCCGAATAAATTGCTTTTCTGCAACATTGTTGATGTGCATATATTCTGTCCCGATGGATTCGCAGTAGATTTTTTCTAAATGCGAAATCAAATCTTTAAGCGTCGCCGAAGCGTTCATTCCAGTTTCTGTAGCAGAATTAAACGTGGTATTTAAGTCAGCACTGGAAAGTCCGAAATTTTCCAGATCCAAACTTGGTTCGTAATGCCGTCTTTCTCTTACAGGATTGGTATTCGTAAACAAATGACCTCTTTGACGGTATCCTTCGATTAAGTTTAAAACTTTAAATTCTTTTTGAATATCCTCGGGAAATTCTCCTTTTGCTAAAGACTGAGTGGCAAATTGTACAGCAGCAGTTGCAGAAGAAGCGCTATTTTCTAGGCCATCTTCTCCATAATTCTCGAGGGCAAAATCAAATCCCTGAAAAAATGCTTTCCAGGAAGGCTCTAAAGAATCGGGAAATTTTAAATATTGTTGGTATAAGTCTTCTATCAACTGCGAATGAGCAGCGTTCAGGAATGAAAATTTGTCCATTATTTACAGATTAACTCTTTATTTTTATCTAAAGTACAAATTTAGCAAAAATATGTGAGGTTTGTCCTTAATTATGGACAAAAAGCGCCCAAAAATAATTAACGAAAAACGGGCAAAGAAAATTTGATGACCGTATTTTTTTCATCGAGAGGCTCTTCTAAAAATGTTTGCTGCAAGTCTCCTGTTCTTAGGGTGTCTCTTTTCGCTTTGCTAATCAAATCTTGAATTGCACTGATTCTTCCGGAAAAACTTCCACGGTAATACATCACCAAATTTTTTGAGGCATTTATGGTTCTGAAACTAAAATTATTATCGGAAATGGGAACTTTTTTGGAAAGGGGAATTCCATAAAAATAAGAAATTTCTTTATCCTTAAAATTATCAGCGTCTGTAATTAAAACAGGTTCCCCAAATTCATCTTCTTTTTTACCCAGATCAACTTTAACAAAATTAGAGACTTTATTGTGATTCAAAATGATATTCTCAAAAAGTACGTTTTTCACGTTTTTCGAATTGATATTAACACCCAAAAGCAATTGTGATTCCTTATTCTCCACCATAATCGAGTCGAATTTCATATTTTCCCGCTGCTGCTCTTTGTCTACTTTATTACTTAAGATGTTCGCAAGTGTTTTCATGCTTCGATCCAGATTATCGGCAAAATAATCTTCGGAAAAGAGATTGAGCGATCGCTTCAGCAAAGGCTGTTTCGGCGTATTAAAATACCAAATAATGGTTGTTGCTTGTCCTTTTGGAATAAATTTAACATCAATTAAATAAGGATTGTTTGTCTTGCCATCGAAAAGTTGGTAACGCAACGTTTTATTAGGATTTTGATATCTGATAAAGAAATCACCAAAAAGATCTTTGTTCTTTTTATCGTGGTAAGACATAGAACTGCCTTGACCTTCATAAGGTGTAAAAAAATCGAAACTTAAGTTAGGATTATCAACAAAGAAGGAATTCCATCTGCTGAAATTTTGCAAATTATTGAATTGCGGGAAGACTTTTTCTACGGGAAAATCAATTTCCTTCTGCATCGTAAAGCTTTTATTTTCCGCCACGAAGGTCATAGAAATGGCATATAAAGCCAACATGAACACAACTCCTATTATTCCAAATTTTAACCAACGCATTTGGCAAAAATACTAAAAACTAGGAATAAAAAAACACGGCATTGAATTATTGCCGTGTTTCTGAAAATAAATTTATTTTATGGAATAATAGTTCCCGCGCTAATTACCGCGTTCTTCTTCACTACCACAATACCGTCTTTTATAGAATAATTATCAAAATCACCATCTGGAAGGTGTTTGCCACCAATAATTCTCACATTATCTCCAATACAGGAATTTTTATCTAAAATAGCACGCTCGATATAGCAGTATTTTCCAACCCCTAAATTAGGGATTCCGCGATCATCATTAGCAACAATTTCTGTAGTTTGCTGATAAAAATCGGCACCCATCATGTAGGTATTCATTAAGGTGCTTCCTTTTGCAATCCGACTTCTATTACCAACAATTGAATTTTCAATTTTGTCCGCCATTACAATACATCCATCGCCGAAAATTGCTTTGCTCACATAAGATCCTAAAATTTTTGAAGGCGGCAACATTCTTGCGCGGGTATAAATCGGAGCTTTGCTGAAGAGATTAAACTTAGGAAAATCTGTGGTCAAATCTAAATTGGCGTCGAAAAAGGAATCTATTGTTCCGATGTCTGTCCAATATCCGTCATACTGAAAGCTTAGCGTTTTATATTTTCCGATGCCATTTGGAATTAACTCTCCACCGAAATCGTCTCCCGCATCTTCCGCAAACATTTTTTTGAGAACTGTTTTACTAAAAACATAGATTCCCATAGAGGCTAAATATTCTTTTCCTTCATTTCTGCTTTTGTCGGATACTTCAGATTTCCAATCATCCAACAGATCAGAAGTTGGTTTTTCTATAAATGAGGTGATATTTCCTTCGTCATCAGATTTTAGAATTCCGAAACCGGGAGCATCTTTTGAATTTACAGGAATTGTTGCAATCGTAATATCTCCCTCGTTCACACAGTGAAAATCAATCAATTCCCGAAAATCCATTTGATAAAGTTGATCTCCAGACAAGATTAAAATATAGTCGTAATCATACTTATCCAAATGCTTCATAGATTGCCGAACTGCATCTGCCGTTCCTTGGTACCACATATCATTTTCCACATTTTGTTCTGCTGCTAAAATATCCACAAAACCTTTGCTAAAAATATCAAAATGATAAGAATTTTTGATATGGGAATTTAGGGAGGCCGAGTTAAATTGCGTAAGTACCAATATTTTGTTATATCCAGAATTTAAACAATTGGAAATAGGAATATCCACCAATCGATATTTCCCTGCGATAGGAACTGCGGGTTTGGACCGAGAATAGGTAAGTGGAAATAATCTGGATCCTCTTCCACCGCCTAGTACTATTGAGATAACATTTGGTTTCATAGTTTAGTTTTTTAAAATTTGAAAAATAGGTTGCCCTCTAACAATATTAGTGATTTTTAAGGACAAAAAAAAATATATTGGGAGGAAAGGGAGTGAATTTATCCGATCGATTTTAAAATTACGGCTTCTCCCAAAGCAGCTTGTTGAATCCAATTTTAATACCGAACTCCACGAACTTAGACAATTTGAGGCAGAAATTTCACCTAATCTAAAGTTTTTAATTCAATATTGAATTTTTGGACATCTTATCCCAAAAAATAGGGAGTTAATTTATATGGAATTTGGATGATCAAATGAAATCCAAAAGTGAAAATGTGGAAAGTTTGACCATAAAAAAAATCCTTAGAAAACTCTAAGGATTTTGCGATCCGGACGGGATTCGAACCCGCGACCTCCGCCGTGACAGGGCGGCATTCTAACCAGCTGAACTACCGGATCAGTCTCTCAAAAAATTCCATTAAGCAATCTATAATGGGTGTCATTTTTTGACTGGTGCAAATATAGTACATTTATACTTATTTCCAAACAAATGTTTCAAGAATTTACGCTACAAAAGCTAACTTAAAGATTATCAGTCAGAAATTTTTTCGAAAATTTAAGATTATTTCTCTTAGTAAAGCGCAACGTAGATCAATTGTTGGTATAATTTTGTTGGATTCAAATTTAGCGAAGTATTATTTCAAGGAAAGAACTGAATTGTGTGCGGTACTTTTTTTTAACAGTTTTTGTTTTTACCTCAGGTTATGCCTAAAAGCGATTGCTTCTTAAAAATTTTAACAAAAAAAATGCTTCCGAAATTCGAAAGCATTTTACTGAAATTTATTTTTTTATAAATGTGCGGATAATTTCTCAGCAATCACTTCTTTGGAAGCAACACCTACTATTTTATCTACTACAACCCCGCCTTTAAAGATAAGTACTGTAGGAATATTTCTAATTCCGTAGTCTATAGAAACTTGTTGATTATTATCTACATCTACTTTTCCTACTACCGCCTTTCCTTCAAAATCTGTTGCAATTTCTTCTACAATTGGTCCCAACATTCTACAAGGTCCACACCAAACTGCCCAAAAATCAACCAATACTGGTTTATCCGAATTCAATACCATTTCCTGAAATGATTGATCTGTAATTTCTACTGCCATTTTATCAATATTTAAATTATGTTTTAGGGTACAAATTTACAAAATTTTGCGCAAACCACTCGGACTTCTATCTATGTTCTGCATTGGTTTTTTCTATGCTGTACCCTGCGGAGATTTCTATTAATGCCGCAATAAGCACATCGATTTCTTCTTTTGTGGTAAGATGACTGAAGGAAATGCGAAGTGGTGTTGAATTTTGCATTTCGTCTTCTTCCAATAACATCATCATGACCATGGACGGTTTTGTAGCACCCGAGGAACAGGCACTTCCCTGAGAAATTGCGATTCCTTTCATATCTAATTTAAGCCCAATTAAAGGGTCTTTGTAGGGCAATAAAACGCTAAGAACGGTATATAAGCTATGATCAACTTCTGCACTTCTTCCATTAAATTTCACGCCTTCGATTTCAGTTGACAAGCGATCAATGGTGTAGTTTTTAATTTCCTGCATATGAGTAGAATATTCCTGCATAAGCGATAAGGAGATTTCTAAGGCTTTTCCTAATCCGACTATTCCCGCAACATTTTCTGTACCCGCACGTAAAGTTCTTTCTTGTGGACCACCCGTAATTATTCCCTTTAAACCAGAAGCTTTTCGAATAAAAGCAAATCCACTTCCCTTTGGACCATGAAATTTATGGGCGCTGCAAGAGGCAAAATCCAGAGGAATATCTGAGAAATCTAAATTCATGTGCGCCATTGACTGCACTGTGTCGGAATGAAATAAGGCCTTATTTTCCTGACAAATTAAGGCTACTTTTTTTAAGTCGATTAAATTACCGATTTCGTTATTGGCGTGCATCAACGTAACCAAAGTTTTCTTGTCTGAACTTTTTAAAATTTCATCTAATTTATTCCAATCAAAATCGCCTTTTTTATCTGGACGAAGATAGATTACCTCTACCCCTTTTCTCTTTTTCATATCCATCACGGTTTCCGCCACACATTTGTGTTCCATGGGCGAGGTAATAATCCTCTCAACTCCCAGATGATTCACGCAAGATTTGATGATCATGTTATTGGATTCTGTACCACAGGAGGTAAAAATAATTTCTGCGGGCGATACATGAAGATAATCTGCGACCTGTCTCCTTACATTTTCAATTAAAATTTTGGCTTCTTGTCCGAAGCTGTGTGTAGACGAAGGATTTCCATAATTAATTTTTAAAACATTTACCATTGCGTCAATCACCTCAGCGGAAAGTGGCGTTGTAGCAGCATTATCCAGATAAATTTTATTCATTTTGAAAAGTCGATTTTTAGAAAATTATAAGGTGAGTAAAATTAGTGAAAAAATTTAAACTGACTTTCATCAACCCAGTTCAGCATTTCTTTGTCACCCGAGGTATCACCAAATCCTAAGGTCTTATCATACTTTTTTTCTCCGATTTCAGCTTGGATGCGTTTTACTTTTTCTGGTCCATTGCAATTTTTGCCCACAAAGTTTCCCGTAAAAACACCCTCTTTAAATTCTGCACGGGTTGCAATTAAAGTCATTTTAAATTTATTGGCAAAGGGTTTCACCCAAATATCCAGAGAAGCAGTTACAATAAAACTTTCTGTAGTTTCCTGATCAATATTTTGGATAAATTCCAGTGCGTTTTCTCTAATGATTTTCGGATAAAACTGATCAAAAAATTCCTGTGCTAGAATCTCAATTTTATTTTGAGATTGACCTTTTAAAATGGAAGCAATGAAACTTTTCTTCACTTTTTCTGCATCGGTTAGCTTTAATTTTAAAAGCGCAAAAAGAGGAATAAATTTGATAAACTGCAGTCTGAATTTTTTCGAATCATAAAAATTCAAAAATAAAAATAAGGTGTCTTTATAGGTAAGCGTTCCATCGAAATCGAAAAAATACAGTTTTTTCATAGCAGCATAAAATTATCAATATTTCTAAAGTTTTAATTTTTTAAAAATAAATTCGGGAATATTTCGAATGATCATCATGATGAGGAACCAAACAGGTAAAACATAGACAACGTTCCTCTGATTTTTGTAGGCTTTGTAAATTACAGCTGCAGCTTGTTTTGGAGTAGCGGTTAATTTCGGGTTCAGCGGCAAACCTTCTGTCATTTTAGTATCCATAAAACCTGGTTTCACGGTAAGAACATGAACTTTTTTAGAAAACAAATAATTCCGTAACCCACTTAAATAGGCAGTAAGACCGGCTTTTGCACTGCCGTAAATAAAATTGCTTTGGCGGCCTCTATCACCTGCAACCGAAGACAAAACAATCATTGTTCCAGAGCGTTGTCTTTCCATTTTCTCGGCAAAAAAATTAAGTAAGGGAACAAGTTTAGCGTAATTAATATCTATAATTTTTTCTGTGTTTTTCTTATCAAATAGTCCCTCTTCTGTTCCCAAACCTAAATATCCTGTAGCGCAAAAAAGCAAGTCCGAGGACAGATCGCTTAATTTTGCATAATCAATTTCACCTTCTATATTAAGTTCTATAATTTCTGAATTCTGCAAAAATTTAACATCGATATGTTTTGCAAATTTCTGCGTAGTTTCTACATTAGAGGTGCAAAGGAAAATTTTAGCATATTTTTCGCCTCCTTCCAAAGCTTTTTCTACAAAGGCTTGTGCGACTTCTGAATTACTTCCGAGAATTATCATTGATGTAAAATTTGCGTTTTTTTAAAGATTTGTGCTTCTAGAAAATCCAGAAATCCAATTACTTATTATTGAGGATTCTTTTGTGCTGAAGGGAAACAAACTTAGGATTCTGAACATTTTGGAGATAATTGGTAAGAGATGATTTACTCATACTGTCTTTTGTAAGATAGATTCTTCCGCCGTAATCTTCAACAATTTGATCTAATTTTTCTACCAGTTTCTTCAATTTAGAATTCACTTTAAAATCTAAAGCCAAAGTATACCCTTCCAAGGGAAAAGAATTGTAGGCGAGGGGATTATTATCACCAAAAAGTTTTAAAACCGCCAAAAATGAACCATTTCCACTCAAAGCTATGGTTTCTAAAATTTTTCTCATTCCCTCTTTTCCGGCGGCTTTTGGAATGACCATTTGATATTGAATGAATCCGCTTTTACCATAAATCTTATTCCAGTCATTCACCACGTCCAACGGATAAAAAAAGGTTTCGTAGTCTACAAAATTTTTCACCTCTTTTTTGGATTGCTTATTAAAATAGAGAAAATTAAAAATTTTCACAGTGATATTATTCAAAACAAAATCGGGAAAATAAAAAGGAATTGTAGGGATGGGTTTGGATTTTAAACGCAGCGGATTCTGCTTCAATTTTTCCGGAAGCTGATGTTGAAAGGCATGTTCGCCACGCATCATGATGCTCCGACCAATATTTTTTCCTTTTTGAAGACAATCGATCCAAGCTACATTATAAGTCCAACTTTCACTTTCATCAAAAAGTTCAAAAATTGCATCTAAATTTTCTGCTTTGATGCTTTCCTGGCGAATATAAGCCGTTTCTATATTTTTTAATTTGAATTTTGCGGATAGAATAATTCCTGTAAGTCCCATTCCACCAATCGTGGCCCAAAATTTTTCTATATTTTCGGTTCTGGAGCATTTCAAAACGTCTCCATTTTCATTCAGCAAAGAAAATTCCAGTACATATTCTGAAAAACATCCTTCTGCGTGATGATTTTTTCCGTGAACATCTGAAGCAATGGCACCTCCGAGGGTAATAAATTTTGTTCCTGGCGTTACATAAAGAAAATATCCCTGTGGAACAGCCACTTCTAAAATTTCCGAGAGCAAAACGCCGGATTCACATTCGAAAACTCCATTTAAGCGATCGAAACTGATCAATTTATTTAATCTTTTGGTAGAAAAAATATGTTCGGAAAGAGAGGCATCGCCATAACATCTTCCATTTCCACGCGCAATAATTTCATTATTACTTCTAACAAATTCTTTAATTTTTTCGGTGGTGTCTTCGGATCTTATTTCCTTTTCCACCACCGGAAAATTTCCCCAATTGGTCACTTTTTGTATAAAATTCGGCTTCATTATTTGAAATAAATTTGGAGTAAAAAAGCAACAATCCACAATACTATTGTTATTTGGATATATCTGTCTTTATAAATAATTTTAGTAGGAGATTCAGTTTTATTATAAACTAAAGTCTGCTGCAAATAGCGTAGAAAGGCAAAAACAACAAAAATAACGGTATAAAAAACACGAGAGTGAAACCGCTGCTGCACTTCTGGCGATAAAGTAAACATGAGGTAGCAAACAATTGCCAAGGTACAACTGATGGAGAGTGCAATATCTGCAAACTGAACATTATACCCATCCAAAGCTTTTCTTGTTCTGCCAGAAATTTGTGCATTGATGAGTTCTCCGCGGCGTTTTCCGATAGCTAATACAAGAGCTAAGACAAATGTGAGCAAAATTGCCCATTGAGAAATATAAATCCCCGTAGCATAACCACCTGCTAAAACGCGCAAAACAAAACCACTTGCAATAATTGTCACATCAATGATTGCAACATGCTTTAGTTTGAATGTATAAGCTAAATTTAAAAAGAAATAAAATGCAATGATGATCGCGAATTTCCACATTTGCTGATGAAAATATTGCTGCCCAAGTACAATTCCAGTGATACAAAGCAATAGTAAAATTATCAGTATAACGATGGCTTTGCTTTTAGAAACAGCACCACTTGCTAAAGGGCGGTTTTTCTTTTCCGGATGACTTTTGTCTGATTCAATATCGGAATAATCATTAATAATATAAACCGAACTTGCAATAAGAGAAAAGATTACAAAAGCAAAAACACTCTCGGAGAGAAGATTGTAATTGGTAAAATTTCCGGAGAAAAACAAGGGGGCAAAAACGAACAAATTTTTCACCCATTGTTCTACGCGGAGCAGTTTTAGATACTTCATCATAGGTTTAAAAACGAAGTGCGAAATTAGTGATTTTAAAACAAAAAAAAATCCGCACGAAGCGGATTTATATTTAAATTCTAAAAGAGATTTTTACTGAGGGTTGTTGGCGTCATCAATCATCTCTGCATTTGCGGTAATTGCAAATTCTACCCTTCTGTTTTGGGCTCTACCTGCATCTGTATCATTAGTTGCAATAGGTTCTTTTTCTCCAACTCCCATTGTCATCATTCTTGCAGAACCTACTCCTTTTGATGCTAAATAAACCTTCACAGCTGCAGCTCTTCGGTCTGAAAGTGAATTGTTATATTCATCTGTTCCTCTACTGTCTGTATGTCCGTAAATATTAATATTGGTATCTGGATTGTTAATTAAAACCGTAGCTAATTTATCCAGATTCATTTTCCCGGCTGCAGTTAGGTTGGATGAATCAAATCCAAAATTTACAATATTTTCTTTCATTGTAATTTTTATTCCTTCTCCTACTCGTTCTACTTCTGCTCCGGGTAAAGTTTCTTTAATTTCTTTAGCTTGCTTGTCCATGTTTCTTCCAATCACATTACCAGCAACTCCACCAACAACACCACCTAGAACAGCTCCCAAAGGTGAGTTTTTTCCATTTCCCAGATTATTTCCGAGAACTCCACCAAGCACTGCTCCTGCAGCAGCGCCAATTACAGTTCCTTTTTGTTGACTATTCGAGTTTTTTACCGCTTCGCAACTTGTGGTAAGCATTGCTGTTGTAATAAAAAGAGCGGCTATGTTTGTTTTGTTAAAAATTTTCATAATATTTATTTTGTTGTTATTTCATTCCTGTTCTAGCGAAGTTGTAAACGATTCTTACGTTTTCTCCATTAGAAGGCACATTTTGTTCTAAACTGAAACCATCTGTAGTTTGACTGATTAAGTTTAAAGAATAACCGTCTGTAACCGCTTTGGCTTTGGAACCTTCCATCAACTTTTTAAATTTGAACTCATTACCATTTACGACCTCAAATTTGATCGGTTGAATAACGCTTGGACAGTTGCCACCTCCTTTCAAAGTATAAGATCCGGTGTAGTTATTTGGAATTAATCTCCAATGACTTCCTACAAAACATTTTGCATCTGCACCTTCATCGAAAGGTTTAACCGCAAAATTCTTGTCGTAATCTACACTGGTAACTTCCCAGTCACCTTTCATTTTTAAAAATTCGGTTCTGTCAACTTGTGCTGTTTTAGCATTTTTCACAGTGGAGCAAGAAACGGTGAGCATTGCGCCCAAAATTCCAACAATTAGTAAATTTTTCATAGTAATAAAATTATTTACAATAAAGTTACAAAAAACCGTGCCAAGAACTCTAATTAAATAAAAGAAGTCCGAAAATGCGGACTTCTTCGTATATTTTCTTTTGTACTATTTTGAAACTCTTTTTTTCCGGATCAATTTTTTCTTCGGAGCAGTTACTTTTTGAGATTTCACATTTACAGAATTTTTACCATCGTAGAAGTTGATAAATGCGTATTCTGCAGCTTTTCTAAGGTCGATAACTCCACCTGCTTCAGATATCAAATCGAAACGGTTGTTCGTGTTGGAATTAATCATGGCGTTAACCGTAGATTTATTTACCGTTTTCACAAGACTTTCTATGATCTGTTCCGGTGTCAAATTTGGCATATAGGCAAGAAGGACGGAAGCCGCTCCTGCTACAACTGGTGCAGCCATAGAAGTTCCCTGTAGATATTCGTATTTTCCGTCTCTTACCGTAGAATAAATTTTGTCACCCGGTGCGAAAAGGGTTACCATTTTTTGATTGTAATTGGAAAAATCTGCTCTTAAGAACTCATTATTATTTGTAGAAGCCCCTACTACAATCATATTGCTAATAAAAGGTTTTGGATCCGTGACACTTTTGAAATTAGTAGGAAAATATACATTTTCATAAATATCTTCGTTTTCATTTCCTGCAGCTTTCACCAATAAAACTCCTTTGTCCTGAGCATATTTAAAAGCTGCCCAAACTTCATTTTTCCCTGGAGAAATAGGTTTACCAAAACTCATATTCAAAATTTTGGCACCATTATCTACGGCGTACCGAATTGCATTTGCTACATCTTTATCTCTTTCATCTCCGTCTGGAACCGCGCGAACTGCCATAATTTTCGCGGTTCTATATCCTACTCCATATTGAACTTCTTTACCATTTGGCAAACCTGCAATAATTCCGGAAACATGGGTTCCATGTTCTCCTTCTGGATCTGCATAGTGGTTATTGCCATAATATTTTTCATTGATATTGTCGTAATCATCGCCAACAATTGAAGCACGCGGATCGTAATCTAAGTTATACGACTTAGTCGCTTGCGGAGCATAATAATCCACTGCACTTTTCATTTCTTTTTCCAAAAAGGCTTGAACTTCTGCAGGAGTTTTACCGGCTACAGTAGGATCCTGAGACATTTGCATTAAAACTTGCAGTCCCATTGCTTCGTCCTGCGTAGTAGGTTTGATAGCAGAAACCACTTCTTGAGTGAATTTCTGGCCTTTTAACAGCGCTATGGTTTGCGGAATGTTTTTTTGGATTCGGGAATAGATCTCATAATTCTGTTTAGCTTCTACACTTTTCTTCGTGAAGATTTCCTTCGCTTTCATGTACATCTCAAATTCCTCCTGCATTTTTTGCTGATTCGCTTTGTTCGTGGTAGAATTTGGTCCTTCAAAAATATTTTTATATTTTTTTACAACACGGGTAACTTCCATATTATCCGTATAAACATCGGCATTTTTTCCACCAATAAAATTCCAGCCATGAACATCATCTGCATATCCGTTTCCATCATCATCTTTACCGTTGTTTGGAACTTCGTTTACATTGGTCCACATATTTTTTAGGAGACCAGGATGAGAAACTTCTACACCACTATCTAAAACAGCCACGGTTACGGGATTAATTTTCAAACCTTTTGAATCTAAAAATTTATAGGTGTTTTGGGTATTGATACCATATATATTAGAGGAGGAAAAATCTTTATGATACCAAGTCATTAAATCTTTGTCCTGCATTGGTTCCAAAGTTTTGCCCTTTTCTTGGGCGAAAACTGTAAGTCCAGTCATAAATAATCCTGCGATTAATATTCTTTTCATAATAAATTATTTGTTGGGATATTTTTTATATAAGTCAATGATTCCGGGCCTTTGTTACAAATCAGGTCAATGATAGAGAGATTTTCTTCGAATCCATATTTATCACTAAAATTTTGAAAATATTCTTGCAGCCCTTTCGATTCTTTATCTTTTGCTGAGAATCCTGTACGCAAATCTAGTGCCGAAGGCTCCCGAAAATATTCTGAACTGAGTGAAAATTTCTTTTCAGCTTTTAGAATTTTTTGAATAATTTCTAAAGCATTCAAATTAAAATCGAAGAGGTTTTTTTTCTTACAGTAAAAAATTTGCTCCAATGCATCCTCGTAATATTCAAAATAAGCCGAAGTTTGATACGCAGTTTTGATAGACTTCCAATGCAGATGCGGCCACTTATCCCGGTAAGAAATTTCTACGTCTTTCAAAGTCCTTTTTCCAACATGACTAATTGGAATAATTAAAGGCAGTCTTCCATTGGCGCCGTAAATAATAGTTCTGTTCCGATACGTTTGCTTAGGGAAATTTTCAAACTGTTCGAGGGTAATTTCTGCATCATCTTGCAAAAAAACAGAAAACCAAGAAATTGGTGGAAGATAAAATAAGGGCATTAAAATTTGCATTGCAATAAAATTTAGAATCAAAAATATTAAAAAAAAATCGGTGGTGTTTTTCGCTGAAGCATGAACGACCCGATAAAAAGTGGACCCTTTATCTTCTTTGAAATATCTCTCGAAAATTAATGTTCAATTAATCCTGTTAAAAGGAAATAAATTCCAATTCTCCAAAATCACTTCTCATTTTCAGCAGCGCTTTGGACGAAGGTTTATTGAAGTAGTTGCGAGCGCAGAAAAAAGTCGAAAATCATTTAAAAAATTATTCTTCCTCTTTCTTTTTTGTAAATAGTTTTACGAAAAAGTCCCAACCGAAAAACAGCACCAGAATTAATACTGCGATCCACCAATAAGAAGTTTTATTGGCTTCACCAGTGTTTGTGGCTTTGAACATTCTGTCCCAACGAACTTTTTTCGGTGCCTGATAACTTGAACCTGCGTCTTTAAAAAGTCCTTCCACACTCATCCAGGTGAACATAGGCGATCCCACGATATTTTCTTCTGGCACGAAACCGAAGAACCGGGCATCCAAAGAGGCATCCCGATTATCACCAATCATCATGTAATAATCCTGTTTGATGGTGTATTTTGTAGTTTCCTGTCCGTTTACAAATATTTTGCCGTTTTTATTTTCCAGTTTATTATGCTCATACTGGGAAATAATCCATTGGTATTCTGGCAAAGTTTCTTGATTTAAGGTCACTACATCACCTTTTTTCGGGATTCTAAGTGGACCATACCAATCTGGATTCCAGTTTTTATTGACCGGAAAAATGGATTGCGTAGTATCTACACTTTTCGTGTAACCATCTCGCATGGCATTTAATTTATAAGAAACAACAGCAGAATCTTTCTCCCAAATATGCTCCTTCATCTCGATAATCTGAGGAAGCGCCGCAATTTCTTTTGCCGTTTCTACCGTTAATCCCTGAAAATCATAATTGTACCCAGTTTGTGTCTGTGATTCCTGAACGGGCAAAAATCCATATATTTTATACAGTGCCGGAATATCAAGCTGACTTCCCGTAGTTGCAATAAATTTATGCTGTTCTTTTTGATCGCCTAAAATAGTTTCTGGCTTATTGTTCACAAAAAGCCGACCTGCTCTCATTTCGATCACGTCTCCAGCAACGGCAACGCAGCGTTTTACATAAGGATCTTTTCGATCAATGGCGGTATGTACAGAATCTCTGGGATAATTAAAAACGACAATATCATTTTTCTGTGGCTTTTTAAACTGAAAAATCCTGGTGTAGGGAAGTTTTACGGCATCTACGTAAGATTTCGTATCGTCTTTTGGATTTCCTTTTTCTCCTGTATCAGAAATGGTACCTTGTAGAAAAGGAATCGCCAAAGGTCTCATTGGCATTCTAAATCCATAAGTCCATTTATTAACAAAGAGAAAATCACCCACCAAAAGTGTTCTTTCCATAGAACCCGTAGGAATCCCAAAAGGTTGTGTAATAAAGGCATGAACAATAGTGGCGAAAACTACTGCAAAAGTGATAGAACCGAGAAATGAATCTTTCTTTTTAAGTGATTTTTCCTCTTCCGTCATATAAAGTTCGTCTTCATTATAAACTTCGGAATCTTTGGAATAATTGACGAAAGCCATGTAGATAAAGGGAAGAAAAACGGTCAATAATTTCTGAACGAAACTGGATTTGCCGAAATGTTTCATCAGATAAAGATGAAAAACAGTCATCATAATGGGTCCAATAATTGGCAAATAGGACAGAATAAACCACCATTTGGAGTGTTTGGTTTCCTTTAAAATCAAAAAATAATTATAAAAGGGAATAAATGCAAAAATGGGGTTCAAACCCATTTTTTTGAAAAGTTTCCAGGTAGAAATCCCCATCAATATGGAGAGAATTAAAACGCCAATGGCATAGGTAAGAAAATAATTCATAATAAATGGAGTCGTTTTTTGGTCGCTTAATAAGTTATTGATTACCGCTAAATGTTACAAAAGTCTTTTTTTAAGAGAACAAGAGATCTTTCATAGAAAAATTTCCGGTTTTCCCCTGAATCCATTCGGCGGCGATAACCGCTCCTAATGCAAAACCATTTCGGTTAAAGGCGGTATGTTTAATTTCAATTTCGTCTACTTCGCTTTTGTAGAAAACACTGTGGGTTCCAGGAACCTCATCTTCCCGGATCGCAAAAATCCCTAACTGATTTCCTGCGGTTTCTTCTAACTTCCAGGCATCAAATCGGTCGTCATTCTTTATTATTCCTTCCGCTAAAGTTATTGCTGTTCCACTGGGTGCATCTTTTTTGTGGGTATGATGAATTTCTTCTAACTGAACACTAAATTCACCAAAATTTTTCATTAAAATTGCCAATTTTTCGTTCAAAGCAAAAAATAGATTCACCCCTAAACTAAAGTTGGAACCATAAAGAAAGGCCGTATTATTTTGAAGCGCAATTTTTTCGATTTCTGGTTTCTGATCCAACCAACCTGTGGTTCCGCAAATCACGGGAATCTTTAATTCCAGGCAGGTTTTGATGTTTTCAAAAGCACTTTCCGGGCTAGAAAATTCGATCACCACATCCGGATTTTTTAAATTATCTAAAGTTGGGGTATCATTCAATTTCGCCACAATTTCATGACCTTTACGTTCGGCAATTTCTTCTATTATTCTGCCCATTTTTCCGTACCCAACAATTGCTATTTTCATACTATTTGCCGCGAGAAGCGCATTTTTATTAAAAATTATAACTTAAACTTAATCCCGCTTTTGAATTTTGCTTCCCAAATTCATCAAAAATAAGCGTTGGCTGCAAAGCGAGATCCGGATCTTTACGACCTTCATACAAATGTGCATCTACTACTGCATCTACAATGTTCAGGATATAAACCAAAGCAGTTACGGCAATTGCATAATCTCTTTGTCTTTTTGCACGATCTTGCGTCCTTCCTAAAGCTTCTACGGTCACTCCCGGAAGATCAGAAAACTCATGTGGTTGACCATTTAGTTCGGCCACAAATGCATCTCTATACCGATTATATTGCCCTTGATTAAAAAGGGTAATTCCAACACCAGTACCAATTCCCCCTAAAACAATAGGTATTTTCCAATATTTTCTGTTGTAATACTGACCTAATCCCGGAAGAATTGCAGAATATAAACCAGCTTTTGTAGGATTGAATTTCATTCCTTTCTTCGGCGCATTAGATTGCTCAATATCTGTCAAAACTTCAACATCGGATTTGGAGTTCTTTGTAGAAATAGAATCGGTGGGATAATTCTCTACGCGAATGGTGTCATTTTTATTAACCTGGGAAAATAAATTAATGGCTAGAAAAAAAGTGATAAGAACCGAAAACTTTTTCATTTATTTAAAATGTGAGAGGATATTTTCTAATTCTGCTTCATTTTTAAAATCCAGCACAATTTTTCCTTTTTTTCCATTCGCAGAAGATTTAATTTCCACACTTGAATCTAATATATCAGAAAGATTTCGCTCCGCTTTTTTAATGAAATTAGGAAGAACTTTCTGCACTTTTTGCGGGGCATTTTTTGGATTTTTAAGGAGGTTAGATTCTTGTTCAGCCTGTCTGACACTCAATCTATTTTGCAGAATTTTTTTGAAAAGTACTTCTTGATTTTCCGCATCTTCTAAACTAATGATTGCACGACCATGACCTGCAGAAATCTCTCCACTTCGGATGGAATTTTGAACATCTGGATTTAATCTTAGCAACCGAATATAATTGGTAATTGTGCTGCGTTCTTTCCCAACTCTCTGGCTCAAATTCTCCTGAGTCATTCCAATTTCATCAAGCAATCTTTGGTACGTGAGAGCGATTTCGATGGCGTCTAAATCTTCTCTTTGGATATTTTCTACCAAAGCCATTTCCAAAAGCTCCTGGTCATTAACCAATCGAATGTAGGAAGGAATTGTTTCCAAACCTGCAATTTTACTGGCACGAAAACGTCTTTCACCAGAGATAATCTCAAATTTATTTCCGTCTTTTCTTAAAGTTACGGGTTGTATTACGCCTAAATTTTTGATGGACTGCGCTAAATCGTTCAGGGCTTTTTCATCAAAATATGTTCGGGGTTGCGTAGGATTTGGATAGATATCTTCCAGGGCAACTTCTACAATGTTCCCCACAAATTTATCTGCTCCTTCATCCGTCGCAGAATTTACAGATGCTTTGGATTCTGCACTCAGAATTGCACCTAAACCGCGTCCCATTGCTCTTTTTTTTTCTTTCATATTATTAAAAATAACTGATCAATTTTGAGATAATAATTTTCTACTGTTTTACTAAATTTTCATTTTTCAGTAAAACTTCTTCAGCTAACTGGAGATATTGAATCGCTCCTTTACTTTCTGCATCATAATTCAAAATGCTTTCTCCAAAACTTGGCGCTTCACTCAAACGGACATTTCTGCTAATAATTGTTTCAAAAACCATTTCCGGGAAATGGGAATTTACTTCCTCTACCACTTGATTAGAAAGTCTTAATCTGGAGTCAAACATGGTTAAAAGCAATCCTTCAATATCCAAATTTTTATTGTGAATTTTCTGCACGTTTTTTATCGTGTTTAATAATTTTCCTAATCCTTCTAAGGCGAAATATTCACATTGGATGGGTACAATCACAGAATCTGCCGCAGTTAAAGCATTGATCGTTATTAAACCTAAACTTGGAGCACAATCTATAATGATGTAATCATATTGATCACGAATGGATTCTAAAGCCTCTTTCAGCATATATTCTCGCTTGTTCCGATCAACCAATTCAATTTCTGCAGCTACCAGATCAATATGAGAGGGAATTATATCTAAATTAGGCGAAGCTGTTTTTTGGATACAATCCTTTGCATTTTTACTGTGTTCCAAGAGATTATAAGTTGAAAAACTGGCATTTTCAATTCCTAAACCGGAGGTTGCATTTGCTTGCGGATCTGCATCAATCAGTAATATTTTTTTTTCCAGAACGCCCAATGCTGCTGCCAAGTTGATGGCGGTTGTAGTTTTACCTACGCCTCCTTTTTGGTTTGCAATGCCTATAATTTTAGCCATTATTTAGATTTTAATCTTCAAAAATACACTTTTTTCTGATTTTTAACTGTTGCTGTCTATTCAGATATTGGTTAAGAGTCTATGATTTAACCTGTTAGACCTAAAAAAAATTATCCACAATAATATATATTTTGTGGATAACTAAAAAGTGGTGAGATTGCTGCAGTCCGCTATTCAAATTGAATAGAAATTGGAAACTTAAAATAACTTCTCACATATTGACCATTTAATTTGGCAGGAACCCATTTATCACGAATATTTTTAATGGTTTTCTCTGCTTCCCTGCTAAATTCCGCATTACCACCAACAGCTTTAATGTTCGAAATAGTTCCGTCTTTTTCTATTATAAATGAAACCGTAGTTTTCATTAAATCTCCGGTTCCATTAAAACTATTCGTATCAAAATTTTCTACAACTTTGGACCGAAAACTGTTAATTCCCCCGCTGAAGGTTGCTTCTATGTCTACAACTGTTTTTGGTGTATTATCTATTACAGGATTCATTTTGGGTTCGGAAGAAACATTTACAGGAGCTGAAATTGGCGGAGTTACAGAAACGGGTGGCAATTCCCCTACGATATTCTCTGTTCCAATATTAGCCTTTTCAAAATCTTTTACTGAAGGGGAAGGTTTTTCCACAGTTGGATTCGTTGTGGGATTTGGAATTTCATATTTTACGGTATTCGTCTTAGGAAGATTGTTTAACAAAGGTTTAATGATAATTGGCGGTTTATCTGGAGTATCATTTAAATCTTTGAGGTCAAATATTTTATGTTTCTCTACCTTAGTTTCTACCGTTTGGAAGGCATTAAAAACAAGGGGAAAAATCGAAATAGCTCCAATTAGCGCAATACCTAAAAAAGTAGATTTAAAAAGAATATGATCTTCTTCTGTTCTCAGAATATAGGCTCCGTATTTTTTATTACGGTTTCTAAAGAGCACTTCATTAAAAAGCACTTCACTGCTGGGTTGTACGAAAATTTTCATTGGTAGGTAATTTAGAGGTTATTAAAAAAATTCAATTATTAATACATTACTATATTTCAATAATCCTTACAGATTAATCAAACAATGAGCCAAATAATTTCCTGAACGACAACAAAAGCTATTGAATACACAATAACTCATTTAAATTAAAAAAAAATTTTAATTATTTTATTAGAGTTAACGCTCCAAATTGTCCGAAAAAAGGTGTTTTCACCCTAAAAAAAACCGAGAAAACACGGTATTAAAATAGGTGAATACGCCCCATCGCATGATCTCTTCTTAAGTTACATTTGTTGTTAAGAAATCCGGGAACGCTGAAAACCGAATAGAGTAAGCATGAAATAAAGTAAAAACCATGGCAACACAAAAAGATTTAACCAAAGATTTTATGGGTCAATTGATCGGAAAAGTTTACAATGTTTTAACAAATAACAACCCGGAAGCTTTCGGACCTAATAATTTTATCGCTTTCGACCCGATCGGAAAAGTATTGATGAGCAATTCCTTTGATTTTGCAATAAATGGAATTTTTGGAATTCCACCAAGACCAAAGGCAGTTTTAGACAGTAAAGGAAATCCAGTTTTAGACGTTAATGGTAAACCACAGTATGATATGACGGCTTACCAAGATATGGTTAATTCTACTAAAAATGGAAATATTTTAAAAATGGAGCAGTTTGCCACCATCACAGATGACATTCATGATGGAGTTCCGGCTCTCTTACCAAGTGGAAAAGGCAGAACCATGGCCATTTTTAATCCTACCGGAAAATCACTTTCCAAAGGTTATGGCGATTTGATGGAATGGTGTGAAGTTGCCGATTCTGAAATAGATCCTAAGATTGAAGAAAAATTAGGTAAAATGCGGGATAAACTATTCAAAACCAAAGAATTAAAAAATCCAGAATACGACCCAGAGGAAATTGAAAGTGACACTAATCTAAAAAAAATAGTTCAAACATTTATTTCCCCCATGTATAAGAAATACTTGGAATATGCCATTAAATATCAGGAAGTGGTGGAAACCAATAACTCAATCCGAACCGCAGCGGATAACGGCGATTCCGATGCTGCTTTGCAAATTTCCATCGATGGGAAAAACATGAAAAAGAGAGAAGATATGGCTCTTCAATCTTGGAATGCTTTAGGTTACAAGGAATCTGTAGAAAAAATGCAGAATTACATTGGAGAAGTAGAGGCAAAAAGTATTCTTACGCTGAAGAAAAGATTAGAAAAAGAATACCGCAATAACCTTAGAACTAAAGTTTTAGAATATACGGATTACTCCGTTTCTTCTCCTGTACCAGCAGAAGCAATAAAATTATCTTATGGATGGACTACTTTTACGTCTAAAAGTGTAGAAGATACAAGCAACTATAATCAAAGTGCACATGCAGCCTCTGTAAAAGCAGGATTTAATGCATTATTTGTGGGTGGAAGTGCGAGTTCCAACTTTAACAGAGATGAAATAAACAGTGGACTCACCCATGAAGATTTTACCTTCAGTTTTAAAATCGGAAAAGTTTCTGTGGGAAGAGGCTGGATCAATCAAAACTTTCTGGAGTCTAAATACTGGCGATTAGCGCAAAATTCTCCGCAGACGATCAATAAAGAAATTATTAGCGATGGAAACGGAAAAGGGCTTATTTCATCGATGATCACTGAATTAATTATGGTAAAAGACGTGAAAATCGTGTTCAACAAAAGTTCCTCCAACTACAAAAAAATTAAAACTCATTTTGATGTTGGTGGTGGTTTTAAATTTGGGCCTTTCTTCAACTCCAGTGCTAAATATTCCTACGATAACACAAGTATAGATACAGACTCAAAATTTGATAACGGCTCTTTGATAAGCAAAGACATCTCAATTATTGGGTATAAGTGCAGAGTATTACCGAAAGCTCCGAACACTGATCCTAGTATCAAAAAATTTGTAAGCGCAACAGAAAAATAATAAATTCATCAGCAGAAGACTTGTGTCTTCTGCTGATTTATTTTAACAGTAAAAATCATGAAATATTATATCGCTGTTTACCAAAAAATACGGGAGATTTATCTTTCGCGTGGCGCTATGGAAAATGATTTGCCCATGATCTGTCCTTCCTTGAGAATTTATGAAAATGAAGACTTAGAACTTTTGAAACCTGCTTCTTTGCTCAATGATAACCAGAAAAAAACGGAATCTATCCTTAAAAAACAAAATATTTCTTATGAATTAAATTCAGTTCCTATATCTGCTTACTTCTGGGATCTTAATGTGAACATGGCGTTATTTGATATATATAGAGATATTTTGGAGCACAGCAACATTAGAGATTTTGAGCAGAATTTCGTGCGTACTTCTATTACAGCAAGTACAATTCTAAATGATGCCAAAAATGCAGATACGAAAGAATATAAAAATTATAAAAAATACAAACTTGCATACGATAATGCCTTGGCGAAAATAACTGACCACCTCTCGAAATTTGAAGATTTAAATAGTGAGGATGAAAAAATGAACTGGAAAGATCAATTCCTCAGTTTGATTAATTTAAAAGAATTAGCCATGTCTGAATGGAAAGTTCGCGGCTCCAAAGACCTCATCGACAAAGAATTTGTAAGAATTAATGCAAATTCCGACGCAGATCTATATTTAGCAATGTCCCATGATGCCAAGTTCTCCTTCGATTCTGCAGAAAAGACGGATATTACTACGTTTTCTGCAATTCATGACATTAATTTTATTCCCTACGATTTCATGGAAAATGAGTCTGGATGGAATACTTTGAAACTGAATAAGCAGGAAATGGAAGCACTTTATGTCACTGCAAAAAACAGCAACCAAAATCTCCCCTCAGAAATATTATCCATTGATTACGATGAAGATGGAATTGCAGCCATAGAGGTAGATTATAGTTTTGTGCATTTAAAAAGATCTTGGTTTAACAAGAATTTTATGCTTTCTCCCTATTTTGAATGGAGAGAAAGTAAACCAATTTCAGATGGTCAAACAATTTCAGATGGATTTAAACTTCCAGCCATTACGAAAACCATGATGCTCATTAAAAATCTAAAAATAATTCTGGATCCCACTATAAACGCAAGTGATGTGAATGATCCCAATAAACTTATTTTTTTCGGTCCTATGGTCATGAAGCAGCAACTTTTCATCAACAAAAATAATAATGAAAAATTTCTGAAAGTTGTAACCGATAAACGAACATTACAGTCGGATCAACTTTCTTATTTATCTAGAAAAACTACACCAGAATTGGTCAACATAACAATTCCGGGAAAAATCTCTCCAATTATTGAAAGTAAACCCGCAGATCCAGTTCGACCAGTTTTTAACACGGTGAAATTAGACCGCATGAAAATGGGAACTGTTCTAACTTCTAGACAAGCATTTAATGTGGGCACTCCAATATCTTTGGAACCACGACGACCGGGAATACCAATTCCACCTCCAAAAGCTGCGGAACCATTAAATCCCAAATTATTTTCTACAAATATTAAGCTGACTTCGGCGATTTTTGTTCCGATCAATTTACCAATATTCCTAAATCTTGCCAATGTTACATTTCGGATCTCTGATCTTAAAAATAATTTGCCAGTCTACAAATGCAATATTTCCATCATTGGGACAAACAGTAATAATGAAACCAACAGAATTTTCAATATTGAAACTGATCAAAACGGTACAATTTCCCAAAATCTACCCGTAGGAGACTACAAAATCAGCCTCAGAATTGATGAATATTCCGTTCTAGATGCAAAATTAAATGTGCCAAACACAAATCCCTTCGTGATGGATTACAAACTTCAAAGAGCACAGATCCAATTTAAAACATTCTTTCTCATCGGTATGATTTGCGAGAAAATGCCTAAAATACCCGTGATATAAACCAATAAAAAGCTAATTAAATGACAACCCTTAAACTAAAATCAAAGGCTCCAGAAGTTTTCACCTTAGGCGAAATGCTTCATAAACTAGGTTATTCACTGAAAATCTCTGATTCTTTCACCGCAGAAGTTGAAATTGCTGTAAAAGATTTTCAGAAAAAAAACTTTTTGGTTAGTGATGGAATCGTGGGGATGAAAACATGGCAAGTTCTCTTCGAAAAAAGTTCTAAAATATTTTCTATCAACAATCTGTTTTTAGCGGAAAAAGATTTAAAAGATTTTGCGACCAAATACGATGTAGAATTGGCCGCTGTAAAAGCAATTAATGAAGTGGAAAGTTCCGGAAAAGGATTTTTAATGAACGGGAAACCCAAAATTTTATTTGAAGGACACGTTTTTTGGCAACAATTGCAAAAAAAGGGACTTAATCCGCAAACTTTACTCAATGCGCAAAATAAAAATGTGCTCTATCCAAAATGGACGAAAATATATTATCAAGGCGGTGCGCAAGAATATGATCGGCTGAACGAAGCGATCGGTATAAGTTCTAATGCTGCAGTGAAAGAGGCAGCATTGGCTTCTGCTTCCTGGGGCAGTTTTCAAATTATGGGGTATCATGCGCTTAGTTTAGGTTATAAATCTGTACAAGAATTTGTAGACAAAATGTATGTGCATGAAAGAGAGCATTTAGCAGCCTTCGGGAAATTTCTGGAAATAAATAAAATATTACCTTATCTGCGAAATAAAAATTGGGCAAAAGTTGCAGAAAAATACAACGGTGCAGGATACCGCACTAATAAATATGATGAAAAACTAAGAAAAGCGTACGAAAAATATTCCCGTTAAAATGAAAAAAAGCTGTCTATGACAGCTTTTTTTATAAATTTTGAAAATCTTAAAATAACTCTTTGCGAATAATATTTTGACTTCTTTCTGGTCCCACAGAAACCAAGTAAACATTAATTCCTAAATATTTCTCAATGAATTCGATATATTTTTTGGCATTTTCTGGCAATTCTTCATAAGTTCTTGCATGGGTAATATCTTCTTCCCATCCTTCTAATTCTTCATAAAGTGGTTCATAATTATACAGTTTTGTAGTTGAAGACGTGAAATAATCAATTATTTTTCCATCTTCCGTTTTGTATTTCGTAGCAATTTTTAAAGGTGAAATACCAGAAAGTACATCCAATTTCGTAATTACCAAATTATTAATTCCATTAATCATGGTGGCATGTTTCAGCGAAACTAAATCGAGCCAACCTGTTCTTCTAGGTCTTCCAGTAGTAGCGCCAAATTCTGCCCCAATTTTTCTAATTTTTTCTCCTAACTCGTTATCGAGTTCTGTAGGAAATGGTCCTTCTCCAACTCTGGTTGTGTAGGCTTTCGCAACTCCAATTAAATTTTGCAAGCTTGTGGGTGGAACTCCAGCTCCTGAACAAACACCGCCTGTAGTGGGAGAAGAGGAGGTAACATACGGATATGTTCCAAAATCTATATCTAGCATTGCAGCTTGTGCGCCTTCAAATAGAATATTTTTACCGTCGTGAATTGCTTGGTTCAATTCCACTTCTGTGTCCACAATTCGATCTTTCAGGATTTCTCCCAATTCCAAAAACTCATTATAAATCGCATCAAATTCCAAAGTCGGTTTTTCAAAATATTTTTCGAAAAGGGAATTTTTTATTTTTAAATTCTTTCTAATTTTTTCGCTGAGCACTTCCGGATTTAAAAGATCAACCATTCTAATACCAACACGGGCAATCTTGTCTTCATAACATGGACCAATTCCTTTTTTAGTAGTTCCGATGTAAGTTCCACCCGCTTCTTCTTCCCGGTAAGTATCTAATAAAATATGGTAAGGCATAATTACATGTGCACGTCTGCTGATGAAAACGTGATCTGTTCTCATTTTTTTTTCTTCAATTTGAGAAATTTCTTTCAGGAACGCTTTCGGATTAACTACCACTCCATTCGCAATGATACATTTTCCGGGACATTGCAAAACCCCCGATGGAAGTAAGTGCAAAACAAATTTTTCTTCGCCTGCGTAAACAGTGTGTCCTGCGTTATCACCTCCCTGAAATCTTACTACATAATCTGATTTAGCGGATAAAACATCTGTAATTTTACCCTTTCCTTCATCTCCATATTGAAGACCGACTACTACATAAGTTGCCATATTTTACTTTTTTTTAGATTTCTACAAAAATAGTTTTATTAAAAGTGGTAGACAAAAATTTGGGTAAGAAAAAAAAATCTTCTCTAATGAAATCATGCTTCAAGTATTTAAAAGAGATATCTAAGTTTAAATTCCTTAAAAAACCTTAAATTTGCACTTTCTAAATACTTATGGATTCTATTCAAATACACGACAAAAGTTTTATTCCGTATCTTAAAGATGCAGAAATACAAGAAATCGTAAAAGCTACTGCCCTGAAAATCTACGAAGATTACAAAGACGAAACGCCTGTTTTTATTGGCGTTTTAAATGGTGTCATTATGTTTTTTTCTGATCTGTTAAAGCATTATCCGGGGAAATGCGAAATTGCTTTCATCCAAATGAGTTCCTATGCCGGAACGCAATCTACTGGAATTGTTTATCAAAAAATGGAATTGACAAAAGATATAAAGGACAGACATATTATATTGGTAGAAGATATTGTTGATACCGGGAATACCGTAGAAAGTCTTTTTCAATATTTCACGGAAACACAAAGACCCAAATCTGTCCGCTTAGCCTCTTTTTTATTAAAACCAGATGTTTATAAAAAAGATTTTAAATTAGATTATATTGGAAAAGAAATTCCCAATAAATTCGTGTTAGGATATGGATTAGACTATGACGAACTAGGAAGAAACTATCGGGATTTATACCAATTAGAAGAAGGAAGAATCAACGAATAAAGTGAAGAACTTTTCAGCATAAAGAGGTCGGAAAACTCAATTTTTATTTTAAGAAAGGAAAATTTCAAATACAGATAATTAACCAAAAAAGGCGCACATTCAATTTTATTTAGAAAATGCACCAACTTTAAATTATGATAAACATCGTTCTGTTCGGTCCTCCAGGAAGTGGCAAAGGTACTCAAGCTCAAAATTTAATTGACAAATTTAATTTGAAGCAAATATCTACCGGTGATCTTTTCCGCTATAACATGAAAAATGAAACGGAATTAGGAAAACTTGCGAAATCTTTTATTGATAAAGGTGAGTTAGTTCCAGATGAAGTTACCACCAATATGTTAATTGAAGAAGTTAAAAAGCCCACAGACTCCAAAGGTTTTATTTTTGATGGTTATCCAAGGACCGCAAATCAAACCAATGCATTGGAAAATATTGTAAAAGATGTTTTAAAAGCAGATATTTCGATTTGTCTTTCTTTAGTGGTAGAAGATGAAGATTTGGTAAAAAGACTTTTGAATAGAGGAGCAACCAGCGGAAGAATTGATGATTCAAATGAAGAAATTATCCGAAACAGAATTAAAGAATATTACGCTAAAACTGCTGAAGTAGCAGAATTATATAAAAAGCAAGGGAAATATGTGGAAGTTAACGGCGTTGGAGAAATCGCAGAAATATCCGAAAAACTTTTCGCAGAAGTAGAAAAAATTAAATAATTTTTTCCTTCAAAATTCAAAGTCCAAAATTCGAGGTTGGGACTTTGAACCTTAAACATCAAACCTTGAAATTAGTGTTATGTCCAATTTCGTAGATTACGTAAAAATTAATTGTAAATCCGGTCACGGTGGTGCAGGTTCTGCCCATCTTCGTCGGGAAAAATATATTCCAAAAGGTGGTCCAGATGGTGGCGACGGCGGAAGAGGTGGTCACGTAATTTTGCGTGGAAACTCCCATGAATGGACGCTTCTACCCTTGCGATACACGAGACATGTTAAAGGTGAGCGAGGGAAAAATGGTTCTAAGAATCAGTTAACAGGCGCTTATGGAGAAGATGTCTATATTGATGTTCCTCTTGGCACCATTGCCAAAAATGAAGAAGGAGAAATTGTAGCAGAAATGCTGGAACACGGACAGGAAATTATTCTGATGAAAGGCGGAAAAGGTGGAATGGGAAATGAATTTTTCAAATCATCAACCAACCAAACTCCCCGATTTGCGCAACCCGGAATGCCAGGAGAAGAAGGAATGATCACTTTCGAGTTAAAATTGCTTGCCGATGTAGGATTGGTTGGTTTTCCAAATGCCGGAAAATCTACGCTTTTGGCAGCGGTTTCTGCTGCGAAACCGAAAATCGCGAATTACGCTTTTACCACTTTGACACCGAATCTTGGAATCGTAGATTACCGAAATTACAAGTCTTTTGTGATGGCAGATATTCCTGGAATTATAGAAGGAGCTGCAGAAGGGAAAGGTCTTGGTCATCGATTTTTAAGACATATCGAAAGAAATTCTATTTTATTATTTTTAATTCCGGCAGATTCTGAAAGTCATTTTCAAGAATTTAAAATCTTAGAAAACGAATTGCAGGAATACAATCCAGAACTTTTGGATAAAGATTTCTTGATTTCAATCTCTAAAGCAGATTTGCTAGATGATGAGTTGAAAGCTGAAATAGCCAAAGAATTTCCAGAAAACAGACAACCCGTCTTCTTTTCAGCCGTAACGCAAGAAGGTTTGATGGAAGTGAAAGATCTGATCTGGAAAAAATTGCACGGTTAAAAATAGCTTTAAAATCCTAAAAACATATTGATGAAAAAAATACTTTTTGCGCTGCTTATTTTTGTTACAGTTACCTTACATGCACAATCGCAATTCGGCATAAAAGGGGGCTACAATTTATCCAGCATGAAATGGGAGGTGAAAGGTTTTGATGATTATAAATTTGCTTCTCAATCCTATTTCTACGTTGGTGCATTGGCAGAACGAAAATTATCGGAGAAAGTTTCTCTTCAAGGAGAACTGCTTTACACGGAATTGGGTGGAAAAGATACCGAAACGTTAACTACCATTGTAGGAAATGAGGTGGTGGAGATAGGAACAAACACTACCAAAATAGCAACCTCACAGCTTCAAATTCCAATTTCGGCAAAATACCATTTAATTCCGCAATTTTCCTTGTCTGCCGGATTAAATTTTGGATTCAATATCTACTCTAGAGTCAAGAATACCTTTGTTTCTAATCAAACTCCAAATGACAAAACGAACTTATTTAAAACGGTAAATATCTTTCCTTTTTTAGGAACAGAATATAAAATAGACAATCATTTTTTTGCAGACGCAAGATATCATTTTAACTTTTTCAATGCTGCAATCCAAGATGCACCACCAACAAAAATAAGTTTTTTGCAAGTTGGGCTTGGTTATCGCTTCAAGTAGATTTTTGGTTTAATTATTGAGGTATTTCAGATAAATTACCCATGAAATTTTTCTTAATCTTTCTACTTCCTGTTCTACTCTATTCCTGTTCTCCCCAAAAAACTTCCCAATATTCTCAGATCGAATATGAAGCAGGAGCCTGTTTTGGGTTCTGTCCTATTTTCAAAATAACCATTCAACGGGATAAAACCGCAGTCATAGAAGCAGAACGGTTTACTTTTGCGAAAGGTAATTCTAAAGCAGACTTTTCAAAACCAAAGGAAGGAACCTTTAAAACAACGCTAACTCCCGAAAATTTTCAGAAATTAATTCAGTTGTTAAACGGGGCTGATCTAAAATCGTTGAAAAGTGAATATAAAAATAAGAATGTAAGCGATCTTCCAACGGCTTATCTTAGAATTAAATATGGTGATGGAACGCTAAAAAATATTGAAGATTATGGTAAAAATGGCACCCTGAAATTGGATGAAATTTATCAATTTATAGAGAATTTGCGATTTGTAGAGAAGTGGAAAAAAGTGGAATAATAAGTTTTCTGAAATTTATTTTCTAGAATTTATACTCCTAATTCTTAAAATTAAACTTTATTTGCTCTTTCAATATTTAATCGGGATATACTTCTGTTCCACTGAGTGAAAAAAAAATTAGAAGAGATGAAATCGATTCCTTTGGAAAAAAAAGACCCCAAAAAACTAAACGAACTGCAATCAACCGCAATCTGTGGGAATGATATCAGTTCATCTTGTCTCTATGTTTCTGCCTTGACCATTATGTATGCAGGACAATTTGCGTGGCTTTCTTTAATTGTAGTAGCCTTAGTGCTGTTTCTTTTTCGAAAAATTTATGTAGAAGTTGTAGGTGCTTTGCCCTTAAACGGTGGTGCATACAATGTTTTACTAAACACCGCGTCAAAAAAAGTAGCCTCTGTTGCAGCTACACTTACCGTTTTGTCTTATATGGCAACAGCGGTAATTTCTGGGAGTGAAGCCATGCATTATTTGCACAATTTAGTTCCCTGGATCAATGTGATGATCGCTACGGTGATTGTCTTGGTCATTTTTACCATCCTTACGATTTCCGGCATTGGTGAATCTGCTAATGTTGCCGTGGTTATTTTTATCATTCATTTGGTTTCTTTATCACTCCTTGTTCTTGCAGGGATTTGGTTTGTTTCCATTCATGGGTGGGAAACAATTCATCTTAATTGGAACGCACCTATAAAATCTGGTGGAATTATTACGGCTTTATTTTTAGGATTTTCTGCAGCCATGCTAGGAATTTCTGGATTCGAAAGTTCTGCTAATTTTGTGGAAGAGCAACAACCCGGTGTTTTCAGCAAAACATTGCGAAACATGTGGGGCGTAGTTAGTTTTTTCAATCCTGCTCTGGCTTTGATCATCATTTTTGTTTTGCCACTTTCTACGGTGGGAGAAAATCAAACCGCACTTTTAGCCTATCTAGGCGAAGTTACGGGCGGAAAATGGCTTGGTTATCTTATTTCAATTGATGCAGTTTTGGTTTTGTGCGGCGCGGTTTTAACCTCTTTCGTAGGGGTTTCTGGACTGGTTAATCGAATGACGCTGGATCGGATTTTGCCCAATTATTTCTTAAAACAAAATAAAAAAGGTTCTTATTTTCGGATCGCGATCGCTTTTTTTATTCTTTGCATTTCTATCCTTTTTGTAACAAAGGGAGATATAACTTCCCTCGCTGGAGTTTATACTTTTTCTTTTTTGTCTGTGATGGCACTTTTCGGCATAGGGAATTTGCTTTTAAAGTTTAAAAGGAGAAAATTACCTCGACCGGTCCGTGCTTCCATTCTTTCTGTTATAATTGCTGTTTTCTTCATTGCCATTGCTTTCTACGGAAATATTATTTTAAACAGCGATGCCTTTTTTACATTTTTACAATACCTTTTTCCGGCTTTAATTGTAGTTATCATCATGCTGAACAGAACATCGATTATTAAAGGCATTATTATCATTTTAGAAAATATTTATAATCCGTTTCGATGGTTCGTGGTGAAAAGCAATAAGAAATTGCACCGTTTGCACCGAGAAATCAATGCACAGGAATTTGTGTTTTTCACGAAAAAAGATGATGTTGCAATCTTAAACAAAGTAATGCAGTACGTGGAACAGAACGAAACAACCCGCAAGCTGAAAATAGTAAATATAATGAAAGAAGGCGACAATAATGAGGAGCTGAAAGTTGATCTCCGCGTATTGGATCGTGCCTATCCAGAAATTGACATTGATTTTATAGAAATTATTGGAGAATTTACCCCAGAGTTGATCGAAGAGCTTTCTCAAAGATGGAATATTCCAAAAAACTTCATGTTTATCGCCTCCCCGAGTGATCGGTTTAGTTATCGGGTTGCTGATTTGGGCGGGGTTAGATTGATTATGTAATTGTTTTTTAAAAATGATTTACCTTGAAATTAAAAATATCGATTTATTTTAGAAAAATTCCTGAGCTTTTTAAGGCATTATTGTAATACCATACTTTTAAGGATAATGATCAAATTCCAACACAATGGATTATAACAAAATACTTTCTGCACTACAGGAAGATTGGGATTCTTTCCTCACGAAAATTCCGGGAATTGCATTGGCAATTTTAATTGTAGCTGTGGGTTTTTTCTTGGCTAATAAAATATCTGGCTTTACGAAGAAAGTGATCAAACGGAAAACTTCCGATCCACTAATGAGTAATTTTCTGGGTAAGACGATCCAGATCATCTTAGTCTCATTTGTGGTTATGATTGCTTTAAAAGCGGCTGGTTTGCAGGGAATTGCTTCGGCATTATTTACTGCGGCGGGAGCTTCTGCATTAATTTTAGGATTCGCCTTCAAGGATATTGGAGAAAATTTTATTTCGGGGATAATTCTTTCTTTTAACAGACCTTTTAATGTGAATGACACGGTGAAAATTGGTGATATTTTCGGGCAGGTGAAAACAATGGAATTTCGCTATACCAAACTGAAAACTTTTGATGGCAAAGACGTTTATATTCCCAATAGTGATGTCATCAAAAAACCCGTTTTTAATTATACAGAAGACGGATATTTCCGGATGGATTTTGTAGTCGGAATTGCTTATGAGAACAATGCAGCATTGGCAGAAAAAATTATTTTAGAGGCTGTACATCGAAGTAAAAATATTTTGTGTGAAATGGACAAAGAAGCCTTTTCAGCCATTGAAGAATTGGGTGTTAATTCTGTAAATATTCGGGTCTATTTCTGGATTAATTCTATGGATTACCGAAAAGAGGCACTAAAAATTAAAAGTGAAATAATTGCAGATGTGAAAGAATCTCTCCTTAAAAATAACATTTCGATGCCAGCAAATATTCAGGAGTTAAAATGGTATAAAGAAGACCTTCCTACCGAAGGAGAATAGTAAGTTAAATATCTGTAGTTTTTTCCTAAATTTGAACTAAACCTATTTTAAATGATGAATATATTTAATCTTCACAATGGTGAAGAGGATAAGGAAAAAGTTTTGGCTACTGTGAAAAGCAATATGTCTTTCAGTGGACCAAATCTTTGGATTTTGGCGTGTGCAATTTTGGTGGCTTCTGTAGGTTTAAATGTAAATTCTACCGCCGTAGTTATTGGTGCAATGCTTATTTCTCCTTTGATGGGACCAATTATAGGAGCAGGTTTTGCCTTAGGAATGTTCGATTTTATTTTACTTAGAAAATCCTTAAAAAACTTATTACTTTCTACCATCATTGGTTTACTTGTTTCATTTTTATATTTTTCCTTAAGTCCTTATAAGGAAGCTCAGTCTGAAATTATTTCCAGAACCTCACCGAATATTTACGATGTATTAATTGCATTTTTTGGTGGATTAGTTGGGGTTATTGCAGTAACACGCGTAGAAAAAGGAAATCCAATTCCGGGGGTTGCCATCGCTACTGCTTTGATGCCGCCTTTGTGCACCGCAGGTTATGGTTTGGCGACTGGAAATTTCTCCTTTTTCGGAGGCGCCATGTTTCTGTACACCATCAATTGTGTATTTATTTGCATTGCAACTTATGCAATTGTGAAATTTTTAAATTATCCTGCCGTAGAATTTGTAGATAAAAAGAAAGCAGACAGCATTAGAAATTGGATCACTATCATAGTAGCTTTAATGATTATTCCCAGTGTATTTTTCGCGTACCGATTTATCTCTGAACAAAATTATAAGGTAAAAGTAGATAATTTTCTAAGTGCGGAATTTGAAAGTAAGGGAAATACCATTATTTACAAAAAAACCTCTTATTCTACCAATCCTAAAAAGATTGAACTTGCACTGCTGAACCGCAGATTTTCCTCAGATCAGATCAAAGATTTAAATCTGAAATTAAAGCGGTACAAAATTGAAAATACGCAGATCATCATTCGCCAAGACAGCGCATTTCTTGCAAATGCCACGATCAAAAATGCAGAAACAAATGAAATCTCGGCTCAGTCTGCGGCTGCGATTTCAGAATTAAACCGGGAAATAAAGAAATACACCTTCAAAACTGATAATATTTTTCCGGAAGCGAAGTCTATTTTTCCGGATCTAACATCATTATCTGTCGCAAAACAAGAAATTTTTAACGCCTCTGATTCTACACGAATCATCCCGGTCGCTTTCTACCAAACGGGAAAAACGCTTTCTGAGCCAGAAGAAAAAATCCTGCGAAATTGGTTAAAAATAAAATTAAAAGTTGATACCCTAGAAATTTATCAGAGAAAATAACTTGATGCCAACTTATTATTATATTATCATTTTAATCACCTTATCGGCATTTTTCGCCTATATCAATCAGCGTTTTATCAAGTTGCCTTTTGTCATAGGCTTGTTTTTGCTGTCTTCTTTATTTTCCTTGATAGCCATTGTTATTAAATCATACTACAGTTTACCTTTTGATCAAATACGGGAACTGGTCATCAATACAGATGTGAGCAAATCGGTTTTAAATATATTTTTGGGATTTTTACTTTTTGCAGGCTCCATGCATACAAGCTGGAATAAACTAAAAAAACATTTAAAAGATATCTCTTTATTAGCATTGGGCGGAGTCGTGTTTTCCACAATTTTTGTGGCGGTTTCCTTTTATTATGTTTCTCACTGGTTAGGTTTAGAAATCCCCTTTTTATACTGCCTTATTTTTGGGGCGCTCATTGCTCCCACAGATCCCATCGCTGTACTAGGAATTTTAAAAAAAGCCAATGTGCCAGAAAATATAGAAGTAACCCTGGTTGGTGAATCTCTATTTAATGATGGTGTAGGTGTTGTTATTTTTATTGCACTTACGGGAATGCTTTCTTCTGGAGCTGCGCAATTTGATTTTCCTCATTTTGGATTACTCTTCCTGCAAGAAGCAGGCGGCGGAATAATTTTCGGTTTGGTCTTAGGATATATTCTCTATTATTTGCTGAAAACCATTGACCATTATGAAACGGAGGTCCTTCTAACCTTAGCTTTCGTCATGCTCGGATATTTTCTTTCCGCTCAATTCCATATTTCTGGTGCCTTGGCAATGGTGATAATGGGTTTAATGGTGGGTAATTTTCGAAAAAAAATTTCCATGAGTGATACTACTACAGAATATGTAGCAAAATTCTGGGAACTGATAGATATTATTCTTAATGCATTGCTATTCCTAATGATTGCTTTGGTAATGGTAGTTTTAGACTTCAGTCCAAAATATATTATTTTAGGCGTTCTTACCATCTTTATATTACTTGTTTCCCGCTACTTTGTAGTCAATATCCCTAGAAAAACTTCGAAGAAATTTCTGATGATCAATAAAAGCGAATCCAAAATAATTATATTGGGCGGTCTACGTGGAGGTTTATCCTTGGCATTGGTAATGTCCCTTCCACCCTCAGAATTTAAAGACATTTTGATGATTGTAACCTATATTTGTGTTGCCTTCAGTATTTTGGTTCAGGGAACTTCCATTGGGTGGATCGCACAGCGAATTCTTAAAAAATAACCTCTTTTTTTACGTATTCTGTTTTCACTGGAAAAAAAACTATATTTGCAAAATATTCTGCGGCATTCTAAAGCCAATCCGAAAATGCCAGTTCCTAAAAAAATTGTGATTTTCCCGCTAAAAATGTAGAAGTAAAACACTTCGTCCGCAATCATTTTTAATTATACTTAACTTGTTATTTACAGACTTAAAATTAATTAAGCCCATCTTAGATGCGCTTCAGGAAGAGGGTTACACACAACCAACTCCAATTCAAGAAAAAGCAATACCCAGCATTTTAGCAGGTCGAGATCTACTCGGAACTGCACAGACTGGAACCGGTAAGACTGCCGCTTTTGCAATCCCAATCCTCCAAAATTTAACGGAGAAAAATGTCCGAAACAACCAGATCAAAGCCTTAATTCTTACCCCAACAAGAGAATTAGCCATTCAGATTGAAGAAAGTTTCAATGCTTACGGAAGACATTTGAAGATGAGAAATCTCGTGGTTTTCGGTGGCGTAAAACAAGGTTCCCAAGAAACTGCGCTCAGAAGAGGAGTTGATATTTTGGTAGCAACACCTGGAAGATTGCTGGATTTTATTTCCCAAGGAATTGTTTCTCTAAAAAATCTAGAGATTTTTGTTTTAGACGAAGCCGACAGAATGTTGGATATGGGTTTTGTACACGATGTGAAAAGAATTGTAAAATTACTTCCACAGGATCGACAAACCTTATTTTTCTCCGCAACATTTCCGGAAGAAATTAATAAATTGGCCAGCTCAATGCTCTCTAATCCTGTAAAGGTAGAAGTGGCGCCAGTTTCCGCAACTGCAGATACCATTCAACAGAAAGTTTATTTTGTTCAAAAAGATGATAAACTCGATTTGCTTACCCATCTACTTCAAAACGATATTTCAGAATCTGTGCTTGTTTTTTCCCGGACTAAACATGGTGCAGACAAAATTGCAAGAAAACTACAGAAGGACAAAATTTCTGCAGAAGCCATTCATGGAAACAAATCTCAGAATCAAAGACAAAATGCTTTAAGCAATTTCAAATCTGGAAAAACCCGGATTTTGGTTGCAACAGATATTGCCGCAAGAGGAATTGATATTGACGAGTTGAAATATGTTGTTAATTTTGAGTTATCCGATGTTTCAGAAACTTATGTTCACCGCATTGGTAGAACAGGAAGAGCTGGAGCAGCAGGAAGTTCTATCTCATTTGTTGATGGTTTAGATCTATTGAATCTGAAAAACACAGAAAAACTCATTGGTAAAAAGATTCCGATTGATAAGAATCATCCTTTTCATACTGATAATTTGGTAGCAGAAAAAAGAGACTCCAATAATAAACCTTTTACGCCAAGAGCAAGACCTCAAGCTAAAGAAGGTGGTAGTCATTCTAAAAAGCCAAACAATAAGAGTAATTTCACTCGCAACAGATAATTTGTTCTTGCAAATACGCGAACGAAATCGCAAAGACCGCAGTATTTTAAATTGCGGTCTTTTTTTGTTTTAGATATAACGAAATATCAAGTGCAAAGATAAATTCTATGAATACTCTTATGAAATCCTTTTAGTGCAAAATTAAATGAGATCACCTCGGAAATTCCAAAAAATTCGTGGAAAAGGAATTTATCATTAAGAAAATATTCTTAATTTGCAAAGCGATTTAAACAGCAAAATCTGTCAACAATGAGAATTATAACAAGAGAAGATTTTTCGGACATTTATATTAAATTTCATCAACGGGGTTTGCCATTTTTGCTTTCTAAACTTAATTTAAATTCTTTCAAACGAACGCAAAGTGCTTTTAATGATCATCATCTGGAAGGTTCAAGTTTCTGGATTATTCCGGAGGTTCGAAAACGCTGGAACAGATTGATTACAGGAGATGAAAATCAACTTTACGAAGAATATATCACTGAAAAATATTTTAAAGGACAAGATAAAATAAAAATTCTGGCGTTAGGAACTGGAATTTGCAGCCATGAAATTCGGCTCGCAGAACTCAATCCAAATTGCGAAATTAAGTGTTATGATTTCTCTGATGACTTACTAAAAAAAGCCAAAGAAATTGCGGACGGAAAGAGTTTGAAAAACATTTCTTTTCATGCGGAAAACATCATGGAATATCAGTTTGATGACAGAAAATTTGATGTTGTTTTCTTTCATGCTTCTTTGCATCACTTCGATCATATTTCAGAATTTTTGGAAAAAGTGGTGATCAAAAATTTAGTACCAAAAGGCTTGTTAATTATTAATGAATTTGTCGGAAAAAATCGACTTCAATATTCAAAAATTCAAATAAAATACATTAACAAAGCCATCGATATTATTCCGAAAGAATATCGTAAAATATTTAAAACCGAAATTTACAAAAATAATTATTTCGGATCTGGAGTGCTTCGAATGATTATTGCGGACCCCTCAGAATGTGTAGATTCTTTTTCCATTATTCCCGAAATACACCATCGATTCGACATTTTAGAAGAAAAATTCTATGGAAATAATATCTTGCAAAGTGCATTGAAAGATATTTCTCATCATTTTGTAGAATTAAATCCTAGGAAGGAAAAAGTGCTTCAGGACATTTTTGAATTGGAGGATGAATTACTAAAAAATCATCTCAGTGATTTTGTATTTGGAATTTATCGATTGAAAAACGACTAAAATTTCAGCCTTAAAACCATAATACATCATTTAAAATAATTTCCATCTATAATTTTACAAATAATTGAAGTTGCTAAGTTTTAACAGGCGAACATTTTTTGGGCGTTTTCGGTAGTAATTCTTTCTATTTCGGAAAAATCTTTATTGTAAATATCGACCAGTTTTCCTACAACCAAATCCAAATAAGAACTTTCATTTCTTTTTCCACGGAACGGGACTGGAGCCAAATAAGGAGAATCGGTTTCTAAAACAATTTTATCTAAAGGAATTTCCGCGAGAAACTGATCGATCTTTCCATTTTTAAAGGTGACTACTCCACCAATTCCTAAAATAAAACCAAGATCAAGGGCTTTTTTTGCCTGATCTAAATCTCCTGAAAAACAATGAAAAATTCCCCGCAATTTGGGATGTTTTTTTCTTTCTAAAACTTCAAAAACCTCCTCGAAGCTTGATCTGGTGTGAATGACAATGGGTAAATTTCTTTCAATGGCCCAATCAATTTGTGTTTCAAAAGCTTTTACCTGAATTTCTAAAGTTGATTGATCCCAATACAAATCAATTCCAATTTCTCCAATTGCGGCAAACTTTCTTTCCTTCAAAAATTTTTCTACTATTTTTAGTTCTTCTTCCCAAGTTTCGGGCTTTACAGAACAAGGATGAAGTCCCATCATGGCGTGAATTTGATCGGGATACTGAGTTTCCAATTCAATCATTTTGCGATGCGTTGATGAATCAATTGCCGGGAGATAAAATTTAGAAACGCCTTTATTTAGGGCTCTTTCAATCATTTCATTTCGGTCTGCATCAAATTCTTCGGAATATAAATGGGTGTGAGTATCGATCATTTGGTTTTGAGTTGCGGATTTCGGGTTGCGAGTTAGGCTTTTCGGATTTCGGGTTTAAATTATTTTTATCTTAAGCTGTTTTTGCAGCCCAGCTTGAACGGAGCTCTTTTTTGCAGGTGACTGAGCGGAGCCGAAGTTACCTGCAAAAAAAGCGGGAGTGGAAGATGGAAAAAGCTGCCCAAATTGTTCTAAAAAATTTTATGTTTTACCTTGGATTGTTGGAGTGCTATTTTCTCCTGTACATTTGCCAAAAACTCCAGGTATTTCGGGTTTTTATCATCCATTATTTTGTGCTCCAAAGCTTTGGAAATTTTAAAATTTTCTGAGATGAAATTTTTGGTTTCCGCAGAGAAATAAGCATTTCCAAATTTTTCCCAAATGTAGTGCACCGCTTGATTATTGGGATGAATTAAATCTTCCTTATAGAAACGATAATCCCGCAAATCATCCATCAAAATCTCATAAGCCGGAAGATAATGGCAGTTTGCGAACTGGGGCAAAATTTCATGAATGGCCGCAATTAATTTGGATTTACTCAGGCTGTTTTCAATCATGCCGTCTTTGGTGTGCCTAACCGGAGAAACGGTAAATAAAATCTGAACATCTTGCTGACAAATGTCTTTCAGAACTACAATTGTTTCATAAATCGAATCGGTAAGTTCAAGATGCGTCAGTAATTTTTTCTGAAAATATTTTGCGGGTATTTTATGACAGTTTGCGGCATACTTTTTCTTTGGCAAAAACTCGTAAACATAGGAAGTTCCATAAGTGATCAAGACCCAATTTGTTTTCTGCAGAAACTGATTTCCTTCTTCTATTTTAGCATTGAGTTTCTCTAAAGTTTGATGAGCAAAGCGCGAATTGAAGTGCGAATGGTGGTCTAAGGAAATAAATTCATCCTGATAAAATATTAGATCTTCTTCCATGTAAATTGCTGCATCATGCATTTTCTTAAGTGCATTATTGATGGAAAATGGATTGAAAACGGTCCCAAAAGGATTGTTTAAACTTTTGATTTGCCCAGTTTTCAGCAAGTCCGACATTTCTGTAGAAAAGCAGGATCCTATAGAAAAAATTTGATCTTCTATTGCAATTTTCTGTTCGGAATTTTCTAAATTAATTTCGGTTCGGAATTTCATAAGGTGGTGTTTCTGAGCAATCATCAGAAATTATTTAATCTTTAAATTTTTTTCAAAAGAGTTTAGGATATGCTAAGATTCCCGACTTAATAAATAATTCGCCAATTCTATAAACGGTTTCTTTTTCTCCTCTGATACATTGATTCTATTAAGGTAACTCTGTGCAATATCATTGTATTTTTGGATAAGATGAAGGGTTTTTTCATCCACTTTTGCACGGCGGAAAATCTTTTCGACGCTGTAAATTTTATCTACATTATCCGTTTTTTTGGAATACCAAAATTCCAATTCTTTTCGCTCTTCCTCGGTTCCATGTTCTCTTGCCAGAAGATAAAGCACGGTTTTTTTGTTTTCGTAAATATCTCCTGCATGTTTTTTTCCAAATTGTTCCTGATTTCCAAAAACATCTAAATAATCATCCATGATCTGAAAAGCAATGCCTAAGTTCTTTCCAAAATTAAAAATAGCTTTCGCATCTTTAAAATTAGCACCTGCAATTAAAGCCCCGATTTCAAAAGAAGAAGCACTTAAAACCCCTGTTTTATAGGTAATCATTCGGATGTAATCATTGAAAGTGACATCATCCATGGTTTCAAAATTAATGTCATACTGTTGACCTTCACACAGAAGAATTCCGGTATGGGTAAAAACGCGGATACAGGCTTTAAAAAGTTCTGGCTCTAAGTCTTCAAAAAATTTATAGGCTTTCATCAACAAAGCATCACCGGAGAGAATTCCAACATTAATTCCATATACGGTATGAATGGTGGGCTTGTTTCTTCTTAGTGGTGCTTCATCCATAATATCATCATGAATCAAGGTGAAATTATGAAAAAATTCTATGGCTAAAGATGGTTTGATGGCTTTTTGGATATCACCGTCAAACATATCATTTGCCATTAAAACCATAATGGGACGAAGTCTTTTGCCACCATGAGAAATAATATAGTTCATGGGTTCATAAAGCTCTGAGGGTTTATCTTTGAAAAGATATTTTTCCACTGCATTGGCAACAATCTCCTGGTACGTATCTAAAAACTGCATAAATTTTCTTGTTTTTACAAAATTACAATTTTAAAAAGTTTTTTCCTTGAAAATGTAATATAAAAAAACCATCTCCGAAGAAATGGTCAATTTAATTAGGTATAAATAAATTATCTTATGAATGCTACTACTAAATAGGTTATTCCAGCAACAAATGCGGAAATTGGAATGGTTAAAATCCAAGCCCACAGCAAACTTACTGTAATTCCCCACCGAACGGCGGAAACTCTTTTTGTTAATCCAACGCCAATAATTGCGCCGGTAATGGTATGTGTAGTAGAAACAGGTATCCCGAAATGTTCTGAAATAAATAACGTAATTGCGCCGGAAGTTTCTGCCGCAACACCTTCTAAGGGAGTTACTTTTGTAATGCGTGTTCCCATGGTTTTTACGATTTTCCAACCACCACTCATGGTTCCTAATGAAATCATTAAGAAAGATACAAACGGTACCCAAAAATAATGTTCTACAAAATAATTAAATTGGTGCGAACTGTCTAACGCTAGATATACTGGATCCTGCAAAGTTTTGGTGTGGTGAAATATGATCGCGGCACCAATAATTCCCATTACTTTCTGAGCATCATTTAATCCATGTCCCAAACTAAAAAATGCAGAAGAAACCAATTGTAGTTTTTTGAAAACCGCATCTGCCTTTCTGGGGTTGGTTTTTTTAGAAATATTAACAATGATTAGCGTAATAATGATGGAGATTATAGATCCAATTATTGGTGCTAAAAATATGAAAAGAAAAATTGGAATCACCTTTTCATATCGTACCACATTCTGGGTAAAAAGCTGCTTAACAGCAAGTACCAGTTTATCAATGATCGTTAAGTCAGGCTGCATTACTGCGATAACATGATAATCAGAAACTAAGGCATACATTAATGCCGCTCCCAAAAATCCTCCAATTAAAGTGTGTGATGAGGAGGAAGGAATTCCGAACCACCAAGTCAATAAATTCCAGGCGATTGCAGCGATCAAACCAGAAAATATAACTTCCAGATTAATAAAATCTACGTTCACAGATTTGGCAATGGTGTTTCCGACCTTAAACTCACCAATTACATAAGCGGCGAGAAAAAAAGCGGCAAAATTCCAAACTGCGGCCCACAAGACTGCTTGGAAAGGAGTTAAAACTTTTGTAGATACAATGGTTGCAATGGAATTTGCAGCATCGTGAAAACCATTGATATAGTCAAAAATTAAGGCTAGAACAATGATGATGATCAGTAGAATTGGTAAATCCATTCTTTTTTAAAATAAAATTAAGGAATAGATTAGGCGTATTTAATGATAATATTGTCGATCGTATTGGCTACATCTTCTGCTTTGTCCGTTACAATTTCCAAATATTCTAGAACTGATTTTACTTTGATGATCGTGATGGCATCATTGTTATCAAAAAGTTTAACGATGGCTTGACTTAGAACATCATCTGCAATATTTTCATAGGAATTAATTTTAATACAGGATTCTTTTACTGCTTTTGTATCCTTAAAATTATTCAGGTTTCTAATGGCACTTAAAATTTCGATACATGATTTGTTAATCAATAATGTAAATTCTGTGTAAGCAGGATCTAGCGGTGCTTTGTAGAGGTAAATATATTTCGCAGAAGCATACATAAAATCTGCAATATCATCTAAACCACTTGCAAGATGACTGATGTCTTCGCGATCGAAGGGCGTGATAAAGTTCTCTCCTAACTGTACAAAAATCTCGTGGGTGTGATCGTCTAATTTATGCTCATAATCACTCATTCTCTGCAACATGGTCTGATCATTAATATCAAAATCCAGTAGGCTTTCATGAAAATCTTTCGACATGGCTACCAATGATTCTGCTACCTGTTCGAAGAGGACAAAAAACACTTTGTCTTTCGGTTGAAATGCTTTGAAAATGTTTCCGATTCCCATTTGTTTTATTTTTATTTAGTGGTGCAAATTTCCGAAAAAGACTTCTAAGTTTGCCGTTTTAATGTTAAATCTTATTAACATTGAAAATTAGTTTTCCACCAAAAAATCAGTCCCGCTATAAATAACGGGACTGATTGTATACTTTTAAAGTAAAAAAATTATTGTGCTTCTTCTGCACGCATATCTTTTCCTTTAAATTTCTGCGTTTGCAAGCCTTTTAAAACTTCGTCTTTGTAAGATTTTTCAACCTCAAAGAAGGAGAATTTTTCTAAAATTTCAATTTCTCCAATATCCGGACGTTTTTTAGAATTAGCAGTAGATTTGTTAATAATCTCTAACATATCTATTTTTTTCAATTGGTCTCTTTTTCCTAAATTAAAGAAAAATCGCACCATGTCGCCACTGTTTTTTCTCGGCTTTCTTTCCTTAAATTCTCTGTTTCCGCCGTCTCTGGATTCTCTGTTTCCACTGTCTCTGTCTCTTCCAAAATCACGACTTCCACCATCTCTATTACCGCCGAATCTATTTCCACCGTCTCTGTTTCCACCATCTCTTCTGTCGCCTCTGTCACGGTCTCTACCTCTTCCATCGCGGTCTCTGCCACGATCTCCTCTTCCATCATCTGCGTTAAATTTCTGGTCTGCTAAATCATTTTTATCTAAATAATAAAGCGCCATATCTCTTAACTGCAACTGTAGCATCTGGTGAACCAATTCTTCTTTTGTAAAGGCAGACAGATCTGGGATCAACTTGTCATCAAAATCAAATAAATTTTCGTGCTCTGTTAATAGTTTCTCGAAAACACCACCAACCTGCGCTTTGATAATATCTTTTCCAGTTGGGATTTTCTTTTCTACGATCTCGATTTTAGTGGATTGTTTGATCTGCTTTAATTTACGGGATTCTTCCGGCTTGATCAAAGACATGGAAATTCCATCTTTTCCTGCACGACCCGTTCTTCCGCTTCTGTGAACAAAAACTTCTGGATCATCTGGTAAAGAATAATGAATAACGTGTGTTAAAGAATCCACATCCAAACCTCTTGCAGCCACATCTGTTGCCACCAAAATATCAATGTTTCTCAGGCGGAATTTCTTCATCACCGTGTCCCGTTGCGCTTGGGATAAATCACCGTGAAGTGCATCTGCAGCGTACCCATTTTGCATCAAGAAATCTGCAACTTCCTGGGTTTCCATACGGGTTCTACAAAATAAAATAGAATACTGAGTAGGATTTGCATCGATGAGTCTTTTCAAAGCTTCTTTTTTGTAACGGTAACCCACTACATAATATTCATGCTTGATGTTTTTCTTCACTTCATTAAGCGATCCCACTACGATTCGGTGTGGACTGGTCAAATAGTTTTTAGAAATACGCTCCACTTCTTTATTCATCGTTGCAGAGAATAAATAATTATGTTTCGTATCTGGAGTTTCCCGAAGAATTGTTTCCAAATCATCTTTGAAACCCATTGATAACATCTCATCAGCTTCGTCTAAAACGAGCCAGTTGATTTCAGAAAAATCTAAAGCTTTTCTGTTAATCAGGTCGATCACACGTCCCGGAGTTCCCACCACAATTTGCGGTTTATCTCGTAGAGAGCGGATTTGGTCCGTAATACTGCTTCCACCATAAACTGCTGTAGTTTTGATGTTGGGCATATATTTCGAATAATTTTTAATGTCTTTGGTAATTTGCAAACAAAGTTCTCTAGTAGGACAAAGCACCAAAAATTGGATTTTGCGACTCCCGTCGTCAATCATATCCAAAATCGGAAGCGAAAACGCTGCTGTTTTGCCTGTTCCTGTCTGCGCAAGTGCGATTAGATCGCGTATATCTGTAGAGATAAAAGGAATAGTCTGTTTTTGGATGTCTGTTGGGATTTCAAAACCCAGTTCGCCGATCGCCTTCAGTATTGCAGGGCTTAAATCGGTCTCCGTAAATAAATTCATGTAAAAGATCGTCTATAAATTGGGTGCAAAGATACGATTTTGTTTTTGATAAAAAAAGAGGGGTTTTATTAAACTAATGTTAATTGTTAAAAGTTTCAACAAAATCCTTTTTTATCTCTTCATAATTCTCGATAATTTAATCTATTTCAATTATTCTCTTTCCCCGTTCTCCTAAATATTTCTTGATTAGCGATTCATATATCTTGTACCCTTCATCTACATTGGTAAAAATTATAAGACCTTCTTTTGTTTTGGGCAACATAAAAGCAATTGTGTTCACTCCCTTGTCACTGCCGCCATGAGAAAGAGCAATTTCATTGTTGCCTAAATCATAAATCTCAAACCCCAAACCGAAATATTTATTTTTTTTGGTTTCTACTTGTTTCCTTTTCATCGATTCAAAAATTGTTGGACTAAGCAATTGATTGTTTAAAACCGCCACTAAGAATTTTCCATAATCTTCTACGCTAGTTACCAAATCATCGGCTGCATTTGCGGATTTATTTTTAACAATTTCATAGAACATTCCTGTTTTATCATATCCAGTTACAATTCTTTCTGCATCTTTTTTTTCATTCCATATATAACTCGTATCGTTCATTTCTAAAGGCTTAAAAACATATTCCTGAGCCAGCTCCTCCAAATTTTTATTAAATCTTCTTTCGATGGCCTTTCGTAAATATTCGAATCCTTCCCCTGAATATTGATATTTAGTTCCAGGGTCAAAATGAAAACTGAGTTTATTATTTTTATCCAACCATCTCCAATTTGGGAATCCCGTTTGATGGCTTAATACCATTCTAGTCGTTAACTTTTTATGTCTTTCATCTTTCGCTAAATCAGGATCTGTGTAATATTTGTAAAGGGGCTCGTCTAAATTCCATTTTCCAAGGCTAATCAACCGCAAAACCGTCATTGCGGTAACAGGTTTGGTTAGAGATGCTACATTAAAGAGACTGTTGTAAGGTGCCGTTTTATTAGTATTATAATCTCCATAAACATTTACTTGGGTCAATTTTCCATCTTTTATAACGCCTAATCCTAAAGTTGGAATTTTATTATCTTTCAATAATTGATCTAAATTATCGGTTAAATTTTCAGTTTCTAATTCTTGATGATTGTAACTAAGAATATCACTCATAAGCCAATTTCCATTTTTTTTCAGCCAAACTGTAGTAAATTTTGCTTCACCGTTCAAAACATCTTCTTTCCCTTGCTCTCTGGTAAAGAATTGATGATTTCCAGACTGTATTGCACCGTATAAATCCCCATTATTGTATAAGGGAAACACCTCCAGACTGGCTTCTACCAATTTCCGAATTGGTTTTTGACTAAGGTTAGCGCAGATATTTTCTTTAGTCCTTTGCATAAATAAATTCCTATCCTGAAAACCATCTTTATCATGATAGAATCGTAAATCATGATCTAAAGATTTTTCTAAATAATCAAAGTCACAATGATTAAATCCACGTTCAAAGAAAAGGCTGTCTGCTTTTTTAAGTTCAAGAAAAAGGGGATAATTTTTGGCTAATTGTGCATTTAGAAATGAAAATAAAAAGAAGAAAGATATAATGAAACCTGATCGTTTTGCCATAATTCTATTTTTGACAAAGATTAGGAATTAATGGAATTTAAAACCAAAAATCTACCCGACAAAAACCCGCCAATGAGCTGACATAATTATAACATGCTAAAATTCAGCTTATAATAAAGTCTTTGTTTCTTATCAAGTTCGTACGTATTTCGTAAAATAATGTAAATATTAGCTAAAGTTAAAAGAACAATTGCGATAATTACTGATTCCTTTCCTAGTTTTAGTAAAATAACGATCATCAATAAAATTGGAAAAAGAATTGCTAAAAAAATCTGCAAAGAAATTATTTGCTTTAGAATTTCAGACTTTTTTTTCAAGATTACCATCAAAAGCAATGGCAACAAAAAATTAGCGATAGGAAACCACGAAAAAG
>Ga0136636_10000022_pt1 | contig 52140 bp, 48 predicted proteins | sample AntDrymUQ8522106_2_FD_104653 | JGI IMG/M metagenome (GOLD analysis project Ga0136636, IMG submission 104653) | Polar desert sand microbial communities from Dry Valleys, Antarctica - metaG UQ852 (21.06) | ecosystem: Environmental > Terrestrial > Soil > Desert | place: Antarctica: Dry Valley... | reverse complement strand
TCTTCGCAATAATCTCGGAGGGGTCCGCATGTCAGTCGATTTAGCGCGTTTTATCATTTTTGCGGGCATCTTGCTCGCGCTACCGTTGATTGCACTGACCGTTCCAGCATTCCGGCCTTATCTCCGCAAAAACCCGGTCATTACCTTCCTGCTAGGTATTTCTAGCGGATTTCCACTAACCTTACTTGTTGCGACAATGACATTCTGGCTGGCGAAGGTGGGTATTGATACAGCCACCATAGGTTTTGCCGTCGCATTGGGGATTCCCTACACCATCAAATTCCTATGGGCGCCGTTGGTTGACAAGCTTCATCTGCCGGTTTTGACAAAGCTGTTCGGACAACGCCGAAGCTGGTTGTTCTTTGTACAAGCATTGCTTTTCGTTGCGATTTGGCAACTCGGAGCGAGCAATCCGCAACCCGGCGATATGGGCCTGTTTGCTATCTGGGCGCTTATCACGGCCTTTCTATCGGCGACGCAAGACATCGTCATTGATGCCTATCGCATCGAAATTTTGGAAGAAGAAGAGTTCGCACACGGCACCGCGACAAACCAGTTCGGGTACCGCACAGGTAACCTGATTGCGGGCGCAGGGACGATCTACTTTGCTTCGCAAGAAGGACTAGGATTGGGTTGGTCGACGGCTTATGGTCTTACAGCCTTCTGCATCATCCCTGCCATTATCGGCGCATTATGGGCTGGTCCGGGCAAGTTTGTCGACCGCTTTGCCGATGTCGAGGGCATGAAACCGAAGCAATGGCTCACCGAGGCCGTGATTAATCCTTTTCGCGAGTTTTTGACGCGACACGGCGCCTTTCTCATCCTTGGCTTCGTACTGGTGTACAAGGTCGGTGATGCGATGGGGCAGGCGATGTTGAGCCCGATGATTGTTGATCTTGGTTTTTCCGATCTGGATTACATCTCCGCCAATAAATTATGGGGCTTTGGCGCGCTCATCGTTGGTTCTGCCTTGGGTGCACCATTTATCCTGTGGCTCGGCATGGGCCGCGCGTTGCTCATTTCCGGTATGTTGATGATGTTCTCCAACGTCATGTTCATGATATTGGCGGCAACGGGTAACAGCTATTGGATGATGGTCGCCGCCATTTGTACCGAGAATTTGACCAGCGGCATCGGCTTGACGGTCTTCGCCACATATTTGTCCGGCCTGTCGAGTATTGCCTACACCGCTACGCAATTTGCCTTGCTATCGTCGTTTGCTGGTGTGGGCAGAACCTTCATGGCAGGGCCAGCAGGCATTGTTGCCGAAAATGTGGGCTGGGTCGGTTTTTGGGGTTTCACCGTTGTCGCCGCGATCCCGGGCATGATCTTGCTCTGGGTGCTTTGGAGCAAAGGCTATGTCGTTCAAAGCATCCATCAGGTTGACGTTGTCGATGAAAAGGCACTGAAGGAGCCTGTGGGACCTCTGCGCATCCTGGGGTTCTTGTTGATTGTGGCGGGACTTATCGGACTGCTGCTGGCCAAGCCGCTGGAGTTTGCGACAAATCTCACATGGGCCTTTGTTGTAGTGTTGGTTGCCGGTGGTTTGCTGGCATGGAAGGGCCAGCCGAAGCGGGTGCCTCAGTCGGGCATCTGACTGTTAAGGCGTAACACTTCGCCAGCGAGATATAGCGATCCGCAGATCAGGACGTTTGTTGACGGTTGCTGCGTGGCAAGTTGTCTCAGCGCTTTGGCGACGTCGCCTGCCGCCTGCGCGTCGGTAATTTGCAAGCTGGATTGGGCAAAATGGCTCAGATCTGCTGGCTCATGATGCTCATGCCCCGGTATTGGCACAGCCGATAGCGATTCAATTTTGTGCGCAAATGGCTTGAGGAAGCCAAAGGCGTCCTTGTTTTTCAACATGCCGACGATAACATGCACGGGCGGACTATCCTCCAGCGTTTTGGCAATCGCTGCCCCCGCGTCGGGATTGTGGCCGCCGTCCAGCCAGATATTTGATCCATTGGGTAGCAAATCGGTGAGCGGTCCTGCCGCCAGTAACTGCATCCGCGCTGGCCAGCGCGTCCACTCCATCGTAGCAGACAGTGCCGCCTCGGGAATGTGAATCGCCGACTGATGACGCAGCATCGCCACGGCCAAGGCGGCGTTATCCGCCTGATGCACCCCCGTCATGCGGGGAAGGGGAAGAGTGAGTTTCCCCGTGGTATCTCGATAATGCAGGCGGTTGTCATATACTGCCGCATCCCAGCTTTCGCCACGCGCGTACAATATGGCATTGTGCAACGATGCTTGGGCGGCAACGGTATTCGCCATGGAGGCGGGATATTTTTGTGTGACCAAGGGGGCACCCGACTTCGCAATACCCGCCTTTTCAAAAGCGATGCGGTCGAGGGGCGGCATATCCGGCACTCCCTCTTCATCTGCCAACAAAAACGCCTCATGATCCAATCCAAGCGACGCTATCCCGCAAGCAACTGGGTGAGACAGCACGTTGGTCGCGTCCAATCTGCCGCCTAGGCCCACTTCGATGATACACGCATCGGCAGGTGCCCGCGCAAAGGCGCAGAAGGCCACCGCTGTCGTAACTTCGAAAAAACTGGCCTCAAGCCCTTCGGCATGGTCGAGAACTTCGGAAAGAAGCACCGATAACGTGTCGTCGTCAATCAATCTGCCTGCGACACGGATTCGTTCGTTGAAGCGAACCAGGTGCGGACTTGAATACACATGGGTGGTAAGGCCCGCAGCTTCAATCGCACCACGCAGGAAGGCGCAGGTTGAACCCTTGCCGTTGGTGCCCGAGACATGGAAGACCGGCGGAAGATGTTGGTGCGGGTTGCCCAGTCGGTCCAGCAGCGTTGCAATGCGTTGAAGGCCCAGCACATCCTTGCCCGGCGACAGCATGGTCAGCCGGTCAAGCTGTGCCTGAACTGCAGGGTCGGTGGATGTGGCGTGGTCAGGCATTGTGAGGCAGATAGCGTCCGAAAAATGTCTCGTCACCCTGAACTTGTTTCAGGGTCTTAGTAAATGATGTCGCAGAACAAGTAAGATGCCGAAACGGGTTCAGCATGACTGTTCGCTAACATTAAGGACGCCGCAATCAAGCCGCCTTCTTCTCCGGCGCGAGGTAGCCGATCAGTTGCGACAGTACGCCGCGCAGGTCGTGGCGGTGGGTGACCATGTCGATCATGCCATGCTCCAGCAAATATTCGGCGCGCTGGAAACCTTCGGGTAATTTCTCGCGTATGGTTTGTTCGATAACGCGCTGCCCGGCAAAGCCGATCAATGCACCAGGTTCCGCAATCTGCACATCGCCAAGCATCGCATATGACGCGGTTACGCCCCCGGTGGTGGGATCTGTGAGCACAACAATATAGGGCAAGCCTGCGTCATGCAGCATCTGGATCGCGACGGTGGAACGTGGCATTTGCATCAGGCTCAAAATGCCCTCTTGCATGCGTGCCCCACCGGCTGCGGTGAAAATAACATAGGGACATTTCGCGCGGATCGCAGCCTTCACGGCATCGATAAACGCCTCGCCGACTGCCATTCCCATCGACCCGCCCATGAAGGCAAAGTCCTGCACACTGACGACAACAGTCTGGCCGTTGATCTCGCCGCGTGCGGTTTTCATCGCATCGGTCTCGCCAGTGGCAAGACGCGCCGCCTTTATGCGGTCGACATATTTTTTGGTATCTTTGAATTTCAGGGGGTCTTCGCCAACGACCGGTGGCTTTAGAATGTCATAGCTTTCGTCATCGAACAAAGCATCAAAGCGCGCTGCTGGACCAATTCGGCCATGATGGTCGCATTTGGGGCAGACCGACTGGTTTTCCTCAAATTCACGAAGGAAAATCATCGCGTGACACCCCTTGCATTTATGCCATAGCGTTTCGGCGGTCTCGCGCTTGGCGATAAAGGGAATGGCGTTACGGACGCGGGTGACCCAGTTCATTTTCTAACCCTCTGTATCAAAATCCGTTCGCATCTAGCAAAGTCAAAATGCCTGCGTGTGCAGAACGGTGTCTCGACGATGCTCGACACGAACGGAAAAATTATTCAATTCCGAGCGGTCCTGATGGCTTCCGATAAACTTGCCACATAATCGCGGACAGGGCCAGCGGCGGTTGTTCCATGCTGTGCAACCAATTCCACAATCGCGGACCCGACCACCACCCCATCGGCGACACGCGCAATTTTGGCAGCCTGCTCGGGTGTGCGGACGCCAAAGCCAACCGCGACAGGAAGGTCGGTGTGGGCTTTCAGGCGTGTGACAGCTTCGTCAATGCTCGTTTGTGCGGCCACTTGCAGGCCAGTGATGCCAGCCACGCTGACATAATAGAGAAAGCCGGACGCACCATCCAAAACCGTGGGCAGGCGCGCGCTATTGGTGGTGGGTGTAGCGAGGCGGATGAGGTCGATGCCAGCGTTGCGCAAGGACGGGCCAAGCTCAGGATCTTCTTCTGGCGGAATGTCTACACAGATGACGCCATCAACGCCCGCTTTGTTGCATTCGGACGCAAACCATTCGCCGCCACGGATCGTCATAGGGTTGGCATAGCCCATCAGGACTAGTGGCGTGTCGGGATGGCGTTTCCGAAAGGCAGCGGCGATGGCGAAGATATCCGCCGTCGTGGTGCCAGCGTTCAGGCTGCGGATATTCGCTTCCTGGATGGCGGGGCCATCCGCCATCGGGTCAGTGAACGGCATGCCAAGTTCGATCACATCTGCCCCGCCGGCGACGAGGGCGTCGAGATTGGCAGCGGTGTCACCATCGCCAGCGGTGATGAAGGCGACCAACGCAGGGTGTGGCTTGGAGAAGGCTGCTGATAGGCGGGTCATCTAACCACCCTTGCGTCATCCCGAACTCGTTTTGGGACAACACGCGAAGGTATCGCGTTATCCTGAAACAAGTTCAGGATGACGAATATTGAGGTTCTCATATCGTCGTCCCCAAAGCCTCGGCGACGGTGAAAATATCCTTGTCGCCACGCCCACACAGGTTGGCGAGGATGATTTGATCACGATCCATCTTCTTGGCTTCGCGTTCAACCGCTGCAATCGCGTGGGCTGGTTCAAGCGCAGGAATAATCCCTTCGGTGCGGCACAGCAATTGGAACGCGGCAAGCGCCTCCATATCCGTCACGCTGTCGTAGCGCACACGGCCAATTTCCTTGAGCCAGCTATGCTCGGGGCCAATGCCGGGATAATCGAGGCCAGCCGAAATCGAATGCGCTTCGGCAATCTGGCCATCGTCGTCCTGAAGCAAATACGTCTTGTTGCCATGCAGGATTCCGGGGCGTCCGCCAGCTAGGCTTGCAGCATGTTCTTTTTCAAGGCCGTGACCCGCAGCCTCAATGCCAAGCATTTCAACTTCTTTGTCATCCAAGAACGGATGGAACAGGCCGATGGCGTTTGAACCACCGCCAATTGCCGCGACGAGCAGGTCAGGCAGGCGGTTGATGCGGCCCAGCATCTGCGCGCGGGCTTCCTTGCCGATTACGCTCTGAAAATCGCGCACAAGCTCAGGATAAGGGTGCGGGCCGGCAGCAGTCCCGATGATGTAAAATGTGTCGTGGACGTTGGCGACCCAGTCGCGCAGACCTTCGTTCATCGCGTCTTTTAACGTGCCTGCGCCGCTGGTCACTGGTATGACTTCAGCGCCCAACAAGCGCATGCGGAACACGTTGGGCTGCTGCCGTTCAATGTCCTTGGCGCCCATATAGATGAAGCAAGGCAAGCCAAAACGCGCGCAGACGGTGGCCGTGGCAACGCCATGCTGGCCAGCACCGGTTTCCGCGATGATCCGCGTCTTGCCCATACGAATGGCGAGCAAAATTTGGCCAATGCAATTGTTGATCTTGTGCGCGCCGGTGTGGTTCAATTCATCGCGTTTGAACCAGATTTGCGCACCTTTGCCCGTAGGCGCATCCTTGCGGACTTCTTCGGTCAGGCGCTCGGCATAATAAAGCGGCGACGGGCGGCCGACATAATGTTCAAGCAGATCATCGAACTGCGCGGCAAAGGCCGGGTCTTGTTTCGCCGCACGATATTCGCGTTCCAGATCAAGCACAAGCGGCATGAGCGTTTCGGCGACATAGCGCCCGCCGAACTGGCCAAAATGGCCACGCTCGTCAGGTTGGTTGCGGAAGGAGTTCGGCGTGAGTTCAGTGATTGTCATAGTCGCGCACCGCTTGGCAGAAGGCCGCAATCTTGTCCACATCCTTGATACCCGGCGTGGACTCTACGCCCGACGATGTGTCGACCAGATGTGCGCGGGTTTGGCGCAGAGCCTCCTTGACGTTGTCGGGGTTTAGACCGCCTGCAAGTCCCCAGGGAAGCTTGTGTTTGTGTTCTGTGAGCAACGACCAATCAAACCGCGTGCCCGTCCCGCCCGGCAACGCCTGCGCAGGCGCATCAAACAATATGAGGTCAGCGGCACCGACATATTCATCGGCATTTTTGAGCGAGGCCGCATCTTTAACGCCAAAGGCCTTCCAGATTTCGATGTCGACGGCGGTTTTCAGGACGCGCAGCCACTGTGCGGTTTCCGATCCGTGAAATTGCACAATGTCAGGCTTTACGACCTCAATTGCCTTGGCGGTTAGGCCGGGTTCGGCGTTGACCAGCAACAGCACAACCTTCAGGCTCGCAGGCGCGCGCATCCGTAAGGCTACTGCGTGTTCAAGCGCCACGTGGCGCGGGCTTTTTTCAAAATGGACCAGGCCGATATGTGACGCGCCCGCTTTGGCGGCGGCATCAACGCTGGCTTCGGTGCTGAGACCGCAGATTTTTATGTGTGTTGGCATGATATCGCCTTTAGCGAACCCAAATCCTCTCGTCATGCTGAACTTGTTTCAGCATCTTACTTTTTAACGCTTGGAATTAAGACCCTGAAACGAGTTCAGGTGACGACCAAAATATTACAAACTAAAGCGTGCCCATAATCGCCCGTGCAGCGTCAGCAGGGCTCTCTGCCTTGGTAATGGGCCTTCCGATCACCAGAACGCTCGCGCCGTCATCACGGGCCTGCCTGGGCGTCACAGTGCGTTTCTGGTCGCCCGCGGTTCCGCCAGCCGGGCGAAGTCCGGGGACGACAAAAAAACCATCTTTCCAAGCCTTCTTGGCTGCCTTTACCTCATGCCCTGAACAGACGATGCCGTCGAGCCCAGCTTCTTGCGCGAGCGCAGCCAACCGAGCGACCTGAAGTTCCGGACTGTCCGCTACGCCAACACGGTTGAGATCATGGTCGTCCAAGCTTGTGAGGACCGTCACCGCAACCACCTTGGTATGCGCACCGGCGGCGGCTTTGGCATCTTCCATCATCGCGCGGCCACCGGCGGCGTGGATAGTAACGATGGCAGGCTCAAGCACGTTAATTGCCTGCATCGCCTTTGCAACGGTATTGGGAATGTCATGCAATTTAATGTCGAGGAAAATGGGCAGGCCCAGTTTCTGCACTTCATGAACGCCGTGATGTCCGTTCGCACAAAAAAATTCGAGGCCAAGTTTTATGCCGCCCACCTGGCTTTTGATATGCCGGACCAATTCCAGCGCATTATCCAGATAGGGGGTGTCGATTGCGACGAAGATCGGGTTGGTCATATCGGGTCCACAGCAGTGTAGGCAGGAGGAGGGGGCACCAGAGGCGGCGGCGAAGCAAACGTCATTGTCCGCTGGTTCCCTTCAAGCGTCAATATACGGCGTTTTATGCGCCACACTTGCGTGCGATGGAGTATGTATAAGGGCAAAAAACCTAGCAGAAATGCAGCGATGACTAACGCCGGCAATTTGGTGTCAAGGCGAAGCCCGCCCCAAAGACTGACGGACACAGGGGCCCAATTGTTGCTCGCAAACACAATCAGCCCGACAATGATTGTAACCCAAATCAGCGTTTTCAGAAATCGCATCGTGCGGTCTCTCCTTTTCACGCATACCTTATGGAAACTTTCCCCCTTTGGGTAGGGGGAAGTGCTTATTCCTGAAAAGTGCGTTGAACAGGAGTGACGGAGTTAGCCAAACACCCGATCAAAAATCGTATCGATATGCTTGAAGTGGTAATCAAGGTTGAACCGTTCGTCGATTTCCGACGCTGTCATTTTTGCGGCAACATCCGGGTCAGCTTTTAGCAATTCCATCAGTGACTCTGCGCCGTCCGATTCCCATACCTTCATCGCGTTGCGTTGCACTATACGGTAGCTGTCTTCGCGGCTGATACCGGCTTGAGTCAACGCCAATAGCACGCGCTGTGAATGGACAAGACCGCCCATACGGTCGAGGTTCTTCTGCATTCGTTCAGGATAAATGAGCAGCTTATCGATCACACCCGTCAGTCGCCCAAGCGCAAAATCCAGAGTTATGGTTGCGTCGGGACCAATATACCGCTCGACGCTGGAATGACTGATATCGCGTTCGTGCCATAAGGCGACGTTCTCCAGGGCGGGCGTGACATAGCCCCGCACCATGCGCGCAAGGCCAGTCAGATTCTCGGTCAGAACCGGATTGCGCTTGTGCGGCATTGCAGAGCTGCCCTTTTGACCCGGCGAGAAATATTCCTCCGCCTCCAACACTTCGGTGCGCTGCAGATGGCGCACTTCTGTCGCGAGCCGCTCGATGGATGAGGCAAGCACGCCCAATGTCGCAAAATACATGGCGTGCCGGTCACGCGGGATGACCTGTGTAGAAACAGGCTCTACCGCAAGACCTAGCTTTGCAGCGACATGCGCCTCAACCTCAGGGTCGATATTGGCGAACGTGCCGACTGCGCCGGAAATGGCGCAGGTGGCGATTTCTGCGCGGGCGGCGACCAAGCGTTCGCGGCCACGGGCGAACTCTGCATAGGCTTGCGCCAACTTCATGCCGAACGTGACAGGCTCAGCATGAATGCCGTGGCTGCGGCCAATGGTCGGTGTAAATTTATGTTCCATCGCGCGGGTTTTAATAGCGGCGAGAAGCGCATCCATGTCAGCGAGCAATAGGTCCGTCGCTTGAGTCAATTGGACGGCAAGGCACGTGTCGAGCACGTCGGAGGATGTCATTCCCTGATGCATGAAGCGAGCTTCGTCTCCGACCTGTTCTGCTACCCATGTCAGGAACGCGATAACGTCGTGCTTGGTCACGGCTTCAATTGCATCAATCGCAGCGACGTCTATTACTGGTTTGGTATCCCACCAGTTCCACAAGGCTTGCGCGGCAGACGCCGGCACAACGCCGCGTGCAGCCAAAGCGTCGGTGGCGTGTGCCTCAATTTCGAACCAGATACGGAAACGGTTTTCCGGCTCCCAAATCTTGACCATTTCGGGGCGGGAATAACGTGGGATCATAAGAAACGCTTTCTGCTTGGTTCGGGAGTCGTGGTCCCGTTAGCAGGCGCACCGTTGGGCGTCAAAAACGCGTGGCAAAAAAGAAGGGCGCGGGTTTTATGCCGCGCCCTTCTTCCCAAATTTTGTAAGGCTTAGAAGTCGATCGACACGCGGCCGTAAACAAACCGTCCGCTGAAACCGAATGGCGATTGCGAGCTGTACGGCAAAAACGAGTTGTTAAAGCCGTAGTTCACTCCATCCACCGTGCCAAATGGCAAGCGGTCTGGATATACATCCAACAGGTTGTTTGCACCAAAAGCGATTGAGACAGACTCTACGGGCTTAAAACGGAACTCTAAATCGGTGACCCATTTTGGCGACAAGAAAATGTCACCGGGAACGTCGCCTGGCGCAAGTGCGATATTGTTGTTGTTCGCCGCCGTCGAAAAGCCGCTCGGCAAGAACACTTCACCATAGCGGTTGGTACGCAATGTCAGACCGAAGTTGTCATAATCCCAGTCAAGTCCGATGTTCAGCTTGTTCTTCGGCTGGCCATCGGTGAGACGGAAGCTTTCCTGGCGTGCGAACAGCCGTTGTGCGGTGAAGCCAGAAAATACCCGGCGGTCGGTGATTTTCGTGTTGTTTAGATTGTATCCGACGCTCAAGCGGAATTGGCCAAAACCGAATTCTGGCACGCGATAGCTTGCGACGATGTCGAGACCCGTTGTTTTGGTATCGATGCCGTTAATGAAGAAGCGCGCTGAACTGACGCCGGTAACACCCGCTGAAGTCAGCAACGCCAAAACGTCGGCACCCTGAAGGTTCTCAGTCAGCGTGACACGGTCGTTGATTTGAATGTTGTAGTAGTCCGCCGTGATGCTCAGCCCTCTGACGGGCGTGAAGGTTACACCTGCGCCCAGGTTGACTGATTTTTCCGGCTCAAGTGGCTGTGCCCCCAGCGCAATTGCGACGGCGGAAGTAACGGGGAATGTTCCGATTTCAATCAAAGTGCCGCCAACATTGTTTGTCGAGGTCGTGGCAAATGATTGCTGCGCGAGGCTTGGGGCGCGAAAGCCGGTTGAGACAGAGCCACGTAAAGCAACGCCATCGATAACTTCAAACCGCGCGGCAGCCTTACCGTTGACCGTGTCGCCAAAGTCGCTGAAATGTTCGTAACGGCCCGCCAGTTGCAGCGTCAGCCTGTCGCTTAGGTCAGCATCAAGCTCGACATAACCAGCAAAGCTGTCACGCGAAACGTCAGTGGCGTTGGCTGGACGGAAGCCTGGAAACACCTGAGCGCCACCCGCTGCGTTAAAGGGCGCCGCCGAGAACGGTCCATTGACATAGCTCTGCAATTCGCCAGCCACGATCTTGTAGTTCTCGTTCCGATATTCGCCACCAAAAGCCAAAGATACGCTTTGTCCGATCCCGATATCCAAATCACGGCGCAGATCGAGGTTGACCGAAGTTTGGCCCGACCGCAAACCGCCTGAATCGAAGCGACGGGCACTTGCTGCACCCCCTAGGGAAGTGTTGACAGTGTTTTCGATGGTATAGTCCAAACGGTTGGATCCATAGACTACCGACAAGTCATAATCCCAACCGCTCGCGGCACCGCGAAGGCCCGCGGCTGCCGAGATATCTACGATCGTGCTCGCGATTAATGGCAGGAAGCCATCCGCGTAAATTGGAATAAAGGTCGTCGTCGATGCCGCCCAGTCACGGTTACGCACGTCGGATGAGCGGCGGTAGAATCCCGCGCCATTCCCATCACGCACACCATAGCTCCCAAAGGTGTAAAACTCGGCGGTATCCGAAAATTCATAGCCCGCGTTTACAAAGAAGTTCAGGTCCTTCGACACGCCGTCGCCATAACGGTGGGCGTAGCGGTTAAAGGTGGCCTCACGTGGGTCGCCAGCGGCGAAATAGTTGCGACGGATGTCCGGGCCCGAACGGTTTGTGGGTGAACGGTCCTTATATTCCGCTGTGAGGTTCAGATAACCGCTTTCGCCCAAAGGCAGACCAAAGTTCGAAGCGAATGTATATGTGTCGCCGTCGTTTCGTTTGCGGTCATTGCCTGTGTAGGTAATAGTTGGGTTGTCAGATAGCCCTGTCGTTAACGACACAGTGTCCACCTGGCCAACATCCTCCATCTCGGTGATGTATTTGCCAAACGTGGCTTGCGCGCGGCCACCCATGCCTTTTTTCAACTGCACGTTGATAACGCCTGCAATGGCATCCGAGCCATATTGCGACGCGGCGCCGTCACGCAGCACTTCGATACGTTCGATGGCAAGTGGCGGAATGGTGTTTAAATCAACTGCAGTCGAACCGCGGCCAACGGAACCATTGAGGTTGACGAGCGCAGATTGGTGACGGCGCTTGCCATTAATAAGCACCAACACCTGATCCGGCGCCAAGCCGCGCAATGTTGCGGGACGCAGCGAGTCCGTTCCGTCAGTCAACGACGGCTGCGGAAAGTTGAATGAGGGAACAAGCTGGTTAAGCAGCTTGTTCGTTTCTGTCTGGCCGCTGTTCAACAGCGCATCGCCGGAAATCACATCAACAGGAACCGTACTGTCGGCAACAGTGCGATCGGTCCGGCGTGTGCCGGTGACGATAATCGCATCTGCGCCAGTCGCTTCTTCAACGGCAGAATCTTGTGGCGCGCTGTCCTGTTGGGCAAAGGCCGGGCTCGCAGCCGCTATAAAAAGAGCAGTGGACGAGACCGTCACTGCGAGCGCAGACATTAAGTTATGCGTTTCCATTATGGTTCCCCGGGTTTGTTCATATATTTGGTGTAAGGTCATGAATTTGGCACTTTAATGCGCAAGATTCCAGTAAAGTCACAATTCTGAAACGTTTTGCCGCCGACATGTGACTTTATGGCAACGTGCCGGCACCTCGAAATTGCATTTAGCTGTGGATTGCTGAAATCGTTGCTTTGCGACAGCAGAATGGCCCGCTATCGGTTCACGAATGTCTGATATTGTTGACGCTCCCGCAGAAGATCCGTTTGACGCGATAGTCGATGCGCCGTTCGATGCTGCGTTGTCGGAGCGTTATTTAATCTACGCAATGTCTACCATCACGGCACGTTCGCTGCCCGATTTGCGCGATGGGCTTAAGCCTGTGCACCGTCGTTTGTTATGGGCAATGCGCCTTTTAAAGCTTGATCCATCGAGCGGATACAAGAAATGCGCGCGCGTAGTCGGTGATGTCATTGGTAAATATCACCCGCACGGGGATCAGTCCGTCTATGACGCCATGGTCCGCCTAGCGCAGACATTTTCGCTGCGCTATCCGTTAGTCGACGGACAAGGCAATTTTGGCAATATCGACGGTGATAATGCAGCCGCCTATCGCTATACCGAGGCACGGCTGACGCGGACTGCCATTGAGCTGATGAATGGGCTCGATGAGAACGCTACAGATTTTCGCCCGACGTATAATGGTGAAGACGAAGAGCCAGAGGTTATGCCCGGCCTATTCCCGAATTTGCTGGCTAACGGAGCAAGCGGAATTGCCGTCGGCATGGCGACTAGCATTCCTTCACATAATGCTGCCGAAATAATCGACGCTGCGATGTTGTTAATTGAAGAACCACAGGCCAGCCACGAACAATTGATGGAAATTGTGCGCGGCCCCGATTTTGCCACCGGCGGTGTTCTCGTTGATAGCCACACGGTCATCAGCGCGGCTTATGCAAGCGGTCGCGGCGCGATGCGCGTGCGGGCGCGTTTCTCAAACGGTTGGCAGGACGATAACAGCTGGGAACCAACCGGCGTTGAAAAACTGCCCGGCGGCACATGGCAGCTTGTCGTCTCGGAAATTCCCTATCAGGTGCAAAAGGGCAAGCTGATCGAGCAGATTGCCCAGCTTATTGCCGACAAGAAGCTGCCCATTCTCGACGATATTCGCGACGAAAGCGATGAACGTGTCCGCATCGTGCTTGTCCCTAAAAGCCGGAACGTCGACCCAGAAGACCTTAAAAACGCATTATTCCGCCTGACCGATTTAGAGACTCGTTTTTCCTTGAACATGAACGTGTTGGACGCCGATCGCACGCCTAAGGTAATGGGCTTAGGCGAAGTGCTGTTGCGCTGGCTGAAGCACCAGATTGAAGTGCTCGTCCGCAAGTCTCAGCACCGGCTGGAAAAGATCGACGCGCGGCTCGAGCTGCTTCAAGGTTACATTATTGCGTTTCTTAATCTCGACCGCATTATCGAGATTATCCGGACCGAAGACGAGCCGAAGCCAGTGATGATGGCCGAGTTCCAGTTGAACGACCGTCAGGCAGAAGCGATCCTCAACATGCGCTTGCGTTCTTTGCGTAGACTTGAGGAAATGGAACTGCGGCGTGAGCTGGAGGCTCTTGAGGCCGAACGCGAAGGGCTTGTAAAGCTTATCGAAAGCCCGGCACTGCAAAAAAAGCGCCTTAAAAAAGACCTGTCGGCTTTGCGCAAGAATTACGCCGAGGATACCGACCTTGGCCGCCGCCGAACAAGCATCGAAGAAGCCGGTCAAGCGCGTGAAATTTCGCTTGAGGCCTTTGTCGAACGCGAGCCTGTCACGTTGATCATGTCAAAGCGCGGATGGATCAAGGCGATGAAGGGTCATGCCGACTTGTCTGCACGCGCGGACTTCAAGTTCAAAGAGGGGGACGGTCCAGCATTCGCATTCCACGCGCAGACCACGGACAAGATCCTGATCGCCACTGCGAACGGCCGTTTCTACACCTTGGGCGCAGACAGACTTCCCGGCGCGCGCGGTTTTGGTGAGCCGGTTAGCACCATGATCGATATAGAGACGGGTAATGACATCGTCGCGGTTCTGCCGGTCGTTGCGGAAGGGCGCATGCTGCTGGGTGCCACGACGGGTAAGGGCTTTGTTGCGCGGATGAGTGATGTCATCGCCGAGACGCGCAAAGGACGTGGCGTTGTGACGCTTAAGCCCGGTACGCGGCTAAAGGTTGTGCGCGTCGCGCCGCCCGAAACCGCTGACGAAGCGTCGTTGCGCGATCAATATGTTGCCGTGGTGGGCGACAACCGCAAACTTGTCGTGTTCCCAATGACCGAGATACCTGAAATGTCAAAAGGGCAGGGCGTAACTTTGCAGCGCTATAAAGATGGTGGCCTTGCCGATGCCATTTGTTTCCGCATGAGTGAAGGGCTTAGCTGGGCCATGGGCGGGGATAGCGGCCGGATGCGGACAGAAAATGATATGTCCTTATGGCGTGTAGCGCGTGGAGCTGCTGGCCGCTTGCCACCACAGGGCTTCCCCCGCAACAACCAGTTTGATTGAAATTAGTCGGATATTAACCACGCAATGAGTGACTATTTTTTACAATCGTCCTTCATAGCGGCAGATAATGAAACATGTCGGTCGCCTAATAACTTCAATAAATAAGCCTGCGAACAATGTCTTACCGCATTTACCGCGAATGGCTGACGCGAACATTTTTGATGAATATGCTTGGCTCGCCGCATTGCCCATTGCAGGCGCAATGTTTCGGGTCGATCACAATATTGTTGAGCGCGTTTTTGCAAACGCCAAATTCGACGAAGTCGCTTTAGGCTTCGGCCGGGCGTCTGGTCTCGACATCGCGAACATTGCTGACCGGATATTGCAAATGACCGCCGATAAGCGCGACACGCATTTCGAATGCTGGCGCTCTGATGACATGATTCACCCAAGAGAGCTTGAAATCAGCATTGCTCGCTTCGGCGCTAGCCGGGACCACTTTTTGATATCTATGTTCGACCGCACTGCAGAGGCCACAAGCCGGTCAAACTTGCGCCGCGAAATGTTGAGCGACAGTCTGACAGGGTTTTGCAACCGAACAGGATTTGAAGAACTGGTTGAGAATGCCGTCAGCAGCATGCTGGCATCGGGCACCGTCAGCGCTTATGCCATTATTATTGTCGATCTTGCGCGTTTCAGCCGAGTGAATGAGTCTGTCGGCGCGGTTGCGGGTGACGAGCTTATCATCACAGTGGCACGCCGCATGAATGCGCGCATTCGAAGTAACGAAATTCTGGCAAGGCTCGGAAGCAACGAATTTGCGTTGTTTGTGCAATTGGAAAACGGCCCCGGCGACGTGGCAAAAATCGCAGAGCGCTTGGGCGATGCCTTTGTCGATCCCTGCAAATTATCCAATCTTGAAATTCAGATGGAATGCGCTTTGGCGGGCGCCGTAGGCGTCATCGGCACAGATGACCCCACAGAGACGCTCCGCCATGCACAGATCGCGCTCAAGCGCGCGAAAACGACTAAGTCGTTTGAACTCTATACGGCGGGCTCAGTCGACATGGCACGGCGCAGGTTCAGTCTTGAAACCGACCTGCGGCGCGCTCTGCAACGTGGCGAGCTTGCGCTACATTATCAGCCCTTGGTAGATCTCGACAGCGGGTCATTGAGTGGCTTTGAAGCACTTGCACGCTGGGATCATCCCGACCATGGGCCGATTTCGCCCGTTGATTTCATTCCGGTCGCAGAAGAGAGCGGGTTGATCGTGCCATTGGGGCGTTGGGCGTTGGAAGAAGCCGCGCGCACGATTGCCAAATGGGATGCGCGGCTGGATCGCCGACAGGATTTCAGGATATCGGTCAATATGTCCGCCGTGCAAATGCAGCGTGACGATGTATTTGATGCTGTATCGGGCGCGCTTCGCGGCGCGGATATTTCAGGCAACCGGATGACGATTGAACTCACCGAAAGCGCGTTCATCAATGATCCTGCCGGCGCAAAAAGGTTGCTCGATGCACTGAAAGGGTTGGAAACCGACGTTGCCATGGATGACTTCGGCACCGGCTATTCTAACTTGGCATTCCTGCAGCAGCTTCCGATTGATGTGCTGAAAATTGACAGAAGCTTTGTTACCGAAATGTCAGTGAACAAGGACAAGCGCGCCATCGTCCGCACCGTGTTGTCGCTTGCCCGCGCGCTTGGCATGAAGACGACAGCCGAGGGCATAGAAAGCGAAGAAATATCGCTCATTCTCCGGCGGCTTGGCTGTTCTGTGGGGCAGGGCTTTTATTATGCTCGTCCGCTGAGCGAGGAGGACGCTTATGCGTTTCTATTGGCGGACAAGGCAGCATTGACCGTTTGAATGGCCAGTTCGCGTTGCCGTACTGCATCTGGAAAATCCTCAGATACCCAGTCCGCTTCAATCGACTGAAGTGTCTTTGCGACCAATGGTCCTGCCGGTAATCCCATTTTGATGAGCTCGCCGCCTTTAATCGATAGGGAGGGGATCTCACCGTGTTCCAGTCGAGCCAGACATTCCGGAACCTCGGTATCCGCTGCATACAGCATGGCCACATCGCGGGCGGTTTCAGTGTCCGACCGATAGGCAATGGCACGCATGTTGTCCGGTTGCGGTGCTGGCGCTTGAAGCCTTCGAGCCAAACCCTCACGCATTTTGTTGGAAAGCTTTAATCGCGCTGCGACTTTGTCGACCGCAGCTGTATCGCGGGTCAAAAGCACAAGAAAGCGGGCAGGCAATGAGACGGGCTGCGCAAACGCCGCTTCGCGTTTCACGAGAAGCTGCAGATCACTCGCCGCACTGATCGAAAGCTCTGGCAAAAACGGTGCAAAAATGCCGTTTGTGATCATCAGTTTTACCGATTCAACCGGATCTTTCAGCGTCAAGATGCGCGTCAGTTCCTGCGCAATGCGTTCACGCGAAAGCGCGGTGAGTCCGTGGGCCCCATTAGCGCATGCTTGAATAGCATCGGCGTCAGGTTGCCCGCTGCCATATCGGGCGAGGAAGCGGAAATAACGCAGGATACGCAAGAAATCTTCGGCGATACGTTGATTTGCATTACCGATGAACCGCAATCTGTGTGCTTTCAAATCGCTTAGCCCATCAAAATAATCGAAAATTTCGCCAGTTTTAAGATCTGCATATAAAGCATTGATGGTGAAATCGCGCCGCGCTGCGTCCTCTTGCCAGTTCGTAGCAAACGCAACCGATGCACGTCGTCCATCGGTTGCAACATCGCGCCGCAACGTAGTTATTTCGTAGTTTTTGCCATCGACTGCTGCGGTCACCGTGCCGTGGTCAATACCGGTCGGTACGGCCTTAATGCCGCCAGCTTCTAACCTATCTATAACTTCGTGCGGCAACAACGCAGTGGCGATGTCGACATCGGATACGGGCAGGCCAAGCAGTGTATCGCGCACCGCGCCTCCCACATAACGCGGGCCACCATATGGGTCGTCAAGCAAGGCCAGAACCCTTGTCAGGCCGCCAGCATGCTGCCATTTGGCATCTGGAAGGAGAGTGCTCGTCATGCCAGCCGCCGTACCAGGTTGGCGATGATCCCCGCCGTCACGCCCCATATGCGTCGTTCGCCCCATTGAATGTCATAATATATTCGTTGCTGCCCGTTCCAAGCTGCCTCTTTCTTTATCGAATTGGCAGGATCAAGAAGAAAGGCAAGCGGCACTTCAAAATAATCTTCGACCTCTTCCGGATTGGGCCGAAGCGCAAGGTCAGGCGGAATGACACCGACGACGGGTGCGATGCTGTATCCGCTTCCGGAGAAATAGGTGTCGGCCACGCCGATGACCTCTACTTGCGTTGGCGGAATGTTTAATTCCTCTTGCGCCTCGCGCAAAGCCGCAGCGATGTTGTTTTCGTCACCCTCGTCAACTTTGCCGCCGGGAAAGGAAACCTGGCCTGCATGGCTGCGGAGCCACGTCGGGCGCTGGGTCAAGATCACACCCGGCTCTGCCCGGTCAGTGATCGGTATCAAAACGGCTGCGGCGCGGTGATAATCGACACCGAAGTGCCGTTCATCCTCAATTTCTATGCTAAGTGCGGGATCAAGCGCCGCTTGCAGCCTGTGCCGCCAGTTCATGCAGGCGCAGCCAGTTGGAATTGCGAACCCTTGCTCCAGATGCTCGGCGCGTCGGCGTTTTCGGCAAGCGCCAGATTGGCCAGTTCATAATAAACAGGGCGGGCAAACTTTGCCCACATTCCGCCGCGCACATGCAAATATGGCAGACCGTCCCGCACTTCGATAGGATGCTCGCCGTCGGCGAACACAAGATCGTCGGTGTTCAGGCGGAACACAAGTGAGCGTGCCTGGCCTTCGCCTTCACTCTGAAGTTCAGCCGCGATGAAGGGGGCGTCGTCAACAATGATCGACAGCTTTTGCTGCGGCGTGACCAGCCAATGCTGTCCATCGGCATCGCGGCGCAGGAGGCTTGAAAAGGCGCGTATCATCGCTGGCCGTGTAATTTCGCCACCTTGATGAAACCATTTGCCATCTGACGCGATGCGCATTTCGCTATCACCTGTTTCCGCAGGTTCCCAGCTTTCCACAGGCGGCAGTTTTCGGTTCGCGACCAGTTCAGCGATGTCCGACAAGTTGAGTTTGGCAAGATCAGGTGCTTCGTAAGGCATGCGCTTGCGTTACGGGCAAACCCGCCAATCGTCAAAGCTTAGTCCGCAGGGCCGAGCATGCCGTTTACGGGTAGCTCCACCTTTGCTTCGTTGCGGAGCAACAAGCGTCGCGGCTCCCATGGTCCGGGCAAGGTCCAACCCGACGTGCCCTCGGCGGAAAAGCCAAAGCGGCCATAATATTCAGGATCACCGATCATGACCATCGGCGGGTCTTGGGGTTTCGCTGCAGTTAGCATTAACCGCATCAGCTGTTTACCAAGACCGCTCTTTTGGCGTTCGGTGGCCACAGCGACCGGTCCAACCAAGATCAACTCCGCTCCATTTATGCGCACTGGCCAGCACTGGATGGTGGCGACAAGTTCACTGCCATCCAGAATAGCGAATGAGAGGTGTTCAACCGCAGTCATGCCCCTGCGAAGTAAATAGGCCGTGCGCAAATGGCGGTCCGCGCCAAATGCATCATCTAACAGCGCGTTTAGCGCATCTGCTGATGTGCCGGATAGAGGCGTGATGTGCATGATAAACTGGCCTGCAGGATTGCCGAAGCGTAGAGAATAATATTCCCGCGCCCTGTCATTAAGGATCCTGTTTGTCGAATCGAATATAAGGCAACCGATAATAAGGACTGCCGCAAATTGCCTTTCGGCGGAACATCCGTTAGCGTGCCGAGCTTAGATAGTTTCGTCATGCAGGAGACAAAATGGTGATCGATCAAGAAGTGCCCCACGAGACACCAGAGGCGACTGTTTCACCTTTTCCCGCACAATCCGCTACGCCAGTGCCCGCCAAAAAAGATATTTTCGGTTATCTTGTGCTCATTGCCGGCGTCGGCGCCCTCGTATGGGGTTTTGTCTCTGCGGTTGGGACCGGTTGGGGTTTCTGGGAATATACATCCGGTCTTAAGGGTGTCACTTGGGCGTTTTTCTTGGGAATTGGCGCCATTTTGATTAGTCTTATACAAGAATGGCGCGCACGTAAGTCCATTACCCCACCACCGCGAACACGCCGTTGGATCGGTATGCTGGTCGCTCTTGTTTACGTCGGCTGGGTAGGGACGTTTTTAATCAAGGCGCTGACTGTACCTGCGATCCATGATATTTCGACCGATCTTGCTGATCCGCCAGCCTTTCTGGCATTGCAATTGCGCGCCGACAATCTGGATAACATACCGGGCGCTGATGATCAGGAAATGCGTAGCCTCACTCCGCAACAACGCTGGGCGATGGTGCATCAAAAGGCGTATGGCGATATTCGGTCCGTACGTATCAACGAACCTGTGCCAACGGTGGTGGCAAAGGCGGCGCGTCTTGCCGAGGCGCGTGGCTGGGATATTGCGACTTCGTTACCCGAAGAAGGCCGTTTGGAAGCAACCGAAACCAGTGCATTTTTCCAGTTCAAGGATGACGTTGTCTTACGCGTTAGGCCATCGGATACCGGCGAGGGCAGCATCGTCGACATGCGCTCGGTCAGCCGGGTTGGGGCAAGTGATCTGGGTATTAATGCCAAGCGCGTCCGGTCGTTCCTAGCCGATTTGACGGGCACGGTAACGGCGGCGCGTTAAAGCGCCGCCGCCGTTTTATTACTTCTTCGGGGTCAGCTTCAACATGCGGCCCTGCGATCCAGCACGTTCATCCTCAAGTACCCAGATAGCGCCATCTGGGCCCTGTTCGACTTCGCGGATTCGCGCGCCCATTTCCCATTGATCGGCCTTGGTGGCATTTTCGCCATCCAGCTTTACGCGGACCAAAGCTTTTGCACCTAGGCCGCCGATAAATGCGCTGCCCTTCCAGTCTTTAAACATGTCGCCCGAGTAGATCATCAAGCCGCCGGGTGATATCGCTGGGTTCCAGAAAACCTTGGGTGCTTCAAAGCCATCGCCTGCCGCGTGATCCGGAATATTGCGGCCGTCATAATGGTCGCCATTCGATACAGTCGGGTAGCCATAATTTGCTGCCTTTTTGACGAGGTTTAATTCATCACCGCCAGCGGGACCCATTTCCTGGCTCCACAAACGGCCCTGCGCATCAAAGGCAATGCCCAACGGGTTGCGGTGGCCATAGGACCAGACCTGCGACTTGACGCGGCCTTGGTCATAAAACGGGTTATCTGATGGAACCATACCGCCGTCGGTCAGGCGAACAATCTTGCCCAGATTCTGGTTGAGGTCTTGCGCAGGATCGAACTTCTGACGATCGCCACTGCTGATATACAGCATGCCGTCCGGACCGAAGGCGAGGCGATGGCCGAAATGGCCTTGACCCGAAACTTTTGGTTCCTGACGCCAAATGATTTGGACGTCGCTCAATGCAGGCTTGCCGCTAGCTATGTCCAGCTTGCCGCGCGCAACCGCTGCGCCAAATCCACCTTCGCCTGCTTCGGCAAAGCTGAGATAGACGAATTTGTTGTTGGCAAAATCAGGGTGGAGGATAACATCGCCAAGTCCGCCCTGGCCTCCATAAGCAACAGCGGGCACGCCTTCGACATCAACGACCGCGCCTTCATTCTGCCATAACTTGAGCTTGCCCTTTTTCTCGGTAATGAGGGCGTAGGGTGTTCCAGGCACGAAGGTCATCGCCCAGGGTTCTTGAAAATCTGCGACCACAGTGACGTCAAAAGGCTGGCTGCTTGCGTTTGCCGGGGCGGCATCACTAACCGACGGCTGGCATGCTGCGGCGAGAAATGATGCGCCAGTCAGGAAAGACAATTTGGACATGATGCAAAGCTCCTTTTTTATATATGCCAGTTTCAATTGGGGAGTTACCATTCGATGTGCAAGGCACTTGCATATGAAAGCCTTCGGGGTTATATCGCTTTCATCCTTACATTGTGAGAACTTGGAAGGGCTGGCGCCAATGGGGCCGGCGCTGAAAGCCATGCGTATCGAATAAGAAAGACTGATTTTGCCTGATCTGGATAAACTGAGCAGTTTGATAGCGCCCGAGGCGGAGGCGCTTGGCTTTTCATTGGTGCGCGTGGCATGGTTTTCTAATGGCGCGCAGGGCAGTGACGAGCCGACCTTGCAAGTGATGGCCGAGCGTCCCGAGACACGGCAATTGAACATAGACGATTGCGCGGCACTGTCGCATCGCATTTCTGATTTGTTTGACGAGCTTGATCCAATAGTGGAGGCATATCGTCTTGAGGTCAGCTCGCCCGGCATTGATCGGCCATTGACGCGTCTGGCCGATTTCTCCGACTGGGTCGGGCATGAAGCCAAGATCGAGCTGAGCGAGCCAATGGATGGCCGCAAGAACATTCGTGGTGACCTTGCCGGTGTTGATGGCGAAGATATCCATGTCGACGACCGCAAGGCCGGACGACTGACGTTCCCATTTTCCGCACTTGGTCATGCCAAGCTGCTCTTGACAGACCGCCTTATTGCGTCGACTGCCCCCATCAACAGCGATGGGGTGGACGAGGTTGAGGCCGAACCCATTCACGACGAAGCACAGGAAGACTAAGAACATGGCCAGTAGTATTGCCGCCAACAAGGCTGAATTGCTTGCAATTGCCAATGCGGTCGCCACCGAAAAGATGATCGACAAGTCGATTGTTGTCGAAGCGCTCGAAGAAGCCATCCAGCGCGCCGCCAGAGCACGCTACGGTGCCGAAAATGACATCCGCGCCAAGCTGGATACCCAGACCGGCGACTTGCGCCTGTGGCGCGTTGTGGAGGTCGTTGAAGAGGTTGAAGATTATTTCAAGCAAGTTGACCTGAAGCAAGCCGATAAGCTTCAAAAGGGCGCCGTGGTTGGTGACTTCATCGTTGATCCGTTGCCCGCTGTGGATTTGGGCCGCATTGATGCCCAATCGGCAAAGCAGGTAATTTTCCAAAAGGTGCGCGATGCAGAGCGTGAGCGCCAGTTTGAAGAATTCAAGGACCGTACTGGCGAAATCATTACTGGTGTCGTAAAGTCTGTCGAGTTCGGTCATGTTGTTGTCGATCTCGGTCGCGCAGAAGGCGTTATCCGCCGCGATCAACAAATTCCACGCGAAGTCGTACGCAGTGGCGACCGCGTACGTGCACTCATCATGAAGGTGCAACGCGAAAATCGTGGGCCACAAATCCTGTTGAGCCGCGCGCATCCTGACTTCATGAAGAAATTGTTCGCGCAGGAAGTCCCTGAAATTTACGACGGCGTCATCGAAATCAAGGCAGCCGCTCGTGACCCGGGCAGCCGCGCAAAGATCGGCGTGATCAGCTACGACAGCAGCATCGACCCGGTTGGTGCCTGCGTTGGTATGAAAGGCAGCCGCGTTCAGGCCGTCGTGCAGGAAATGCAGGGCGAAAAGATCGACATTATTCCATGGTCGGAAGATACCGCAACGTTCATCGTCAATGCGCTTCAGCCAGCAACCGTAAGCCGTGTGGTCATCGACGAAGAAGAAGGCCGTATCGAAGTTGTTGTACCTGACGATCAGTTGAGCCTTGCGATTGGCCGTCGCGGACAGAATGTCCGTCTTGCATCGCAACTGACTGGCCGTGGTATCGACATCATGACCGAGGCAGAATCGAGCGAGAAGCGTCAGAAGGAATTTGTCGAGCGTTCAGAAATGTTCCAGCAAGAGCTGGATGTTGATGAAACGCTGGCGCAGCTGCTGGTCGCCGAAGGCTTTAGCGAGCTTGAAGAAGTTGCTTATGTCGACCCGTCGGAAATCGCCGCTATCGAAGGCTTTGACGAAGGTTTGGCCGAAGAACTGCAGAGCCGTGCACAAGAAGCGCTGGATCGTCGCGAAGAGGCGAACCGCACCGAACGTCGCGAACTGGGTGTTGAAGATGCCGTGGCTGAGCTGCCGATCCTGACCGAAGCCATGCTTGTGGTTCTGGGTAAGGCCGGTATCAAGACGCTCGACGATCTGGCCGATCTGGCAACGGATGAATTGATCCAAAAAGCACGCGAGCCGCGCCGCAACGAACGCAGCGATCGTGAAATGCGTCGCAATCGTACCGAAGACAAGGCTGGCATTCTCGCAGTCTTTGGCCTTTCGGAAGAGCAGGGCAATGAGATCATCATGGCTGCCCGCGCGCATTGGTTCGAAGATGAAGATGGTGCTGCGGCACCTGGGCTCAAAGAGGAGGACGCGATTGCAGCGGACGACTCTCAATGAGAACCGACACTCCCCAATAAGGAAGTGCATATTGTCAGGTGAGCATGGGACTCGTGCCCAGCTCATCAGGCTTGCCCTCGGTCCTGATGGCAGCATTGCACCCGATCTCTTCGCCAAGGCCCCTGGTCGTGGCGCCTGGATTGGGGTGTCGAGTGACGAATTGTCCAGGGCTTTGGACAAGGGCAAGCTTGCCGGTTTGCTGCGCCGTGCGTTCAAAACAGATAAGATCAACATTATCGATGACCTTACGGGCCGCATTGATCGCGGACTTGAGAAGGCGTTTCTTGACCGTCTGGGATTGGAATCGCGGGCAGGGCATCTTATCTTAGGCGCAGAAAAGATTGATTCCGCATCGCGCAGCGGTCAAGTTCGGCTGTTGCTGCATGCATCCGACGCTAGTGCTGATGGCAGCGGCAAACGTGACCAAGCATGGCGGGTCGGTGAAGACGCCGAAGGCACCGGTAAGGGTGGCGTTAAGCTGCCTGTGGACCGGGATGCATTGTCAGCAGCGCTTGGACGGCAAAACGCTGTGCACGTCGCATTGATTAACCAAAAAGCGGCGGACCGGGTGATGCATCATCTTGGGCGCTGGCTAAATTTTAAAGGATGCAGTAATGCGCCACTCGATTCCGCTGCTTCGGTAGCGGACTTGCGGGGCAATGATGCTGACATCTCCGCAATTGACTGAGTAAGGACGGGTTCTGTTTCGATGAGTGATGATACCAATAATAAGCCGACTTTGACGCGCAAGCCGCTCACTTTGAGCCGCTCGCTGGAGTCTGGCGAAGTCAAACAGACCTTCAGCCACGGCCGCACGAACAAGGTGGTGGTCGAGGTGAAACGCAAAAAGCTTGTAGGCAAGCCGGGTTATGCACCTGAGCCAGAAGTTGCGACACCGCCCCCGCCGCCGCCACCGGCGGCTCCTGTCGCTGCCGTTCCTAGGTCTGCGCCTGCTGCACCAGCGCCGCGTCCAACCGGCAATGATATGCTTAGCCGTCAGGAACGTCAGGCAAAGTTGCTGCGCGAAGCTGAAGAAGCCCGCTTGGCAGTGCTTGAAGAAAGCAGCCGTCGCGAAGCAGAGCAACGTGCACAGCGCGCAGAAGATGAGCGCCAGCGTGCACAAGCCAATCGTGAGGAAGCGGCAGCACCACCGCCCCCGCCGATACCTGCCGCTGCTGCGCCGTCCGCGACCCCTGTGGCAACCAAAGCTGAAACCGTCGAACCGGTTGCTGAAGAAGCGACCAAGGACAGTGCAGCGCCGGCACCGCGTCGCTTTACCCCAGTTGAAGCACCAAAGCGTCCAGAGCGTGAGCGTGAGGAAGTTAAAAAGGCACCGCATCGCCCGACGCGTGGCGCAGCTGATGACCGACGCCAGTCGGGCAAGCTGACCGTTACCCGAGCGCTGGAAGGTGATGATGGCGCCCGTGCACGTTCACTCGCCGCACTGAAGCGTGCGCGTGAAAAGGAAAAGCGTTTGCATGGCGGTGGCAGCCGTCAGGCACAGGTCAAGCAAACCCGCGACGTGGTCGTGCCGGAAACCATTACAGTGCAAGAACTTGCCAACCGTATGGCCGAAAAGGGCAGTGACCTTGTCAAGGCGCTGTTCAAGATGGGTATGCCCGTCACGATCAACGAAACTATTGACCAGGATACCGCAGAATTGCTGGTCGAAGAGTTTGGCCACAACATCACCCGCGTATCGGATGCTGACGTCGACATTTTCCATGATGATGACGTAGATGCGAGCGAAACCATGAAGTCGCGTCCTCCCGTCGTGACCGTCATGGGCCATGTCGACCATGGAAAGACGTCTCTTTTGGACGCCTTGCGCGGTGCAAATGTGGTGTCGGGCGAAGCTGGCGGAATTACGCAACATATCGGCGCATATCAGGTGAAGGCGAAAGATGGCTCAGTCATCACTTTCCTTGACACCCCGGGCCACGAAGCGTTCACGCAAATGCGTCAGCGCGGAGCGTCGGTGACCGATATCGTCATTCTGGTGGTTGCAGCCGATGATGGCCTGATGCCGCAGACGATTGAAGCCATCAAGCATGCCAAGGCGGCGAACGTGCCGATGATTGTTGCGATCAACAAGGTCGATAAGGAAGGCGCGAACCCACAAAAGGTGCGTGAGCGTTTGCTTGAACATGAAGTCGTTGTCGAAGCGATGGGCGGTGAAGTTCAGGACGTTGAGGTTTCAGCGCTGAAGAAAACTGGCCTTGATACCTTGCTTGAAAAGCTTGCGTTGCAGGCGGAAGTCATGGAGCTGAAAGCCAACCCGGACCGTGCAGCTGAGGCGGTTGTCGTTGAAGCACAGTTGGACAAGGGCCGCGGCGCCGTGGCAACTGTGCTGGTTAAGCGCGGAACGCTGAAGCGCGGCGACATCTTCGTCGTCGGCGCACAAAGCGGCAAGGTCCGTGCCTTGGTCAATGACAAGGGGCAGCAAGTTTCCGAAGCTGGCCCAGCGACCCCTGTCGAAGTGCTCGGCCTCACCGGCGTCCCATCGGCAGGTGACGTGCTTACCGTTGTTGAGAACGAAGCGCGCGCACGCGAAGTTGCGTTGTACCGTAAGGAGCAGTCGACCAAGGTCCGTACGGCACAAGTCACGCCAAATCTTGAAAATCTGTTTGATAATCTGTCTGCCACACGTGCAATGGAATATCCTGTGGTCATCAAGGGCGACGTGCAAGGTTCGGTCGAAGCGATCGTGACCGCGCTTAACAACATCTCGACTGACGATATTAAGGTCCGCGTTTTGCTCGCGGGCGTTGGTGGTATCACTGAATCAGATATGTTGCTGGCGGCGGCTTCCAACGCACCGCTCATCGGTTTCAACGTACGTCCGAATGCCAAGGCCGCTGCCTTGGCCAAGCGTGACCGTGTGCGTCTGAAATATTTCGACGTAATCTATCACCTGACCGCCGACATCGCCAAGGAAATGGCGGGCGAATTGGGTCCGGAAATCATCGAAACGGTTGTTGGACGCGCCGAAGTAAAAGACGTGTTCAAGTCCGGCAAGCGCGACAAGGCTGCGGGTCTTTTGGTCATCGAAGGCGTCATTAAAAAGGGTCTGCATGCGCGCCTTACACGCGAAGATGTCATCGTATCGAAAACGACGATTGCCTCGCTCCGCCGTTTCAAGGACAATGTCGACGAAGTTCGCGCAGGTATGGAATGTGGTGTAGTTCTGGCGGATACCAACGATGTCAAGGCAGGCGATATGCTTGAAGTCTTTGAGATCGAGGAGCGTGAACGGACGTTGTGATTTTAGCTCGGTCCTGAACGGGAAATATCATGGCTAAACATAACGACACTGGTCCAGAGGGCCGTTCTGTCCGCCTGCTGCGCGTAGGCGAGCAATTCCGGCATATATTGTCGGAACTGCTCGCGCGCGGTGAGGTGCATGACGATGTCCTCAACAGCCATAGCGTCAGCGTGACCGAAGTTCGGATGTCACCCGATCTTCGGCATGCGACGGCGTTCATCAAGCCGTTACTTGGCGTGAACGAGGCGGTGGTGCTCAAGGCCCTGCGCACCAACACGGCGTTTTTCCAAAAGGAAGTCGCTGCGCGGGTCAGCATGAAATACGCGGCGAAACTGAAATTTCTTGCAGACGACAGTTTCGACCAGGCAACGCACATCGAAACTCTGCTCAGCGCGCCAAAGGTCCAACAGGACTTGGCGGCGGACGAGGCAGGCGACCCAGCCGACGACGCGGCGTAATGGCCAAGTTGTACTTTTACTATGCGTCCATGAACGCAGGCAAATCATCGACATTGTTACAGGCAGCATTCAATTACGGTGAGCGCGGCATGAAAGTCATGCTGTGGACCGCCGCTATTGACGACAGGCCCGGTTTTGGAGCGATTAGCTCGCGTATCGGCCTTTCAGGTGATGCCAGCCGGTTTGAACCGACTACCGATATCGAAAAGGCAGTGCTCACCCAGCATCATGAAACGCCATTGGCTTGCGTCCTAATCGACGAAGCTCAGTTTTTGACGAAGGAGCAGGTTTGGCAAACGGCAAGCCTCGCAGATAAGGCTGGCATCCCGGTCGTGTGCTATGGCCTGCGTACTGATTTTCAGGGCGAGTTGTTTCCCGGTTCAGCCGCATTGCTTGGCATTGCTGACAGCTTGGTTGAGCTGAAAGGTGTTTGCGATTGCGGTCGTAAAGCGACAATGAACCTGCGAGTCGATGAATTTGGCAAAGTTGTAATTGATGGGGCGCAAACCGAAATTGGCGGGGATGATCGTTACATCGCCATGTGCCGAAAACATTTTATCGAGGCGCGAACGCGCGGCTGATTTTCATTTGTGGTTCATCAAGGCGCGAATATGCTTTCCATCATGATGAAAATAGCCATTTCGATTTTGTTGGCCGCTGTGGCTGTAGCTGCCCCGGCACAAGTAAAACGACCTGCCGACCACGTGTGGCCGGAGGTTGGCGTTGAGGCGCGGATTGTTTTTCCCAACGAAGGTGCAATCCGTAATTTTGAAGCCGACGGCAATGACGGCATCTGGCTGGAGGATCGCCAGCGACGTTGGTATTATGCGGATTTCATTGGAGGCTGTCAGGAATTGAACTTCGCGCAAGCCATTGGTTTTGATACGCGCGGGGCCTCCACTTTTGACCAATTCAGCACTATCATTGTTCGTGGCGAGCGATGTCCGATCGCGAGCCTCGTTACCGCAAATAAGCCGCTGCCACGCAAGGAACGGCTGAAGATCCGCAAAGCGACGGTAGCCGCAAGCAAAGACGTTGTCGCCCCATCAAATTGACTTAAAGTTGCCGTGCCGTAAAGGGCAGGGCATGCATGGTTGGATCATCCTTGATAAGCCGTTGGGGCTTGGCTCGACGCAGGCGGTTGCCGCTGTAAAGCGCAATCTGCGCAGCGCAGGTTTTGGCAAAGTCAAGGTTGGCCATGGCGGAACGCTCGATCCGCTGGCGACCGGCGTGCTGCCCATTGCATTAGGCGAAGCAACGAAATTATGTGGGCGAATGCTCGATGCTTCTAAAACCTATGATTTTACCATCAGCTTCGGGACAGAAACCAGCGGGTTGGATGCCGAGGGCGACATTGTCGCTACTTCAGACCACTTCCCGACTATGCAGGAGGTCAAAGGCGTTCTTGCCCAGTTTACTGGTCCTATTGAACAAATCCCCCCAGCGTATTCCGCGATCAAGATTGATGGTCAACGTGCCTATGATCTGGCAAGGGCAGGCGAGTTAGTCGAGATGAAATCGCGGGCCGTGACAGTCCATGAACTCATCACCTGTCATGGTGAACCTTGTCACGAAGAGGACCAGACGTCGGCACTGAACTTAGTTCAGGGTGACGTGCCAGTGATGTCGGCCACTCTAACAGCCGATGTTTCCAAAGGCACTTACATCCGGAGCCTTGCCCGCGACATTGCATATGCTCTCGGTACCGTTGGCCACGTAACCATGCTTCGCCGCACGCGTGCAGGGCCGTTCACCTTCGAACGCGCGATTTCGCTGGACAAACTTAACGCATTCGGCCAGGGAGCCGCCCAAGAAGACATTATCTTGCCGATAGAGGCAGGGCTGGTCGACATCCCGGCTCTTGATCTCTCCCCGGAACAGGCAAGGGCAGTCCAACAGGGCCGCGTCTTGACCGGGATTGCCATGAAAGATGGGCTACATTGGGCGAGGGGCGCAGATTTGCGGCCTATTGCACTGGTGGAGAACATCGACGGGATATTGAAAACCGTTCGTGGCTTTAACCTTACTCCGTGATGTTCGAAGGAAAAATATGTCAATTACTGCAGAACGTAAAGCCCAGGTCATCAAAGAGCACGCTCGCGAGCCTAACGATACCGGATCACCAGAAGTGCAAGTTGCAATCCTGACCGACCGTATCAATGCCCTGACTTCGCATTTCAAAGACCACCACAAGGACAATCACTCGCGTCGTGGTCTTCTCCAGATGGTGAACAAGCGTCGTTCGCTTCTCGACTATCTGAAAAAAATCGACGGTGAGCGTTATGCCGCCCTCATCGCGAAGCTTGGTCTTCGTAAGTAAATTCACTTTCGGCCCGCCTTGGCGGGCCGTTTGCGTATTGCGTCCCTGAATATCCTTCAAGTGCGCATGTAAAGGGCATTCCAGCAATGAGGCTGGACTGTCATCGGGGCTCGAAAATGCCCCATCCGCAGCGGATCGGTATGTCCGCAACTCAAGAGGCCCCGCATCGCATTGGGCATGCGGGTCAAAGGAAAATCTATGTTTAATACGAAAACTGTATCAATCGAGTGGGGCGGACAAACCCTGACACTCGAAACGGGCAAAGTTGCCCGTCAAGCTGACGGTGCTGTCATGGCATCGTTGGGCGAGACTGTTGTACTTTGCGCGGTTACCGCCGCAAAGTCAGTGAAGGATGGCCAGGATTTCTTCCCGCTCACCGTTCACTATCAAGAAAAATATTCCGCAGCTGGCCGTATTCCCGGTGGCTTTTTCAAGCGTGAGCGAGGTGCGACCGAAAAGGAAACGCTCGTTTCGCGTTTGATCGACCGTCCACTCCGTCCATTGTTCCCAGAAGGTTTCTACAACGAAATCAACGCAATCGCACAGGTTTTGAGCTATGACGGCGAGAATGAGCCTGATGTACTGGCTCTTGTTGCAGCTTCGGCAGCAATGACGATTTCGGGCGTTCCATTCATGGGCCCAATCGGCGCAGCGCGCGTTGGCTACCTGAATGGCGAATATATCCTGAACCCGACCGACGAACAGGTTGCTGAAGGCGATCTCGACCTGGTTGTTGCCGCGACTTATGACGCCGTGATGATGGTTGAATCCGAAGCCAATGAGCTTTCTGAAGAAATCATGCTTGGTGCCGTCCTGTTCGCGCATGATGCGTGTAAGGAAGTCGTCAAGGCAATCGTCAAGCTTGCAGAGCAAGCGGCGAAGGAGCCTTGGGCAATGGCAGAGCAGGCTGATTTGTCGGCCGCTAAGGACAAGCTCAAAAAGCTGATCGGCAAGGATATTGCCGCTGCGTACAAGCTGACCGACAAGTCGGCTCGTTCGAACGCGCTGAATGCTGCACGTGCTGCTGCGAAGGAAGCCTTCACGGACTCAAGCGCGCAGGACCAAATGGCTGCGGGCAAGCTGATGAAGAAGCTGGAAGCCGAAATCGTCCGTGGTGCCATCCTTAAGGACGGCACGCGCATCGACGGACGCACAACTTCGCAAATCCGTCCAATCGTTGCAGAAACGCATTTCTTGCCACGTTCACACGGTTCGGCGTTGTTCACACGTGGTGAAACGCAGACAATCGCGACCTGCACCTTGGGCACCAAGGACGCAGAGCAGATGATCGACGGCCTTGGCGGTCTGCACTATGAAAACTTCATGCTGCATTACAACTTCCCACCATACAGCGTTGGTGAAGTTGGACGCTTTGGTGCACCAAGCCGCCGTGACATCGGTCATGGCAAGCTTGCATGGCGCGCTCTGCATGCAGTTCTGCCAACTAAGGAAGAATTCCCGTACACAATCCGTATCACCAGCGACATCACCGAATCGAACGGTTCGTCGTCGATGGCGTCAGTTTGCGGTGGAAGCCTTGCGATGATGGACGCTGGCGTTCCGATCAAGCGTCCGGTTTCGGGCATTGCGATGGGCTTGATCCTTGAAGGCAAGGATTACGCTATTCTGTCCGATATCCTTGGTGATGAAGATCATCTTGGCGACATGGATTTTAAGGTAGCTGGTACTTCAGAAGGCATCACCACGATGCAGATGGATATCAAGATCGCCGGTATCACCCGCGAAATCTTCGAAGCTGCACTAAACCAAGCCAAAGAAGGCCGCGCGCATATCCTTGGTGAAATGGCCAAGGCACTGGGCGAAGCCCGCGGTGAATTGTCCGCGCACGCACCACGTATCGAAACGATGCAGATCGACAAAGCGAAGATTCGTGACATCATCGGGACGGGTGGCAAGGTCATTCGTGAAATCGTGGCTACCACAGGTGCGAAGGTCGACATCGATGATGAAGGTCTTATCAAGATTTCGTCTTCCGACATCGCGCAGATCGAAGCTGCACGTAAGTGGATTTCCGGCATCGTTGAAGAAGCAGAAGTCGGCAAGGTATATGACGGTAAAGTCGTCAACCTCGTCGATTTCGGCGCGTTCGTGAACTTCATGGGTGGCAAGGACGGTCTCGTCCACGTCAGCGAAATGCGGAATGAGCGCGTCGAGAAGGTTACCGACGTCGTCAGCGAAGGCATGGACGTCAAGGTCAAGGTTCTCGAAATCGATCCACGGGGCAAGGTTCGCCTATCGATGCGTGTCGTTGATCAGGAAACCGGTGAAGAGCTAGAAGATACCCGCCCGCCGCGTGAAAAGACCGAGCGCAGCGATCGTGGACCCCGTCGTGAAGGCGGCGGTGGTGGCGGACGCGGCGAAGGCCGTGGTGACCGCGGACCCCGTCGTGATGGCGGTGGACGTGATGGTGGCAGGGGCGAAGGGCGCGGCGACCGTGGCCCACGCCAGGAGCGTTCAGAAGGCGAAAACAAGGGCGGAGGCGATCCCGACCATGTACCAGCTTTCTTGAAAGACTGAGCTAAAGCGACGTCTAGGTGTTAACGCGCCGACACATAATATCCTGCAAAAGGATGGAGAGGAAAGGGGCGGCTTCGGCGGCCCCTTTTTTCGTTAATATGCGTAAACCGACGTTCGGACCGGTGTCTAACGTCAGGCGGGGTTAAGTGCTGCGCTCGCCTTCGAAATTGCGGACGCCAAATCATCCTGACCAAATGATTTTTCTAGCCGTGGCATATCTATAGCCCACTCCTTATCACTCGACGCATAGTCAGTTACGAGCAATAATTTAAGCTCCGGAGGTATTTTACGGGCTGCAAGCGCCAATCCGTCTCCCGACATATCGGGCATTGCATAGTCCGTTAATAATAGGTCGATGTCGGTTTCAATCTCGATCACTTGCATCGTCTGCCGCGCAGACGACGCCTGAATAACGTGGTGAACTATATCCTGCAGCATGTGAACAGTTCCCATGCGGACGCGTATTTCGTCGTCAACCAATAGTATCTTCAACGGCGTAAGCTGTGTCGATATGTTGCTCTGAGCGGGCGCATTATTGCTCTCATTGGTTACTTTTGCTGCGGGCAACCATAGACTGGCGACTGTCCGTTTGCCCAATTCGCTTGCAAGTTCGAACAGACCATTGGACTGCGCCGCCAAGCCATGGACTGAAGACAGACCAAGACCTGTGCCCTTCGAAAAAATGGGGCGTGTACACCAGTATTTTTCGGCAAGCATATTGGCGTTTTACTTTTGGGAACGCCAGTCGATGAAATACACGATTTTACAATTTGTCGAGATCGACCGGCGGGTCTTCGGTTTCATTGTCTATTCGAACTAGGACGGTTTTATTTCAACCGAGTAGCCTTATCGGCTGACAATTCATCACCGATACAGGAAATTTCCGCCACGCTTAGTGCGTGTTTATCGGCGTTGCCAAGCAAAAGGCTTGGCGGGGCGGGCAAGATTATCTAGGGAACATCCATGAACAAAAAATTCCTCGTGACCGTGGCGGTATTGGCCGCATCTTCCATGCTTTCGGGCTGCGCTGCGCTCGGTTTAGGTGGCGGCGGCGCAAAGCCGGGCAGCAACACCCGTTATGTCGCGCGTGACGTCAACACTCTATATTCAGCGGCCAAGGACAAGCTCGATAGCAAGCAGTATGAGGTGGCAGCAGCATTATTTGACGAGGTGGAGCGCCAGCACCCTTATTCGCCATGGGCCCGCCGTGCGCAGCTGATGAGCGCTTTTAGCTATTATATGGCGCAAAAATATAATGAGTCGATCCAGTCATCGCGCCGTTTCCTGTCGATTCATCCGGGCAACAAGGACGCGTCATACGCTTATTATCTGATTGCCTTGTCCTATTACGAGCAGATCAGCGACGTTACTCGTGATCAGAAGATTTCGGAGCAGGCACTCGCTGCGCTTGGTGAAGTGCAGCGTCGCTATCCCACATCGCGTTATGCGTCGGATGCTACGTTGAAGATCGATCTCGTCCGCGACCACCTCGCGGGTAAGGAAATGGAGATTGGCCGGTTTTACCAGCGCCGCGCGCTTTGGCTCGCGTCATCCCTGCGCTTCCGCGAGGTCGTCGAGAAATATGATACGACTACGCATGCGCCAGAGGCTCTGTATCGTTTGACCGAGAGCTATCTTGCGATGGGAGTGCCGGAAGAAGCCAAAAAGGCCGCTGCCGTGCTTGGTGCAAACTATCCAGGCAGCGAATGGTATGCCCGTGCGTATAATCTGATGCAGAAGAACGCGCCCGCCGCGTAATGTCATGCTAACGGGGCTTTCGATCCGCGATGTCGTGCTGATCGAGGCACTGGACCTAGAGTTTGCAGGCGGGCTTGGTGTGCTCACGGGTGAAACCGGGGCAGGTAAATCTATTTTACTCGACGCGCTTGGCCTGGCGCTTGGTGCGCGAGCAGATAGCGGGCTTGTCAGATCTGGCGCTGAAAAGGCGCAAGTCACGGCCAGCTTTGAGGCACCTGCACATATCGCCGCGCTTCTTGCCGACAATGACATTGATATCGATACCAATGAACCGTTGATTATTCGCCGGTCAGTGAAGGCCGACGGCGGAAGCAAGGCGTTTATCAACGACCAACCCTGTTCAGCTGCGCTTTTACGCGACGTAGGGGCGATTTTGGTAGAAATCCACGGCCAGCATGATGACCGCGGAATGCTCAATGCGCGCGGGCACCGTGGGTTATTGGACATCTTTGGCCGAAGTGACACCGCGACCGTCTCGGCTAACTTTGCCGCATGGCAGGACGCAAAATCGCGTCTGGATATTGCCCGAGAGGCATTGGAAAATGCGGCGCGCGACCGCGAGTGGCTCGAGCATTCTGTGGCCGAACTTGCCGCGTTTTACCCGCAACCGGGCGAAGAGGAACAACTCGCTGGCGAACGGTCTGATATGCAGAAAGGCGAGCGCATCGCCGAAGACCTTAAGACTGTTCTGGAGAGCTTTGACGGTCCGAAGAGTGGGCTGTCACTCATTCGTAGTGCCGCGCGCAAGCTTGACCGTCTGGCGGATGCGCACCCGTTGCTAGCCGAGGCGCTCAGCGCGCTCGACCGCGCAGTGATTGAAGCGAGTGAGGCCGAGGATAAATTGAACGCAGCCGCGCGCGCGATTGAGTTTGAACCCGCCCGGCTCGACGAGATCGAGGAGCGGTTGTTTGAATTGCGTGCGCTGGCCCGCAAGCACAATATAGCGCCGGACGGCCTTATCGCTTTGCAAGAACGACTGACGATGCAATTGCAGTCCATCGAATCTGGTAGTGAGGGACTTGCGCTGTTGGAGGTGGAGGTGGCTGCAAAGCACCGCCTATACGTCGAGTCCGCAACAGCATTGTCGGCTGCCCGGACCACCGCTGCAGTGAAGTTGGATGCAGCGGTTAAAAACGAACTTGCCCCGTTAAAGTTGGATGCCGCGCAGTTTCAAACGGCGGTGGAGAGGTTACCCGAAGACCGCTGGACCGCATACGGCATGGACCGCGTCGAGTTTCTAATTTCGACCAACCCGGGTGCGCCATTTGCGCCGCTAGCCAAAATTGCATCCGGCGGCGAATTGTCGCGCTTCATCCTTGCGCTAAAGGTCGCGTTGGCAGAAGAGGGCGGAGCAGCCACGATTATCTTCGACGAAATCGACAGAGGGGTTGGTGGAGCAGTTGCCGCCGCAATTGGCGAACGCCTTGCCCGCCTTGCTACGCGCACACAGTTGCTCGCCGTGACCCATAGCCCGCAGGTTGCAGCAAAAGGGAAGGCGCATTATTTCATCGCCAAATCGAGCCAGGGCACGGTCACGCGGACGGGCGTCACTTTGCTTGACGCCGAAGCCCGACGCCAAGAAATCGCACGTATGTTGTCCGGTGCCGAGGTGACGGATGAGGCAAGAGCGCAAGCCGTGCGCCTATTGGAGACAGTATGAAAAAGGTTATTATTTTGCTAGCTTTGTTGGCCAGCGGATGTGCGACGACGCAAACTCCGGTTCAGCCAGCGGATCAGTTTTTTGCCCGGATGTCTGGACTTTGCGGCAAAAGTTTCAACGGCAAATTGGCCGCTGGCGATGCTAGTGACGCAAGCTTTGCCACAGCCAAAATGCAAGCGCATGTGCGCACCTGCACCGACCGGGAAATCCAGATTTCGTTCGATGTCGGCGAAGATCGCTCGCGGACTTGGATCATCACGCGCACCGATAGCGGCCTGCGCCTGAAACACCGCCATATATTAAAAGACGGCACCGAAGACCCCGTCTCGCAGTATGGCGGCGACACTGCGCAGCAGGGGACTGCAACCCGTCAGGAATTTCCTGTGGATGCTTATTCTAAAAAGATGTTCACCAAAGAAGGCCGGACGGTATCGAACACCAACGTCTGGGCATTTGAAATCGAGCCGCAGCAGACTTTGACCTATGAATTGGCACGGCCAAACCGCTTGTTCCGGGTGGCGTTCGACGTTGCCAATCCTGCCGCTGGAGTGAATGAGTGATATCTGAGGCCGATGTCGCCAACGAGTTGATGCGGTTGGCGAAGCAGATTTCGCATCACAATAAGCGCTATCACGCCGAGGATGCGCCAGAGATATCCGACGCTGACTATGATGCTTTGGTCCGGCGCAATAATGAGCTGGAGGCTGCGTTTCCGTATCTGGTCCGTTCGGATAGCCCGAACAAGCAGGTTGGTGCTGCGGTGGAAGGTTCTGGCCTCAAAAAAATCACGCATGCCAAACGGATGATGAGCCTCGACAATGCTTTCGAGGCGCAGGACGTACATGACTTTGTGGCGCGGGTGCGGCGTTTCCTAAACCTCGCGACGGATGCTGAGGTTGGGCTGACTGCGGAAGACAAGATTGACGGGCTTTCGCTTTCGCTGAGATACGAAAAGGGCCTGTTGAAACAGGCTGCAACGCGCGGTGACGGAAGCGTTGGTGAAGATGTCACCGCCAATGTCGCCTACATCGCGGACATCCCGCAACAGTTGAAGGGCGACGTCCCTGAGATATTCGAGATACGCGGCGAAGTCTATATGGCGAAGTCAGACTTTGCCGCAATTAACGAGGCGCAGAAGGCGAAGGACGGAAAGCTGTTCGCAAACCCCCGCAATGCGGCAGCCGGGTCTCTGCGGCAAAAGGATGCGAAGGTTACTGCGTCGCGCCCTTTACGTTTTTTTGCGCATGGCTGGGGCGAGGTGAGCATTTTGCCAGCCAATACGCAAAGCGGGGTTATGGCTGCGATTGCGGGATGGGGCGTGCCTGTGTCGCCTTTGCTGCTGCGTTTCGACCATAGTGCCGACGCCCTGGCGCATTATTCCAATATCGAACGCCGCCGCGCGGATTTGCCCTATGATATCGATGGCGTTGTCTACAAAGTGGACCGGTTGGATTGGCAAGAGCGGCTTGGCTTTGTTGCCAAATCACCGCGTTGGGCGATTGCGCATAAATTCCCGGCAGAGCGAGCAGAAACGACGCTGCAGCATATCGACATCCAAGTTGGCCGTACCGGCAAATTAACCCCAGTGGGGCGGCTCGCGCCTGTCACTGTAGGCGGCGTAGTTGTATCCAATGTGACGCTCCACAACCGCGACGAGATTGCGCGCTTAGGCGTGCGTCCAGGCGACCGTGTGGTGGTGCAAAGGGCGGGGGACGTCATTCCCCAGATTGTTGAGAACCTTACGCGTGAGACCGAGCGCGCACCGTACCAATTTCCTGCGCACTGCTCGGAATGCGGTTCCGAAGCAGTTGCCGAAGAAGGTGAGGTAGATGTGCGTTGCACCGCAGGCCTGATTTGCCCCGCACAGCGGGTGCAACGGCTCATCCATTTTGTTAGCCGTGGCGCGCTCGATATTGAGGGACTTGGCGAGAAAACCATTCAGGAGTTTTTTGATCTAGGTTGGCTTGAAAGCCCTGCAGATATTTTCAGGTTGCGCCAACGCCGCGCAGACATTTTAGCGCGCGATGGCTGGCAGGAAAAGTCTGTGGATAACCTGTTGGCAGCGATCGAAGCCAAGCGCGCGCCGGAAGGCGCAAAGCTGCTCTTTGGCTTAGGTATTCGGCACATCGGCACCGTCACGGCGCGCGATTTGTTTAAGGCATTCGGGTCGGTTGAAGAGATAGGCAAGGTCGGCCAAAGGCTCGCGGAAGGAGATGAGGCGGCAGTCGCCGACGTGATCGCCATTGACGGTTTCGGCAGCGCCGTGGCCGAGGCACTGGGCGATTTCTTTCACGAACCGCACAATATTTCGGTCTGGAACGACCTATTGAACGAGGTTCAGCCGCCCGCTTATGTGTCGAATATTCGCGAAAGCGCGTGGACTGGAAAAACCATAGTTTTCACTGGAAAACTGGAGACGATGAGCCGCGACGAAGCCAAGGCGCAGGCGGAGGCACTTGGCGCGAAATCAGCAGGCTCAGTAAGTGCAAAAACCGACCTCGTCGTCGCTGGCCCCGGCGCTGGGTCGAAGCTTAAGCAGGCAACTGCGCTTGGCATTCAGGTCATCGACGAAGCCGAATGGGCAAATATCGTGGAAAGCGCGTAATTCTGCCGCAGTCGCTGTTGCTGCGATGCGGTTTCAAGTGTAACCAGTTACCATGGAAAATATCAGCCACGTCTATGAAACGCCGCCAGCTGGCGCCAATGCGGATTGGACTGTCCCGCAAAATTGGGGAAAGTTCAGCGCGGACGAACATGCCATGTGGGACAGGTTGTTCGCACGGCAGACGGCGATGCTTCCCGGGCGCGCGGCCGATGCCTTCATGCGCGGCATTGATGTCCTAAAGCTGTCACGCCCCGGCATTCCCGATTATCGCGAACTGAACGCGCGGTTGATGGCGGCAACGGGTTGGCAAATTGTGGCTGTGCCCGGCCTAGTGCCCGATGACGTGTTTTTTGACCATCTCGCCAACCGCCGTTTTCCCGCCGGCAATTTCATCCGAACACCGGACCAGTTGGATTATCTCCAAGAACCCGACGTCTTCCATGATGTGTTTGGACATGTTCCCATGCTGGCAGATCCGGTTTTCGCCGATTATATGGTGGCCTATGGCAAAGGCGGGTTGCGATCCCTTGGCTTTGGCGCGCTTGATCACCTAGCGCGGCTATATTGGTATACAGTAGAGTTTGGCCTGATCAAGCAAGCCGATGGCTTGCGCATATATGGCGCGGGCATTGTTTCAAGCTATGCTGAAAGCATCTTTGCGTTGGAGGACTCAAGCCCAAACCGGATAGCGTTTGATTTGCTTCGGGTTATGCGGACGCATTACCGGATCGACGATTTCCAACAGAATTATTTCGTCATTTCCAGCATTGCCGAATTGTTGAACGTGACGGTGGAGACAGACTTTGCCCCGCTTTATGCAAAGCTTGAGACACTTTCCGACGTACAGGTCGGTGAAGTTCTTGCAGATGACGTGCTCATTACACGCGGATCGCAAGCTTATGTAAAGGGAGCCGGTCGCTAAACGAGGGGGATCGCGCGACCGGCACCCAGCCGCCAATTAAGGCAGCAACACGGAATCAATGACGTGGACAACGCCATTTGACTGCATGACGTCAACGGTGGTCACTGCGGACTGTCCGCCCTTGCCATCGGTAATGACGACGCTGTTACCTGACAAACGCGCGGTCAGCTTTTCACCAGCAACGGTCGTTAAAGTGGCTGAGCCGCCGCCATTCTTGATGGCGCCGACGATGTCGGTCGAGGTGAGCTTGCCAGCGACCACATGATAGGTGAGGATCTTGGTCAATGTTGCCTTGTTCTCTGGCTTTACCAAAGTACCGACGGTGCCTGCTGGCAGTTTTTCAAACGCGGTATTGGTTGGTGCGAACACTGTGAATGGACCAGGGCTTGAGAGCGTATCAACAAGACCAGCGGCCTTAACGGCGGCAACCAATGTGGTCAGGTTTGGCGCGGCTGAGGCGTTTTCAACTATGGTCTTTGTTGGTGCCATTGCGGCTCCGCCTACGCTTGGGTTGGACATTTTGCTATGACCGCTCATCTTGTGATGGTCAGCCATGACTGCTGTGCCGGCGAGGGTCGATGATGCCAGTGCGATGGCGGCGATTAAACGGCTCGTACGTTTCATGATTCAGTTTTCCTGTTTCTAGGCACTGCCAATCAGTGGCGTGCTGAAATCAGATACGGATGCTCTGGTCGTCCAGATGCATCCACGCTGAAAATAAATCACAAAATGCTGATTTTCCCGCTTGCCAGCACTGGACCGGTGGCCACCCCGCCCGGCGCACCCTGCGCTGGTTCAGGGGTGATCGCGAGTAAGGCACCTTCGTTCATATACTGACGCATCTCGGGACTGACGTCCATTTCAGTTGGCCGGTCGCCATTAATTACACCAAGCGACCGCGCTTTGCCATCGGCGGGAATGACCCACAATTCCGGATAGAGTTCGCCGGTGTCGAGCGTCACCGGTGTCAAGAGCATGGTACCCTGGGCGCTGTCGTAGCTTGCAGTGATCGCGGAGCGGCCATCTTCGCTGCCCAAAGCAGCAATCATCGGCGTCGGGTTGGCGACGGGCGTTGTGGGGACTGGCTTTTGCAATAACAAAACACCAAGGAAAACCGCGGCGGTCATGGAAATGCCAGTGAGCGCACGCCAGAATGTGAGCTTGGCAGATCCAACGTCCTGCAATGTGTCTGCTGGCAGCGCTTTTTCGATTTTTGACCACATGTCTGCAGGGGGGGCCTGCTCTGGCCCAAGCAATGGGTTGAGCCTGAGGCGCCATGCCTCTACTTCAGCCGCGAAATCAGAGTCCGTCGCGATCCGCGCGACCGCGATTGCCTCTTGTCCCGCGTCAAGCAGGCCAAGCACATATTCCCCAGCCAAGGTGAAATCTTCGTCAGTCATGCTGCTCCCTCCATGCAGCCGCGCAGCTTTAACAGGGCCCGTCTTATTCTGCTTTTGACGGTTCCTAAGGGCTGCCCTTCATTTTTGGCGAGATCAGCATACGTCGATCCGCCGATAAAGGCACTTTGAATGAAGAGGGCATCGCGCTGATCCAATGACGATATACAATCGTATAGGACGCGGTCATCTGCCTCTTCAATTAATTGCGCGTCCGCCAGGGGGGTAGCGTCGGCAATTTCTGCAGCTTCCTCAATTGAGGTTGTGCCGGCCTTCTTCTTCGCGCGCAGCCGGTCAATCGCCCGGTTGCGCGTTACAGCCACGAGCCAGCTGATCGGGCTTGCCCGACCGCTTTCAAAGCTCGCGGCCTTATTCCAAATAGTGAGATATGCGTCTTGCAACACGTCTTCCGCTTCGTTTCTGTCCGGGAAGATACGCAAGCACACGCCAAAAAGCTTCGCGGAGGTTGCAGCATATACAGTTGCAAATGCTTTGCGGTCACCGCGACCCGATTGCACCAGCGCCTCGGCAAGCTTTGCCCGCCGGGCCGAATCCAAATCTGCAGTTCCAGTGTTGGTCGTCATCACAACTGATATGGCGAAGGGTTGCGGGTGGCGCAATGCTGCTTTTCTACCATGTTCCGAAATCTCCGGGAGGCTGGCTCGTGCGACCGCTGGCCCGGATAGGTCGCTTCCACCCATAAGTGCGGCGCTTGACCAACCACAGACAGGGCCAATCGCCGCTGTCGATGCGCTTTACTAAACGGAAACCATGTCTCCTGTAGGCGCGCAATACAGCATAGACTTGCGTGTTCAACAAACCAGCCAAAATCAGCGAACCGCCGTCGTCCACGATGTCGGCAATGGAAGATGCAAGTTCAATCAAGGGCCCAGCCAGAATGTTAGCCGTTACAAGGTTGTAGGGTGCCCGTGAGGCGAAAAGTGCGTGCGCGGTTCCCTCGGCGACACAAAGCGCGAGTTGGCCCTGAGAAACGCCGCAGGACACATTGTTCGCCCGCGCATTGTCCGCGGTGACCTCAACACTGACCGGATCAATGTCGGAAGCTGTCAAATATGCCTTCGGCCAGAGGGCATGTGCTGCGAATGCAAGCAAGCCGGTCCCGGTACCAATGTCAGCAATCAGGTCGAATCTCTTGCCAGCACGCTTCATGTCGTCGAGCATCGTCAAGCAGCCGCTGGTGGTTTCATGACCACCAGTGCCAAACGCGCGGCTTGCTTCAATCAGGAACGGCGTTGCGCCTCTAGGTACTGTCCCTTTGTTGGAACTGGTGTGAATATAAAAGCGGCCAGCGTGGACTGGCTTCAGACCTTGCTGGCTCATCACGACCCAATCGGCGTCAGGGAGCTTTTCGATTACCGGCCTTGCCTTTGCGGCGCTGGTTATACGGCTGTGGATAGCATTGATGACGGATTGGCTTGGTTCAACTGAAAAATATGCGTCCAACTGCCATTTATCATCATTAAACGCTTCCACTTCGTCCGCCACAATAGTTGGCATCGGTTCAAGCGAAGCTAGCCATTCGTCGTCTTCATGGATTGCCTCGGCCTCTGCACGGGTGCAAGGAAACCGGACCTTCCAATCACCGGACATAGCTTGCGCCATTTACGTCGAGCACTGCTCCAGTCATGGATGGCGGTGCGTCGAGTGCGCAGAATTTCGCCATGACGGCGACTTCTTCAGGATCAGCGACTTTGCCCAAAGGGATATCGGCGAGCAATTTGTCGCCGCCGCGGCTTTCAAGATAATCCTCGGCCATTCCAGTCATGGTGAATCCGGGGCAGATGGCAAAGGCATATATGCCCTCTTTGGCATAAGCGCGCGCGATGGTTTTGGTCATGGCGACCATGCCGGCCTTTGACGCGGCATAATGCCAATGGGCAGGGCTATCGCCGCGATGTGCGGCGCGGCTGGCAATGTTGACAATGCGGCCCGATGCGCCGCTGGCCTGCCAATGCAGCACCGCGCGGCGGCACAAGTCCGCACTGGCGGTCAGGTTGATCTGCATGGTGCGATCCCAACTTGCCAGCCATTCAGCGTCTGCCCGCGAGATGGGATTTTCTTCGAATACACCCGCATTGTTGACGAGGACGTCAATCCTGCCATCCAAAGCCTCTAGCGCCTTGGCCCAGAGCCGTGCGGGGGTATCGGGATCATTCAGGTCGCCGTCCTTGCTTGACATGGTAACCACGCTCGTAGTGGCGGGGTCAAAGCTTGCGGCGACTGCTGCGCCAATACCGCGTGAGGCACCGGTGATAAGGATATGGGTTTTCATCGGCGCTGCTTTTCACAGCGCTGATGAAATTTCAACTAAAGTTATCGAACGAGGTTGCCAACGAAGCGCGTTGCATTGGCCTGAAGTGATGAAATTTTTTCATTCACTTCGCTAAATCCGCCCTCAAGCAGCATGATTTCCGACACGACATTTTCTGTGTCCGAGCGAATGGCGGAGATCGTGTTGGACATCAAATCGGCTGCAAGCGCGGTTTCATCAACCGATGCCGTAATCATCGTCACCGTCTGCGCTTGGTCTTCCATTGCCCTGCGAATGCGCTCTGCGGACATTTTAACTTCGTCCACCGTCTCGCGAATAGATGCGTTGGATTCAACTGATGCCTTGGTTGCACTTTGGATCGCAGAAATCTTTTGGGCGATTTCGTCAGTGGCTTGCGCGGTTTGGTTGGCAAGGCTTTTGACTTCCTGCGCGACCACGGCAAAGCCGCGTCCAGCATCGCCCGCACGCGCCGCTTCAATCGTAGCGTTGAGCGCGAGCAGGTTTGTCTGTCCGGCGATATCGCGGATTAGGCCCAAGATCGACTCAATCGAGTGCGATTGTTCGGACAAAGTATCGGTTGCGACCGCGCCCTTTGTGGCAACGGCTGCTGCGCGGTTGGCGACATCGGCGGCAGTTTCAACTTCGGTACGTGCATCCTCAATCGCGCGAATGAGGCCTGCTGCAGTCTGCGCGGCTTCGCGCATGGCGATGGCGGATTGTTCGGATGCGGCAGCTACTTCGGAAGCCTTGGACAGCATGCCATTGGCCATTTGCGAGCTACTCGCCGCTTGCTGACGCAATACGGCGGTGCGGTCCGCCACTTCATGCGCGGCAATACCAATGTCCGACTCAAACTGCGCCGACTGTTCGCGGCGACGGCTTGCATTTTGTTCAGCATGAAAGGCAGTGTAGCACATCGCCATGATTGACAGTTCCAAGCCAGTCATTGTCAATATGGCGGTTGCTAGCTCCTGATAATCAGGTTGATCAACGCCATAAACTTCGCCCAATAACTCCAGTGTCCGCGCATTTGTGCGGGCAGAGGCGGCGTTCACATGCTCCAAAGGGATGCCCCGCTGGCAGGAATCCATGATTTGGCGAGTCAGATATTTCGACCATTCGGTCCCATCGATTTCGGACAAACGACGGCCAATGAATGCAGCGGTTTTGGTTCGCGTGATTTCAATAGTGTTGGAGTCTTCCAATTCGGGGAATTTGCCCATCGAAATCCAATAATCCCAATAATAGCAACCGAGGTCGTAAGAATGGTCTTTCAACAGTACGCCAACCTTGCGGCAGCGGGGCGCCAGGGTCTTGTCCTGATTGAATACATCAACGATAGTTTGCACGCTCGACGATTCAATGTCCCGTTTTTCTGCCATTTTTCGTTCCTGTTCGACGGTGGTCCGCTATGCGGTTCGGATAAGGGGCAATACGGGTTAATTGGTTAATAGCTGGTTATTGGCTGAGGTGCGGATGGGGCGAGGCGCCAATTTCCCGAAAATGCTAATTGAACAAATTGGTTAGCGGATTGCGCGTTTCGCACCGCGCGGGCCTTGCACGGCGGCGTTAATCGATTAAAGAGCGACCCAACGTCGACCACTTGCAGATATGAAGGACGCTGAAATCATGGCGAAAAACCCAAACCGGCCACTGTCACCGCATTTGCAGGTGTATCGTTGGTCGCCGCAGATGGCCATTTCGATCTTCCACCGCGGGACTGGCTTTATTCTCGCAACCGCTGGAATGATGACGTTATTGTGGTGGCTGTCGGCCATTGGTGGCGGTGCTGAAAGCTATGCCACGTTCGAACAATATGTTATTTCGGCAGGCGCCGAAGGCAGCGGTCTGCAAACCGTCAGCAACTGGTTCTTCCGCCTTGTCGCCTTGGCCGTGACCTTCAGCTTCTTTCAACATTTGGCATCTGGCCTTCGCCACCTCGTTCTCGACATTGGCGCAGGTTATGAATTGAAGACCAACCGCACTTGGGCATCGGTTGCATTCGTCGCAGCCTTTTTTGCAACTGCATTCGTAGCCCTGTTCGTGGCATCGCGCTTTCTTGGAGTTTTGTGATGGACAGTAGAACATATATCGGCCGCGTCCGTGGTCTGGGTTCGGCCAAGCATGGCGGCGAACATTGGCTGAAGCAGCGTTTGACTGCGATCGGTAACGTCTTGCTGACCACTTGGTTTGTCCTGTCATTATTGATGATCCCAAGCTTCGATCATGCTGCACTGGCACAATGGCTTTCCCAGCCACTGGTTGCGGTTCCCATGATCTTGATGATTGCCAACATCTTCGCGCATGTCCGCTTGGGCCTTCAGGTGTTGATCGAAGATTATGTCCATGATGACGGACTGAAGTTCGCGACCATGACACTCCTTAACTTTTACGTCATCGCCAGTGCCGTGTTCGGCATTTTCGTTGTCGCAAAACTTGCATTTACCGGAGCTCCCGCCTGATGTCAGACGCTTACAAGGTTATTGACCACACATATGACACCGTCGTAGTCGGCGCTGGCGGGTCGGGTCTGCGCGCCACTATGGGCAGCGCGGAAGCTGGATTGAAGACAGCCTGCATCACCAAGGTTTTTCCAACGCGTTCGCACACTGTCGCTGCGCAAGGCGGAATCGCTGCGTCGCTTGGCAACAACTCGCCAGACCATTGGACCTGGCACATGTATGACACGGTCAAGGGCTCCGATTGGCTCGGCGACCAGGATGCCATCGAGTATATGGTCCGTGAAGCGCCTGCGGCGGTGTATGAGCTTGAACATGCTGGCGTGCCATTCTCCCGCAACGCGGACGGCACCATCTACCAGCGGCCTTTTGGCGGCCATATGCAGAATATGGGTGAGGGCCCACCTGTTCAGCGTACCGCTGCAGCTGCCGACCGTACGGGGCACGCGATGCTTCATGCTCTGTATCAGCAGAGCCTGAAATATGATGCGGACTTCTTTATTGAATATTTCGCACTCGACCTGATTATGGAAAATGGCGAGTGCCGCGGCGTGATCGCCATGTGCATGGAAGATGGAAGCATCCACCGCTTCAAGAGCCATGCGGTCGTGCTTGCAACTGGCGGCTATGGCCGGGCTTATTTCTCCGCTACGTCAGCCCACACATGCACCGGCGATGGCGGCGGTATGGTCTTGCGCGCTGGTCTGCCTTTGCAGGATATGGAATTTGTCCAGTTCCACCCAACTGGAATATACGGCGCCGGCGTTCTGATTACTGAAGGGGCACGTGGCGAGGGCGGTTACCTGACCAACAGCGAAGGCGAACGCTTCATGGAGCGTTATGCACCATCTGCCAAGGACCTCGCATCACGCGACGTTGTCAGCCGTTCCATGGCGCTCGAAATGCGCGAAGGTCGCGGCGTTGGGGAACATAAGGACCACATTTACCTGCACCTCGACCATATCGATCCTGCAGTATTGGCTCAGCGTTTGCCTGGCATCACCGAAAGCGGCAAGATCTTTGCTGGCGTTGACCTGACGCGACAACCACTGCCCGTGACACCTACTGTCCACTATAACATGGGTGGTATACCGTGCAATTATCATGGCCAAGTCGTAAACAAGGTCGGCGATGATCCCGAAGTAATCGTGCAGGGTCTGTACGCCGTTGGCGAAGCTGCATGCGTTTCTGTGCACGGCGCAAACCGTCTGGGCTCCAATTCGCTCATTGACCTTGTGGTGTTCGGCCGTGCAACGGGCTTGCATTTGAAGTCTTCGCTGACCCCCGGTGCGCCGCATAAAGCATTGCCAGCGGATGCCGCAGATTTGGCGCTCGCGCGCCTCGACAAGTTCCGCAATGCCAAAGGTGGATCGCCTACTGCCCAGATACGCCTGCAAATGCAGCGGACGATGCAGAAACATGCTGCCGTTTTCCGCGACACGGCCTTGCTAGAAGAAGGCGTGACCGAAATGCAGAAGGTCAATCAGCGTCTGGCTGACGTCCATGTGACCGACCGCAGCCTGATCTGGAACACAGACCTTATTGAAACACTTGAGCTCGATAACCTCATGGCGCAGGCCGTTTGTACAATCGAAAGCGCAAATAACCGCAAAGAAAGCCGTGGCGCGCATGCGCACGAAGATTTCCCCGAGCGCGATGATGCTAACTGGATGAAACACACCGCTTCGTGGTTCGAAGGCTGGGGTGGTTCAGGCGGCAAAGTCAAAATCGACTATCGCCCTGTTCATGATTACACGCTGACCGACGAGGCAGAGTATATCAAGCCAAAACCACGGGTTTATTGATAGCCTCGAAAACGGAGGCTGTAATATCCAGGCTCCGTTTTCGCTTTGCATGGTCGAATATTGAGCAGGCGATGATGATTTCGTCGACCTGGGTTCGAGATTGAAACGCCTTCACGGCAGATTTGACGGTATCCGCTGTGCCGATTGCACTTGCTGACAAAACATCATTAAGCGCGCCTGCAAAATGTGGGGGCAAGGAGGCTACATAGCCTTCCACCGGTGGCGGCAATTGGCGGGGATTGCCCGTGCGTAAGGCGACGAAGCTTTGCATTAAGGAACTCGCCAGATATTCGGCTTCGGCGTCGGTGTCCGCAGCAACAATATTGAACGCGGCCATTGCATGTGGCGCATCAAGCACGGCGCTTGGCCGGAAATGGCTTCGGTAGATATGGAGCGCTTCGTCGAGCATTTGCGGCGCGAAGTGGCTGGCGAAGGCAAAAGGTAATCCAAGCGCTGCCGCAACCTGAGCGCCGTAAAGGCTGCTGCCCAAAATGTAGAGCTGAACATTCGCACCTGCGCCGGGCGTTGCAACAATGCCGGTCTGCCCATCGTCGGCAAAATAGCTTTGTAGCTCCATCACATCGCGCGGGAAAGCGTTCGGATCGCTATCCAGCGTCCGCCGGATTGCTGCGGCAACGCGCTGGTCACTGCCGGGGGCACGGCCAAGGCCGAGATCAATTCGGCCCGGATAAAGCGCGTCTAAAGTGCCGAATTGTTCCGCGATGACCAAGGGCGAATGATTGGGCAGCATAATGCCGCCTGAACCCACACGCATGGTTTTAGTAGCAGATGCGATATGTCCGATAACGACACTGGTGGCGGCACTTGCAATGCCGCGCATCCCATGATGTTCGGCGACCCAATATCGGGTGAAGCCAAGGCTTTCCGCGTGCGCGGCAAGGTCAGCCGCATTGGCCAGCGCCGAGGTGACACTGCCACCTTCAACGACAGGGACGAGATCAAGAAAAGAAAATTTAGTCATTACGCATAGATGGTAACATATCGATGCAAAACCAAGCGCAATCGACTATCTTCACGCGCCGTGCCATATCCGCCGCATGTTAACCGACCTGTTTATTCCATTTCTGGTTACCACCTTGCTCATAGAATTGACGCCGGGTCCGAACATGGCTTGGCTTGCGCTAACTAGTGCGAGCCAGGGCAGGCGGTCGGGCTTCGCGGCGGTTGCCGGAATTGGCTCCGGCCTTGCAATACTTGCGGCGGCAACGGCAATTGGGCTGGCAGAGTTGGCGACGCGAGTCCCAATCGCCTTTCACCTGCTGCGATATGCTGGTGTGGCCTATTTACTGTGGCTGGCGTGGAGTGCGTGGCGGGACGAGGTTGAACCGTCACCGGACACCATAACCAACGGTGCGCTTGGGGCTTGGTTTCGGCACGGGCTGTTACTGAACTTGCTGAACCCAAAAGCGGCCGTTTTTTTTATAGCCGTATTGCCTGCCTACATCACCCAGAATGCCCCTGTGATACCGCAGACGACGTTGCTGTCGGTCAGCTATGTGTCGATTGCGACGTCTGTGCACCTCGTCATCGTTGCGTTGGCAGCGCAAGCACATGGCTGGATTTCTGTGGGTGACCGGGCTCGGGGCGTTAGACGGATTTTTGCGGTGCTGTTGGCTGCAATTGCAATCTGGTTCCTGTTCAGCACATTATAGGCGACAGGATTTAAAGGCATGTTCCGCCTAACGCCAGCGCAGCATTGACCGATCAAGCTCCGATGCGGATTTTACGCCCATAAGACGCATGTCGCGGGCAATTTCGTCGCGCAGTTTGCCAATTATGCGTTCAACACCGGGTTCTCCCGCTGCTGCGAGTGCGTACAGATACAGGCGTCCCCCGGAACATGCGGTGGCTCCAGCGGCCAGCGCTTTCAAGACATGGCTACCGCGCTGCACACCGCCATCGCAAATGATGTCGATTTTGCCACCAACAGCGTCGGCTATTTCGGATATCTGATCGAATGGCGAGCGCGACCCGTCCAATTGCCGGCCGCCATGATTGGACACCATGATCGCGGTCGCGCCAATATCGACGGCGCGCTTGGCATCGTCCACCGACATAATGCCCTTGAGGCAAAATTCGCCGCCCCAGTCTGATCGAACCCTTTCGGCCATTTTCCAGTCCATGGATGTATCGAGCATCGTATTGAAATATTCTGCGACCGACACCGCGACGTTGGTGCCTGCATCCACATGGGTTTGCAGATTGGGTAACGCAAATTTCTCGCGAAACAGGTAATTCAGCGCCCACATCGGGTGCATCGCATAGCTTAACACTGATGCAGGCGTGAACCGCGGTGGCGACGTAAATCCGCTGCGCAAGCAACGTTCACGGTTGCCGGAAACGATCGTGTCTACAGTGAGCGCAATGGCATCGAACTTTGCGGCTTTGCATCGATCGATTATCGACGCGTTGAGCCCTTTGTCCTTGTGGATATAGAGCTGGAACAGCTTTGGCGTTTTTATACTTGCACCGACTTCCTCAATGCTGACCGTGGCGAGGGAGGAAATACCAAACCATGTGTTGAATTGCTGCGCCACCGAAGCAACGGCGCGTTCGCCTTGCCAATGGAACAGGCGCTGCAAAGCAGTGGGCGACAGCATCAGCGGCATATCAATGCGCTTCCCCATTACGGTCACGCCCAAATCGATGTCCGCGACGCCAGCCAATACATTGGGTACAAGATCGCAATCGTCGAATGATGACGTGTTGCGCACCTTTGTCCGTTCATCGTCGGCTGCGCCATCGATGTAATTGAATATGGGCGAGGGCAGGCGCGATTTAGCCAAACGGCGAAAATCGGCTACATTATGACAATCATTCAAACGCATGCAGGGCTTATGACAGACCTTGCAAATAATTGCATGCATTCGGATTCTTCGCCTGCATACCGCGCTTCAGTGCCTCCATCCGCTGTGCCGACGTGCCATGCGTGAACATGCTTTCCACGGGTGCACGACCCGCTTGCTGCATGAGGGTATCGTCCCCAATTGCGTTGGCGGCGCGCATGCCTTCTTCAATATCGCCCGGTTCAATTCGGTCAGCATTTAACCCTGCCCACACACCCGCGAAGCAGTCGGCCTGCAGTTCCATACCCACCTGAAGGCGGTTTCCATCAGCTTCGCTTGATTGCGCTTGAAGCTTGCGAACTTGACCGGCGATGCCAGCGAGGTTTTGGATATGGTGCCCAACCTCATGTGCGATGACATAGGCATAAGCAAAATCACCACCTGCACCCATCTGCTTTTCCATTTGCTGAAAGAAGCTGGTGTCGAGGTAAATGCCTTGATCTGAGGGGCAATAGAAAGGACCCATCGCAGATTGTGCCGCGCCGCAGCCGGATTGACCACCCCCCTGGTAAAAGTTCAAAGTTGCGGGCTGATAATTCTGGACAAGCTGCGACCAAGTATCCTCGGTCGATTTCAAAACGCGACACGCGAACAATTCCTCTTGAGTGTCGCAAGCGACGTTTGCACCCGTCGCACCACTTTGCGCTCCGCTTAAATGCGGCGTAGTCCCCGTTCCCCCAGTGTTCAGCATTCCGCTGGACATCACAAAGTAGCCAACAACTGCGAGGATGGCCAAAGTGCCGCAACCCAATTTACGGCCAAGCAGCATCGGTAACAATCCAAATATCAGGCCCAAAGGACCGCCACCGCCACCGCCAAAGCCCATGCCCCCACCTGAACCTTGATCACTTACGTTGCTGCTTGGGTCAAGATCGTCGAGCCGCATGTCATTCTCCCATATTGTCCTGCGCTAACATTGCGTTTAGCGGTGCAAAGCGCAAGTAAAGTTCACCCTAAACGCAAAGGCAGTCTCCCATGTTCCTCGAAGGCAAAACAGCACTCATCACTGGATCAACCTCGGGCATTGGGTTGGGCTATGCCCGCGCGTTAGCAGCGCAGGGTGCGCATGTGATGATCAATGGATTTGGCGATGCAGACGAAATCGACAGCTATGTTACGGAACTCGCCGCAACAAGCGGCGGAAAAGCGCTTCACTCGGGCGCAGACATGACAAAGCCGGATGCGATCCGAGCGATGGTCGCCGAATGTTCTGACAAAATCGGTTCACCGGACATATTGATCAACAATGCCGGAATTCAACATGTCGCGCCTGTTGACGAGTTTCCTGACGATAAATGGGACGCCATATTAGCTATCATCCTGTCCTCGGCTTTCCACACGACCAAGGCAGCGTTGCCAGCGATGAAGGCAAAGGGGTGGGGGCGGATTATCAACACAGGGTCAATGCACAGCCTTGTCGCTTCGCCGTATAAATCCGCTTATAATGCTGCGAAGCACGGCCTTGCAGGCTTTACCAAGACTGTTGCGCTTGAAGTTGCAACCCAAGGGATAACGGTGAACAACATCTGTCCCGGCTATGTCTGGACGTCATTAGTGGAAAACCAGATTCCCGACACCATGAAAGCGCGCGGACTCACGCGGGATCAGGTTATCAACGATGTGCTTTTGGCCAATCAGCCGCAGAAAAAATTTGTACAGGTCGAACAATTGGCTGCGCTTGCGGTGTTTCTGTGCCGTGAAGAAGCCAGTGCGATTACGGGCACCAACCTGTCGGTCGATGGTGGGTGGACGGCGCAATAACTCTTCGCCAGCGATCAACCTACTCCCCTCTATCAGCTATAACAGTATCTTGCTCGCCGCTCACTGGCTGTGACTCCGAACCCGGCAAAGCGTAGGAGGGTGGCGTATAACCTGCTTGGCTGCTTTGCCCGTCGTCGGGATTTGACGAGTTTGTCTGAGGAGAAGTGCCAAAGGGCAGGCCGAATTCGGGCTGCATCGGGTTGCCATCAATTGTGGGGGCACCGATTTGAAAGTCACTAACGGGCTCT
>Ga0136636_10000020_pt1 | contig 53515 bp, 37 predicted proteins | sample AntDrymUQ8522106_2_FD_104653 | JGI IMG/M metagenome (GOLD analysis project Ga0136636, IMG submission 104653) | Polar desert sand microbial communities from Dry Valleys, Antarctica - metaG UQ852 (21.06) | ecosystem: Environmental > Terrestrial > Soil > Desert | place: Antarctica: Dry Valley... | reverse complement strand
TCAGGAAATTCCTTCATTAATTCATAAATGCTTAGGGACAAATACCGCTTTTACAGTATTTGGCGTTTTATAACACATATAAATACAATTTGTGTTATTGGCTACATGCTTACTTCAAAAACTAAAATATCTCCTAAAATTCTAAATATTGCCACTCACGGATATTTTTAAGATGATCCAAACAAAAATTCAGTGAACAAGTCACAATTAATGGAAGCTCAAATTCGTGAACCTGTTTTTATATTATCAAATGACCCAATGTTGTGTTCAGGATTGAAAATGGCGGGCGTAAACAATACCTGGAAAGGAGAAAAAACATTGGAAGGCAGAGAAGATGGTGTATTAACGGCTCATGAAATCAGTCAGATGAATTTGTCCAACACCGAACTCGTTGTCCTTTCAGCTTGCGAAACTGGCCTCGGGACAATCCAAGGCAATGAAGGCGTGTTTGGCCTACAACGAGCCTTCAAAATTGCTGGGGCGTAATACCTCATCATGAGTTTGTGGCAGGTACCAGATAAACAAACTTCCTTATTGATGACCACATTTTATAAAAAATGGCTGGAGAATAAAATGAACATACCTGATGCATTTCATGCAGGGCAAAAAGAATTAAGAGATATTGGATTGGATCCGTATCAGTGGGCAGGGTTTGTGTTGATGGAATAGGAAAATCTCTGCTTTAGGTGTTACTTTTATAGGAATTTTAATTCTTAACCATGAAATTATTTCTAGTTACAGCAATTCTACTGTCCACTTTTTGCATGAATGGTCAGACCATTGACTCCGTTTCTATCAAGCAGGTTGACAGTCTAATAAAGGTATCCAAGGCTCTAATATCAAAACAAGATTATGAAAAAGCGCAGGAAATAAATGCCGATGCCGAAAAAATCGCTTTAGAAAAACTGGGGCGCTATTCGGCGGAATACGCAAAAAGCTGTTTTAATAAGGGACTATTGTATTTTTTAAAAGGAAAATATGTGGAGGCAGAGAAATGGTATCTCGAATCTAAAGAAATCAGAGAAAAGGTCTTCGGAAAAGCACACCCAGACTATGCTTGGTGTCTAAACAATCTGGCTAACTTGTACATAACCATAGGTGATTTTGAAAAGGCAGAATCGCTTCACCTTGAAGCAAAGACAATACGGGAAAAAGCCCTAGGAAAAGAACACCGTGATTATGCCAGAAGCCTAAACAACCTTGCTACTCTATACTTTTTCACGGGTAATTACGAAAAAGCAGAGCCGCTTTACCTTGAAGCCAAAAACATCAGGGAAAAAACTTTGGGCAAGGAAAATCCCGATTATGCAGGCGGTCTGAACAACCTTGCAAGTCTTTACTCGCGCATGGGTAACTACGAAAAAGCCGAACCGTTTTTCATTGAAGCCAAAAACATCCAAGAAAAAACTTTGGGCAAAGAAAATTCCGATTATGCAGGCAGTCTGAACAACTTGGCAATTTTGTACGAGAATATGGGCAACTACGAAAAAGCTGAATCCCTTTACCTCGAATCCAAAGCCATTTCGGAAAAAGTCTTTGGAAATGAACATCCCGACCACGCGATTAGCATAAACAACTTGGCGAGTCTGTACTTGGAAATGGGTAACTACGAAAAGGCTGCACCGCTTTTTCTTGAAGCCAAAAACATCAAAGAAAAAACTTTGGGCAAAGAAAATCCCGAATACGCAGGAGGTTTGACCAATCTAGGAATTTTGTATTATAAAATCGGGAATTTCGAAGTGGCCGAGTTAATGCAGCTCGAAGCTCTCGCCATTAAGGAGAAAATCTTAGGAAAAGAACACCCTGATTACGGATTAAGTCTGAACAACCTGGCGAATATTTATTCCGAAATGGGCAAACACGAGAAGGCAGAACAGATTTACTTAAATTTAGAAGTTATCTTGAATAAAGCCTTCGGGGACGAACGTCCGCTTTATGCAATTGAAAACCTGTCAGATTTGTATGCCTTACAAAAACGGTTTTCAGAATTGGAGCCTCTGCTGATCAAAAAAATGTACCTAGAACAAGCCAAAATTTCAGATGGCGCGCTATTCCTTTCAGAACGAGAACTTGCAAGCTACATTACCACTTTTCAAAAAAATGGAGACCGTCTTGGGGCATATATGCTTGACCTCTCTTCTGCCAAGGCATTATACCTAAACGAATTGTATTATAACCATGTTCTTTTCCAAAAAGGGTTTCTGCTCTACTCAGCTGCCCGACTGAACACAGCAGTTCTTTCCAACCCCGAATCGGAAGCTATCAATCTTCGCCTAAAAGGCTACCGTCGTCGACTTGCAACGGAGTATTCCAAACCAATTAGTGAACGAAAGGCTATTTCAGAGCTAGAAGAAAAAGCCAACGACATCGAAAAGGAACTTGCTCGTTTCATTGTCGGCTATGTCGAAGCTGCACGTCAGGTTAAGTGGCAGGAAGTGCAAAGGGCTTTAAAAAAAGGCGAGGCTGCCATTGAGTTTCTGCACTTTAAGGTCAATTTTCCGGTAAAAACAGATAGCTCTGTGTATGCTGTATTACTATTAAAGCCTGGTACATTTCAACCAAAATTTATCCCCCTTTTCGAAGAAAAATCTCTGGATTCTATCCTACAAACCAAAGGGGAGCGACGTCTGGAATATGTAAATGATCTGTACACTTTTTCTTCCAGAGGAGTATCTCCAGTTCAAGAAAAAAGAAGAAGTCTTGTTGAACTAATTTTCAAGCCGCTGGAAAAGGAATTGGATGGAATTACCACCATTTATTATTCACCATCTGGTTTGTTACACCGTATCAACTTGGATGCCATTCCAGTCAGTGAAACTGAAACTTTGGCCGACCGCTACAATTTGGTGGAATTGAACAGCACAAGGCAGCTGGTCATTCCAACTATTGTTAAAAATACAACCAACGATGCTGTTTTGTTTGGCGGAATTCGATATGATGTTGATACTACCCTAATTTCCAATCAACCAATATTCGCTACAAGAACAGAATCTCAACTTTCCTTCAACCAAATCAATTCTCAATCACGCGGTGGCAGCTGGGATTATCTGCCCGGTACAGAACGTGAAGTAAATGCCATCGAAAAGATCATGACATCAGGTGGAATAAAAACTACTTTGAAAAAGGGATACGACGGCACCGAAGAAGCTTTCAAGAATATTGGTGCAAACAATGCTTCCTCTCCAAGAATCCTTCACATCGCTACCCATGGTTATTTCTTTCCAGATCCTAAAGAGAATAACTCAAAAACTGTATTTGGAGACGATGAACCAGTGTTCAAATTATCTGATCATCCAATGTTGCGTTCAGGATTGATTATGGCTGGCGGCAGCAATACCTGGAAAGGAGAAAAAACACTGGAAGGCCGAGAAGATGGTGTATTAACGGCTTATGAAATCAGTCAGATGAACTTGTCCAACACCGAACTCGTTGTCCTTTCAGCATGCGAAACTGGCCTCGGGACCATCCAAGGAAATGAAGGAGTATATGGCTTACAGCGTGCTTTCAAAATTGCTGGGGCGAAATACCTCATCATGAGTCTTTGGCAGGTACCAGACAAACAAACTTCCTTATTGATGACCACATTTTATAAAAAATGGCTAGAAAATAAAATGAACATATCTGATGCATTTCATGCAGCGCAAAAAGAATTAAGAGATATTGGATTGGATCCGTATCAGTGGGCGGGGTTTGTGTTGGTGGAGTGATAACACTTTACTACATTTGGAATAAAATAACTACGATAGTTTGCAGTATTTCCGGATTTAGCTTCTAATTTGACTGATGAATTTATTCCCAACACTTTTTTGTTTTTTATGTGTTTGTATTGGACAAATATGCAGCCAAACAAAAGGTGTTAGTCCTGTTGACGATTCAGATCAACCAATTGGTACTGTGTATGCAGTAATTGTTGGCGTTTCCAGTTATCAAGATGAAAACATACCTGATTTGCGGTTTGCACACAAGGACGCAATTTCATTTTCCAATTACCTTCAGTCAAGTTCTGGCGGCTCCTTGGACGGCGATCATTTAAAGCTTTTATTCGATTCTACAGCTACTCTTGGAGGTTTTGTAGGGGCATTGGATTGGCTCAAAAGTGTTGCCAAGGCGGATGATAGGGTGATTATTTACTTTTCAGGCCATGGTGATTTAGAGTATTTAAGCAAGAATGAAATGGGGTTTCTACTTTGTTTTGATGCCAGTTCACATGTTTACAATGCGGGCGGGGCAATGCCCTTATTTGCGCTCCAAGAAGCCATAGCTTCCCTTTCAACGATCAATCATTCCAAAGTAATTTTAATCACTGATGCTTGCCATTCTGGAACGCTTGCGGGCAGCTCAATTGGCGGACCACATATCACAGCTGAATACCTCAAAGCATTGGACAATGAAGTTAAAATACTATCGTGCCAGCCAAAAGAATTTAGCATTGAAGGGGAGCAATGGGGCGGTGGCCGTGGAGTTTTCTCGTACCATTTGATAGATGGATTGAATGGACTTGCTGATCAAAATAACGATTCGTGGGTATCGCTTCAAGAGCTTGGATGGTACTTGGAGAATCACGTTTCACTCGATGTAGCACCAGTTAAGCAAGTGCCACTAATCGTTGGCGAACGGCTTACTAAGCTCGCAGCTGTCAATCCCATTATGCTTGATTCCTTGCTTAAAGGCAAATTTAAACAAGATATCACACTCACCAAGATAGAATCACGAAGTGAAGCGCTGATACTCTCGTCACTCGATACAAATATTCAACATTGGTTCAAGATGTTCAATTATTGCTTAAAAAACAAAATTTTTCTTACTCCAATTAGCAATTCTGATTCAGTTTGTGCAGATTTCTATTTCCAAAAATTAATTAAACAAACCGTGCTAAAACCCTTATTTGGAAGCATGCGCAGAAACTATGCAACTGCCCTTCAAGATGATGCGCAACAGGTATTGAATGCTTTGTTAAAAGTAGATGTTCATGAAATAGGCCGCTCAAAAATTGCCAAATCCCTCCAATACAAAAACTATCCTGCATACCTAAATCGCGCTGCCCAATTATTAGGCTCTGACAATTTTTTTTTCAAAAAACTCAGAGCCAGAATTTTTTGGTTTGAAGGAATCGATCTATTATGGGCAAATTCAGGGAATAAGAATGTCGAAGCAGGTTTGTTGATTATGCAAAAATTCAGGCAATCCCTCGATCTCGAAACCAATGCTGCCCTCAGTTTTTTCTACATGATGAATTGTCAGGCAATTCAATTTGAGGATAAAGATTCCATGCGGATTTATGGTGAAAAAGCTGCATTATTGGCACCAAATTGGCTTTTGCCTTACGCTTATCTTTCGCATTTTTACGCCCAAAAATTTCATGACACCCTGTTATCTAAAATATACCTTGACAAACTGAAGCAGATGGATTCACTCAATTCAATGGTTATTTTTGCGGAGGCTTCATGGCATTATTATACTGGAAATACCAATAAAGCAGATTCACTGTATCAATTGATTTCAAGTAAAGATCCTGAAAACAAAATGGCATTTTTGAATCTGGGAATCGTAAACATAAAGCTTAAACGCTATACTGAAGCCACAACTTACCTCAAGCATTACATTCAACTTGACACCCTGGGATATCAAGGTTATCATTATTTGGCAATCGCGCATGAAAAATTGGGAGATGAAAATCTTGCAGAGACCAATTTCTTAAAGTCAATAAGCCTCGATTCAAACTATGTTTACAGCCTCCGCGAACTTGCCCGATTGTATAGAAAGCAAAAAAGAAATATAGAAGTAGAAAAACTTTATAGAAAAATACTTACCTTCGAATACGACAAAAAAGCAATCATTTATTATGAAATGGCTTGCTTATCATCATTGAACAATCGAATTCCTGAATCCCTCGACTTTCTGAAACAAGCACTGTATTCCGGATTCAAAAATATTGAACAATTGTTCTTCAATCAAGAACTCAACAATGTCAGCAAGGACCCTGAGTACAGAAAACTGATCGAAAAATTTAAAAAATAATGCCCTGATTCAAACCAACCTCAAAATACTTTAATCATGAAGTTCCTATCCTTTTTTTCACAAGTTCTGAAGCTATATGCAGTATGTTTTGTTTTCATGAATCCTCTTCAATCTAGATGCATGGAATTGTCCCCCAAAGAATCAATTCAAACAAAGATTCTTGTTTTAAGTGACAGTATTGAGATCTATTTTTTTCCCGGACATTTAAGAGTTTTGAAGGAAACAAGCACTCAAGTTTTCATAAATAATGTTAATGTAACTGCTAAAGTGTTCTATAGATTAAAAAACAAAATTATATTAATAAGAGGGGATTATAAAGATACTATCAACATAAACATAAAATATAAAGGTTATCCTGATATGGAATTTGAAATAAAAGGAAACGTTGTATTCAAAAGAATAGATATTTTTTATAAAAAAGACACTACAGGTACTACGAATTCTCTGGCTGGTTTCATCAGAGAAACAAATAAACCTTTTCCAAAAAAAATAAAAGATAGGTCGGTTTATTTGAATGCTGATAGTTTAGAAGCTAAAACAGATGGTCTCTTGAGAGATTATGAATTCAGCGGTATTGAAAAATCTGACCATTATAAATTTTATACAAAACTGGGGCAAACCCCTCAGCATAAATCCGAAAATAATAACAAAGATTATCCTGACCCTAGTTATTTGATAACTTTATTTAAACCTAGGTCTGACGTCAGGCTGAATGTAGTACTTGATGATAGTGTGCCATTTATATCAGTTCCCCCATAATGAGGGCCTTTACCTATAAATACCTATTCTGCTGGGCCGCAAGCCTTTAAACTGAATAGAAATTTCATGACTATGTTAGCAATTAATAGCCTTGAAGTACTTTATTGCTTCGTGCTTTGAGCTGAAACACCTGTTTTATCTAATCTGATAAATATAGGAGGGCCTTTGATATTGTGAAAATGAAGTGATAATATCTTATTACTTTTGGAATGTATAGCAGTGGATAATCATGGTCCTGAGCTATGCACTTAACAATCAATCCTTAAGGCTATGAAATCATTGATACACACATTTCAGGTGGTCTGCTTGGGGCACTCTATTTTATCAACCAAAAGCAATGGGTTAACAGCGGTTTATGAAAGCGTTGCTCCGTATTTGACAGCCATAATGAAAAAAACCTCCCTGTTTAATAAAAGCATGAATATCATGAAATACATCATTTGCATTTGGCTCTTATTCATTTCTTTTTTGGCTTGCGCTCAGGTAACTCCACCCTCTGGAGGTAAGGGGGTTGATCCTGTCGAAGAAATAATAAATGACACCGTGGTTGGGAAAACATACGCTGTGATAGTTGGAATTTCAGACTATCAGGATTCAGGGATTCCCAAACTTAGATTCGCACACAAAGATGCGGAGGCTTTTGCAAATTTTTTACGTTCTGAGGCAGGCGGTAAGCTGGGGGTTGACAACATCAAAATCTTTTTGAATCAAGAAGCTACTCGTGGCAAATTTATCATGGCACTGGACTGGCTCCAAGAAGTAGCAAAAGAAAATGACAAGATTATCATTTATTTTTCAGGGCATGGAGACATCGATAAGAAATCAGAAAGCAAGCCAGGATACCTGTTGTGTTGGGATGTCTTGCCTGGGCACTACATGGCAAGTGGTGGACTCAACCTGAGAGATTTGCAAGAAATGGTCAGCAATTACGCCAACATCAACAAAGCTAAAGTTATACTGATAACCGATGCTTGTCATTCGGGTGCGCTAACAGGAAATTCTATAGGTGGCTCACAAACTACCAATGCGAATCTTGAAAAACAATTTGCCAATGAAATTAAAATCATGAGCTGCCAACCCAATGAATTCTCGTTGGAAGGCGAACAATGGGGAGGCGGACGAGGTGCTTTCTCCTATTACCTCATCAATGGATTGTATGGATTGGCCAATATCGATCAAGATCTTTTCATCTCTTTGAAAGAAGTGGGACGATATTTGGAGGACAATGTACCAGCTCAAGCTGCTCCTGTCAAGCAGAATCCTTTGGTAAGAGGAGATATTACTCTAAATCTATCATCAGTAAATCCTGCATTGGTTGATTCACTTAAGTCTGGCAAGATTACTCAAATGAAAATGTTATCACCTGCATTATCAAAAGGATTTGAAGATGATGTGCTGTCCGTTTTGGATAACACTACCAAACAAATGTATCAGGACTTCAACAATGCGCTCCAGGAAAAAGTATTTCTTGCTCCAGTAAGTGCATGTGCAGACTATTATTTCATGAAATTAATGCAGGAACCTAAGCTGGAATCATTGCATTCAAGTATGCGAAGAAATTATGCATCCGCTTTGATAGATGAATCGCAGCAAGTGCTAAATACATGGCTCAAAGTGAGTCCTGATCAATCAGCCACATCTGGTGAAATTGAAAAAAAGACCAAAATACCGCGAAAGGTGTTCACCCAATTGTTGAGCACTTTTCCAAAATACATCGAAAAGACCATTGAGTTATTGGGCAAAGGACATTATCTGTACCCAACATTGATGGCAAGAAAATATTTCTTTGAAGGCTACCTGTTTGCCAACTCCACTCAAAATCCAGACAAAGAAACTGGGAGAAAAGCACTACAAGCATTCCAAAACTCCTTGCAATGGGACTTCGACCAACCACTTGTCTATTGGCAAATGAGCAGGGTTTACGGCTGGAATTTATTACAAGCTGATTCAATGGAATTAATGGCAAAAAAAGCAATGGAAATATATCCCAATTGGGTCGTTCCTTATACTGAACTGGGTTTCATCTTATCATACAAATTCGGTTTGACAGACAAAGCGGAACCTTATATCATCAAGGCTTCGCAGATGGATTCTACATCAGTTGCCGTTTGGAATATCTGGGGAGTCAACGATTTTCGTAAAAAAGATTTCAAGGCAGCTGAAATAAAATTCAGAAAAGCTGTTCAACTTGACCCCAAAAATGCCAATGGTTACAACAATCTAGGAACTGTTTTGAGTAGAACCGAACGATACAAAGAAGCAGAAGAGCAATATTTGAAATCCTTGGACTTGGATCCAAGCAATTTTAGTACAATTGGGAACCTTGGGAATGTGTATTTGAATACCTTCCGATATACTGAAGCCGAAACTCAATTATTAAAATCAATAGCACTTGATAGTACCCTATGGCAAACCTACACCAACCTTGCCCTGGCCTATCAAAGACAACAAAAATGGTACGAATCCAAGACAGCCATTCAAAAAGCCATCGACCAGGCGCCTGAAAAAAGTTTGGCGTTGTTGTATGGAATTCAAGGAAATGCATTCACACATATCACTTCCAAATTTGAGCAGGCAATGCCCACCCTCCAAAAATCTCTTAAAATACTTTCGGATTCTCCAGATACTTATATCTATATGTCACAATGGGCATTAAAGAAAAATGACATTGAACAGGCTTGGGGGTGTTTGGAACAAGGATTAGAACACGACCTAAGTAGAGGAGAGTTAAAATTGAACGGCTTGCTCAATGAGCCTGATTTCAAAGTCTTACAAAAAACCGAAAAATGGAACAAATTGATGAAGCAGTATTTTCCTAATCAATTCGCAAACTAAAAAGCATTATTTTGAGATACAAGCTTGTCATAAAATATGTTTTTAGCTTCATATTACTGTCCTTGTTTATCCAGGTAAATGCTCACTCATTTCATGACAATCATAAAATAAAAATAAAGGGCAAAACAAAATCTCTTGTAATTGGTATCTCACTTTATCAAGATCCGGATATCCCAGATATGCAGCTGGCTCATCGGGATGCAGAACTATTTGCAGGATATTTACGAACGCAGTCTCCCCTAAACCTGGATGAAGAGAATTTGATGTTATTGACCAATGATGGAGCCACAACAGCTCAAGTAGCTGCTGCATTGGACTGGTTGTTTGAAGGTACTTGTTCTAAAGATACCTTGATATTGTTCTATTCTGGCTATGGTTTTGAAAATGGGGAAAAGCAATTATTGACAACAAAACCTTTTTTTAACGATACTCCACTGAGTGTTAACAATGCGGCAACTTTTGATATTTTCAACCAGTTTCTGACTTTGGCAAACAGAAGAAACATTCCATACAAATTGATCACAATCCTCTATCCTATGATGCTTCCATACGATTTGAGAGATCAATATCGAGACGAAAGGAATAAGCCTGTTGTAAAAAATTTAAAAAATGTATTGCTTAAGAGTACAATTACGGAGAAAAGCCTTGGAAAATCAATAGAAGAAAACTCAAAAGCTAAAATAAGTCTTGGTTATATTTTAATAGATGGGATGATTGGAAATGCTGATTCCAATAAAGATATGCAAATATCATTCAAAGAATTGGAATTGTACCTGAGCACCTGTGTCATTCCGGCTGAAACCCTGCCAGGAACTTTGTTGATTTCTACTTCATCACGAAAAGCTTTTAATAGCCGAATCAATCCAAAATATTTGAATCAAGTTGCCCAAAACGATAAGTACCTATTTCCAAGTCTAATCACATCTGAAACCAATTTAAAGGCTGATGAACTCCTCAGAAAATTGCCTGTAACTGCACGTTTGTTGTACCAGGATTTTATTGTCGCTTTGAAACTTGGGCATCTGCTCACGCCACTAGAAAAAAATGCAGCACAACTCTATGACTCCATATTGATCCTGAAGGATTTTGAGCCACTTCACAATGACCTAAAACGAAAACTGACAATTGCCCTTTTGGACGAAACTCAACAGGCTTTGAATGCCTATCTGAACACTGATTCAAGAGAATTGACCAGAAGAGAAACTGGTAGAACCCAATACGTTTTATATGCACAATACCTAGAAAAGGCTTTGGAATTGATGGGAGAAAAGCATTTCATGCATAAAATAATAATGGCTAAGATTCGCTATTTTCATGGATTGAATCAACGCATCGAGGGGCAGAAAACCGGAAATAAGGATCACTTTTTGGAAGCAAATGCACTGCAAAAACAAGCATTGGAATTTGAATATGAAGCTGCTTTTATTCACAATGAAATTGGCGTCAATTACAATTTTTTGTTGGAAACAAACCTTTCCGAAAAAGCATTCAATGAGGCAATAATTCATGCTCCTACTTGGAGTATTCCTTATTTCAATCTGGCAATATTGTATTTGGATAAAAATCCTCAAAAAGCCATCAATTATGCCAAAGAAGCAGTTCGGTTGAGTCCAAAGAATGGGTTTACTTACAATGCATTGGGCATGAGTTATTTTAAATCACATGAATTTGGAAAAGCTGAAACAGCTTTCACAAAAGCAATAAAATATGATCCGGAATTTACAGATGCCTATTATAACTTAGCATGCCTAAAAACCAAAGAAGGAGATTATGCTACCGCAGCCATAAATCTGGAAATGGCTTTTGTTAAAGGCTTCATTGATGTGAATTTTGCAATACAAGATGAAGATTTGACAGCATTGAGAGAGCAGGATATTTGGCAAATCTTAATGCTTAAATATTTTAAGAAAAAGCAGTAGCAACTCCAAATAAAACCCCACAATTTCAATCTACAAAAAATTTCGGCTGCAATTGAAAGGAGACAAGTAATGGCAAATTGATTGACTGGTAATTATTGCTTACTTTTGGTATTAAAATAAGTAGCATAGGGTGTTTTTGGTGTTAACACGCACAAATTCGCTGCACAAAATGTTGCAAACTTTTAGAATGAAAACATTAACTCTTTTACTGACCTTGGTTCTGTTGCCATTCCATTTAGCGATTGGTCAACAAAAAGGAGCAAGCCCGATAGCCAAAGCTGTAATGTCTGCTTCTGGGGTTGTAAGGGCTGTAGTTGTTGGTATATCAGACTATCAGAACCCCAAAATTACCGATCTGCAATTTGCTGACAAAGACGCCATTGAATTTGCTAAATTCCTAAAAAGTAAAGCAGGTGGTGAAGTGGATAGCAACAATATTGTCTTATTGACCAATGAGAAAGCCACTGCCGGACAATTTGTATCCGCTTTATATTGGTTGATTGAGGAAAGCAAGGAAGGTGATCAGGTAATCATATATTTTTCAGGACACGGCGATGTTGAGAACGTTACCATGAACCAACCTGGGTTTTTACTTTGTTGGGATTCGCCAGCTAAGGTGTACATGGGTGGTGGCACTTTTGGTTTGCTATATCTTCAAGAAATAATATCCACACTTTCTATTTCAACTCAAGCAAAGGTGCTCATAATTACAGATGCCTGTCGTGCCGGTAAACTAGCAGGAAGTGGCATCAACGGATCTCAAGCTACTGCCGCCAACTTGGCAAAACAGTTTGCAGGGGAACTTAAGATCATGTCATGTCAGCCCAACGAATTATCAATGGAAGGCAAAGCTTGGGGCGGGGGCCGCGGTGTTTTTTCTTACTATTTCATGGCAGGAATTCAAGGATTTGCCGACAAAAACAACGATGGCTTTGTTAGCCTTCAAGAAATAGAACGCTATCTCGAGGATAAAGTACCTCCGGCAGTTGCGCCAATGAATCAAACCCCTTTGACCGTTGGGAATAAATCCAGCTTCATTTCAAAGGTAGATATTGATTTTTTCAAAACGCTAAAAGATCCTGATACTGGCCTCCAAATCTCAACCCTTGGCGAAAAAGGAGTCGAATTAATTGAGGAGCAAATTGTTGATACAATTGTCTTAAAAAAATATAAACTTTTCCAACAAGCCTTGAAAACTGGGCATCTTTTAATTCCTGAAGCTGGTTCTGCCTGCAGCTTGTTTGAACAAATTAAAAACCATCCAGATATCCAGAAGTACGCTTCATTGATGCTTCGAAATCTGGTTGCGGAATTACAGGACGAAGCCCAACAAGCAATCAATAATTATTTGAAGGCTGAGGCATCAGAACTTAAAATCAGATGGAGTTATGATAGTAGATATGAAAAGTTTCCATTGTACCTTGAAAAAGCTGCAAGTCTAATAGGCAAAAAGCATTTCTTCTACAAGGAAATAAAGGCAAGGGCCTACTATTTTAAGGGATTGAACCTTCGGTTGAAAGGATCATTTTATGACTCTGACAGTCTAATCCATTTATCGCTTGAAGAGCAGTTCAAAAGTCTTGAAATTAATCCCAAAGCCCCGCATGTCCTCAATGAAATAGGATGGTGCTACCATTTATTGAAAGAGAATGAAAAAGCAATTAATTACTTCAAACAAACACTTGAATTAAGCCCGACCTGGGTGCTTCCATATGTCAATTTGAATCTGAGTTATATTGATCTGGGTGATTTTAAAGAGGCCGAGAAATCTGCTATGTCTGCTGTTCAAATTGATAGTACCTCAACTATTGGCCTATATAATTTGGCTGGAACATACAGTATCACAAATAGACAGATAGAAGCTGAAAAATTGCTCAATAAAATCATTGAATTAGACTCAACATTTTCTGAATCTTATTTTTTATTGGGATGCATGAGAATTAGTGCTCAGAAATATGATGAAGCACTTAGCTATTTTCTAAAAACAAGACAATATGCCCCAAATGATTTTTTAAATTGGATTAATTTGGGGTATGCTTATCTAAATCTCAAAAATCATACAGAGGCAGAGAAATTTTTTAAACTTGCCTATGAGTTTGTGCCTTGGAAGGAAGCAGCTTTTCAAGGAATAATAGAATTTTACTTTAATACCAAGCAATTAAAAAATGCCGAAAACCTATTATTGACTTACGTAGCCAAATATCCGAATGATTTTTTCTCTTATTACCTGCTCGCATCAATTTATGCTCAGGAAAAAGATGTGGAAAAATCCTTGAAATACCTGGAATTATCATTTAAAACTGGATTCAAGGAACTTGATATAATAATCAATGATCCAGACTTTCTGAATATCATCCAACAAGACGGCTTCAATAAGCTTAAGGATCAATATTTTCCAAAATAGTTCAAAAGCTTGAAATAAAATCCTTCCACGTCCATAATTTGAGATCAATGCAAATTCCGCTTTATGCTGAATCGACGGAAATACTAATTCAAGTCAATATTTTGTCGGGTATGACAACTCGTACAACAACATTAGACTTATAAGCAGTCAAGCCCCTTACGAATATTAAAAATCCAACTTTAGCATTAAATCCTAGATTGTCGAATTTTTTGATCCCTCCATTAATATGTCGGGGTGGACCCCTCAACGATTTTTTAATTGTCGAGGCTTTAAAGTCAACAAAATCAAATATTTTCGTTGACTCTTGAGTCTTTACTCTGAGGAAAATCCACTAATGCGGATTTTGGGTTCAAAGAAAAAGGGCTGTGATTCAATGGAATCACAGCCCTCACTATGTTGATTGTGCTTGAAATAAATAGGATTATTTCATCAGCATCTCTGCTCTTGAATAAGTACCCAAACGCATAGAGTAGCCTATGTATGCTATTCGCACCATGTTGTTGTCCTTGTTTTCAGCTGTAAGCTCTTCATACAATCTTGAGGCTTCGTAATGCATATGTCCTCTTTCCATTGCCACTGCCTCCATCAATTTCTTGACAAATGGTTCAGCTGTTTCGTAAATTTCAGAAGCTTTGATTGTGCTTTTTCTTTCACTGTATTGATCTTCGGTCATGATCTGAAAAGGAATTTCATCAGATACTTGAACTGCTTCAGACTTAGCAACAATTTGCCAATAATAAGTCTTGTCATTAGAAAGCTTCAAACTTGGGATATCGACAGTGACAGAAGTATCAGTAGTGTTTACTGAATGAATTACTGTATTTTGGTCATCCGATATTTTAAAGGTATATTCTTTTTGACCTTGGAATTTAAGCCATTTGAATCGCATTGTTGCATTTCGATAGAAGCCACCTGGTGTGCAAATGCCAATTACAATTTGAGCAGGAGTCCAACCTCCAGTTGTTGTGCCCTTTCCTGCTACTCCCCAGCCTCCTGTAGTTGTCCCTTTACCTGCTACTCCCCAGCCTCCACCTGTCGTGCCTTTGCCAGCTACTCCCCAGCCCCCTGTAGTAGTTCCTTTGCCTGCTACTCCCCAGCCTCCTGTGGTTGTTCCTTTACCTGCTACTCCCCAGCCTCCTGTAGTCGTTCCTTTTCTAGCCACTGTCCAGCCGTCTCCTCTAAAAACGTTAGATTTGGAAAATGCTCCACCCTCAGTCATGTATGCAGCAGTCTCAAAAGAAGCTTCTAAAAATTTTCCAAAAAAAGGATCGAAGTTCAATGTGCTTGAACGCATATTGCTTTCAAATAGTTTGTTGCCCAGAAAGCTGCCTTTGCCTGTAAGATTCTTGAATTTCGCATTCTGATATACCAATGCTTTGGAACCTAACTTTAAGCTTATTTTACTGTTTGGACTCATTACAGATCCTGAAGGTAGTTTTTCTGCTTTACTGCCTGAAGCTTTAGCAGTAACAGATCCTGAACTGGAAATAACGTAAACCGGGTCTTCTTTTTGTCCAAATAAGCTAAAACTTATCAACATTAGCATTAATCCGGTAAGGAATTGATTTTTCATTTTTTAGGGTTTTTCTATTAAAAAAGAGATTTTTTTGAGAAGTAACTTCCCCATTTGGTGACTTTGTTTTCATTGCCAATTATAAAAATCAAATTAGGGTAAACGAGAATAGCACCTTGAGGTGTTTCGATTCTATTGGAGGCTTCACCGTATAGTTTAAGCACTTCAGCCATGGTACTTCCAATACCAATATCCAATATTGTCCTAGACTTACTATTAGGTTTTGTAATTAAGAAATAATTATAAACCTCCTCTTGATGGTTCAGATTGTAAATGAGTTGACAATCCAAACTGTCCCACTGGAAAAAACTGAATGCATTGCTTAAAGAGACAGTTTTATCAAGAATAACAGGTGGACTCATTTTACTTAAAATAGTTGCGAGATCAAATCCGCCAATAGCATCTTTCGGTGCAGTTTTAGATGGCGCTTTCTCAATCGATGGCACATAGCCGTTTTTGAGAATTTCTAAATTCTCCTTAGCCAGCTCACTGTTCATTTGAACTCCTCTTTCAAACATCATTTGTGCGCCACTGGTATTTCCCGCTTTGGCCATCAAAATACCGGAAAGGATAGAGATATCTATGAGTGTTTTTGAATTTTCATTTCTGGTTGCAACATCAAACGCTTCCTTATTTGCAAAAAACATAGCTCGCGTAGTGTCGCCTAATAGTGCATATGCTGTAGCTTTATTTAAGTATGCCGGAGCATATTCTGGATCAAGACTTATTGCATTGTCAAAGTATCTGATTGCCTGCTTAAGCAATTCCTCTCTTTTGGAAGCTGCACCCACATCTCTTGAACCTGCCGATTCTAAATCTAGCTCAACTACATATTTGAATTTTAATACCTTCGGATCAAACAACTGGATGGCCTGAAATAGAACATTAACACCAACATTGTTATAAATTTCACGACTTTGATAGTGCTTCAAAATATATTGATAATACTCAAAAGCTTCAGGATACTTGCCGATCGATGCCATGAAATTCGCCATTTCAAATACATCAACCAAGGATTCAAGTTTTTGGGCACTTCTTCTGGCCAATTCCATTCGATCAGTCAAACTAGGATAACCTTCTAATTTCTCTCCTATTCCATATTCTTTGTACAAACCTCTGATCAATTCATCCCCTTTGGCAAACATGCCATAACCAGCCGAATAAGCCAAAAATCCACCTAGATAATCTGCCTGAGTTTCATTGGCTACCTGATCCTGAACTGTCCGAATGGATTTACCTACTTTTAAATCAATATTTTCAGAAGCAAAGCTACTTTTCCATGCGTGTTTTTCATAATAATGTGTCAACTCATGTCCAAGCAAAAAAGCAATTGCCGCATCTCCATAGGGCTTGCAAGCATTAAAAGCCTTGAGTTCGAGCACTATTTCAAGATTGTCATAATCAATACTGGCAACTCTGGATACTTCGTCTCGAAGAAACACTTGTGGCACAGGAAATCTGGAATCACCTCTTGCCTCGACAAGTCTGTCATAAATTTTCTTTACCAAACGAAAATCATTACTTCTGCCACCAACATTATTTGATACAGATGTAGGTGTAGAATCTGAAGTTTGCACCATTGGCAAAGTGCCAAATCGTTCTTGAGTGTGAGAAGATGAATGCAAAAACAAAACAATACCAAGAATCATGACTAATGATAAGGCATTAAATTTATAGCGAAACATCAATAAATAATTGTGTGTAAGCGCTTTCATCTTATGAAGTTACTACAATTTTTCATTTGGCTTTGAGTTTGAGTTTTATTGTATCAATTTCCCTGATAAAGCTGTTTTAAATGATTAAAAGTAAAATATTCCTTCAAATGCTACCAGCAATAAACTAATTACAATTATTGGATATACCCAGTTGAATCGATTATTATCACTGCCAAGAATAAAATTATCATTTAGCAGATCTTTTGATAATGAATTGTTTGGAGTAAATATTGACCTGCCCGGCTGGCAAATTTGAAACTGTTCCTGCCCTGGTGCTGGTAGTATTATTGAGCTCTGTTTCCATAAAAAGAGTTTCAAAAGGATCCAGATTTGCTCCGGGAATGCTTCTTTTTTGAGTTTGATCCACCGAACTGAGGTTAATAGGATTTTTGGTGGCTATAAGCCGCATCAACTCATTACCATAGGGTGGGTTGATTCTAGATTCCCGACTCAGCCTTTCTTTTCCTGGAAGTAAATAATAATCTGATGGGGATTCCATAGGTCTTGGATAAACTACATTAATTTTTTCGTCAGGCTGAAAATCCAAAATAGTGTAATAAGCAGGATTGCTTCCGTCATTGAACACATGCAATTGAATGGTATCCCCAACCAATAGCTCTAAAATTCCATCGCTATTTTTTAAACTATCCATTGGATATTCCGCAGGTACTCTTTTCCCATTTCTCGACAATAAAATGATTTCAAAATTCACTTGTAACCGTTTATTCTCTTGATTCAATTTACGCAAAAATTGAGCTTGCCCATACTTTTTAATTGAATTTACGAGACTCTTTAATAGTTTGTCTGGTGGCAATTTTTTTGAAAAATCATCAATCTTAACTTCAGCTTTGTTGATCAAGACCAGTTGATCTTTTTCTGCGTATAGAAATAAATCTGGGTTGGAATTAACTCTTTTTAAGAAAGGCAATTGAAAAAGCTTTTTAAAAACCATGGTGTCAGTTTCCACAACTGAACTATCCAATTGAAGATCAACGCTGATATTTCCGAAATTTTCTTCCTTTATGAATACCCAACTGAATACCAATTGCTCCTGTGAAAAGCTGTCCTTTAAACTTACAATACTTGCACTGCTTGCTGTTGAACTTACTACTCCAGTTGCTATTGGTTTTACTTGTTCTATTTCACGCGTTTCGGGAGGATAAAATCCCACAACTGTACCTATCGTGAAACCGCTTAAAAAACCAGCATCTATAGTAACTTGATTTGGATTGTCCCATGATTTGACGATATTATAATTTGGTGATCCAAGGTACTTCCCGCCCAAAATCTGCTGATTCAAAACTCCAGTTGCTTCAGGTGTCTGATTATTAGGTTGTGCGGAAATTGTCAATCTGATCCTGTCAAAGAGCTGTTGATAGCTGGCACCTGCCGAAATATTATTCAATTCTTTGCTGAAAGCATAACTCAAAGATCCACACATGACTTTATTTTCTGCTTGTACTTCAAAATTTCTCTGGCTTGCCATCGAACCAAAAAAAGCAACCAATGAAGCAAGATCTTTTGTATCCTCTTCTGTATAAAGCTCTTGATTGGATTCGGTTTTTCCTTTTTGAGACTGAGCGCGATATTCAGGTGAGGCCATAGGCAAATCAACTCCTCTTGAGCTTCCGATTCCTCTTGTGGATGTACCAGAATGACAGGCATCGATGGTCACCAACAAGTGTCCCTCCTTTCCCAATTTCTTTCTAATACGGTCATATAAAGCCCCCAATGTGTCATCTGCAATATGCTTCTCGCCCTTATAATTATATAGCCCAAAATCCTTAATCGCATCAACTGGAACCAGTGCTTCGTCGTACCCGTCTATTTCATCTCCGTTGTAGTCTTGGATTTGCTGACCATGTCCTGAAAAGTGGAAATAAGCGATATCACCAGCTTGGGATTCATCGATCAAATGTTGTTCGATATTCGAAATAATAGCCCTCTTCGTGGCTTGCTCATTTTTTAAGATAAAAATATGCTCTTTCAGAAAACCCAATTTGAACAATGCACTCTCTATCAGGGGTATGTCATTTATAGAATTGATATCCAAGAGCTTAGAGGAATCAGGATAATCGCCAACTGCTACAATCAGTGCACGCTTTTGCTGAGCGAACAAAATATTTGCAAAGCAAAGCGAACTCAAAAGAAAAATTAGAGCAACTCTCATATGCAATTTCAATTTTATCATTGGTGAAGATAGTTAAACCTATCATTCAGATCATATTTCATGTCATAAAATATAGATAGCCAAACCTTGATAATAAGGTCAAACAAATGATCTATTGCATTTAATACCAAATTTTAAGAAAACTTATCGTGTTCATCAATAACACAAATAACTGAAAAACAAGATTCAAAACCTATCGCGTACCCCATAAGTGATTTTATTTACCAGCAGATGGCAACTAACCGTAAAATATAAAATCTTATATTCGCACCAATACCCCGACTTAAAATGAAATCGCTTCAAGTCCTTCTAATTTTATGTTTGCAACTTTCCACTTTGATTGCACAAAATACGGGAAAAACCTATGCCTTAGTTGTAGGAATATCGGATTATAAAGATCCACTAATTACCGATCTTCAATTTGCAGAAAGAGATGCGTTGATATTCAGTGAATATTTAGTTTCAAGAGCAGGAGGGGAAATTCCGAGAAATCAAATCAAGCTATTTTTAGGACAAGATGCCACAGTGGCAAATGTTTACAATGCCTTGGATTGGATTAAAAGCAAGGTAAAAGATGGGGACCAAGTTTATTTTTATTTTGCCGGACATGGTGATGTGGAAAGTTCGCTGTATAAACTCGGTTTTTTGTTGACTTATGATTCTCCGTTTCAAAATTACCTCAACAATGCCATCCGTATTGAGGACATTAACAATTTTGCGAATACCCTTTCAACAAATCAAAACGATATCATCAATACCTTCTTGATTACCGATGCATGTCATTCTGGTAAACTTGCAGGATCAGACAACAGAGGCACCTCTTTAGTTGGTGAACAATTATCACAAGTACAGGATCAAGAAATCAGAATTGTATCATGTGGGCCAGATGAAAAATCACTTGAAAGCATCATCTGGGGTGGCGGAAGAGGGGTATTCTCATTTTATCTGATCAATGGTATGAGGGGGTTGGCTGACAAGGATAATAATCAAATAGTAACCCTACAAGAACTAAAAACATACCTTGAAACCAATGTCACCAATGATGTCAGTACCATTAAATTAAAAAAACAAAACCCTGTAATAGCCGGAAAACCACTTGCAGTCATATCAAAAGTCACTGAAGCCGCACCCGCCATTTTTATAGATTCAAGTCTGGCTACATTGAGAATATCTGACGGGGCAAGGGACGTAACTCCCTTAACTGCAAATAGCCCTGATTCAATTAATAATTTCTTTAAGTATTTCAGGAAAGTTGATTTATCAACTGCTATTGACTTTGATCAAATCTTAAGCTTCCAAAGGGTTGATGTCCCAGATATTGTGCTCAATAACTTTAAAAACATTGATCTCAAATCTGAAATTATTGGATTCAACATCGATAGTCTTCTGCAGGCAATGAATAGGCCAGGCTACAAGACCAGGTTCAATTACGAGTTTGCAGCTATGATCCATGATCAAATTCAAGCAGCCATCAATCTTTATCTCAAGGGCGATGAAACTGAACTAGAAAAACGGCAGTACTACAACTTAGAAACCAACAATTACTACAAATATCCATCGATGATTCAAACAGCCATGATGCTTATTGAAAAAGATCACTACCTGTACCGAATTCTGGAACTAAAACTGCATTATTTTAAAGGTGTTTCAATTCGCTTGAAAATTCCACAGTCATTCCAAAAAGACACCTTGATCAAAAGTGCATTAAAAGAACAACTACTTGCCCTAAAACTCGAAGACAAAGCAGCTTATGTTCAAAATGAACTTGGCCTTATTTACGAATATAAATTACAGAACGATATTGCCAAGAAATACTACCAAAGAGCGATTGAACTTTCGCCAACTTGGTCAATTCCCAAAGCCAATTTGAGCGGCTTATTTTTTCAAGAGAAAAAATTCAAGGAAGGAATAGAAATTGGCTTGACGGCAAAGGCACTGCTACCACCCTGTCAGGTAACTCATATTAATTTAGGAAGGAATTATGCTGGTATGGGAAATTGGTTGTTCGCAGAGGAGCAATTCAGGAAATGCATCGAGTTGAACTCCTTCAATTATTATCCTTATAAAGAATTGGCACATGTTTATGCCCACAACTTAGACTATAAGATTGCTGATTCTTTATATTTCGAGGCCAATGCCAGAACTCAGGGCTTTAACTTTCAACTAGAGGATCCCATAGGATTTACTGACCCAACACGTCCTATTATGTTACCCCCAAGCGCCACGTTCACTATGGCTTACCTTGAAGAAAATATTGATACAAGCTTTAAAGGCAAAGCCGGAATTATTTCTGGATTCTATTGGGCTCATTATTACTTCCAACAAAAATCCTTTGGACCTGCAAAGGGATTATTTAATAAATTGCTATCCATAGATTCTCAAAATCCATTGGTTTACAAGTACTTAGGCGAGATCTATCTCCTTGAAAAAAACTTTGCTGCTGCCGAAATTAACTTAAAATATGCCGAGAAGTATTTTCTGGATTACGAGCAATTTCAGAGTTATCTCAAAGAAATTATACCAACTCAAAAGAATGCAGATAACTGCTCAATAGATGTTTACTCGAAAAGTAACTTCACGCTCAATGAAATTTATATCTTGTTGGGGACCGTTTATCAAAACTGGAAATTCTATGAAAGGGCAAGGGTCTATTTCATGAAAAACTTGGAAGTAGCACCGGGTTATTATGCAAATTCTTTGGTGTGGGAATTACTCGAAAAACAAGGCAATTATGAAGATTGCGAAGAATTCATAAAAAATTACTCCATGCAGGATAAAGTCAAAGGAGCAAAAGCACTGAACGATTTTTACAAACGCAGGCAGAATGCAAATCCTACAGACTTTAAATATTTTTATGTTGCAGGAAAATTTCTGAACAATTTGTCCTTGCCAGGCAATATTTATGGACCAGGACCCAAATTGACTCGTGCAGGCGATGAAGAGTACATGATAAATGAACCGATAGAAGAAGGCATTTCAAATTTCATGAAAGTGATTGAACTTACAAAAGATACGATGCTATGGGGCGAATGCTATGAAATTATCGGAGACTTTTATTTGGGGGCAGACTCAATCAATAAAGCCATTGAAAATTATACTTTGGCCATTCAATTTAAGCCTGACAACCCAGACACAAGAATTAAATTAATCGATTGCTGTGATGAAATGTATCAATTCGAAGCTGGATTGAAAAGTCTTCGATATCTGAACGAGCACAATCAACTCAGTTATAAAAAAATGATACAACTGGCTAAATATGAAATCTATCAAAGTAATTTTAACCAAGCAGACCAACTATTGAACACTGCACAGTCATTGGAACTTTCCCCGATGGAGGATATTATAAACTTGAAGGCAATCTCCAATTTACACGCAGGAAAGCTTAAACCAGCACTGGCTTATTTTCTAAATATGGATAAACAAAAACCCGACAATGCTTTTTTTCAATATGTAATTGCTCATATTTATGCTCAACAAAATAGTGACAAGCAGGCAATCCAATGGCTAAAAATGGCTTTGAAAAATGGCTTTGCCTACGGCCATGTAATTGATAATGATGACACTTGGTGGAAACTCAAAAAAAGCAGATATTGGAATCAAGTCAAAGATTCAATACCCATGAATAAATAATTCAAACAAAACTAAAAAAGTGGGACCAAACAGCGTAGCTTGATTGCGCCCATCGCGTAGAAAATCCTAGTTTGAAATAATTACTGGCAGCTTGGATTCATTGATTTTTCCATTTAATTGTGCCAGATCTTCCTTCTTAATTGCTTCCAGCATCCTAGATTGCTCCTCTATTAGCTTTGATAACTCATTAAACACTGCTCTACTTTGCTCCGATGGCCGATTGCTACCATTAGAAACAACGTTGTACAAGCCTGCCAATTTATCATCCAGTCGGATTGGGAAATTGAGCATATCTTGATTGGCTTGTATTTTATTCTGATGAAGTGCGTCATCAATGGCCAATAACTTTTTTGTTATAACATCGGAAGAGTCTTTCAGGTCTTTGGGTATTTTGTCCCCAAGTTTTGAAGTGTATTGGCTGATTTGATTTCGAAGATCTCTATTCTCCTTAAGCATTTTAATCAGTTTTGAAAACTTATCGCGAACTTCAATCAAGAAGGCATGCTGTATGACCAAATCGTCATCAGTCGCAGATATTTCAGGATTGCGCAATACTTTAAATGGAATTAATTGACTGTCCTTCTCCATAAATATCTGCATGTAGAAATCACCAGGAGCAGCAATTGGCCCCCCAACACTCCCATTCCAAAGCATCAATCCCTCTAGTTTTTCCGCAACCGGATAACTAAAATCCCAATTAAATTGATTCAAACCCCTTTTAAGCTGAATCTTTAAATTTTTGTCTTTTTCAGTCGATGAATAAAGCTTGACCATTTTTTTATCTTGATCCAAAATCTTGAATTTTATCAATGTGGATGTATCAGGTTCTTTTGCCAACCAAAAATTCACAACAGCACCCGGTTTTGGATTCAATCCAGCATTCTTTGGATTTTCTTCTCTTGATCCGTTTATTAAAAATGCATCACGCATCTTAAATACTTGATTGGACTTGTTTAAAATATCGGTATTCATCTCTTGCAAAATGGTCAGATCATCCAATATCCAGAAGCTCCTTCCCTGTGTGGCTATAACTAGGTCATTATTCTTGATTGTCAAATCAGTAATTGGCACAACAGGAAGATTGTTTTGAAAAGGCGTCCATGATTGACCATCATTGAATGAAATATATAGACCGCTTTCAGTTCCCGCATACAACATTCCTTTTCGTTTGCGGTCAGATCTTATGACTCTCGCAAATTCATTCCTTGGAATACTTTGATCTATTCGAGTCCAAGTCAAACCGTAATCTTCAGTTTTATAAAGGTAAGGCGTATTATCATCTAGCTTATATCGGGTACTGGCAAAATACATTTTACCTTTTTGAAATGGATCTGCTTCAATACAATTGATCTGGGACCATTCAGGCAAGTCTTTGGGCGTTACATTCTGCCAATCTTTACCTCCATTTTTTGTCACATGAATGAGCCCATCATCTGAGCCTACCCAAATCACACCAGGCTCAACCACAGATTCATCCATCGTGAAAATAGTGCAATAATATTCAACAGTAGTATTGTCTTTGGTTATGATTCCACCACTTGCCTTTTGCTTTGACTTGTCATTTCTGGTAAGATCTGGAGACAATATATCCCAACTTTGACCGCCATTGGTAGTCTTAAACAAAACATTTCCTGCGGCATAAAGCACTTTGGGATCATTTGGTGAAAACATCAATGGAAAATTCCATTGAAAGCGATATTTAGCACTTTCGGCGCCATGACCAATTATGTCATCAGGCCAAATATTGACAGAACGCGATTCCTTTTTCAAGTGATCATATCTGCTTAAATACCCTCCATAACTTCCTCCATAGACTACATTGGGATTCAATGGATCTGCCACAATATAGCCACTTTCACCACCTGCTGAACCATCAAAATCATTGTTATTGATACTGCCATTCAAACTTCTGTGAAGTATCCTAACGCTTGAATTATCCTGCTGGCCACCCAATATTCTATAAGGGACATGATTATCAGTGCTCACCCGATAAAACTGTGCTGTTGGTTGATTGTGATACGTGCTCCAATTGGCACCAGCATCAAATGAAATCTGGCCACCACCATCATCCCCAATGATCATCCTATTTGGTTCAGTGGGATCTATCCATAAATCATGATGATCACCGTGAGGCGTAGATATGGATTGAAATGTCTTACCTCCATCATTGGATCTGAAGAACTCAACATTTAAGACATAAACGATATTTTCATTCTTGGGGTCTGCAAATATTTTGGAATAATACCAAGCCCTTTGCCTCAATTTCCGCTCTTCATTTATTTTTTCCCATGTTTCGCCAGCATCATCACTTCTAAATACCCCACCTTCATTGGATTCTATGATGGCATAATAACGGTCAGGATTAGATGGGCAAATTGATATGCCTGAGATTCCGATAACTCCTTTGGGAAGTCCTTTATTGGATGAAATATTTGTCCAATTTTCCCCACTGTCAATTGATTTCCAAATGCCAGAACCTATCCCGCCACTCTCCAATGAATAAGGTGTTCTTTTGACATTCCAAAAAGTTGCAAGTAATATTTCTGGTTGTGTTGGATTAATTGCAAGGTCAACTGCTCCAACTGAATCACTAACAAACTTGACACATGTCCATGATTTACCACCATCTTTTGTCTTGAATACTCCTCTCTGATTGTTTCTTCCATAGAGGTGTCCGAGCGCTGTGCAATAAACGATATCTGGATTTTTGGGATGAATGATCATTTTAGAAATATGCCTAGAATCATCCAAGCCTATTTTAGTCCATGTCTTTCCACCGTTCATTGATTTCCATGCGCCATTTCCATGTGATACATTGCCCCGCATAGTGTTCTCACCACCACCAACATAAATAATATCTGGGTCACTTTTGCTAATGGCAATTGAGCCAATTGAGCCCCCAAAATATCCATCGGAAATATTTGCCCAATGGCTCCCTCCATCTTTGGTTTTCCAAATTCCACCGCCAGTACTTCCGAAGTAAAAAACTTCCTTCTTAATCGGATCTCCTACCACTGCAGCACTCCTGCCACCTCGCCAAGGCCCCACATTCCTGAACTTCAATTCTTTCAACAACGTTGGATCATGATCCTTAGATTCAACTTGGCCTTTGGCTTTTTTATCTGCTTTCTGAGCGCTTACAATGCCAATTGGAAGTAAAAAAACTAAGAGAGAAAAAGCGTACTTTAACATAAGCGGAGAATTTTGACATAAATGTAAGGCGAAAGAATTGAGCCAAAATCTATTAAATTAAAGTATTTATAAAAAAAAACTGAAGCCAGATTTCAAGAGCAATAATTGCCATAGAGTTTTGCTGCTTGCCACCTTTATCGAATTTTAAATACTTATTTAAAGTCATGGAGATTAAATTGGTTTAACCCAACTAATTTCTGCAACAATCAAAATTTCGTCGATTCAGAGTCTGATACTGATTTTAGATTAAACTCAAAATCGGATTAGCGGATTTTACCACTGAACAAAGCCTTTTGAGTCGACGAAAATCTTTGATTTTGTCGAGGTTAAACCCCGATAAATTTTTGGAATAACCAAAAATTTCGTCGATTCAGCGTCTAACACTAAATTTGGGTTAAGCTCAAAAGAGAATAGATTTGAAATTCAGTTTTAGTAACAAAACCGAGTATGATTTGATAACTTTATGCCTTTTAAAGGTATAAACCACTAAAGAAATAAATGCCATGTTTAATCTAAGATTTAATTCATCTATTCAATTGGTACCTACCTTGCTTTTTTGTCTCTTGTTTTGCCAATTTGAGCTTGCTGGACAAAACAGTAGTCCGAATAAAAAAGCCCTCCTTATTGGAGTAAGTAGTTATCCAGAAACTGGTGGCTGGAACGCAATTAATTCAAATAACGATATTCAATTGGTACATGAAACGCTTTTATCCAAAGGATTTGGCGATCAAAATATCAATATTCTCCAAAATGAGAAAGCTACAAAGAGTGCTATTTTAAAGTCTTTAAAAACCGATTTGGTTAATACTTGTAACGCCGGTGATATTTGTTATTTCCAGTTTTCAGGGCATGGACAACAAATGCAAGATAACAGTGGTGATGAAATAGACGGATACGACGAATGCTTGGTTCCTTATGATTCACCTAAGAAATTTGACGCTGTAAATAATACCGGACAATTCTTAATTACCGACGACGAACTTAATAATGCCTTAACTGCACTTAGAGAAAAATTAGGCCCAAAAGGTCATTTGATCGTAGTTTTGGATGCGTGTCATTCTGGCACAGGAACCAGAGGATTTGTTCAAGCTAGAGGCACAACTGAATTGATGGCGAATCCTGAATATGTAGAAAAAGCCAACGTAGTTCACATGGCCAAAGAGTTTAATGAATTGAACAAGCAAAACAGTCTAAAACCCAATAGCAAACCATTGGCTCCGTATGTTGCTTTTTTTGGGTCTGCTCAGCATCAGTTAAATTATGAAATGGAAGATGCACAAGGCAAACATTACGGTTCACTTACTTATGCCCTAACTAAAACCCTTGCAAATTCAAATCAAAATGAAAGTTACAGAGAATTATTTGAGGATATAAGAATAGAGATGGCCAAAATAGCTCCTCTTCAAAACCCACAGGCGGAAGGTGATCTTGATATTGAAGTCATGAATGGCAAAAATCTAGGAAAATCTGAGTTTTTCACGCCATACAATATAAATAGTGAAGTGGAATTTATGATCAATGCTGGTCAATTACTCGGAATAAATGAAGGGTCAATCATAGGGCTTTATGATGCCAGTACAAGAAGTATTGAGAATGGGACACCAATTGCCAAAGGTAAAGTAGTAAGCAATCTGCCAACAACTGCTAAAATTATAATGGATACTCCAGTTGAAATGGCAAAAATACTAAAAAGCCGGGTGTTTGTAATTGAAAAAAGCTTTGGAACCATAAAAATTTCGGTTCAAATACAAACACGGGATACTGCACTTAACACGCAGTTGAAACAAGAACTTGGGGCCAAATCTTTTATCAAATTGGTTGATCGCGATGCCGATCTCTTACTCGGAACACAAAATTCTAGAGGCGCTGGGAATGCAGTAACTTTGAAATCAAAAGCAAATTACACCATTGACAGTTTGAATTACTCAAGTTCACTCAATTTCCCAATAGAATTGATGATGCGAAGACTGAGGAAATACATGCAAGCAGAATTTTTTAAAAATCTTGAACTGGAGGGTCGAAGCCTAAATGTAAGTTTCAAAATAGTTCCAAATGCCCAACTCAAAGACAATCCGGCAATTGAAGGTATCAAGGGATTAGAAGCTGATGCAGCTGGCCAGAAGTCAATGAAAATAGATGATTCTTTTTGGATTATTGTCAGCAATCAAGGTACGAAACCAGCTTATTTTTCATTGATTGATATTCAACCAGACAATATTATTAATCAGCTTCTTCCAGGTGATCATTTTACACCAGAAGAAATGAGAATTTTACCAGGTGAGATAAAATTAATTCCTTTAGAGTTTAAGATTGGCGCTCCACTTGGCAACGAAATGTTTAAACTTATTGCTTCAGACAAACCAATGGATTTGAAACCAATTACCGGTACCAGAGGCAATCAAAAACAAAGCCCAATTGAAAAATTATTCAATGATTCATTTAGTGAAGAGTTTTATCAAACCAGGGGCGGATCAGCTGTAAATTTTAATAGTTCAGACCTGAACACTGCAACAGAAACATTCATAATAATTCAAAACTAACTGTAATGAAAAACATATTTTTCATCATCATCCTAAGTCTTGCGAGCTATATAAATGCTCAAGATCTGCACATTTACTACGATGTGTTCAGTGACAGCACTTGGTACATGAAAAATGGAAAGTCAATTGAAGAGCCAACTGTAAAAAAAGGCAACAAAGCATACCTTCATTTGATTGAATACAATAATTATATCTATAGAGCAAACGTGGATGTCAATCAGTATTCTCAGGATCAAAATGCCGATCCAGGAACTCAAAACCTTTTCAAAAGCCTTATACCTGGAGTATTGGGAAGTTTGATACCAGGAAATTTAGGCGGCGGATTGCCATTTATGGATGTGCCCGTGTATGGAAAAATATTGAATACTTTAACTGGAACTGCTGGCCAAACTGCAGCAAGAGGTGAGCAGGAAGAAGTTCAAAATTTCAAGAATCAGGTCGTGTTATTGGAAAATGAAAAAAATCAGATAAACACATTGGTGCTAGAAATCAACAAAAGAAAGAAAGCAACAGCAATGCTTAAGGCAAGCCCTGAATTTATCAATGACATATCAAAGCTAGAAAGCATCAAGCCATCACAAATCAGATCACTCATGTTTAATTATTTGAATGGAGCTTTATTGGTTAACGATAGTACTGGTTTCACTGCCGAAGATATACAAAGGCTCAACTTTAAATTGTTGGAAATACCTAGCCTTGAGCAACAAGCAAATGAAAAATTAGCTAATTTCAATGATGAAATGAAAAACCTCAAAAAACAAGTAACCATTTTGAAGGGTGTAGATCATGGTATTGACGAGCTATATGATTTATTGGGTACTCTCTCCAATAGTGAAAAAGAGATCAATAAAGATTTGACTACGCTTACTGCATTAGTTGTTAAAGATAGCCTAAGTGGAGAAACTGATTACACAAAGGATATTTATAAATACTTCTTGAAATATTTGGAGTTAAGCAACAACAAATTTGCTTACACCCAAGAAACAGATGCAGAACAAAGATATTTGAATTACAATGTCAAATTGACTAAGATAAATACTTTGAATTCTGGTGCTGACAATGAAGAATTCAGATCAAAGTCATTCGATGTTAGAATTTATGGCAATCTTTTCTTTACACCATCAATAGGATTGGCTGCCGGAAAATTCCAGAAGGAACAATTTGATTATTCAGTGAGCGATAATGTCATCATTGGCGACAAGAAGACGCCTGTATCACTGATGATTACATCTATGGTGAATGTGGGTTATGACTTTAATAGTCTTGTTTCACCAGCTTTGTCTTTTGGGGTAGGTATTCCAATTACCAGTGAAGAAGCTTTGAGCAATATCAATTTTTTGGTAGGCCCTAGTTTGATGCTGGGCAGGAGCAGATCTTTTTTATTAACTGGTGGATGGTCGTTTTCAAAAGCAACAAGACTTGGAAAAGGGCTTCAAGTTGGCGATACTGTTGATTTAGGTGATGGTGAGCTTCCATCCAAACGCGCATTTGAAATCGGATATTTTGTTGGCTTGAATTATCGCTTTAGCGGAAACTAAAATCAAAGTATATCTTCAATCTACTGACTAAAAACAAGTACTAATGGACGATAGCCAAAATAATGAAAACCCTTCAACTCAAATAAAAAGCTTTATGGACCTTGATTTAAAAATTCGAAACCTTTACCAATCACACTTCAATGATGTAAAGTATTATGTCCTCAAAAATAGTGGCACGGTTGAAGATTGTCGTGATTTATTTCAAGAAGTAGCCTTGGTTTATTTCAATCAATTAAAAAAGCCTAGCTTCGAGTTGACAAGCAGCGAAAAAACTTACATCTTGGCTGTTGCAAGAAACCTTTGGCTTAAAAAAATTAGAGATACCAGGCCTACTTTTCAACCTTCAGAAGATTGGCTGAACAATATTGAGGACGTTTCGATTGACGAAATTCAACAATCCAAAACCAAAAATGACCTTTTGGACTACATCACCAACGCCATTGAAACAATTGGAACAGAATGTAAAGAAATAATACTCATGGCCTTTTTTCAAAAAAAATCTGCTGCTGACATTGCAATGGCAACTGGCTATGCTGAGGGATTCATAAAAGTAAAAAAACACAGGTGCCTGCAAGGACTCAAAAAAATGGTCTTCGATTCAGGACAATTTAAAAACTATCTGGCAACATCATAAATTCAAAATCATGAATGACGATTTCACAACGCAAGAAGAAATTCTAGATTACTTGGAAAATAACTTAAGTGTTGAACAAACTAAAACATTTGAAGACAAAATGGCTTCTGATCCTACATTCCTGGCAGAAGTTGAACAATACGAGCATTTGATGAATGGTATTGATGCATTTGGAAACAAAGTTACCGCAGATAAAATCCATACAATTGAGGGCAACTTAGCTGAGGCAGGCTTTTTTGAGGAAGGTCAACCAGCAGCGGCGGGTACCATCCAAAAAGTATCTTGGGTAAGTCGTCGATTGCTTCGCTTGGCAGCCGTTTTTGCAGGTGTGGTAATCTTAGGATATCTCATTTACAATCAGACCAGCTTCTTGAAAAACAACAACATCTTCGTCCAAAATTTTGTAATTGACCCTAGCAATGTGGAAAGTACAATAGCGCGCTTTACACCCAACGGGCTTGTACCTGCGGTGTCTGGACCAGATGATCAATTTATCAAGGCGTTGAAAGCTTTTAGAGACAAAGATTATGCAGCAGCGGTGGATTTGTTGTCAAATACTCCAGTGACAGAAATCAATAAAAACTATAAATCCTATTATTTGGGCTTATCGCTCTTAGAAACTAACAGCGCAACTGAAGCGGTACAAGAATTAAATATTATCAGATACAAGGATCAATTTGAATTTTACTACCATACCAATTACTATTTAGCCTTGGGCCTTATCAAAACGTATGCCCCTCTTTCGGATGCAACTGCGGCACTCCAGATTGCCGTAAATGTGCGTGATGCTAAGCTAAGAGAAAAAGCTCAGAAAGTACTTGTTGAAATCAATTCCTATGGAATTAATAACTAAAATATTAAAACAATTCAATCATGTAAGTTTAGTAATTGGGTTGTTTTGTTGCGCCAATATCACGCTTGGTAACAACCTAAAGTGGTCACAGAAAATACTTCAAAAAGTATATGAGACCTCCGGGTACCCTAAAATAGACCAGCCAAAAATAAAGTTGCTTTCAACTAAAAAATATGGAGCATACTTTGAACCTGCAGAAAACATAATTTTCATTGAAAGTGAACTGTTGAAAATTTGCAGAGCATTTGGTAAAGATTCATCCAACGCTCTGGCATTTGTAATAGGTCATGAACTTGCTCATGCTATTTACAAACACGTGCATACTGGAATTGCACCAACCAGCTTTCTTCAGTATGCGGACAAGTATGATTCACATGAAAGAGAAGAACAAACTGCTGATATTCAAGGAGTTTTTATGTCTTATCTGGCAGGTTTTCGGCCCGAATCTATTTTAAGTCAAATTTTGGATAAAATCTACTTCGCCTACAAAATAAAGGATTCCATCAACGATCAATACCCAAGCCTTAAAACACGCAAAAACAGTATCAAAGAAGTTTTAAAGCAGGTTGACATCCTTACAAATCTCTTTGATGCTTGCAATATCTTAATTATGCAAGAAGAATACGGATTGGCCAAAACTGGATTGGAATACATAATACAATATTATCAGGGTCCAGAAATTTTCAACAACCTCGGGGTGGTACATTTGCATTTGGCTCAATTCTACTTTGATCCCACAATTGATGTTTATGCCTATCCCTTTGAAGTAGACTTAAATACACCTCTCAAAAAAATTTATAAACCACGTGGAGACCTTAGCACAGAGGACAGGATACTTAGAAGCAATTATCTTGAAATGGCAAAAAAGAATTTCAACCAAGCGCTAGTACTGAATCCACAATATTCTCCAGCTATCACCAATTTGGCATGTTTATTAATCCTCAACAATCAAACTGATAAGGCTACAGAATTCATTCAATCTCAACTCAACAACTCTTTTAGCTTAGAGAATAAAGCTGAAGTAAACTATAAATTTCAAAATCTTGCAGGAATTGCACACAGCATACAGAAAGACAAACGATCGCATGTTTATTTCGTCAATGCTTTAAAATCCAAAGAATCATTGACCCGTTCTTTTGCAAAATATAACCTGAACATGCTTTCTAATCATTCAAGATCAGCAAAAGTTAAACCCCATAATCAAAATCCTGATTTTGAAAAATCTATGAAACTGAGACCCAAGTTCTTACAGACTGATCGATTAGAGCTCACAAACGTTGCATTAGAATCGACAAAATTTCCATTGAAGTTTAGTTTCAAAATAAGCGGCGACGAATCCTTTTATCTTTTTAACAGAAGTGGAGCGGACTTGTTAGCGATAAAAAGAAAAAAAATCAATGGAACAAATCAAATAACATTTAACCCTGATCAATTGCCAGTCAGTCCAGTGCCAGGCAAATACAACAACCAAAGAGGAGGATCAATTATTTCTTTGGTTCAAAATAAATCTCTATATGCATTTGATAAAAAAAATAGCTTGATTGAAGCAATTTCAATTGCTTGCTATTAACATATCTTCAAAGATTTAAAATAACTAATAATTACACTTTGGATCAAAAGGATGGAATACAGAATCTAAAATCCCACAGAAACTTTGGGTAACATTTTAAGACATTATTTTATGCTAATTCAAACATACACAATATCTTTATTGAGCATATTATTAATAACATTCTAGAACTGAATTATTTAATTAAGAAATTACCTAAATACGGTCATTACCAATTACATTTTTTTACTAAGTTTACGCTTGAATGATATTTTAATTGAATAGAAGTGATAACCAAATATCAAAACAGGTATAATTAATCATAGAGCAAATAAATTGCCCAACAAATAAAACTTAACTGGATTTTCTAACCTAAAACAATAATTAAAATGAAATCAAACATGTTAAAATTCGCAACTTGCTTAATCGTCGCTTTTGGATTGATGTTAGCAAACAATGTATCTGCTCAAGACAATGGTGGTAAAGTTCCAACTAAAGGTAACACAAGTGGTTCAGGTCAAGGTGACCCTTCCAACACAGGTGGTGGAGTTAATGGCGGCAAAGCTGTTGATCCTCCTTCAGGTGACCCAACAATGTCAGACACACCTTCAGGCTACAAAGCCAAATCTGATTGCATTCAGGTTAGAGCTTTGGCTAAGAAAAAGGGCGGAGAATTACCTTACAAAGTAACAATTGACTATGGTCAAGGAAAGGTACAGAATGAAACCCACACAATGAAAATTGATCAAAAGAAAACTTCTGGTATGGATTGCAAGTGTTATCCTAAATCTGAAAACATCACCGTTACTTATGTTAAGAATGCAAAAATTTCTAAGGTAAACGTAACTGAAAGCGACAAATGTAATTAATCAAAATTGCAAATCTTTTCTAAAAGCGCAACTGTTCAATTCAGTTGCGCTTTTTTTTTGTAGACTATTTCTCTTTACTGCAAATGCAATCCCAATTCATAAAACCTCAACATCGCCTTAGCTGTAAACGCAAAGTTTTCTATGGCAAATATGGTAGGGAAGTACCACTTACAAATAATTGCTGTTCTTTTTAATGAAAAAGAATGCTTTGACTGCTACAGACAATTCATTTTGAAATTCTACTGTTCTGTTCATATTGTAACGTGACCTAATATTATTGATTAATTTTACTTGCTTTTCGCAATTTTCAAATATGGCTAACATAAGCTTTAATGAAAAAATAGTAACATTTATTCATGATTGCTGATAATCTTCCATGAGCAATGGGATAAAATGATGTAGATCAAATTGATTAAAACTTTTTCTAAACTGGATTTTCTAACCTAAAAAAATAATTAAAATGAAATCAAACTTGTTAAAATTCGCTACTTGCTTAATCGTCGCTTTTGGATTGATGTTTGCAAACAATTTATCGGCTCAATCTGGTAGTGGCGGAGGTAAAGGTAACGTCACAATACCCGAAACTCGTTCAGGTTTCAAGACAAAAGCTGATTGTGTTCAGGTCATCGCTTTGGCTAAGAGAAAGGGCGGAGAGCTAGCATACAAAGTAAGAATTGACTATGGTCAGGGAAAAATTCAGAATGAAACCAATACAATAAAAATTGAACATAATAAAACTTCTGGCAAAGAATGCAAGTGTTATTCTGGATCAGAAAACATCACTGTTACGTATGCTAAGAATACAAATATTTCTAAAGTAAACATAACTGAAAGCGACAAATGTAATTAATCAAAATTGCAAATCTTTTCTAAAAGCGCAACTGTTCAATTCAGTTGCGCTTTTTTATGATAATTTATTGTAGATTTAGGATATGGTTCTATCCTAATTGTTTAAAAGCAATAATTCAAAACAAAAATTATAAAAATTTAACAACTATTAAAATGAAATCAAACATCTTAAAATTTGCAACTTGTTTTGTTGTCGCATTTGGTTTTATGGTTAACAAACCTTTGTCAGCGCAAGTCAAAAAAGACATTCAAGACAATCCTCCATTAGATGGCCCTTCAATTCAGGACACTCCTTCTGGCTATAAAACAAAATTGGACTGCATTAAGCTTAGAGCCACAGCCAAGACTAAAAAAGGTGTTTCGCAAGCTTACAAAATCACAATTGATTATGGTTCTGGTAAATTTCAGACAATAAATCGGACTGTCGTGGTGGAACCCAGAAACACCTCATCTCTAGACTGCAAATGCTATCCCAACTCACAAAACCTTACCATCACCTATGCTAAAAACGCAAGGATTTCAAGAATAAATATGTTAGGAAGTGCCACTTGCAAATAACTGCTGATCTTTTTGATGTAAAAGAAAGCTTTGACTTTTGCAGATTTTTCAGGTTGAAGCTGTACTTTTCTGTTCATATAGTAAAGCGACTTAATATTATTGATTAATTTTACTAGCTTTTCGGTTTTTCATACGCTTCTAACACGAACTCTAATCAAAAAAATAGTAACAATTCCTTATGTTTATTGATAACCTTTTATCTGTAATGGTATAAAATGATATAGATCAAATTGATCAAAACTTTTTCTAAACTGGATTTTCTAACCTAAAACAATAATTAAAATGAAATCAAACGCTATCAAATTCGCAGCAGGTCTATTTTTCGCATTCGCATTGTTATTGACGACAAATATTTCTGCACAAACAAGCAAGCCTGCTAAGTCAGGAAATGCTCCAACTGGTGTTAGCAACGCTGCTCCTGGAAAAGCTGTAAATACTGAGCCAAACGGACGTCCTGGTACAGTTTGGAGCACTACTATGGATTGTGTAAAAATTTCTGCCAACAACAAAGATCAAGTGTCTGATGTTACTTACACAATCACTGCTGACAACGGAAAAACTAGAAACGTATTATCCAAAAAAGGAACAATTGGTCTTCAAAGAGGCGCGGCAGTTCCTCCAGTTTGCGAGTGTTTCCCTGGATCAACATCAGTAAAGGTTATATACCAAACTAAAGATCCTAAAGGCACAAAAGTTATCTTTGAAGGAAGACCTAATTGTAAATAAAATTAGCTTCATAATTCCAAAAGTCGTTAAAAGCGCAATTGCTCAAAGCAGTTGCGCTTTTTATTTTTAGGTGTTTACCGAATTCAACAATAAGTGAACTTACATTTTTATTAAACTACGATTTAAATCAAAAATATTACCTTGCAGCTACTAACTAAAAATCAAATAGCGTGAAACTGCCCATAAAATTAAATGATAAAAAAACAATAAATGCTTGGGCATTATTTGATTGGGCTAACTCTTCTTATTCTTTGGTTATTGCTACTGCTATCTTCCCAGCTTACTTTGCCTCAGTCACAGATCCAATAATCCATATTATGGGTCTTGAAATTCCCAATAGTGCACTTTATGCCTATGCAGTAGCTTTTGCTTATATTTTGATTGCTTTTGCTTCCCCTGCGCTATCAGGAATTGCTGATTACAGTGGCCGAAAAAAATACTTCCTACGTTTCTTCACAACCATGGGCGCTACTGCTTGTATTGCCATGTTTTACTTCAAGGGAATGGGCGAATTATATCTGGGTCTGACCGCTTTTGTGTTAGCAACAATAGGTTTTGCAGGTGGATTGGTATTCTATAATTCATACTTACCGGAAATAGCTTCAGAAGATCAATTTGATAAAGTAAGTGCCAAAGGCTTTGCTTTTGGATACATTGGGAGCGTAATTTTGTTGCTAATAAACTTGACCGTGATCATGAAACCCGATTGGTTTGGCATTGAAAACAAAAGCCTTCCTGTGCGCATTGCCTTTATTATGGTTGGTCTGTGGTGGATAGGATTTTCACAGGTGACTTTCAGATACATGCCTGCAGATAAGCGAACGAATCTTTCAGGAAATGTCGTCAACAGAGGATTTCAAGAATTGCGTAAAGTTTGGAACAGAATTCAACATTATCCCAATACAAAAAGGTTTTTACTTGCCTTTTTTTGCTACAGCGCGGGTGTTCAAACTGTCCTTTATATGGCTTCAACTTTTGCAGAAAAAGAACTTCATTTTACGACCAGCGAACTGATTGCTATTATCATCATTTTACAATTGGTTGCTATAGGAGGCGCTTACCTTTTTGCTTCATTTTCAAAGTGGAAAGGCAATAAATTCAGCCTTTTAACTATGCTCTGTGTTTGGATATTAATATGTGTTGCCGCTTATACAGTAGTTGACAAGTCTCAGTTCTATTTTGTAGCAGCCGCAGTGGGATTGGTAATGGGTGGAATTCAATCCTTAAGCAGAAGTACCTATTCCAAATTGCTGCCACCTGGCGAAGAAGATACTGCAAGCTTTTTTAGCTTTTATGATGTGCTTGAAAAATCAGCAATCGTTTTGGGAACCTTCAGTTTTGGCTTAATTGAAACCATGACAGGAGGGATGAGAAACAGTGTTTTGGCATTAGCTGCCTTTTTCTTGATTGGCATTATTATCATAAGCAGAACCGACCTTCATAAGGCCTACGGAAAATCATAAATACTTTTTTGGATGATATCTGGCAATGATTCACGTATTTTTTGTGATGAAATAACTTTCCCTCTGGTAAAATCTGTCTCATCAAAGGAAGGCAAAATATTACCAGATTTTTTTGCTAATTCACGGTAGTAATCTCTTCTGTGCGGGTGTTCAGTGGAACAAATATTATAAATACCAGAATCAATATTACTTTCAATAATCTTTACAATCGTATCAGTCAATTCGTCTAATTGTATCAAATTAACTGATGCAAGTGGCTTTGATATTCCGATTTTCCCTGACATGAAATTGCCTGGGTACCTATCCTGCCCTATTAATCCTGCCAAGCGCAAACAGTAAAAACGTGTGCAACCGGATTGAAGAACCATCCGTTCGCTTTCTAGTAAAATTCCTTCATTGAGCGCTTCACTTTCCTCATTCATCTGTCCATCTAAATCCTGGTAAACAGACGTTGAACTGGTGAACAAAATGCTATCAATCTGATGAAATTTAGTCTGCTCTATTAAATTTCTAATGAGCTCGGGATAGGAAGACCTTTCCTGCCCTGGAGGCACGCAGACAACCAAAGTATCTATATCCCAAAATGAGTCAGACACCTGCAGTTTATTTTCATGAAATTGAAAAGAAAATAAAGTCAAGCCACCATCCTTATTGATTTCAAGTGTGGATCTGCTGCCAGAATGCACCAAAAAACCCTGATGGATCAAACGATTTGCAAGCGACTTACCCAGCCAGCCGTAACCAATAATAGCAACCTTGTGCTTATTCAACATAATATTCAAAACAACCAATATCAGGCATTGTTGCATCTCTCAGCCTTTCATCAATATCTGTGTCAACATTATTGATCGATATCGCTTTTTCTTCCACAACAGATAGTGTATCCAGTTTATAGTTGTCCTTGTTGATTTCCTTAAACAAAGCTTGATTGGGTTTATAAGTGATGCAATCCGTACAAATCTCTGTAAAAAATTTAGGGAATTGTGTCGTAAGATTCTTAGTTCTTACATAACAGTTTTTGAATTTTACGTCAAAGTCACTGTTGTCAACGGATGATTGCAAAAGATCGATTTCGTCATTTTGAGATCCAGTCAATACACTATTCCTGATGTCCGCCTTAAGTGGGAATGTTACAAATGTGTTGCAAAAGGGATCCAAACACCTTATATCATTCAGAGAAATAGCGCTTTTATCATTGCCAAAACTACCAATTGTACAATAATAAACGAAATAACTTCCTCCAAATTCTGCCTGAAATCCTGGACCTCCATTGTTATAAAACAAACAATTCTGTGCAACTACAGTGGCACTCTCGGCCAAGATTCCTGAATTAGAAGTATTGAATATTCTTGAATTGTAAATACGGAATTGTGCCAAAGAATCAACTCTCACACCTATTATTGCATTTTTAATAATTGCATGCCTTATTTCATTGCCTTTACTGCCTCTACCTATCCGAATACCTGACCATTGACCTGGCACGTCTTCGAATTCCTTTTCTAAGCGATCCGCCTGAATGATCACAGGCTTTTCTTTGGTGCCATTTACCAGCAACTTACCTCTTTCAAGCACATAAATAAAACCATCACTATAAATACCAAAGTTGTTATTGGCAATTCCTCCGTGCACATAAACTCTGCAGCCTGCCGGCAAATTAAGTGTGCACGAATCCAGTAATAAAACTCCAAAAATAACGTATGGCTTGGGATCATCCCAAGTAACATTACCAAAATTGCATGTCAACAACGCGACATTATTGCTTGCGGAGCTGTTCGGAATGTAATTTGCATTTTGCCCCCAAGCCTCTAGAACAACAAAACTTTGTTTGCCATTAAGTTCAAACTCAATCTCCTCGGTAATCACGTATGGACTGATCACATCAGCTTGATTTGGATCAATTGTAACTTCGACAAAAACATAGATACTGTCCTTGGCTTGAATTTCAACATCCTTTACATCATCCCCTGCAGTTCCGTCAACATTCAGATTAAAAAACGAAGCTGAACCATTTTTCAAGCGAACCTTGGACAGTTTAACAGGCTGCTCATTGTCATTGAATACACGAATAAATCTTGTAGCAGATCCTTGAGTAGTAAAAACAGTATCAAACCGCAAGGTATCTCTAGAAAATCGAAGACCACTCCCACCTTCTGTTAGAAAATCCAAGTCTTTTCTGCACGATTGAAAGAAGCATGAAGTGGATGCCAAAAGGATGAAAACAATAAAAAAAAGTACTTGTTTGTTGAGCTTCATGATTAATATTCTAATGCAATTACGCTAGGATTCTGGATTTGTTGTACAGCTGATTGAAGTTCTTTCAACTTTTATAATCTCGGGCAAAACACTAACTAAGCATTTTGAAATATTTATTATTACCTTTGCCCCGCAAAAAAATTAAGGTTTACTATTGCTTAATCCTATACTTTAACTAAATTTGACACATGGCATCGACTACCGATATTCGCAATGGACTTTGTTTTACGTACAACAATGATATTTTCACTGTTGTTGAGTTTCAACACGTAAATCCTGGAAAGGGTGCAGCATTTGTAAGAACCAAAATGAAAAGCATGACCAATGGTCGTGTTTTGGAGAATAACTTTCCTTCTGGGCATAAAATTGACGTAGTGCGTATCGAACGCAGAAAATGTCAATACCTATTCAAAGATGAAACTGGTTTCAATTTCATGGACAATGAAAGCTTTGAACAGTTTGTGATTCAACCAGATATGATTGAAAATTCAAACTTGATGAAAGAGGGAAGTGAAGCCGAGATATTGTTCAAAGCTGAAGATGACACTCCATTACTTGTTGAGCTACAAGCGCATATTGTCCTTCAAGTTGTCTACACAGAACCTGGTCTTAAAGGCGATACAGCTACAAATGCAATGAAGCCTGCAAAACTTGAAACTGGCGCAGAAATAAGGGTACCACTTTTTATTAATGAAGGAGACTTAATCAAAATAGATACACGTACAAATTCTTACATTGAAAGAGCAAAATAAATCTAGCAAGATGAATAATAAGGAGATTCAAGAACTCATCAATTTGGTGAGCAAATCAAATGTAGCTGAAGTTAAAATCAAAGATGGAGAATTCAGCATTTTGATAAGATCTAAGGATTTTTTTACCGCCAAATCAGTGGTGGTTAATGCGCCTGCACCTCAGTATCAAGCACCACAAGCTGTTCTGGCTGAGGCGCCAAAACCAGCCTCACTTACTGCTTCACCAACAGCTGCACAAGCGCCTTTGGCTGATGCATCCGCAGCATCAAATCTCGTAGAAATTAAAAGCCCTATGGTCGGAACTTTTTACCGATCCGCTGGACCAGACAAAGCAGCTTTCGTTCAAGTCGGTGACTCGATCGGAAAAGGACAACAAATCTGCATCATTGAAGCTATGAAGTTGTTCAATGAAATTGAAAGTGATATCAAAGGTAAAATAATGAAAGTTTTAGTTGATGATGCTACCCCTGTAGAATATGATCAACCATTATTTTTGGTAGATCCACAAGGTTAATTCAGGCTTTCTTTTCATATTTTAGCAAAATCAAATGTTCAATAAAATACTAATAGCCAATCGTGGTGAAATAGCTTTGCGTATCATTCGTACTTGCAAAGAGATGGGTATCAAAACTGTTGCAGTATATTCTACTGCTGACAGAGATAGTTTGCACGTACGTTTTGCCGATGAGGCGGTTTGTATTGGTCCACCATCATCAACTGAATCTTATCTGAATATTCCGAGGCTGATGGCAGCAGTGGAGATCACAAATGCAGATGCCTTGCATCCAGGATATGGATTTTTATCTGAAAATGCAGCTTTCGCTCAAGTTTGTACCGAATATGGCATAAAATTTATCGGCCCTACTCCATTCCAGATTTCGAAAATGGGTGATAAAATCACAGCAAAAGAGACCATGATTAAAGCTGGAGTTCCTGTTGTACCAGGATCTGAAGGCTTACTAAAAGATGTTGCCAAAGGAAAAAAAATGGCAAAAGAAATTGGATACCCTGTAATCCTTAAAGCAACCGCAGGTGGCGGTGGAAAAGGAATGCGTATCGTTTGGAAAGATGAAGAATTCGAAAATGCATGGGATGGAGCCCGTCAAGAAGCCAAAGCTTCTTTTAGCAATGACGGCATCTACATGGAAAAATATATAGAGGATCCAAGGCACATAGAGTTTCAAATAGCTGGAGATCAATATGGCACAGTCTGTCACCTAAGTGAAAGAGATTGCTCCATTCAAAGAAGACACCAAAAATTAGTTGAAGAAGCTCCGTCTCCTTTCATGACCGAGGAATTGCGTGAAAAAATGGGTGCTGCTGCAATATTAGCGGCTCAGTCCATTAATTATGAAGGAGTCGGTACTGTTGAATTTTTAGTTGACAAACACCGGAACTTCTTTTTCATGGAAATGAATACACGTATTCAGGTTGAACATCCTGTAACTGAAGAAGTAATTGACTTTGACTTAATCAAAGAACAAATCAAAATTGCTGCAGGTATCCCAATATCAGGCATGAACCATTTTCCAGTGATGCATGCTATTGAATGCAGGATTAATGCTGAAGATCCAAAAAATGGATTTCGACCGTCTCCCGGCACCATTACAACATTGCATACACCCAAAGGACACGGTGTTCGTGTTGATACTCATTGCTACGCGGGGTATCAAGTTCCACCCTACTATGACTCATTGATTGCAAAAGTTATATGCAAAGCAAGAACCAGGGAGGAAGCCATCACCAAGATGGAAAGAGCCTTGGATGAGTTTATCATCATTGGCATCAAGACTACCATACCTTTTCACAAAAAGTTGATGAAAGATCCTAAGTTCAAAGCAGGTGATTTTACAACAGCATTCTTAAACGATTTCGATTTTTCTGACCTAGAATAGGGCCTGCTGAATCTAACTTATATTAAATTCAGGCATGAACAAGATCAGAAGATTGCTCCGTTATATTTTACCCTATAAAGGTTTAATAGCTGCAAACGTTTTCTTTAATGTCTTTTTGTCAATATTTACAATAGCCAGCGTTCCAGCTATTATCCCGTTCCTTCAAATTCTGTTCAAACAGACCCCAAAAATCCAAGAACCAGTAGAATGGAGTGGTATTGCCAATATATTGCCTTGGGTGCAATGGCAATTTTCTAAAAACATCATGATTTATGGAGAAAGTAAAGCAGTATGGTACGTTGTCGGTGGAATAGTCGCCCTGTTTTTTTTATCCAACTTATGTCGGTATTTTTCACTCTTTTTTATTGCACCCGTCAGAGTTGGAGTCATACGTGACCTGCGAAACGCATTGTACAAGAAAATGCTCAGCCTGCCTTTGAGCTATTTCAGCGAAGAAAGAAAAGGTGACCTCATGGCAAGGATGACCGCTGATGTGCAGGAAGTAGAATGGAGTATCCTAAGTGTACTCGAAGCTTTAGTTCGTGAACCAATTATCCTAATTGGAACATTGAGCTATATGTTATGGGTAAATCCTGGTCTTACCATTTATGCATTTGTAATGATTCTCCTCGTAGGAACTTCTATAGGTCTTTTGACTCGAAGCCTAAAAAGAAAAAGTACACGCACACAACAAAAATTAGGAGATGTATTAACCATCATTGAAGAGACCCTCGGAGGATTGCGAATAGTAAAAGCCTTTAATGCTGATAAACACTTTGAAAAAAGGTTTGTCAATGAAAACAATACACATGGCCGTCTGATGGTTAACATCATGCGGAGAAAAGATGCCTCCTCACCTTTATCAGAATGGATGGGAGTGAGTTTTGTGGCACTATTGATAGGATATGGCAGTAAGTTGGTCTTCAATGGTGAAATGCAGGCTGCCTCTTTTCTGGCTTTTTTGTTTGCGTTTTTTAGGGTAATTGATCCTGCTAAAAAATTATCCGATGCTTGGGGAAATTTACAAAAGGGATTTGCGGCTTTAGAACGAATCGAAGAAGTTTTGCATGCTCCTGTCACGGTCAAAGACAATATCAATCCGAAGCCTTGGCAAGGCTTTAATCATGAAATAAAATTTGATGAAGTGTCATTCTCCTATCCAAATTCAAGCCATAAAGTACTCGAAAATCTAAACTTTACGGTTAAAAAAGGACAAAAAGTAGCTCTTGTTGGACCTTCAGGTGCAGGAAAAACTACCATTTTAGACCTGATATTGAGATTTCATGACACCACTGCTGGGAAAATTACAATTGATGGCACAGACATAAAAGAGTTCAAAATCACGGATGTTCGAAACATAATGAGCTTGGTTTCTCAAGATCCAGTTCTGTTCAATGACAGCATTGAAGAAAATATCCGTTTTGGTGATTATGCACACAATGCTGAAGAAGTTTTACACTCTGCACAAATTGCCAACGCAATGAATTTTATTGACCAAGCACCAGGTGGGCTGCAGTCTAATGTTGGTGATCGAGGAAGTAAACTTTCAGGGGGACAACGTCAACGCTTGACCATTGCCAGAGCCTTTTATAGAAACCCGGATATACTACTCCTCGATGAAGCCACTTCTGCTTTAGACAGTGAATCCGAAAGATTGGTTCAACAAGCGTTTGATAATGTGTTGCAGAATAGAACATCTGTTATAGTAGCGCACAGACTTTCAACAATTACGTCCTCCGACTTAATTTTAGTGCTAAAGCAGGGCAAAATCATTGAACAAGGTTCGCATTCCGAATTAATGAAACTAAAAGGAGATTACAGTCAAATGGTACAATTGCAATCATTTTAAAACAACAATTGGTAGAATTTCTTTATTATTCTAATTATTATGCTTAATTTTGATTCAAATAATTACGCTATGAAAAGAAATTTACTTGTTATTATTGCCTTAATGTCTACATCTGTAGTCGCTTTCTCTCAGATCACTGTAACCAATGCAGGTTGGCCAAAGGCTGGTGATGTTGTTATTGATAGAAATGCTGAAGGCCAATTCTTTGGAATTATGCCTGCCGCATCTACCAATGCTTTATGGGATTTTTCACAATTAAAAGAGGACTCTAAAGATACTACTGCATATCTTGCAGCTGCTACTGGTGATTTTTTTGCGGATTTTCCAACCTCAGACCTCAGAGTATCAACTCAAGGCTCAGAAAGCTATCTTGATAAGACATCTGCAAGTCTCAGCATTCTTGGCTTGGTCTTTGATCCACTTGGTGTAGGTATTCCCATTGTTGCTAAATTCAATCCCAACAATACGTTTTTGGTAAATCCAACAAAGTATTTTGATGTAAGCAACTCCTCTTTTGTTTTCGGAGCAAGTTTTAGTGCTGAGCTTCTGGCAGGAACCGGAATCTTAGACGGTCTTCCAATTCAACCAGATTCTGTCAGAATAATACAAGACATATCTCGTCTGTCTGTCGTCGATGCTTGGGGTAAAATCAAAATTCCTAGTGGAACATTCGATGTATTAAGAAAAAAACGTACAGAAATAAGTATCTCTAAGTTTGAAATTAAGTTGCCTTTTATAGGATGGTTTGATGTTGGAGCTATAAGCGGTCAAAATACTGAACCTGACACCTCTGTTACCTACGAATTTCTGGGTGAAGGATATAAATCTCCTATCCTGACTGCCAATACTACCTTGGTTGGTGACAGTATCATAAGCATAACTTACCTCGGTGGAAACTTGGTTGGGATTTTTGATCCCATAAAAATAGCTGGTATTAAGACCTTCCCAAATCCTGCCAACAGTTATTTGTTGGTTGACTTAAACAGCCTGCCAATTGATTCAGAAAAGATAATTCTTATAAATTCGATAGGACAAACCATAAGAACCGAACAAATCACCAATGGTGGTTTATGGCACATGGATACCGCTCAGATTGATGCAGGAATATACCAAATGCTGATACTGGATAAAAATGGCAATGCAATTGGACGTAATTCGATAGTTATACAGCATCCTTAGATTTAGGAATATAAATGTCTGAAAACTTGGCTCCATTGCCCACTCCATTGGTAGAATTAATTGGTTTTGGCGAGCGTGAAGTGCAAGTTTATATGAAATTGGATCACTTGACACATCCTATTTTATCAGGAAACAAATATAGAAAACTCAAATACAACATCACAGCCTTGCAAGAAAATAATCTTGCAGGGCTGTTGACTTTTGGGGGAGCATATTCCAACCACATTGCAGCAACCGCCGCCGCTGGAAAAATATATAATTTCAAAACCATTGGAATTATAAGAGGAGAACAACCTAAAGTCTTTGGCTGGACACTTCAACTTGCCATCCAATATGGCATGAAATTGATATTCATGCCCCGAGCGGAATTTGATGACCCATTGATCAGAAAATCCTTCCTCATCAACAGCTTTGCAGATTATCTGATAGTACCTGAAGGAGGGTCCAATGAACTTGGTATCATAGGGGCCTCAGAAATACCCAAAGAAATCTTGAGCCAATCCGAATTTCATGTCAACTACATTACTTGTGCGATGGGAACTGGAGGAACTGCACTCGGAATAGCGAAATCACTTCAACCGAAGCAAAGAATTATTGGTTTTTCTGCCCTGAATCCAGAAAAAATTGAATACCTCCCTCAGTTCGTAGCCGAACAAGGGATAGTCATTTCAGAAAGTGCTGGCAAAGGATATGCAAGAACAACACAAGATCAAATGGATTTTATAAACGTTTTTTATGATCGATATCAGATTCCATTAGACCCAATTTATACTTCCAAAATGATGATGTCGTTGCATTCAATGATTCGTTCCAATTATTTTAAGCCTGGCAATAGAATTGTTGCCATTCATACCGGTGGTTTGCAAGCTTGGGGAGGAATGATGCATAAAATACCTGCAAACGAAGCCTTAAGACAAGTAATTCTTTCAACATTAAACACAAACAAACTATCACAATATCAGCAAGTTACAGATTAATAGAACAATTAACCAAAGAACTCAACTGAAAATTTTTTAAGTTTCTTTGTCATAAGTGTAAGGTAGTTGTAATTTACGCTTCCAATACAAAAATGATTTTGCTTTACTTATTTCAATAAATAATGGAAAGAACGAATACCAATAATCCTGAATACTTCCACAAAGTCGTTGATTGCCAGTATGCCTGCCCAGCCCATACACCTGTCCCCGAATACATACGACTAATAGCTGCTGAAAGATATACTGAAGCATACATGGTCAATTGGGAAAGTAATGTATTTCCTGGGATTTTGGGCCGAACATGCGACCGTCCATGCGAACCTGCTTGTAGGCGCGGCCGTGTTGAGGATGAGCCTGTTGCAATATGCAGGTTAAAACGAGTTGCTGCTGATAATAAATCAGATATGGAAGGCTTGATACCCAAAGGTCCATTTCCTACAAACAACAAAAAAGTAGCCCTAATTGGTGGTGGCCCTGCAAGTTTAACAGTTGCACGCGACCTGGCACCACTTGGATATGAAATTGATTTGTATTGTGAACAAAACAAAGGTGGTGGAATGATGAGAAGTCAAATTCCCGCTTTTCGTTTGCCTGCAGCAGTATTGGATGAAGAAGTTGGTTATGTTTTGGATATGGGAATCCACACCCATTTTGACACCAGGGTAAATAGTTTAAAATCTGTTATCGATAAAAAATATGACGCCATTTTCGTCGGTACTGGAGCACCAAGGGGTCGTGATTTACCCAATCTGCCCGGCAGAATCGAAGGAGCAACTAATATCCATATAGGTATCGAGTGGCTCGCAAGTGTTGCCTTTGAGCATACCCACAAAATAGGCAGAAATGTAATCGTGCTAGGAGGAGGAAATACAGCAATGGATTGCTGTCGCACCAGTCGCAGATTAGGTGGTGAAGAAGTTAAAGTAGTAGTCAGAAGTCCATTTACTGAAATGAGGGCTTCACCATGGGAAATAGAAGATGCACTGCATGAAGATATTCCGATTCTTGATAATCATGTTCCACTTAGTTTTGAGATTCGCAATGGAAAATTAGCTGGAATGAACTTCGATAAAGTTCAAGCAGTGGTTGGAGAAGATGGAAAACGAAAACTTGTTTCAACCAATGAACCTCCAATTTTTATGCCTGCTGACGATGTTCTGATTGCAATTGGGCAAGAAAACACCTTCCCATGGATCGAACGTGATTTGGGCCTTGAGTTTGACGAGTGGGCAATGCCTAAAGTAGATAAAACAAGTTTTCAATCTACCTTGAAACAAGTATTCTTTGGAGGTGATTCTGCCTTCGGCCCCAAAAATGTTATCACCGCTGTAGCACATGGGCACCAAGCCGCTATTTCGATTGATCTATACTGCTCTTCAATAGATGTGATGACACGTCCTTCTCCTTTTACCAACTTGATGAGCCAAAAGATGGGGATTCACGAATGGAGTTATGATAGTCCTGTAACAACTGATATTCGATTCAAAGTGCCATTGGCTGAAAAGAAAGAAGTGCTGAAAGACAGAAAGAAAGAAGTAGAACTTGGCTTTGACCTTGCAACTGCTTTCAAAGAAGCTCAAAGATGCCTGAACTGCGATGTACAGACGGTCTTCATGGAGGATCGCTGTATTGAATGCGATGCTTGTATGGATGTCTGCCCTACTAGTTGCATTACATTCACCTGGAATGGTGAAGAAACTGACTTGCGTCAAAGACTCATGGCTCCTTCTACAGATTTGACACAGGACCTGTATGTATCCAGCGCCCTAAAAACAGGTCTAATAATGGTAAAGGATGAAGATGTCTGTCTACATTGTGGTTTGTGTGCCGAGAGGTGCCCTACTGCAGCTTGGGACATGCAAAAGTATCTTTACAATACTTCGAAAGCCGGTTGTAGCTCTCACTAATCATAAAATAAACTAAAACCAACATTGTAACAGATTAATACTGATGGTTAAAATAAATGATTTTGTCTTGCGATTTGCCAATGTAAATGGAACAGGATCAGCAAGCGCAAATAGCCTATTCGCCAAGGCAATATTCCGAATGGGAATTCCTATGGCACCAAAAAATATCTTTCCCTCCAATATTCAAGGATTACCAACTTGGTATGAAGTTCGTGTGAGTGAAAAAGGATATATGGGACGAAGAGAAGGAATCGACCTAATGGTCTGTGTCAATCCTCAAAGTATGCTCCAAGATGTAAAATCTGTCAAAACTGGCGGTTTTTTCATGTACGATAGCACCAAACCCATTCATCACGAATATCTGAGAGATGATATCAACTACCTTGGAATCCCTTTGATGGCCATGTGTAGTGACAATTATACAGATCCCCGACAAAGGCAGCTCTTCAAAAACATTATTTACGTAGGTGCATTGGCTCAGTTGTTACATATTGAATTTGGTGTAATTGAGCAATTGCTAAAAGAACAGTTTGCAGGTAAAGAAAAGTTGATCGCCCCCAATCTGAAAGCCATCAATCTTGGGATGGAGTATGCCGCCCAAAATTTTGTTCAAGACCTCGGATTTAGATGCGAAAGACGAAACCTAATTGGTGATAAAATTCTTGTAACTGGCAATTCATCATGTGGATTGGGTGCAGTTTACGCTGGAGCTACGGTCTGTGCATGGTATCCAATCACACCTTCAACATCAGTAGCGGAGGCTTTTGAAGAGTATGCCGAAGAGTTGAGGGTGGATGAAGCAACAGGTGAAAATAATTTCGCAATAGTGCAAGCTGAGGATGAACTTGCAGCAATAGGTATGGTCATTGGTGCCAACTGGAATGGAGCAAGAGCATTCACTGCCACAAGTGGACCAGGAGTTTCATTGATGCAAGAGTTTTTAGGATTGGCATATTTTGCTGAAGTTCCAGCAGTGTTGGTAGATGTGCAAAGAACTGGCCCAAGTACTGGAATGCCTACAAGGACGCAGCAATCAGATATTTTTATTTCGGCCTATGCCTCGCATGGGGATACAAAACAAGTTTGTCTTTTTCCTTCCACACCCAAGGAATGTTTTGAAATGACTGCTGACGCTTTTGATTTAGCCGAAGTATTACAAACCCCCGTTATCCTGCTGACTGATTTGGATTTAGGAATGAACGACCATATCTCAGAACCGTATGAATGGAAGGAAGACAGAAAATTCAAAAGGGGAAAAGTATTGACTGCAGACCAATTGGATAGTATGGAAAAATTTGGAAGGTACTTGGATGTAGATGGCGACGGTATTCCATATCGTACCTATCCGGGAACTCACCCTAACAAAGGGGCTTTCTTCACACGAGGAACCAGTCGTGACGAATATGCAACATATACCGAGGATGGGAATATCTACAAACTCAATATGGATAGACTCACAACAAAATGGAATACTGCAAAAGAAATGGTGCCTGCTCCTGAATTCTATCAGAAGCAGAATCAGTCAAGTATGGGTTTAATCTTTTTTGGAACAAGCAACCATTCTAGTGAGGAAGCAATGGACTTATTTGAACAAAATGGTTTAATGTTTGATGCCCTCAGGATTAAAGCTTTCCCATTTGCTCCAAGTATTTCTGATTTTATTTCAAGTCATGATAAGATATTTGTGATAGAACAAAATAGAGATGCGCAAATGCGTTCCTTACTCATTTTGGAGCTCGAAGTTAATCCTTCCAAGCTCGTTCCAATCTTAAACTATGATGGTATGCCCATCACAGCCGATCACATTATAAAACACGTAACGCCGCACCTTGCTGCGGTTCATAATTGAAGATATGACATACATTAGACCCGCCTTTCATCATCCGGACTTGCCATTAAATGAAATTGGTTTTACGCGTAAAGAATATGAAGGCGCATTGAGCACATTATGTGCAGGATGCGGCCACGACAGTATCAGCGCAGGTATCATTCAAGCTTGCTATGATTTAAATATTCAGCCTCACCATGTTGCAAAGCTGAGCGGCATAGGCTGCTCCAGTAAAACACCCGCCTACTTTTTAGGTAACAGCCATGGATTTAATTCGGTGCACGGTAGGATGCCATCAGTAGCTACTGGAGCATATCTGGCCAACAGAGATATGATTTATTTTGGCGTGAGTGGTGACGGCGATACAGCATCAATTGGCATGGGACAATTTGTGCATGCCATACGACGAAACCTCAACATGGTGTATATTGTAATGAATAATGGTTGCTACGGACTCACCAAGGGACAAGACAGTGCTACTGCTGATGAAGGAAGTAAAAGTAAATCAGGTAGTGTCAATCCATTTCAAGCCATTGATTTGGCTAGTCTTGCTTTAGAACTCGGTGCTACCTATGTCGCTCAAAGTTTCAGTGGTGATAAAAGACAGCTTATTCCTTTGATAAAAGCTGCAGTTGCACACAAAGGCTTTGCCTTCATCAATGTGATATCACCTTGTGTTACTTTTAACAACAATGTCGGAAGTACCAAAAGTTACGATTATGTAAGAGAACACATTGAAGCTACAGGTACTGTTGATTTTGTACCCATTATGAGTGAAATTAAAACCGACTATAATGAAGGGGATCATCAACAAGTTACTATGCACGATGGTTCTATTCTAAACCTGAATAAGTTGGATCATTCATGGGATCCTTTGGATAGGATAAGTGCAGCGAATGCAATGCTGAGGTCGAGGGAAGCTGATGAGATATTGACAGGTTTGATTTATGTAAATGCAGAACAAGAAAATCTGCATGAAATACTGGGAACTTCTAAAAAACCTCTCAACAAAATGACTGAAAAAGAATTGTTGCCAAGCAATGATCAACTTCAAAAAATAAATGCAGGATTGAGATAGTAATTCTTAAGATTTAAATATTCAGTTCGTTCTTTCGGATTGTCCCAATTCTTTGTCACCTTTGTCAGCGATGTCAAAAATCAGACAGTTAGTCGGTCAAACTGCCATTTATGGCTTGTCGAGCATTTTAGGGAGAGTGCTCAACTTCTTCCTTACGCCTTTGTATGTCCGGGTATTTACGGAAGCGGACAACGGTGTCATTTACGATTTCTATACCCTTGTCGCGTTTATTATGGTGCTGTTTACCTACAGGATGGAAACGGCATATTTCAGATTTGCAACCGATAAAGATGCCAACAATCGAAAAAGCTTTGGAACAGCCTTTAGCAGCATTATAGGTTCAACATTTTTAGCAGGAGGTTTGATTTTCATGTTTTCAAATTCCATTGCTCAATGGATGAAATACCCTGACCACCCTGAATACATCCAAATTTTTGGTGCTATTTTATGCCTCGATGCATTGATGGAAATCCCATTTGCTCAGTTGCGTTTGGAAGGAAAAGCTATGCGATTTGCATTCACCAGATTAACAGGTGTAGGAATCAATTTGACGGGAAACATTTTCTTTCTGTTGGTCTGTCCTTGGCTGAAAAACAATCATGGAATCTCGGCACCATTTTATGATCCCACAATCGGCGTAGGTTATGTATTTATAGTCAATCTGCTTGCATCTTCTATTTCTTTGTTGATGCTGCTACCAACCTTCAAGTGGAATTTTGAATTTGACATAAAATTATGGTTCAAAATGCTCAAATACAGCGCACCATTGATGGTTGTTGCAACTGCCGGAGTGATCAATGAAATGCTGGATCGTCAATTGCTCAAATATTTATTGCCATATTCTTGGCTTGAAAACAAAAGGCAATTGGGTATTTATGGAGCCAATTATAAGTTAGCTATGATGATTTCACTATTTACTCAGGCATTCAGGTATGCAGCAGAACCATTTTTTTTTAAAAATTCAACTGATCAAAAGTCACCTGAGCTGTTTGCTAAAATCGCCAAGTTCTTTACACTTTTCAATTTATTAGGGTTTTTAATCATCGTTTTGTTCTTGCATATATTCAAGTTTTACATCGGGAAAGAAGGCAGTGGATTTCATGAAGGCCTCGTCGTGGTGCCCATTCTCCTTATGGCCAATATTTTCCTAGGACTTTATTACAATGTCAGCAATTGGTACAGATTAACAGACCGCACCTCCTTTGGAATGTGGATCGCCTTAATGGGCGCCGGAATTACGATTCTACTTAATATCTGGTGGATTCCAGTATTTGGCTATATTGGAAGCGCATGGGCAACATTGATTTGTTACGTATTGATGGTAATTGTAGCATACCGTATTGGCTTGAAATTCTATCCAATGAGCTATGATTGGGCTGGCATACTTGCTTACACGGCTCTTGCACTGATAATTGTTTTTACAAGTTGGATCCTAAACGACGTACTTGAAGCAGGCTTTTGGATCAAAACCCTACTTGCCGGGCTTCTAACCACAATTTTCCTATACATCGTTTACGTCTGGGAATACAAAAAACTTAAGTCAAGCTGATTAAACTCAAAATCCACATCAGCGTTTATATCCCTTTTGGTCGACAAAAATCATAATCTTGGACAGTCGTCAGACCATAAAACCTTTTACTGCGATCAAAAATTTCGTCAATTCAGTGTCCTGTGTTGAAATTAAGTTGAATTATTATCAGCATTATTATATTGGCAAGACAACCTCAACCTCAGCCTTCTTTGTCTAAACTGTGATTCCTATGATTGAATGATTAGTAGGATTCTTATTGTTTAGGCGTTTAGGTCTCAACAACCAAATAGCTCAACATCTCAACCTTAGCCTTAACTAATCATACCCAATACAACTTATGTTGATCTGGCATATCTACTCAATCTTTATAAACTTCTCTGATTGGATGATCTTACCTCGTTGTCTCAATTGAAGAATATATACTCCTGACTGCAAACTTCCAGTATCCAATACGACCTGATCCACACCAAAT
>Ga0136636_10000018_pt1 | contig 54325 bp, 50 predicted proteins | sample AntDrymUQ8522106_2_FD_104653 | JGI IMG/M metagenome (GOLD analysis project Ga0136636, IMG submission 104653) | Polar desert sand microbial communities from Dry Valleys, Antarctica - metaG UQ852 (21.06) | ecosystem: Environmental > Terrestrial > Soil > Desert | place: Antarctica: Dry Valley... | reverse complement strand
TAAGGTTGTTGTTAACATCGGGAATTTTTACCGATAACGTCGTAATAGCTCCTGTTACAGTTGGTCTAAACTTAAAACCGTATTCCTGATCGCTGCCATCGATAACCTCATCAATTTGTTCGTTAAACCCGCTGTTTGTTAAATAACCTTGTAACGGACTTTCCGGTTGGTATACCGGTGTGGTGTTGTTGTCATCGTCGCTATCGCACGAAAATGACATCGCGGCTATACATAAAACTAATAGGGTCTTCAATTTGAAATTTTTCATGTTGTTCATTTTTAATAAGTTAAATTTTGTTTAGGTTCTCTGTATTCCCTTTGAATACGGCGGCAATGTACAAAAGGTGGGTTTAGAGATTAAAGGATTGTTTTATAGTATTTCTAGAAACGTAATTTTAAGGAAACTAACATGCGCCTGACCATAAAAAAAAGGCCCGACTCTCGTCAGACCTTTTAATTAATGGCAATTTCTCGTTTACAACAATGCGTCTAAGCTATCGGCGTAAGTTTGTTTTGGTGCGACGCCAACTTGTCTTCCGACTACCTCGCCGTTCTTAAATACCAGCACGGTCGGAATATTTCTCACACCATATTTTGCGGCAAACTCTTGGTTAGCATCAACATCGACTTTCCCGATGACTGCTTTACCTTCATATTCTTCGCTGATTTGGTCGATGATCGGACCAACCATTCTGCAAGGACCGCACCATGCTGCCCAAAAGTCAACCATCACTGGTTTATCTGATTTCAATACTACTTCGTCAAAAGTAGCATCTGTTATTGCTAAAGCCATGTTATATTGTTTTAATAATTTACAACGACAAATTTAACCATTTATTTTCAAAAAGTTCCGTTTCCAAATTAGTTTTGGCTATAAAAGCATTGCACCTCGTTATTGTTAACGCGAAATTTTTGAGTCGAATAGGAGCTATTTCCTGCTGTTCGCTCTATCTTTTTTCCGCCCCGAAGTGTCGGGTCTCAAAAAAAGGATGCCGCTGCCATCAGGGCTAGGGCTGCAAGTTTTAATTGAGCTTAAAGTTGATTTGCATCTTTTCGAGTTCCTGCAGCAACTCTCCCGAAATCCTGATCTTGAGCTTACGGCTCGGCATCGAAAGCCGCGTGATGACTTTGGTTTCTTCGATTTCCTCGGTAACCCCAAGGTCGGTTTCGTCAAGATCAATGATTTCCACAATTTCTGATTCGGTGTCCTCAGTAGTCAAAAGAATCGGAGCTAACGGCACCAATTTTTTAATTTTCTCGAGTTCCATCACTTCAAAAGTCACCGAATGATCGCCTTTGTTGAGTTGGAAAATCTCGCTAAGTTTAGTGATCATATCAGTACGAAGATCCCGAATATTGAGATGGATGATAAGTTTTTTGGCAAATGACGGTAGCACGTCCTGCAGGTATTGGACCAGTTGGAATTGCATTCGAGGTTCGCCTTTTTTGCCCGTTTCCTTGTCGGCCCAGCCTTCTTTGACGAGCAAGCGCATAAACGTAAAATTGTTCTGGATCAGGAAATGCCGAAACTTGAGATATTCCTCGCCAAAAATCCTGAATTCATAACTTTCATCGTAACCTTCTAGCATAAAAGACGCCCAGCCTTTTCCGTTTTTTGCGGTGCGGTGCTGCACGTTGGTGATTATCCCGCCGAAACTGAGATTTTTGTTTACATAAGGTTCGAGGTTCTTGAGCACATCCAACTTGGAATTACAGAAATACTGCATCTCAAATTTATAATCATCGAGCGGATGCCCCGAAATATAAATCCCGACAACTTCTTTTTCCTTTGCCAGTTTTTCCATCGTGCTCCAATCTTCACATGGCGGCACCACGGGCTCGGCAATCTGCACTTCGCTGGCTTCACCGAATAGGCTTACCTGTGATGAGTTTTCGTTCTCTTGGAATTTCGCACCATAGCGCATCGCTTTTTCAAGAAACGTAATACCATCGCCTTCATCGTGGAAATATTGCGACCTTTTGGTTTCTGTAAAAGAATCAAATCCACCTGCCAAAGCGAGGTTTTCAAACGCTTTCTTATTAGCTGCGCGTAAGTCAATCCGTTTCGCAAGGTCAAAAATTGACTTGTATTTACTTTCTTTCCGGTTTTCGACAATGGTCTGTACAGCGCCCATTCCGACCCCTTTTACAGCTCCGATCCCAAACCGCACGGCATAATTCTCATTTACCGTAAATTTATAAAACGACTCGTTGACATCAGGACCTAAAACCTGCAAGCCCATGCGTTTGCATTCTTCCATAAAAAATGACACCTGTTTGATATCACTCATGTTGTTCGATAAAACCGCCGCCATATATTCGGCAGGATAATTCGCTTTCAGATAGGCTGTTTGATAGGCGATCCACGCATAACAAGTCGAGTGCGATTTGTTGAATGCATACTCTGCAAACGCTTCCCAGTCTTTCCAGATTTTCTCGAGCTTATCTTCAGCATGTCCTTTCGCCGCTGCCTGAGCAATGAATTTGGGCTTCATTTTGTCGAGGACATCACGCTGTTTTTTTCCCATCGCCTTACGCAAAACATCGGCGTCGCCTTTGGAAAAGTCGGCGAGTTTCTGCGACAAAAGCATGACCTGCTCCTGATATACTGTAATTCCGTAAGTATCCTTGAGCAGTTCCTCACAGGCTTCCAAGTCATACTCGATCGGTTCATCGCCATTTTTCCTTTTGATAAAACTCGGAATATAAGCAATCGGACCCGGTCGGTATAAGGCGTTCATTGCAATCAGGTCGTTGAATACCGTCGGCTTGAGTTCTTTCATATACTTTTGCATTCCGGCGCTTTCATATTGAAAAATCCCAACCGTTTCTCCGCGTTGAAAAAGCTCATAGGTCTTTTGATCGTCGATTGGAAATGCGTCGGGATCGATATCTTTTCCGGTGCGGTACTTCACGAGCTTGACCGTATCTTTTATTAAAGTCAGCGTTTTGAGTCCGAGGAAATCCATCTTGAGTAATCCCGCACTCTCCACGACCGAGTTGTCAAATTGGGTTACATACAAATCAGAATCCTTGGCCGTTGCCACGGGAACGAAATTCGTAATATCGCTTGGCGTAATAATCACACCGCACGCGTGGATTCCGGTGTTCCGGAGATTGCCCTCAAGAATTTGCGCCTGTTGCAGTGTTTGGCCGCCCAAGTCACTTTCGCGCGCCAATGCGATAAGTTCTTTTACTTTATCAAAATCTTCGGGGCGCAATGCTGCCTTTAGCTTGGCATCATCGTAGGAAAATATTTTTGCGAGATTGAGATTGAACGGAATCAACTTCGCAATTTTATCGGCTTCAAATAATGGCAGATCAAGTACGCGTGCGGTATCTCGGATCGCCGATTTTGCCGCCATCGTACCATAAGTGATGATTTGCGCCACCTGCGTCGAACCGTATTTGTTGATCACATAATCCATAACCTTACTGCGGCCTTCGTCATCAAAATCAATATCGATATCGGGTAGCGACACACGATCGGGATTGAGGAAACGCTCGAAAAGCAGGTTATACAGCAGCGGATCGATATTGGTGATTCCGAGGCAGTACGCCACAACTGATCCAGCTGCCGAACCACGACCGGGACCAACCGAAACGCCCATTCCACGTGCCGCAGCGATAAAATCCTGCACGATCAGAAAATAACCTGGATATCCTGAATTCTCTATCGTTAGCAATTCAAAATCGATACGTTCCTTGATTTCAGGAGTAATTTCAGCATATCTTTTTTGAGCGCCAACGTAAGTCAGGAAGTGTAAATATTTATTTTCACCGCGTTTGCCACCATCTAATTCATCTTCTTCGAGCAGAAATTCCTGCGGAATGGTAAACTTCGGAAGCAATACTTCGCGCGCGAGACTATAGATTTCAATTTTATCAACAATCTCAGCACAGTTGGAAATCGCATCTGGCAGGTCGGTGAAGAGCTGTTTCATTTCGTCACCCGACTTGAAATAATATTCCTGATTCGTGAGTCCGTAACGATACCCGCGACCACGGCCAATCGGCGTATTCTGCTTTTCGCCGTCGCGAACACACAATAAAATATCGTGCGCATTGGCGTTGGCCTTGTCTATATAAAAAGTGTTGTTGGTTGCAATGATTTTAACGTCATGTTTTTTGGCCAGCGTAATCAATCCCTGGTTGACACGGTTTTCATCTTCCTGATTGTGGCGCATCACTTCAATATAAAAGTCGGCACCAAATTGTTGTTTCCACCAAATTAGCGCTTCCTCCGCTTGATTTTCACCGAGATTTAATAATTTATTCGGAATTTCACCATATAGGTTTCCCGACAGCACGATGATATCTTCTTTGTATTTTTCAACAACATTTTTATCAATCCTCGGTACGTAATAAAATCCTTCGGTGTATGCAATCGAAGACATTTTAGCGAGGTTATGATAACCGTTCTTATTTTTGGCGAGCAAGACAACCTGATAGCCATTGTCCTTGCGGGTCTTGTCTTTATGATCGTCGCAAATAAAAAACTCGCAGCCCACAATGGGTTTCATTGAAACTGCTGTGGGTTCTTCGCCATTCTCGACTGCTTCCTTATTTTTGGCTTCGGCCGATTTGTTGTGGTTTAAAATGTCGCGTACAAAATGGAAAGCACCCATAAGGTTGGCGTGATCTGTAATCGCAACCGCGGGCATTTTGTATTCAGCAGCGGCTTTAACTAGCGCCGCCACACTGATGGTCGATTGCAGCACCGAAAACTGCGTATGGTTGTGCAGATGAACAAAATCGGTATCGGTTAAAATCTGCTTGTTGGCCGAAAGTTCCTGCTGGGAAATCGGTGCCGTTTTCTGCTCACCGAATTGTTGGCGGATTTTATCTGACGCTTCCTTGAGGTTGATATGCCGCAGACCGATAAGTTCAATTTCGCGCGGATTTTTATTCTGAAAAGTATCGAAATAATCCGCGGGCACATCCAATTCTTCTTTCGTAAAAATCTCGCGTCGCACGAGTTCGAGGAAGCAGCGTGTCGTGGCTTCAACATCGGCCGTTGCATTGTGCGCTTCGGCAAATGGAACGTCGAAAAGATATTGGTGTAATTCGGTAAGCGTCGGTAATTTGAACTTTCCGCCGCGACCGCCGGGTAATTTGAGCAATGAGGCGGTGGTTTCGGTACAGGTGTCTAAAACCGGAATATTTGCCATCGGACTTTCTACACCCAAACGGTGGAACTCACAGCCCATGATATTTACATCGAAGCCAAGATTTTGCCCGACGATGAATTTGGTTTTATTTATGGCGTTGGTGAATTTCTCGAGCACTGTTGAAAGCGGTATTCCATCTGCCACCGCGAGTTCGGTCGAAATTCCATGGATCCGTTCGGCGTCGTATGGAATATTGAAACCTTCGGGCTTTACGAGATAATCCTGATGCTCGATGAGTTTCCCCATTTCGTCGTGCAATTGCCACGCAATCTGGATACAGCGTGGCCAGTTTCCGGTATCGGTAATGGGCGCGTCCCAGCGTTTGGGCAGTCCGGTGGTTTCGGTGTCGAATATGAGGTACATTTGCGGTGGTTCGTTAATCAGATTTGCAACGACAAAAATAGTATTTGTGTTTGGCAGTAACAATTTAAGTTGTCAACAGGCTATTATAAAATGCACTGATTCAATTTTGAAAATACAGGGGTTTTCCCTAGCGTTCCTTTCGATTTTTTTGATTTGATTTACAGAACTTTACAACCAACCAAAACAAGTCAATGAAAAAAATTACGCTTAACAGTCTTTACCTGCTGTTATTGTTACTGTTGTTCGCTTGTGAGCATTCGGAAAATGACACTGTCGTTCTGCAAACCTCCAGCCACGACGTTTCCAAAGAAACTGCCATAACGGTAGCGCAAAATTTTTTAAGCAAGTATAATGCTTCCTTCACGAGCCATTAAAACGATAATGGAAACCCATACCTTTAAAACCGCCGATAACAAAAATGCGTTCTATGCCATCAATTATGAAGAAGGCGGTTTTACCATAGTTTCGGCAAATGACCGCGTGCGCCCTATATTGGCATTTGCAGAAGAAGGCAGATTTTCTAACGATACTGACGAACTTGTTTGTATTGCTCAAAGCGCCAGATAATCTTGTCGTATGCCGATCATATGGGTTTAGGATGCTGCACATGAACTGGGGTTGGGGCCCCGAATTTTACGGATATAATGGCTGGTACAACGAAAATCACTTCAATCCGGGAGACGACACTTTCGATTATAAACGTGGCACGGTTTATATTTTTCCTTAAAATCAAATCAAATGAAATATCTATTTTTAGTTACTATGTTTTCATTGCTTTCTTGTGCCAGAGAAAATCCCTCTCCGTTCAATCAATTTGAAATAGACGCAACCTTAAGAATTTATTTAAAGGATATTGATGGAATGAATTTATTAAATATATTAGATTATCGATCTGAAAATTTCAGGATTTTTAAAGATGTCAATGGTCAAGCGGTTGAGATTTATAATCCTCAATCGGATACACCGAGAAATTTTTTGATTGATACTCAAACCAATCCAATATCAATAATTCTATTCATGAACTACAATGCAGGTCAATAGACGTCGAAAACTTATATACAATGGAATGAATTAGCAATTTATTAAATCTGACGATGAAGGATATATTAGATTGCCTGGAATTTATTCGGGTTTTGTTGACTACCATTTCGAAATTGAAGGTAAAATAATTTTTAATTATAAAGCCAGTGCAAGCCGAATAAGTGGAGACGACTGCTCATTTACACGATATGATGCCGTTGTAATTGAAAATCCCGAATATAAAACCGTAGCGGGTTTCTTCAATATCTTTATTCCATAAACAGCCGACAAACCCCATAAAAAAACCATTCAGAAACCGAATAAACGATATCTGAATGGTCATTATTTTTAAGATTTTATTTTTAATAAAGTCTAGAAAAACAGTGTGGGATTAATATCCTCCTCTGTTTCCACCGCCGCCGTAACCACCGCCACCGCCACCGCGACTGTCTCTGCCTCCGCCTCCACCGTAACCACCGCTTCCGCCACTGCGGTTGTTGTTGTTAAAGCTTCTTCTTTCGCCTTCAGGTTTTGGCTCTGATTTGTTTACCACGATTGCACGACCCTGAACAGTTGCTCCATTCAATTCATCAATTGCTTTCTGACCTTCATCATCATTTGCCATTTCAACGAAACCGAATCCTTTACTTCTTCCAGTAAATTTATCAGTTATAATCTTTACAGAATCAACTGCACCATAAGCCTCGAAAGACTCTCTTAAATCTGCTTCCTCCATACTGAATGGAAGGCTTCCAACAAAAATGTTCATAAGTACTATTTTAAAATATATTACACAAATATAGGTTATTTTCTTTCTAAATTATTAACACAGTGTATTATTTGTGTTTTTAATTTGCTTCAATAAAAAAACCATCAGCAAATACTGATGGTTTCTGTGTTTTTTATTTTTGATGTTGTTAAAGCGTCTGATAGACAGGAACTTTGTAAAAGGTGCCGCTCTGTACATTGAGCACGTCATCAGAATCAGGTTCTGTACTGTTGGCATTAAAGCGGAACGTCCCTGAAACAGTCACGCCGTCATATTCGGTAACGACGATCTGCCCGTCGCCAACGCCTATTGCGGTTTGGTATTCTGCTGGGATGCCGTTGATAGTTACAATGTAGTAAGCAGTCTTAGTATCGCTGGTCCCTAAAATATAGGTGACGAACGTGCTTTTATCGCGTGGATTGATTGTTGTAGGTGGAACGGGCATCTCAAGCTTCATCAGTTCTGTAAGTGAAACCGCCTGGACCGTCAACACATTATTGTCAGTATCAACAATAGCTTTTGCGTTGGCACCTTGCCAGAAAGAGTTGTTAATAACACCCTGAAAAACAGCTTCGTTATTAAATTTCACATCCTCACTACACGAGCTTAACGCCACTACCAGTATAACAAAAGAGAGAATCTTTTTCATCGTAGATAAATTTTAGCCACAAAAATAGTTTTTTTAGCCAAACACACTATATAATATATCATAAAAATAGCGCGGAAAATACAATTTTTTAAGGGTTCACCAAAAATAAATGAAATCTGATTTGCAATTAGTATTTTTCAAATTAAATCGTATCTTTGCGCCCTTAATTAACGGAGGTCGAGTACCTCAAAATTTAATCATTAGATTATGTCAGTAAAAATTAGATTACAAAGACATGGTAAAAAAGGGAAACCTTTTTACTGGGTTGTAGCGGCAGATGCACGCTCAAAAAGAGACGGTAAATACCTTGAAAAAATCGGTACTTACAATCCAAACACAAATCCTGCAACAATCGACCTAAACCTCGAGAGCGCCGTACAATGGTTGCACAATGGTGCTCAGCCAACCGATACCGCAAGAGCAATTCTTTCTTACAAAGGCGCTTTGTTGAAACACCACCTTGATGGCGGAGTTCGCAAAGGAGCGTTGACGCAAGAACAGGCCGACGTTAAATTGACGGCTTGGCTCGATGAAAAAGCTGGGAAAGTTGACAGCAAAAAAGAAGGTCTTACAAAAGCACAAGCTGATGTAAAAGCAAAAGCATTGAAAGCAGAGAAAGATGTAAACGCAAAACGTCTTGCCGCTGCAGCTAAGGCTGAAGCCGATTTAATCGCCGCCGATACTGCTGCTGAGGATAATGAAGAAGTTGCCGTTGAAGAAACTGCTGTTGAGGAAACTCAAGATGTAGCTGTTGAAGAAACTGTAGCAACCACAGAAGCTGTTGCTGAAGTTGAAGCACCTGCTGCCGAAGAAGTAGCCACAGAAGAAACTCCTGTTGCGGAAGCTGAAGTACCTGCTGCTGAAGAAGTAGCCACAGAAGAAACTCCGGTTGCGGAAGCTGAAGTACCTGCTGCAGAAGCGCCTGCTGTTGAAGAAGCAGCGCAAGATAACGAAGAAAAAGAAGCATAATTTACCCGCGGTCATGCGTAAAGAAGATTGTTTCTATTTAGGTAAGATCGCAAAAAAATTTAGTTTCAAAGGTGAAGTCTTGGCCTATTTAGACACAGACGAACCTGAGTTATATGATAATATGGAATCAGTATTTGTTGAATTTAACAACAATCTGGTTCCATATTTTATTGAAAGCAGTTCCATACACAAGAACGATTTCCTGCGTATTCGCTTTGAAGATGTCAACAATGAAGAAGACGCCGACCGCCTCATGGGATGCGAACTCTATCTTCCGCTCAAAATGCTCCCCAAACTCACGGGCAACAAATTCTATTTCCACGAAGTCATCGGCTTTGAAATTGAAGACAAGCGCCGAGGGGTTTTTGGCATCATCCAGTCGGTTAACGACACTTCGGCCCAACCTTTATTTGAAGTGCTCAACGGCGAGGTAGAAATCCTCGTTCCCATGATCGACCATTTTCTTGTCAAAATCGATCGCGAAAACAAAAAGGTACTCATGGATTTACCCGAAGGACTGATAGAAATGTACCTCTGATTCAGTAATTTCGGAGACCACTGGCTTAAAATTACGTATTAAATTTTTTGAAGCATATTCCCGCTATCCGTTGCAATCTTATGCTTCGTTGCACTTCGCAAAAGGATTTCCACTGCTATCAGGGCTAGGCATCCAAACTTTTCAACATTCATTATTTAAATTCAACATTAAAGATTTTTTTTCAAGTTCGCATTATGAACTCTGAATATTGAACGTTGAAATCTACAACACTATGTTCCAATTCAAACAATTCACCATCGAACAAGACCGCTGCGCGATGAAAGTCGGCACCGATGGCGTATTGCTCGGCGCATGGGCACCAATTAAAAATAATACTTATTCTATTTTGGACATCGGAGCCGGCACCGGACTCCTAGCACTCATGCTCGCCCAACGAAGCGGCGCAGATCAAATCGACGCGATCGAAATCGACGCCGATGCCTACGAACAAGCCGTTGACAACTTTGAAAATTCACCGTGGAGCGATCGCTTGTTTTGCTTCCACGCCGAACTTCAAGAATTCATGGACGAACCCGAAGATGAGTACGACCTGATTCTTTCCAATCCGCCGTTCCACATCGAAAATTATTTTTCCGGCGACGAAAAGCGCGATCAAGCTCGGTTTACAGAATCATTGCCCTTTGCAGATCTCATCGAAGCCGCTAATTTGCTACTGTCGGAAAACGGAATTTTGGCAGTCATCATTCCGTTTGCATCCGAAGAAAAATTTATCGCATTGGCCGCCAACTTCGAACTCCATCCTCTAAAAGTCACGCGGGTTAAAGGCACACCGACAACTGAAATCAAGAGAAGCCTACTTGCTTTTTCGAGAAACTTGATAACTAATGTTCCTGTAGATGAACTCGTCATAGAAATCGCACGGCATCAATATACGCCGGAATACATTGCGCTCACAAAGGATTTCTACTTGAAATTTTAATAGTTCTATTTTAAAAGTATACTCGCTGTTTGGTTTTGTAACACGAGAATCTGTTCCGAATCGGGTCGGTTATCGCCTGCGTCCTCTTCCTTCCACGGATTGGCGCCAACGGTTCGACTTTTTGAAAACCAACAGATAGCGATTGGTTATAGGAGTAATTCACATTCACAAAAACAGATTATTCTGTATGTTAATCTTCCAACGAAAACGCTTTCGTTTACTTGCCATTATCATTTTTCTGATTACATTTGCGACGTTTAAAATAACAGCAAACCAGTACTGATATGAAACCAGATTTATTCCAAGCTCCTGATTATTACAACCTCGACGAATTGTTGACAGACGAACATAAATTAGTACGTGATGCCGCGCGTGAATGGGTAAAGCGTGAGGTTTCGCCGATCATTGAGGACTATGCCCAGAAAGCAGAATTTCCTAAGCAGATCATCAAAGGATTGGCTGATATTGGTGCTTTCGGACCTTATATTCCGGAAGAATATGGTGGTGCCGGGTTGGACCAGATTTCATACGGACTGATTATGCAGGAAATTGAAAGAGGCGATTCGGGCGTGCGTTCCACAGCTTCTGTTCAATCTTCACTGGTCATGTACCCAATCTGGAAATACGGAAATGAAGAACAGCGCATGAAATATCTGCCTAAATTGGCGTCTGGTGAATTTATGGGTTGCTTCGGATTGACTGAACCCGACCATGGTTCAAATCCGAGTGGCATGACTACTCATTTTAAAGACAAAGGCGACCACTATCTTCTGAATGGCGCCAAAATGTGGATCTCTAACGCACCGTTTGCCGATATTGCCGTAGTGTGGGCAAAAGATGAAAGTGGCAGGATACACGGACTTATAGTGGAACGCGGTATGGAAGGTTTTACAACTCCCGAAACGCACAACAAATGGTCACTTCGCGCTTCGTCTACAGGCGAGTTGATCTTTGACAATGTCAAAGTTCCGAAAGAAAATTTACTGCCAAACAAATCAGGTTTGGGAGCACCGCTGGGTTGTTTAGACTCGGCAAGATATGGTATTGCATGGGGTGCTATCGGTGCTGCCATGGATTGTTATGATACTGCTTTGCGCTACGCTAAAGAACGCATTCAGTTTGACAAACCCATCGCTGGAACCCAGTTGCAACAGAAAAAACTAGCCGAAATGATCACCGAAATTACCAAGGCGCAATTACTTACTTGGAGACTCGGTGTATTGAGAAACGAAGGAAAAGCAACGACTTCTCAGATTTCGATGGCCAAAAGAAATAATGTAAACATGGCGATCGAAATTGCGCGTGAAGCACGGCAAATACTTGGCGCTATGGGAATTACGGGAGAATACTCGATTATGCGCCACATGATGAATCTCGAATCAGTTATAACTTACGAAGGCACACACGATATCCATTTATTAATAACCGGGCTCGATATTACGGGAATTCCGGCATTCAAATAGGAAAAAATCATTCATCTCATAGCCTGTAAAGATTTCGATTTTTACAGGCTATTTTATTTTGTTGATGATTGTAACAGAAATCTTAGTGTTCAAGGTGCTACAATAATAAATCAGCAGTTGAAAACCATCGGACAACAAACCTATTTGATTCTTTTACCGTAAATAAAAAGTACCTTTAATAAAAAAATGAGATCTCTATACCAAATAATATCCATTTTCTGCTGTTTCTTTTTAGGCTTTTGTTCGGGTGATAATGAAATCCGAAACTACCCACAGCCCCAACAGCAAAATCCCACGACGGAAACGACGGCAACTTTTAAATACTTGGCTTTGGGCGACAGCTATACAATTGGACAGAGCGTTTGTGAAACGTGTCGATTTCCCGAACAACTTAAGGTCAGGCTGCATTCTGATATTCCAAATGCTATGGTTAATCTCCAAATCATTGCACAAACTGGCTGGACCACAACCAATCTGAAAAATGCAATAAACGCGTCCAATCTAGCAACCGATTTTGATCTGGTGACCTTACTCATCGGTGTCAACAACCAATACCAGAATAAGCCATTTTCTTTATATGAGCAGGAATTTCCGGAACTACTAGTCAAGGCAATTGTGCTCGCCAAAGGAAATCCGGCAAATGTGATCGTGGTTTCGATTCCTGATTACCGTTATACGCCTTACGGTAACGGACTCCAAAATCCCGAAACCGTATCGCAGCAAATCGATCAATACAATGCTTTTGCACACGATTATTGTCAGCAGCAGAACATCACATTTGTAGATATCACCGGCATCACGCGATTAGGACTTGAAAACCCGAGTCTTGTTGCTCAGGACGGCTTACATCCATCTGAAACCGCCTACTCACAATTTGTCGTGCGAATTGCACCGGTGGCGAAATCCAAGTTGATGGATTAAAAAAAGTAATTATCGTATCATTAGTTTACGGGGTTCATGGGCCATGCGCATCATGTAAATTCCCTTTGCAGCGCCAGTATTAATTCGTGTTTGTCCGTCCAACTTTATTTCTAGAACGCTTTGCCCGTTTGTATTGTATATGGTTGCAGTCTTTCCGATTTGAATGGCGTTGGCGCGGATATAAGCAATGGCTGACGCCGGGTTTGGGTAAATTACAAACGCATCCGCCTTCGCAGCTGCAACCTTGGCAATTAGCGCCTCATTGTTGATGCCAATAGTAATGTTTTGAATATTGATGACCACGCCAAAATCACTTCAGCAACCGTGTAAACGAAATATCATGTTCAGCTCCTGTCGGCAAATACGAGGCTGACAGTGCCGCATTGTAGCCTACAGCCTCGAAGTTTTCTAATACAAAATCGCCACCCTTTTTAATTTCCGGTATGTGGCTTCTTGTTGTCAATGACTTTAAATTAGTTTTGCTCTTTTACTGTAACAAATTCCGAATTCAAAATACTCACATCCCGAATGCAGCAAATGCTATCGGTCGTGTTCTCTAAAAAAACACGTTAACACACTGATTTACCGTTTTAAAAGGTTTTTATTTGCAATAAATCCATTATATTCGTTGCCTAAAATTAAAATACCCCAGACCCAATGAAAATTCATTTCACCAAAAAGATCACCTTGTTTTTATTAATGCTCACCGCCTGTGCTTTTGGGCAATCCCAAAGACAAGTGTTCGGGCAGAATGTGGCAAGCATTAATCCCAATAACGGACTCATCCGCTGCGTTTCTTCAGAATACGAACAAGCGTTACAAAGCCGTTTTCCGGAAAGGTCCACGAGTCAGCAATTCGAAAACTGGATTGCGCCAAAAGTCGCTGCGATGCAACAACAAATGCTAACATCGAGAGATATTAATGTCGTGGTCACAATTCCGATCGTCGTACACGTTATCCATAATGGCGATGCAATTGGAAGCAACGAAAATATTTCTGATGCTAGAGTGCAGTCGCAAATCACCGTTCTCAATCAGGATTTCAGAAGAATGTTGGCAACGCCTGGCTATAATACCAATGCCGTCGGCGCCGATGTCGAAATACAATTCTGCCTCGCGAAAAGAAAACCCAATGGAACGGCCACAACCGGAATTGATAGGGTCAATCTTAACGTTGCCAGTTGGGCCACTGAAAATTCGGTCGAAAACACTTTGAAACCGCAAACCATTTGGGATCCGACACAATATTTCAATATCTGGGTATGTGCGTTCAGCACGTCAACTAGCGCAGAATTGGGTGGCGTCTTAGGCTATGCACAATTTCCCAGCAATTCGGGATTGGGCGGACTCGCAGATGACGGCGGAATAGCGACCACCGACGGTGTGATCATCGATTACAGATGTTTTGGAACTTCTACCCTTGCGCCAAATACCAATTATTTCCAGGATTATGACAAAGGTCGTACCGCAACGCACGAGATCGGGCACTGCTTCGGACTGATTCATATCTGGGGTGATAGCAGTTCTTGCACGGTCAATGCGACCGATAGCAATAAAGACTATTGTATAGACACGCCGGCGGCTTCCGAAGAGCATTACGATTGCGCACAAATTTACAATACCTGTCCGGCAGCTGCTGGTAACGACATGACGCAAAACTATATGGATTATTCTAACGATAGCTGTATGAACATTTTTACAATGAATCAAAAAGCAAGGATGTTAGCAGTACTGCAGAATTCACCAAGAAGATTGACGTTACCCGCATCATTGGGTTGTCAAGTGCCTCTGGGAACTGCTTCGTTCGAATTGTTCGAAGGCATCAATTTGGCTCCGAATCCGGCACAGCATTTTACGGCGATTACCGTTTCGAGCGACCAAAATCTTCCTGACAGCTATACAGTATACAATTCATTAGGTCAAACCGTTGGATTAAAAACAGTTCAGACTTCGGCCGACCTTACTATCAATACGACCGACCTTAGTCAGGGTGTTTACTTCGTGAAAATCGTCAAAGACAACGCGACCAAGACACTGCAGTTCGTTAAAAACTAAAACGTAACACCTAATAAAAGAGCCAGAAATCACAATTTAAAATTGATTTCTGGCTCTTCTTTTTTATATATCTTTCGCTTACGATTCAGGCGCCAAAGTCACTTCGAGCCCTTCCAGCGAATCGGTAATATGGATTTGACAGCCGAGTCTGCTATTGGGTTTCACATAAAAAGCTTCCGAAAGCATCGCTTCCTCCTCGTCTCCCTTTTCGGGCAAGGCGACATCATTCGTCACATAACATTGACAGGAAGCGCACATCGCCATTCCGCCACAAATCCCGATTGTTCCTTCGGGTGCCAGTTCATACGCGCGCACCAATTCCATAAGGTTCATATTCATATCGGTCGGCGCTTGCACTTCGTGCGTTACGCCTTCGCGGTCGGTGATTTTAATATTGATGTCCATTTGTTTCTATATATTGGAAGCAATTACTGCTATTCGCATTATCTTTTTTTCGCACCTAAAAAAGGGATGCTATTTCACCCGAGTGTAGCGAACTGTCGAAGCAATCAGGACTAGGGCATTGTCCTTTATTCCACTTTTCACCCTTTAATTGATCGACTTCACAACCGCTTTTTCGGCTTCTTTACGAGTGCCGTCAAAACCATCAACGCCAGAAACGGTGGTGTATTTCATTACATATTTTTTGCCGGGGTTGATGCGCTGGTAAACGCTTTGGCACATCAGCGTCGCTTCATGAAATCCGCACAGGATGAGCTTGAGTTTTCCCGGATAGGTGTTGACATCGCCGATGGCGTAAATGCCGGGAATATTGGTTTGATAATCTAAACTATTGTCGACTATGATCGCATTCTTTTCAATTTCAATCCCCCAGTTGGCGATTGGCCCAAGCTTTGGCGTGAGTCCGAAAAGCGGTATAAAGTAATCGGTTTCTATTTTACGGCGTGCCCCGTTTTCTTCAATGTCGATTGATTCCAAATGTTCCGAGCCATTGAGTCCGACTACTTCGGCCGGCGTGATCAATCGTATCTTGCCCTCGTCTTTAAGTTCTTGTACTTTGTCGACCGAATCGAGTGCGCCTCGGAATTCATTTCTGCGATGAATCAAGGTCACCTCGGAAGCGACGTTTGAAAGGAAGATGCTCCAGTCGAGCGCCGAGTCGCCGCCACCGGCGATCACAACTTTTTTGTCACGGAATTTCTCCGGGTTCTTAATAAAATATTTGACGCCTTTGTCTTCGTAGAATTCGATGTCCTCGATCAAAGGTTTTCTGGGTTCGAAACTACCGAGTCCGCCCGCAATCGCAATCGAATTAGCGTGAAAGCGTTTGCCTTTGCTGCTTGTGACGATAAAAGTGCCGTCTTCGAGTGTCTCAATGGTTTCTGCGCGCTCGCCCAAGGTAAATCCGGGTTGGAACTGTTTGATCTGCTCCATAAGGTTGTCGACGAGGTCTCCCGCTAACACTTCAGGAAATCCGGGAATGTCGAAAATGGGTTTTTTAGGATAGAGTTCGGCAAGTTGTCCGCCGGGCTGCGGAAGCGCATCGATGATATGACATTTTAGTTTAAGTAGTCCGGCTTCAAAAACAGTAAAAAGTCCGGTTGGCCCTGCGCCAATGATAAGTATATCTGTAGTAATCATGTAATTGAAGTCTAATTTGTTGAAAGCCGACTGACAAAATTCGCTAGTTACTGACTTTCAAACTTGATTTTGAGGATTTGGATAGGACTGCGTGAGGGATTGAGGCGGCATCCTTTTGAGGCTTTTCGCCGAAAAAGATAGAGCCAAAAGCCCGACCCGTAGGGGCACGCCCTGATTATTTAGGAAACATTGACGACGGTTTCAATTTGTGGCGCGAATTTCTTGATTGTTGTTTCAACGCCGGCGCGCAGGGTCATGTGATTGACGCTACAGGAAATGCACGCACCTTCTAATCGAACGGTGACATGCTTGTCGTCTTCAATCGAAATCAGCTTGATGTCGCCGCCGTCGGAATTCAGGAATGGCCTGATTTCTTCGAGCGCTTTTTCGACGTTTAATGTGAGTTCTTCTGTGGTCATTTTTTAGATTGTTTGGTTATGGGATGTTTGCATTTTGGATTGTTGGATTGCTGGAGTTTTATATCGTTGGAAGCACTACGATTTTACAACTTTCTGACAATTTGAAATCTTATACTCACATCTATTTTTTATTCACTGCCGAACAACCTGCCATCGTTGTAATTTTGATGGCTTCGGTGGCCGGAAGGTTGTGGTTTCTTTTTACGGTTTCTTCGACTACATTCCTGGTTATTTCCTCAAAGATGGTTTCAATGAGCGATCCGGTTTGCATCGCTGCAGGACGACCATAATCGCCGGCTTCGCGGATAGATTGTACAATTGGTACTTCGCCGAGGAACGGCACATTGAGGTCTTTTGCGAGGTTTTTTGCACCCTCTTTACCAAAGATGTAATATTTATTAGCGGGCAACTCTTCGGGTGTGAAATAGGCCATATTTTCTATGATGCCCAACACCGGTACATTGATCGATTCTGAGAGGAACATCGACACGCCTTTTTTGGCATCGGCTAATGCCACGGCTTGCGGCGTACTAACTACAACGGCACCTGTAATGGGTAGCGACTGCATGATCGACAAGTGAATGTCGCCTGTTCCCGGTGGCAAATCGATGAGCATGAAATCGAGTTCACCCCAATCGGCATCGAAAATCATTTGGTTGAGTGCTTTGGAAGCCATTGGTCCGCGCCAGATAACGGCTTGGCTTGGCGCAGTAAAAAATCCAATCGATAGGATTTTGACTTCATAGCTTTCAACCGGCTTCATCTTAGACTTGCCGTCAACTGTTATCGAGATTGGTTTTTCTGATTCGACGTCGAACATGATCGGCATGGACGGACCATAAATATCGGCATCGAGAACACCGACATTGAATCCCATTTTTGCTAAAGTTACTGCAAGGTTTGCAGTTACGGTTGATTTGCCAACGCCACCTTTTCCGGAAGCGACGGCAATAATATTTTTGATTCCGGGAATGGCTTTTCCTTTTATCTCGTTTGGATTCTTTGCTGCCGGGGTTTCGACTTTGATGTTGACTTTGACTTTCACGTCTGGTGAAACCAAATCGTGGATGGTTTTGCGGATGTCGTCCTCTGCGCGTTTTTTAATGTGCATTGCCGGGGTGTGAAGCACGAGATCAACAACTGCTTCGTCACCAAAAGTAATGACGTTGGTCACGGCGCCGCTTTCAACCATATTTTTTCCTTCGCCCGCGATAGTAATGGTTTCTAACGCTTTGAGGATTTCTTTTCTGTCTAATTTCATAGCTATTTCCTTGTCTTAATTAAGACTGATTTTAGATTGCAAAGATACTAGGAATTCTTTGGAAATAGGGCGTATTGTATTGAAAATGTTTATGGCAAGATTGCGGGTTTTGGTTCCCAAAAATGCTTGTTAAAATCGACCACTTGGTTGTCTTCGACAGCGATGCCTTCGCTTTCGAGAAGCTGTTGCATAAGGTTTGTCCCTTCGAAATGGTGCTTCCCGGTGAGTAGCCCTTTTCTGTTGACGACGCGGTGTGCGGGCACATCATGTATACCGTGCGCAGCATTCATTGCCCAGCCGACCATTCGTGCCGAACGTCCGCTGCCGATTGCTTTGGCAATGGCGCCATAAGAAGTTATTTTGCCATACGGAATTTGACGCGCCACCGTATAGACCCTTTCAAAAAAATTGGCTTCCATCAATAATAATATTTTATGATGCTACAGAGGCTGAAGATCGCCATGATACCAGTGATGCTTCCGATGATCAGGTTCATGTTTCTAAAGAAAAAATCGGTTTTGGATTCTATCTTTTGAAAAAAACTGATGTAGTAGTAAAATATAGCGGTAGAGCCCAGCATCACACCGACGAGGAACAGCGAAATCGGAATTTTGTCGAACGCAAACAAGTTGTATGACGCCATCGTAATGGTGATGAAAACATAATAAGGTACCGGGAAAAAATTAATCGTCGACAGCAGTATCCCCAGAAAAAACCGGCTGGTTTTGCTACGCATCTTGATTTCGCCCTTTTTAACCTTTGCTTTTTTGGCAAAAAAGAGAAAATAGACTGTCAGCACGGCAAATATTGCAAAGCCGACTTCCCTCAAAAGCACGATGATATCTGGTCTTGCATCGATATATCGAGCAAAAAGGACGGCAGAAAGTGTTTGAAAAAAAATGATGACCAATGCGCCTGTAACGAAAAGCATCGCTCTTTCACGACCATCGCGAATGCTGATCTTCGCCGCTGTCATATTAATCAGGCCCGGTAACGCGATACCAACGGTTGCAGTTAGAAATCCCGAAAAAAAAGACAGTGCGAGGTTCATTGCATTTCAGGGTTAACGATGGAGGTTGAGGATTAAGGAAGCCAGACGGGTTTCTAAAGCCCAACTTCTGCCTCAAACCATTCCAACTATTTAATTTTGAACCGAATATACGTAATTGCTTTGTTGATTTCCAAATATTGTTTCTCATAAAATGTCTGGATGGCAGTTACTTCTTCGGGCGCCCCGTGGTTTTCATAGACATTGTGGTTGGCATAAAGCACTTCGTGACCTTCTCCGTGCAGCAATCCTAAGGTATAACCGTGCATGAATTCACTGTCGGTTTTTAAATTCATGATGCCTCCCGGTTTGAGAATTTTTTTATACAGGTGCAAAAATTCGGCATTCGTCATGCGGTGTTTGGTGCGCTTGTATTTGATTTGCGGATCGGGGAACGTAATCCAGATTTCATCGACTTCTTGCTCGGCGAAAATATGTCCGATCAGTTCAATTTGTGTACGGATGAAAGCGACATTCGGCAGACTTTCATCTACGGCGGTTTTTGCACCGCGCCAGAATCGTGCGCCTTTAATATCGATACCTATAAAATTTTTGTTGGGATATTTGGATGCTAGTCCGACGGTATATTCGCCCTTTCCACATCCCAACTCTAACACCAGCGGATGTTTATTCTTAAAAAAATCGCTATTCCACTTTCCTTTTAGAGGAAATGAATCCGATACGACTTCTTCCCTAGTTGGCTGGAAAACGTTTGCAAAAGTTTCGTTTTCCTTAAATCTTTTTAGCTTATTTTTACTTCCCACGATTTATTAATGTTTTGGCAAAATTAAGCAAATATACCAGACTGGTAATAATTTTATCTTGTCGGTTAATACGATAAAAATATGGCTTCTAATCTGACGGATAAAAACATTTTGGTTGCGGCGCTCAATTGGGGTTTGGGACATGCCACACGTTGCATTCCCATTATCCGGGCGCTTGAACAAACCGGATTCACACCGATTCTCGCCTCTGATGGCGCGGCGCTGGAAATGTTGCGTAAAGAATTTCCACATTTGACAGCGTTGGAATTGCCCTCTTACGAAATCGAATACCCCGAAGATGGCTCCAAGTTCAGATGGAAAATGCTATCAAATATGCCCAAGATGATTGACGCGATTCGCGAGGAAAAGAAAATGGTCAAGCAGTGGGTGAAAATGTTCGATCTTCAAGGTATCATTTCCGACAACCGCCTGGGTGTTTTCAACAAAAAAGTTCATTCGGTTTTTATGACCCATCAGCTCAAAGTATTGACAGGGAATACGACCTGGATTTCAAGTAAATTACACCAGCATATCATTAAAAAATATGACGAATGTTGGGTTCCTGATTGGGAAGAAAAACCCAACCTAAGCGGAAAATTAGGGCACCTCAAAAATTCGGATCTTCAGGTTAAATATGTCGGTCCACTGAGCCGGTTGAACAAAATGGAATTGCCCAAAAAATACAACTTGATGGTTATTCTTTCGGGACCAGAACCTCAGCGGGGCATTCTTGAAGAACGGCTTAGAGAACTACTGACAACCTATGATGGAAAAGTGCTTTTCATCTGCGGAAAAATCGAAGCAACACAAATAAAAGAGGAAAAAGCCGACATTACCTATTACAATTTTATGCAGGCCGAACAGCTCGAACGTGCATTTGCGGAAAGCGAGCTTGTAATCTGTCGTTCGGGCTATACTACGATCATGGATTTGGTAAAGCTCGGTAAAAAAGCGTTTTTTATTCCGACACCCGGACAGTATGAGCAGGAATATCTCGCTGAAAAGTCGATGCGCGACGGACTTGCGCCTTACGCCAGACAAGAAGATTTTAAACTGGGTGATTTACTATTAGCTACTGCTTACAAAGGATTTACCGCGACGCACAATGACCTCCATTGGAAAAACCTATTTTGCCTTTTCGAGCGTAAATGAGAATTCCGAGCCGCTGCCGAATTGGCTTTCAACATATATCTTTTCGTTGTGCGCCTCTATAATATGCTTGACGATCGCAAGTCCGAGGCCAGAACCGCCTTCGCTTCTTGCGCCACTTTTATCAACACGGTAAAACCGTTCAAACAACCTGGGAATATTCTGTTTTTCGATGCCTTCACCGTTATCGGTAATGCGGACAATGACTTTATTGGCGGTGAGATTCTCTACGCTGACTTCGGTTGAGCCTTTCTCCTTCCCATATTTGATAGAATTTACTACGAGGTTGATTACGACCTGCTCAATTTTTTCACGATCGGCAGTCACCATAATCGGTTTGTTGTATTTCATATCGAAAAGCAGCATGATGTCTTTTTTTGAGGCTTCCATTTCAAGAAGATCAAAGACATTCTGCACTAGTTTGATGATGTCAAACTTCTGAATATCGAGGTTGAGGTCGCCGATTTCCAGTTTGGTGATCATGTCCAAATCCTGCACGATATATATGAGGCGTTCAACTCCTTTTTCGGCTCGCTCAAGATATTTTTGGCGAATCGATTTGTCTTTCATCGCGCCGTCAAGTAGCGTCATCAGATAACCCTGAACTGTAAACAACGGTGTTTTAAGTTCGTGTGAAACATTGCCCAGAAATTCCCGGCGATATTCCTCACGTACCTTTAGCATTTCGATTTCGAGTTTTTTGTCGGTTGCAAATTTCTGAACTTCTCTTGTGAGCGTCGCCATATCGGTGGTAACGGATTGGCTGCGGAAAGACGAAGATTCGAGAAGTGCCACCTCGTCATAGATTTTTTTTACCCTGCGGTAAATGAAGCGCTCCACGCGATACTGCAGAACGAAGAAGGCGAAAACGGCAAGAGCGAAACCGAAATACAAACAAAAAGACAGCGAAAATGTATAAAAATGCGACATGGCAACCGCCAGTAATCCTGCAGCAAAAAAGGCGATGTAAAGCGCCGAGATGACAGCAAACTTGTATGTTTTTCTCTTTCTTATGGGCATTTATACTTCAAACTTATAACCGACACCTTTAATGGTTTTAAAGAAATCATCTCCGATCTTCTCGCGCAATTTGCGAATATGGACATCGATGGTACGCCCACCGACAATCACTTCATTGCCCCAGACCTTGTCAAGGATTTCCTCTCTTTTGAATACTTTTCCGGGTTTTGAAGCCAGCAGGTAGAACAATTCGAATTCTTTCCTTGGCAGAATGATCTCGGAATTATCCTTGATGATCTTGTACTCTTCGCGGTTGATTTCGATCCCGCCCACATTGAGCGTTTCTGAGTTTTTGGCTTCGTCATCTTTGAGTCGGCGCAACAGTGCTTTCACTTTACTCACAAGCAATTTTGGCTTGATAGGTTTGGTGATATAATCATCGGCACCAGCATCGAAACCGGCAACCTGTGAATAATCTTCGCCGCGTGCAGTCAGGAAAGTAATGATTACATGTGCCAGCTCGGGGATTTTCCGAATGTTTTCGCAAGCTTCCATGCCATCCATTTCGGGCATCATCACATCCATAATAATGAGTTGCGGCATTTCTTTTCGCGCTTTGGCAATCGCGTCTTTTCCGTTGATCGCTTTCGAAATCTGGTAGCCTTCCTGTGAAAGATTGTACCCTACGATTTCTAGGATGTCCGGCTCATCATCGACCAGTAAAATCTTAATGTCCTTTTTTTTCATAATGGCGCAAGAAATTGTGTTTTGCGATGTAAATGTAAAGATAAACAATATGCCCAAAACGTGTTAACCATAATTTAATATATTAACAATTCGGTAATCATAAGCCAACCAAATCGTAACCTGCAAGTAACTTCAACTTTACAACATCGGCGTTACTTTGCCCCAAATAAAAACAGACCTAATGAAATTCAGATTATTGTTTATTACCTTATTTATATGTTCAGTTGCATTTGCACAATCCAAAGGAATCGTTTCAGGAGTGCTAACAGACAAAGAGGCAGGAAACACCGCGCTACCCTTCGCAAATGCCCTAATTAAAGGAACTACCATTTCAACAACTACAGACGAAGCCGGAAAATATAGCATTTCAATCGCTCCGGGAAGTTACACTATTTTATTCAGCTTCCTTGGATATGAAAATGTAGAACAAAATTTTACGATTTCCGAAAATGAACAGATTACGATTAACAAAACATTGAGTTCGGGTAGCTATACTCTACAGGACGTAGTAGTTCAGGCCACAGTAACAAACCGTGAAAAGGAGACTGCTTTATTACTCGAACAGAAAAAAGCCGTCGAAATCAGGCAAAGTATTGGGGCTCAGGAAATGTCTCGTAAAGGCGTTAGCGATGTTGAAGAAGGTTTGTCTAAAATTACTGGAATTTCGAAAGTAGAATCGCGAGGTTTGTTTGTACGCGGACTCGAAGATCGCTATAATAATTTATTGATTAACGAGCTGCAGGCGCCATCGAATAGTCCGTTTAAGAAAATTATACCGTTGGATTTATTCCCCACCGATATTGTTGGTGTTTTGAGTGTCTATAAAACTTTCAACCCAAATATTCCAGGAGATTTTGCGGGCGCAACCATTAACATTGAAACCGCTCAGCCACGCAGCAGTATCACCAAACTCAGCACGGGATTTGGCTTTACCACCGGAAACAATGGCAGCGATTTCCTGATCTCTGAAGATGCCAATACAACACAAGGATTCTTAGGATTTCTTGGGAAAGACCGCGAACTACCGGACTATTATGGTGGAAGACCCTCTGGTAAAATTGCAACAGCTTCGCAGTATAAAGAATCATCCGAGCAAAATTCGTGGAATGTCGACAATGTGTCGGCTCCTATAAATAACAGTCTCGCCTTTTTACACGCGGAAAAATTCAAGTTGAATAAGAACCGCAGTATTAGTTATATTTTTTCGCTGAACGCCGACAATAATTATCAAGTCAGAAAAGGCGTTGACCGTACTTTCAACCAAGGTCAGGGCAATTATGACAATAACCTTACGACTACCAAATACAATTATACCACTTCGTTTTCGGGACTTGCCGGATTGAAATATAAATCAGACCGCTTCGGATTGGCTTTGAATTCGTTTTTATTGCGATCGACCTCAAGCGTCATTCAGGATCAATTGGGTTATACCAATAGTTTGTCGACAAACCCGAATATATTGATTCGCGCCAATCAATTTGAAGAATCGAAATATTGGAACAACCAATTATTAGCCAACTATGACCTGACTTCGAGTGGAAACCATAGTTTAAAAGGCGGACTTTCATATGTAAAAACAGCCTTTGAACAACCGGACAGAAAATTTATCACGGGTGAAAAAATCAGTGAAAACCAAATCAACACGACCTATGGCGGAAACAATCTGATTCGTCAATTTTTGGATGTTTCCGGAGACCGATATTTTTCTTCGATGCTAGAATACAATCTCAAATTTATGGAGATGCCTAGCGGTAAATCGAATAAAATTGCAGTCGGTTACAACGGATTCAACAATGAAGAAATTTCATCCTATCGTTTCATTTTCGGAAAGCCTTTGATTGCTACTTCTTATACAATCAACGTCAACGACATTAACGACAAAATCAATGACGATGTCAACTCGGGCTTGCTTCGGTTCACCGAGGAATCTACGGGCGATTATAAATCCAAATTAATTCAAATGGTCAATGTGGGTTATGTCAATGCATTTTTCAATCTGTCATCAAAATGGGAAGTCAACGCCGGAGTGCGCGCCGAAAATTCATTGCGGGAAATCAAATACCGCCAAATTAGCGACCCTTTCACTGCAAAATACCGAAAAATCACAAAAGAGAAACTCGATTTCCTACCTTCTGTAAACCTCAAATATCTGGTTAATCAAAACAATAACATACGTTTCGCCGCTTCAAAAACGATCACCAAACCGGTATCCATAGAAGTAATGCCGATTCAATATGTGAATCCGGACGGCACCGTTGAGCTAGGAAATCCGAATCTCAACAACAGCGACAATATCAATGTGGATTTAAAATTTGAAATGTTCCCAAATACGAAAGAAATGATTGCTGTGGGCGTTTTCGGAAAACAGATTGACAATCCAATCGAGCGCGTATTTATCCCGACAGCTAGCAGCGGTGGTCAAATTACGACTTATCAAAATTCCAAAACGGCCATCCTGTATGGAGCAGAATTCGAAGTATTGCTTCAATTGAAACGCATCACTCCAGCGCTTGACGCGTTCTCTTTCGGATTCAATACATCGGTGATGCAGACTGAAGTCGAAGTTGATTTGCTTAAAAACCCGCTTGAGAACAGTGCCAAACGGGATTTGCAAGGTGCGGCTAATTGGGTTTTGAATTCCGATTTAAAGTACGATTTCCAATTTAATGAAGAAATGAAAAATACAATTTCATTGGTATATGGCGTATCAGGCGATAGAATTTATGCAGTTGGAACTGCCGGACTCGACAACATTTACGAAAAACCTTTTCACAAACTTGATTTTATCTGGGCGAGCAAATTGTCCAAAAACATCGATTTAAAATTGGCGGTAGACAATATACTGAATCCATCCTTTAGAAGAAAATTAGGTTCGGAAAGCAAAGTAAATATCACCGAACCGGATCTAACGGTTAGGGAATTTAAAAGAGGAACCGGCTTCTCGCTAAACATCAATTACACTTTTTAATCAATTCAATAACTACTAATATTAACAACTATTAAAACAAAAATCATGAAAACTAAATTTCTATTGTTGGCTTTTGCCTCTGCATTATTGTTGAATTCGTGTACTTCAGATGACGATGAAAACACGATTATTACGCCGCCATTGGGCAGTGGTGAAATCGGAGGTTCGGCAACGGCAAACCGTACATTTATAAAAGGGAATTATACTTTAAGCGGTGTTTACAAAATCAAATCGGGTGTGACCGTAACTTTTGATGCAGGTTCTATAATCACCGCTGATGTTACGAGCGGCACCGATGCGATTGTTGTGGAAAATGGCGGTAAACTAATTATGAACGGTACGGCTGCAGAACCAATTGTATGTACTGAAGTTTCTAAAGTAGCTGGTTCATGGGGCGGTATTATTATCTATGGTGATGCACCAATCGTTGGAGCAGCCGGAGTAACGACAGCAACTGCAGAAGACGGACTGACCAATGACGCAAATACGGCTTATACTTATGGAGGCAGCAATGCAGCACACAATGGCGGTACGTTAAGATATGTACGTGTGGAATATGCAGGTAAAAAAATTACGGATGGAACCAGCGAAATGAATGGTTTTTCGTTCTATTCTGTAGGAAGCGGAACAACATTGGAAAACCTCGTTTCTTATAAAGGTGCCGATGACGGATTCGAATTTTATGGCGGTACCGTTAGCGCGACTAACTTGATCTCTTTTGGTAATTCTGACGATTCATTCGACTGGCAAGATGGCTGGAGAGGGCAAAACAACAGTAACTGGTATGCGTACCAAACGGGAACAGGTAATTTCGGAATGGAAATCGAGGCTAAAAGCGTCAACAACAATTTCTGGCCGGTCATCAATAACATTACTTTAAAGAGGGCTGCGGGTACGATTACTGAAGGTGGTTCATCTGCTGCAGAATACGATGCAATCCAATTTAAAAAACAAGGAAACGGAAATTTTACCAATATTCTGATTTCTGGATATACAACTACCGGGGCTACTGCTGTGCGTATTCAAGATAACCCGACCAACAACGATCAGGTAAACGGCGCAAAGATTAAATTGCTGAATGTTCAAATCAACGATGGCACATCCCAAACTGCAGGCGCAGCGGGAATCATGGTGAATTTCTCAGGAACCAATTATACTTTGGGCACCACTTCAGGAGCGACTATTCAATCAGGCGCATGGTCTGTCGTAGATGGCGTCAACCTTGTTCAATAACAAATAATTGTAAAATAAATAAGCGTCCTTGGTTATATCAGGGACGCTTTTATTTTGATGACAACTATAAAACGCTTACCGTTAAGATTGTAAAAAAGTAAATTTTAAAATAATAAAAATTAAATACATAAATATACAGTTTGAGTTATAGATTATCTTTGGCTTAATATTTGAAATTTATTTTATACTTTTACAAAATCAAATGTGTTATGGAAAAAAAATACCTTTATATAATCTGCTTCTTGATTTCGCTTTTTTCTCTGACTGTTTCTGCTCAGGACAAACCAGCAAGACAAGATAGCGGCATTGACGGTTTGAGTTTTTACCCAAACCCTGTCAGCAACGGTAAAATTTATATCACTTCTAAATCATCGCTTGACAAGGAAATTACCATTTTTGATGTCTTGGGAAAAAAAGTTTTACAAGTTACCCTAAACTCGAAAGAGCTCAGTATCACTACCCTTTCGCCTGGTGTTTACATTATCAAGATTCATGAAGGCGATGCTACTGCCACCCGCAAATTGATTGTCAAATAATCCTTTATTTACATCATTTATTTACATTAATTTGTTCCGCATCAAAAAAAAATACTCCTATCTTTGTACTCATAACATAAAAACTTAAAAATGAAAAAACTTTACACTTTATCAATTCTTTTAATTTCTGCTGTGACCTTCGGTCAGAGCGTGATAATTACGTCAGTAGTCGACGGAACTTTACCTTCTGACGGCTGTTCAGGTGTTTCCGGTACTTCAAGCCCTAAAGTTACAGAGCTATATGTTTCGGGAACCTTAAATTTTTTGAATTATAGATTACAAACAGAATCTAATGGCGCCGCTGACGCTTCATTGATTTCATGGAATTCAGGTTTGGATTTATCTCCACTTGGAACAATTACCGATAGTTTTGTTTATCTTGTTGTTGCTCCTACTACTACTTTCTCAGAAATGTACCCTGCGATTACTTTGCCTGTCGGTTTAACTGCAGGTAATATTCCAAACGGAAATGGTAATGATGCTTACAGAATCGTATTAACGGATGGTGCAACTCCGACTCCGGCAGTTGTTTCAATAATTGACCAGTTTGGTAACCCTTTAGATATTCCAACAGGAAGCGCTGATTACTCAGCAGCATGGGCTTATCAGGACAGTTTTGCAAAAAGAGTTAACGGCGTTGGACCAAACGGTGGAGCTTTTGTAAACTCAAGTTTTACTTATGGTGGGAATGCTGCCTTTGTAGCACCTAATAACAACTGTGCTTTTATCTCTTCTGCAATTGCTCTTGGTTCTTTTACATTAGCAAACCAAAAATTTGAAATCGCTGGATTAAAAGTATATCCAAACCCGGTAACTAACGGTAACTTGTTTATCTCTTCAGATAGCAACAGCACAAAACAAGTAAACATATTTGACGTTTTAGGCAAGCAAGTAGTGAAAACTACCGTGACCAGCCAACCGATAAATGTTTCGGCTTTGAACAGCGGTGTTTACATCGTTAAAATCACTGAAGACGGTAAAACCGCTACAAGAAAATTAGTGATTAAATAAATCCCATTTCAACGTAATATTAAAACTCCAATTGAAAAGTTGGAGTTTTTTTTATTTCATACTTTTGCAAAAAAACATTGGTCAATCCGCATGACATATTTACGATTTCCAATCCAAAGCAATTCGAAAAAATCGCGCTCAAGGTTTTCCGTTTCCAATATGAAAACAACAGTGTGTATAGGGAATTTTGCCAATACCTGAATACCGATCCGCATAACGTTAAGTCACTGCGACAAATCCCATTCCTTCCCATACAGTTTTTCAAAAGCCATCACGTGATTTCAAATCAAAATCCGATACAGCAAACTTTCACAAGTAGCGGTACGACGGGAATGACAACCAGCCAACATCACGTAACCGACGTTTCTCTATACGAAGAAAGCTACCGCCTTGCCTTTTCCCTTTTTTACGGCAACATTGAGGATTATACCATTCTCGCGTTGCTTCCGTCATACCTCGAGCGCGACGGTTCTTCATTGATTTATATGGTCAAAGACCTCATCGAAACGTCAAACAATCCTGACAGCGGCTTTTACCTCGACCAATACGATGCGCTTATCGAGAAACTGATTGCGCTCGACAGTTCGGGGCGAAATGTTATGCTGATCGGCGTTACCTATGCGCTGCTCGATCTGATCGAAAAACAGCAGTTCAATCTTCGAAATACGATTATCATGGAAACCGGCGGAATGAAAGGCAGACGCAAAGAAATGATTCGCGAAGAACTACATGCGGCATTGTGCAACGGCTTTGGCGTTGCTGCAATACATTCTGAATATGGAATGACCGAATTGCTGTCGCAGGCCTATTCCCTAGGCAACGGTATTTTCGAATGTCCGCCATGGATGCATATTGCAATTCGCGACACCGAAGATGCGCTAACTGCAATCAGCGACGGAAAAACTGGCGGCATCAACGTGATCGATCTCGCCAACATTAACTCCTGCGCTTTTATCGCCACGCAGGATCTGGGTAGAAAAAAGCCCAATAATTCTTTCGAAGTATTGGGCCGTTTTGACCATTCAGATATTCGGGGATGCAATTTGTTGGTTTTGTAAAATCCGACGCGCCTGCTGCTTTTCGACACGTTGCACTTTAGATTTTTAAACGATGCGCAGAACAAAATAATTTTTCTTTCCACGTTGTAACAACAGAAATTGGTTGTTGATCAAATCACTTGTCGAAAACGTAAAATCTTCCGTCACCTTTTCTTTATTGACTGCAATCGAATTCTCAGCCAAAGCGCGTCTCGCCTCGCCGTTCGATTTCAAAAATCCTGATTTTTCATTTAAAACCGATACAATATCGAGTCCGTTTTCAAGATCGGCTCTCGAAATCTCAGCTTGCGGAACGCCATCAAAAACTTCCAGGAACGTCACTTCGTCGAGTTGTTTCAAGTCTTGCGAAGTCGCGTTTCCAAATAAAATATTCGATGCCTGAATGGCTTTATTTAAATCTTCTTTTGAATGTACCAGTGTCGTCACTTCTTCTGCTAATCTTCTTTGCAAAACCCTCAAATGCGGCGCGGTCTGATGCTCTTCAATCAAAGCATCGACAGTCGATTTTTCAAGGAAAGTAAAAATCTTAATATATTTCTCTGCATCAACATCTGTCGTGTTCAACCAAAATTGATAGAATTTATATACCGAAGTTTTATCGGCATCAAGCCAAATATTGCCGCCTTCCGATTTCCCAAACTTCGATCCGTCGGCTTTCGTAATCAGCGGACAAGTCATTGCATAGGCTTTTGCGTCTTCATTCGGATTCATCCGCCGCACCAATTCGGTTCCCGTCGTTATATTGCCCCATTGATCGCTTCCGCCCATTTGCAGTAGACAGCCGTAATGTTTGTGCAGATGATAGAAATCATAGCCCTGAATCAACTGATAGGTGAACTCGGTAAACGACATGCCTTCGCCTTCGCCAGACAACCGTTTTTTAACCGAATCTTTTGCCATCATGTAATTGACGGTAATGCGTTTTCCGACTTCCCGCGCAAAATCAATGAACGTAAAAGTCTTCATCCAATCGTAATTATTGACGAGCACCGGTGCATTTGCCGCCTCCGATTCGAAGTTCAAGAACCGCGATAAAACCCGCTTTATTCCCGATACGTTGTGGTTCAACGTCGCCTCATCAAGCAAATTCCGCTCATCCGATTTCCCCGATGGATCGCCTATCATTCCGGTTGCGCCTCCAACCAATGCAATCGGTTTGTGTCCAAATTGCTCCAAATGAACCAGCAATATAATTGGCACTAGGCTGCCAATATGCAGTGAGTCTGATGTCGGATCAAAACCGATGTACGTCGGTGTCATTTCCTTAAGCAATTGTTCCTCGGTTCCGGGCATCATATCGTGCACCAATCCGCGCCATTGTAATTCGGCTATAATATTCTTCATCTTGATCAATTTGTTGGCAAAGATAGTAGCAAAGTTGAAAGTTGCAAAGTGGTTCCGTGACAAAGTCGGTTTATTTTAAAACAGCGCAACGATGGCTTGAAGCATTTTCCTGCTGTCCGCTATATCTTTTCCCGGCTTCGTGCCTCAGCCGTTAAAAGGATGCCGCTGCCATCAGGGCTAGGGCTTCGATTTGGCGTATCGGGTTTTGTCCGAAATTTTAAAACTGTGAGATTTTAAAACTGCGAAACCACTATCTTTACGCTATGGTACTAGTCACAGGAGCAACGGGTTTGGTCGGATCGCATTTGGTCTTGCACCTGCTTGACAATCACGAAAGCGTACGCGCGATTTATCGCAGCAAAGCTTCCATGGAGAAAACGAGGTCGATTTTCCGTTTGTATCAAAAAGAATTGCTGTTCGAAAAGATTGAGTGGATCGAAGCCGACATTACCGACGTGCCCGCACTCGAAAAAGCGTTCCCCGACGTAAATTCAGTCTATCACTGCGCAGCGCAAATTTCATTTGATCCGAACGACGAGAAAATATTGCGCAAAGTCAACATTGAAGGAACAGCCAATATCGTCAATTGCGCTCTGGCGAATTCGGTGAGAAAATTGGTTTACGTGAGTTCGATCGCGGCATTGGGTAACCCCAAAGAATTTGAAACCGAAATTACCGAAGAAACCGAATGGAATCCCGAACTGCCGCACAGCGACTATGCAATTTCAAAATACGGCGCCGAAATGGAAGTATGGCGCGGCTGGCAGGAAGGAATTGAGGTCGCCATTATCAATCCCGGCGTGATTTTGGGCCCAGGATTTTGGCAAAGTGGCAGCGGTGAAATTTTCCTGCGAGTCAAAAACGGATTGCCATTTTATACCAAAGGTACGACCGGATTTATATCAGTCGGCGATGTCGTAAAAATGCTACACCAATTAATGGATAGCGACATTTCAGGCGAAAGGTTTACAGCGGTGGCGGCGAACAGCTCATATGAAAATATCCTCAAAATGGTAGCGCGTTCTCTGCATGTCAAATCGCCCACTATGCATGCAAGTCCATTAATAACTGCCATTGTCTGGCGCATAGACTGGCTGATTTCGTGTTTTGGCAGCAGCAGAAAAATGAGTCGTTCCATGGCTGCTTCTTTACATATAAAAAATTGGTTTTCTAATGAGAAAGCCAGAACAGTACTGGAATTTAAATTTGAGGAACTTGAAAAATCGGTGTTCGAAATTGCCGATGTCTTTCGTAAAAGTCACAGGTGATTATTTGATCTGTGGTGCATCGGGATCAGACACCGTTTCGGGCGTTTCGATTTCAGGTTTTTTGGAAAGATCGGTTTTCACCAAAGCATCGGCCTGTATCTGTTCGGCTTCAATCCTTTTGGTGACCTTATCGTACATCTTTTTATAATTCCCCATATCCGACGCGTAATAATGGTTGCTTTGCGCAAACTGTACACTGTCGACCTTGTATTTTTTATAGATGTAAGCTTTCGGATTAATCTTTATATCGGCTTGCCCTTGCTGATGTTGCGAACGCATCGCTTCGAGAATAGCGAGATCGTGAATAATCTCTACCATCTTATCCTCGGCGATTAGTTTTTCGGGTTTCGCGACCAATTCATTTTTGCAGCTAAATAATAGCACGACTAAACACAATTGCAATATTACTTTATTCATCTTCGTCAAATTATCGGTCAAAAAGCAGGCGTTTCCCGCAACGGATCTCCTTTACTTTGAAATTGTTATAAACGAGTTGTCCGTTGACAAAAGTATGTGTTATACGCGATTTAAAGTTATAGCCTTCAAATGGCGACCAGCCACACTTGTACAAAATATTTTCCTTTTTCACATTCCACGGCAATCCTGCGTTGACGATTGCTAAATCGGCATAATAACCCTCTTTGATAAATCCTCTTTTTTCAATTTTAAATACAATTGCCGGATTGTGTGCCATCTTTTCGACGATTTTTTCGACAGTGATTTTCCCTTGGTGAAATGTTTCAAACATCGCGACAACCGCGTGTTGGACTAATGGTCCGCCCGAGGGCGATTTCAAATAAGGCTGTTTTTTTTCATCGAGTGTATGCGGCGCATGGTCGGTTGCAATGACATCGATTCGGTCATCGAGTAGCGCTTCCCATAACGCGCTGCGGTCTTCAGCAGTTTTCACGGCCGGATTCCATTTGATCAGACTGCCTTTTGCAGTGTAATCTTCATTGGTAAACCAAAGATGATGAATGCAGACTTCGGCGGTTATTTTCTTATCCTTAAGCGGAATCTTATTGGCAAACAGTTCCATTTCCTTCGCGGTCGACAGGTGAAAAACATGGAGTCTTGCCCCCGTTTTCTTAGCCAGCGCCACGGCCTTGGAAGATGAAATATAACATGCTTCCGCACTGCGGATCAAATGGTGTACGCTCACCGGAATGTCGTCTCCATACTCCGCTTTATACTTTTCGAGATTGTCTTTGATAGTTTGCTCATCCTCACAATGTACGGCAATGAGCATTTTTGTCGAAGCGAATATTTTTTCAAGTATGGCTTCATTATCAACAAGCATATTTCCCGTAGAAGAGCCAAGAAATATTTTGATTCCGGCTACATTTTTGGGATTTGTTTTGAGTATCTCATCGAGATTGTCATTCGTCGCGCCCATCATAAACGAATAATTAGCATACGAATTGGCTGCCGCAATTTGATATTTCGCTTCGAGGATTTCCTGAGTTACCGCATTGGGAATTGTATTGGGTTGCTCGATAAAAGATGTGATTCCGCCCGCGACTGCAGCGCGAGATTCGGAGGCAATGTCACCTTTATGCGTCAATCCGGGTTCGCGGAAATGCACTTGGTCATCGATGGCGCCCGGAATTAAATAATTGCCTTCGGCATCTATAACTTTGGTCGATGCGGTTTTGGCGCTGATGCTTTCGGCAATTTCAACGATAAATTCATCCTCAATTAAAACATCGCCTTCGAAAATGGTGCCTTCGTTGACAATTTTGGCATTCTTGATTAAAACCCTGTTCATGGTATCTTTTCTTATAATCGGTTAAATAGCTGTCGGAGCCGTAGGGTTATGACGCCAAAAACAGCTTCCTTGATAATGGAATTGCTCATTTTTGATTGTCCATGCGTGCGATCGGTAAAAATAATCGGTACTTCTACAATTTTGAAATTTTGAGTGAATGCGCGGTATTTCATTTCGATTTGGAACGCGTATCCGATAAATTTGATTTTGTCGAGATCGATGCTTTCAAGTACATGCCGTTTGTAACAAATAAATCCCGCAGTGGCGTCATGAATTTTCATTCCCGTAATAAGCTTTACATATATCGATGCAAAGTAGGACATCAGCACGCGATTCAGCGGCCAGTTGACCACATTGACTCCAGTCACATACCTCGAGCCGATTGCAACATCGCCTCTTTCAAAATGACATGCATCGTATAATTTCTCAAGGTCTTGTGGATTGTGCGAGAAATCGGCATCCATTTCAAAAATGTATTCATACTGGTGCAGTAATGCCCATTTAAATCCGTGCACATACGCAGTTCCTAAACCCGATTTTTGCGGTCTGATTTCGAGGAAAAGCCTATCGGGAAATTCCTGCTGCAACGTTTGAACTTTGTGAGCGGTCTGATCAGGAGAATTATCGTCTACAACCAGAATATCGAAGGAGCGGTGTAAAGACAATATCGCCCGCACTATGCTTTCAATATTTTCAATTTCGTTATACGTCGGAATTATAACAATGCCGTCACTCATAATGATTCTCTGTTTCGAAAGCAAAAATAAACTATTTATAGCAGTTGCATCATAATAAATTTATAATAAACCCGGCAAAATTTAAAAAATCAGACCCGCATTTTTGCATCAAAATTTTAGTAATTTTGCGCCATATGATCGACAACGTACTTCAGCCGAGAATAATGGAAACCCGCGATTGGGCTACGGTGGTATTTGTCGTTGCGCTTGTACTTGTCGCAATCACCAAATCGGTTTTTGAGAACCGCTTTGCCGAATACATTAAATTGATTGCATCAGACAAATACATTAAAGTATACCGTGACAGCAGCTATTTGATGAGCGGTTTCAACATAGCCTTGTTTGTGGTGCAACTGATTTCAATTTCATTTTTTATACAATTGATGCTGAGCTATTTCGGATATGCTTCGAAAACAGATTGGTTGCTTTTTATCCAGATTATTACATTTTTAGGCGTCTTCATCTTGTCAAAATTTCTGATAGAAAAGATTATAGCAACCGCGTTTCATATTGAGGAATTTACAGAGCAGTTCAACTTGCAGAAAGTAAGTTATCGAACTTATATCGGACTTTTGATCCTTCCCATTAACATTATTTTGTTTTATAACGACAATCCATCGAAAACCTTAATTTTCATCTTTATCGCTATTGTTTTGGCAGTAAATCTGTTAACATATTTGGTTTCTTTAAAGAATTATCAAAACTTACTGATTGGTAAGTTGTTTTACTTTATTTTATATCTTTGCGCTCTCGAAATAGCTCCATACTATTTCATGTATTATTGGTTTACGAAAAGTTAGCATATTAGAAAATGTCAAATATGAAAGTGAAAACAATTTTGGTGTCACAACCGGAGCCTAAAGTAGAAAATTCCCCCTATTTTGAGCTGCAACACAAGCATAAGGTAAAAATTGATTTCAGGCCTTTTATTCATGTCGAAGGCGTTAATGCTAAAGATGTCAGACTGCAGAAAATTGACCTCAACAATTACACAGCGATTATTTTAACGAGTAAGAATTCGGTCGACCACTTCTTTAGAGTTGCTGACGAAATGCGTTACAAAATTCCGGAGGGGTTGAAGTATTTTTGCCAGTCGGAAGCGATTGCCTTTTACCTGCAGAAGTATGTTGTGTACCGAAAACGCAAGATATATGTGGGTCAGAAAGATTTCGCCGACATGGCACCGCTGATCAAAAAATACAAGGAAGAGAAATTTTTACTTCCAGCTTCTGATCAGCTCAACGCCGATGCGCCGCAAACGTTGAACAACCTAAAAGTCAACTGGACACAGGCTACGTTTTACAAAACAGTAATGAGCGATTTATCGGACTTAGCAGATGTTTACTATGACATTCTGGCGTTTTTCAGTCCGACAGGAATCAAATCATTATTTAAGAATTTCCCCGACTTCCAGCAGAACAATACCCGCATTGCTGTTTTTGGAAGCACGACACAAAAAGAAGCTCTCGAACACGGATTGCGTATCGACATCCTGGCGCCCACTCCCGAAACCCCATCGATGACCATGGCGTTGGAACGCTATATTGTTGAAGCCAATAAAACCAAATAAAAATTACTATACCAAAAGAGTCTCGATCGAGGCTCTTTTTTTTGTTAATCCTATAAAAGTATTTTAGAATAATGTAAGTTTCCCCATCGAACTGTTCCTAACTTTACGCAGCTAAAATAAACACATGCAAGCTTCAAAAAACAACAAAATTGCTACAGCATTCGACAGTTTTGCCACAAGTGCAGCAAAAGCCGCTGGCTCGTCAGTATCATTTGGAATCGCTTTTTGCATAATAATCATTTGGGCGATTTGCGGACCTTTTTTCGACTATTCTGAAACGTGGCAACTCGTCATCAATACAGGCACGACTATCATCACTTTTCTGATGGTGTTCCTGATTCAAAAAGCACAGAATAAAGACTCGCTCGCAATCCAATTAAAACTCAATGAACTGGTAGCATCAAGCGAATTTTCGAGCAACCGTTTGGTCGATATAGAAAATATGACCGAAGAGGAAATGGTGATCATCCAAAAGTATTACCGCCGACTGAGTGAACTTTCGAAAAAAGAAGAAAGCCTTAACACATCACACTCGATCGAAGAAGCACATGACGATCATGAGGAAAAGGCCAAGAAAACCAAAGTGCACAATACTACAACAGCTAAAGAAAATAAAACTAGCGCTGCGGCAAAACCTTCTGCCAAAATCGCGAAGAAAACCAACAATAAAATCTAATACCGAACCGCGAGAATAGCTTTAATAATTTCGAAGTTTAATCGTTCGCTACCAAATTAGTAGTCACGCACTTACGCACGTGTACTCTTTATAAAGTCACCCTTATCAGAAAACACTTTAATAATATATTCCCCATCAACCATTATCCCCAATTCATAGGTAACGTCATTAGTTTTAGACGTTACTAAAATAGAATCTAATATGCGAAAGTTGGGGAAATTTTCATTCATATATTTTACAGCTGCCGCAGGAATTTCCTTGTATTCAACTTTAGCTGCAAAAGCCAACAAAATCCCTTCACTGTCATAAATTGCTGAAGAATATCTATTATCAAACATGAAACGTCCCTCATAAACTAACTTTTGATCATAGCGCCCTTGATAACTGGAAAACCAAATGGGGTCTTTGACCGGAAATTTCTCATTAAAAGCTTTAGAAACAGCTATAGGCACATTTTTTTCCGGTTTCTGACTAACAGTACTTTGGGAATATGAAGTGCCATAATTCACCAAAAATACAAATACAAATATTGAGATAGTTTTAAACATAACATATAATTTTATTGAAGTTACACCTAATAAAATGAATTATTTAGAAGAACAGTCCTTTTTAGGAAAACTTTAAAGTGAAGGCGCCGCTCTGCAACATTCGCAATGGAAACTCAATTTGTTTCGTGAAACTATTTTTGGGTGTTGTTTTTTACCTTTTCAAGGCGCGATAACTCCGCTATCAGAGTCAAAATAATGTTTGTAAATATTTGCTATTTAAAACAGTAGAGATGAGTAAAATTTAAGAAAAGGTTCGTTCAAATAAAATTCAAAATTAGTGCATGAAATTTAAATTCGAGAGGTCTAACTTTTTTCCTTATGATTATGCATACCTACTACAATGAATAAAAATACAATCATTCCTACTCTTTCTACAAATGCAAATCGGTTTATTTGTATGTTTGCAAAAATTAACATATTGTACGTGCAATCTTCAACAAAATCTGAGGCTTGTTCGTGTGAATTCCATACGAAATGCAAAAATATATAAGGCTTACAATAGTAGTTATTCTTTCGGCTTTCGGTGCCAACCTGTCATCAGCACAGACCAATATTCTTGACCAGTCTTTACTTACTGCGGGAAGTTTCAGTTTGTTTACGAATTTTAACGTTAGCGGTTCGCCAAGCTGGTACCAACATCCGGTATATGGTGCAGTTTGCAGCGGTTACGCAGCGGGACAAAATATTGAAAACGAGGATTGGCTCGTCAGCCCGGCGATGAACCTGTCGCAAACCGACAATGTAAAACTCACCTTCAACCACACTCGGGGAAATGCTGCTGTGATGAATGTAGGCGTTGCCGAAGGCTGGTATACCGTTTTTGCTACTGCGAATTTTACAGGTGATCCCGTGACAACGCAATGGATCGAGCTTACGGGTCTCAATCAAACGCTTCCCGCGGCATGGCAATTTATTCCATCAGGCGAGCTCATTATACCCGAGTTCGCAAAATCAGAAAATTCACGAATCGCTTTCCGGTACCGCAGCAGCGCCACGCAAAGCGCCACTTGGGAAATACGAAATGTAAAAGTTACGGGTGAGCCACAGGCTACAAATCCTAATGCAGGTAACTTTAAGATCACCAATTGGAATATAGAATGGCTCGGTTGCAACCTTTACGGACCATCCAACGAAACCTTACAAGTCAATAACGTAGTTGCGGCGATGCTTGCAATGAATTCCGATATCTACTGCATCCAGGAAATTACAAACTCAGCTTCAAACCCATCCATTGAGACCCTCGTAACACTTTTGGGTAGCGAACAGTGGGCCGGTGCGATTGTTCCTTCTATTACGGGCGACTGTGATCAAAGGCAAGGCATTATTTATAAAAAATCGAAAGTGCAGTTTGATAATTCCGCACAATTGAGCTTTGGCAATTCCGCTCAAGGAAATACCTACTACTACAATTGGTCTAGCGGTCGATTTCCGGCGCTGTACAAAGTAGACCTTGTGTTAGGCAATACACTGGTTCCTTTATTGCTGGTAAATATCCATGCTAAGGCAGAAGACGGCAATGCCATGAGCTATACGCGACGATTGGGAGCCTCGCAAGCCTTGAAGACCATTCTCGATGGCGCAACTTATAATGCTCAGAACCTGATTGTCATTGGTGATTTCAACGATTACCTGACGGGGACAACAAGCAACTCTTGCGGATGTACAGATTCACCTTATAAAAATTTTATGGATGATGCGGGCAATTATACGGGTATCACCAACAATATCATTGATGCGAATACGAGCTGGGGCATCCATCCAATTATTGAGCATGCGATCCTATCCAACGAACTCACCGGAAACTATATTCTCAATAGTACCACCCAAGAACTGGGCATAGCGCAGAACATCAACAGTTATTCTTTTACGACGTCGAATCATTTACCGGTAAGCAGCACGTTTCAATTTGCGGTGTTGGGAACTCAGGAATACTCATCAACAAGCCCGAGCCAATTAATGATTTTTCCGAATCCGGTAAAAGCCGAACTAAATTTTGATAGTAAAGGATTGGAAACCGCTGTGGCTACCGAAATATATGACCTCACAGGCAGACAAATACGCGGTGAAAAAATGGACGCCAACACCATTGATGTCAGCGCTTTTCCATCGGGAATTTATCTTTTGAAAGTGGGTAGCAGGTTCGGGAGGTTTGTAAAGGAATGATATAATTTGCTCGGATACAGTATATCTTCAACATTGGTTAGCATTGCTGCCAACTCCCGAATGTCATAGTCATCTGGAGCCAATGCTTTTCCTTGACTCTGGCCAGATATTCGAATCGTTAATATTCCATGATTCTCCATATGGCAACCTTAATAAAATTGTTGACACTTTTTTGGCTCTCAGTTTTTTGGCATCAACACCAACTAAAAAGTAACATGACATCAGCGTCGTGCCAATTCTCCGGCAACGAGAAACTCACAGGCACTTCCTTTTAGAATTTTGAATAATTCTTTCCAGCTTTAATTTCGTTCCTGTTTAAAACCATTTGGTGTTGGGTTAGTTTGTTGTAAATATATAATTCCTCTTTCTCGCGAAGCAATAAAAACCGAGTCTTTAAGTATTGTTCCTTCCGCCGCTTTCCGTTACTATTAAAATGCGTGATAGTTGTAATGCAATTCTCGTGGAAAAATGTACAGAATAAAAAAATTGCCACACTTTTCGTGGCAAAATAATTTAAAAATAAAAATTGCCACAAAATCTGTGGCAAAAAAATAAAATTAGTTAATTTGCCACAAAAAACATTTCGTCATGAAAAATAAACTACCGCTCCGCAATTTAGTGGGTCTTACCCAACAAGAGATGGCAACGCTGCTGCAAGTGAGCCGAACGCAATGGTCGATGTTTGAAATAGGGCGACGCGATTTACCGGTGGCGGCCAAGCATTTGCTCGCCGAAATACTTACGCACGTTCAAAGCAATACGGTCACAACCAAAAATGCACCTCAGCAGCAATCCCTTCAGTCGCTCGAGCGTTTGCTCGATGAGAACGCCCGGCAACAGTACCTGCTGGTCAGGGCAATGGCTAAGGCCGAGAAAAAACGGGCGACACAAGAACAATTATCAAAATTGGCTGCCTTCCTGAATGCGCGCAAGCCTGACAGTGGTAAGGAAGCGAACCTCACCTATGAGCGGTTTGCCGCTAAAGCGACACAGGCGAATGTAATAGACCATACCGCCATTCAGCTCCAGCAGGAAATCAGGCAGGAGGTATTGCAATTTGAAAAGAAATTGCTTGAGGGGAAAATTGACGAAATAAAGTCGGCTTAAAAACCCATGACGCACATAATTAACAACGAATACCTTTTAAACACTAGTGTCTAAAAAAATCTTGTTGTAGTGCTATCCTTCCTTTCGTTTCCTTCGCAGGGGCGCAACTATTTACACTACTTTCTCTTTTTTCTCGATTGCTGCTTAACCTTGTCGCACTTAAGTCCGTTTTTCCCGTTTTCTGTCCGTTTTTCTCGTTTTGGGCTTAAACATTTCCCACAAAAATATTTATAGCGTTTAAATTCCGAATTGCCAGTAGTTCTAACAAAAATCTCAATAAACTATCAAAAAAATAAATGTTAAAAAATATTTGAGGACTTCTTTCTAAACAATATATATTAACTTAGGTTTTCCTATTGCTCAAATAATTATATGGTACTACCCGAAAATACCGAAGTCTTTGAATTTCCAACCTCCACTATGTGGTTTGATGAAAATGGAATTCTTTGTTCCATCGCTAAAAAAGTTCCGCAACAAACGGTGGAAGAAACAAAGAAGACGCTGGAGGAATTTAGAAAGATAACCGGCGGAAAAAAAGTTTGCCTGCTTTCTGACAGCACGAATTCAGCACCTCTTAACAAAGAAATGCGAGATTATTTGGCCGAAGTAATTCCGGAAATTGCAATAGCAGTTGCAGTGATTTCTAGGTCTGCCGTGGGAAAAATGGTTGCTAATCTATTCTTCAGCATCAAAAAACAACCGTATCCTGTAAAAATGTTTACTGACGAAACTGAGGCAAAAGAATGGTTGAAGCAATATTTATAAGATCAAAATTATAATGATGAAATTTTCTTTATCCAAATGGTTTAATGATATCTCAATAGCAAGGAAGTTATATGCTGTCGTAGGCATTATGGCTGTTCTCATTGCTGTTGAACTTGGGACACTTTACTTCGCGGCCACGACACTATCTTCTGTAAGGGCTTTTGTAGGTGCTGAAGGCCTATGGTCGAAATCTCAAAAAGAGGCCAGTTATAATTTGCGAAAATATTATCAAACTCAAGAAGAGCAAGACGAAAAGGCATTTTACGATGCTATGAAAGTGCCGTTGGGCGACCACAAAACATTGATAGAGTTATTGAAGAAAAATCCCGACTTACCGCTGGCACGGCAAGGTTTAATTGAAGGCGGAAACCATCCGGACGATATTGATGGCATGATTAGACTGTTCCAAAGATTTAATAACATCTCCTATATCCAAAAATCAATATCCATCTGGACAGAAGCAGATTCTGTTATTGGTCAATTAATTCCCGTTGCTGAAAGATTGCGTGCAGAAATAAATTCCTCTTCCCCATCACAGCATCAAATGGATAAGATCATAAGTGAAATAGAGCCCATCAATCAAAGACTTTCGATTCTTGAAAATGATTTTTCTTACACCCTGGGAGAAGGTGCGCGCTGGTTCGAAAACCTCATTTTGACGCTGTTAATTATTATTGCATTAACGGTGGAACTAAGCGGATTAATTCTTACTTACTTTGTGGTTAGAGGGATAACAAAAGGGCTAAAAGAGGTGATGCATGCTTCCAAAAGTGTTGCCAAAAGAGATTTTACTGTAAAAGCGACGGTATTTTCAAATGACGAGATTGGGGTGCTGGCAACTTCATTCAACGATATGACTACAGAACTTTCTAATAGCATTCAGAAACGCATACAGGCCGATCAGGAATTAGAATCCAAAATAAATTTCATTCAGGAGAATGACAAAAGAATCGTTGATATCATGGATGCCCTGATAAAAACCACGCAATTGGATTTTTCGCAGAAGATAATTGTCAGCGACCGCGGTGATGAACTGGACGCAATTGCTGTTGGATTAAATGCAATGAGTGAGGAACTTGAATTTCATTTGCGACAATTAAAACTAAGCGAAGAAAAATTAAATAATGCACAACAGCTGGCTCATATAGGTAGTTGGGAATGGAATATTGCTGACAATAAAATTGAATGGTCTGACGAACTTTACCGCATATACGGGATGAACCGGGAAAAATTTGAAGCAAATTATGAAAATTATTTAAAATCTATTCATCCTGACGACAGTGAGTTTGTGAACGGAATAGTACAGAAAGCATATCAAGACCACCAACCTTTCGATTTCTTTCACCGCCTTATTTTGCCCAATGGAGAGGTGCGCACGCTTCATGGAAGAGGAGAGGTCTATCTAAATAGCGAAGGCGAGATTATCAGGATGATTGGCACAGCGCAGGATGTTACTGAGCGCAAAGTAGCCGAAGAAAAATTGTATCAAAATAATATTGAATTAGAAATGAAAAATAAAGAGATAGCACAATTCGCTTACGCGGCGGCTCACGATTTGCAAGAACCTCTGAGAAGCATTTCCAATTTCTCAAAGTTATTAGCCGAGAAACTAGAAGAAAATTCCGATAAGGAAGTTAATGATTATATGAATTTTATCAGCGGAGGAGCAAATCGTATGTCACAGCTCATCTTTGCGCTGCTTGAATATTCGAGTATCGGAAAAGATATGGAACTTAAAACAACGAATTGTAATCATTTAGTTCATGAAATTGTAACCGACCTCTCGACAATTATTGAAGAAAGCAGAGCCGAAATTAATATCGAAAAATTGCCCATTATAAAATGCTACGACCTAAAATCAGTTTTTCAAAACCTTTTGATCAATGCAATCAAGTTCAAAAAGACCGGTATTCCGCCTATTGTGAATATTTCAGCAACTGACACGGGAAATGAATATCTTTTTATAACTAAAGACAATGGCATCGGAATAGAACCAGAATATTACCAACGAATATTTGTAATTTTTCAACGCCTGCACCGGCGAACAGAATATGCGGGCACAGGTATCGGGCTTTCGCTGTCGAAAAAAATTATCGAAATGCATGGCGGAAAAATATGGGTTGAATCTGAATACGGAAAAGGAAGCACATTTTATTTTACAATACCAAAGTAGGAGATTACGGTGATTAAGTATGATTACAAATGATATCCGGATTACTTTCTGAAGTTCACAATGCGCTAATCATTTCATTGGAAGATGAAAAAATAAAATTCGGAACTGAAAAGGAGTATAAAGTAATGTTTCATAACATGAATGCGGGCAAATTTCGTTTTACTTAATCTTTGCCGAAAATAAATAGTAGAACTATTGTGGCGTATTTGAAAACAACAAGATTTACAGACTGTCTTAGCAGTAAACTTTGGTTGGAAAAATGTGCTGCCAGAAGAATTATAAATTCAAAACAATCATGAATAATTATTGTAATCATTTTAAAAAATCAACATAATCCTTTAAATTATGAGAAAAAAACTAAACAGCATTTTACTAGTTGATGATGATCCAGACGACAATTTCTTCCATAAAATTATAATCGAAAAAATGAACATGGTAAATCAAATTGACGTTGCCTATAATGGACTTGAAGCCGTAGAATATCTCAAAAATGAAAATATCAGTCCGCCGGATCTTATATTTTTAGACCTCAATATGCCTAAAATGAACGGATGGGAATTCTTAGACCAGTATAAAAATTTAAGCCTACCTCAAAAAGCAAAAGTGCTTATTGTGATTTTAACAACATCGGCAAGCCCCGATCATTTAAAAAGGGCGAAGGAAATACAAGAAGTCACAGGTTTTGAAACCAAACCATTAAGCAAAGAAATACTAACTGAACTTTTAGAAAAACATTTTCCCGATTATTTATAGATTATGACATGCGGCAATGCAGAAAGTGTGGAATCACAACTGAAAAAATAATCGAAATTTAGGAATTAACAGTGCTATCTACATAATGACGACCATTGATTTTGTAGCTTTGAAATAATACGAATAATTAGATTTACAATTAACATGGAATACTAAAATACATGGCAAACGAAATTGGACAATCGGAAGAGACTGCCACACTTTCCTCACACGCACATAACTTCCCCATTGTGGGAATTGGCGCCTCTGCAGGCGGACTTGATGCATTTAAACAATTTTTGCAAGCAATAACGGTAGATTCAAACATGGCCTATGTGGTGGTGCAACATTTAAGCCCGGAACACGATAGTCAGCTTACCGAAATTCTTTCTAGAGTTACTAAAATTCCTATTCAGGAAATTACAGATGAGGTAATGATTTTTCCTAACCACATCTATGTGATGCCCTCGGGAAAATTACTTACTTCTGTTGACGGGGTGCTTAAACTTACGCCACGGAAGGATGTAAAAACCAATTTAGTTATTGATATTTTTTTTACGTCGATTGCAGTAGTGTGGGAGAGTATGGCAGTTGGTGTTGTGCTTTCAGGGACAGGAACTGATGGCACGCTGGGATTAAAAATGATTAAGGATCACGGGGGCACAACTATAGTTCAAGATGAGTCGGCCGATCACGATGGGATGCCGCAAAGCGCAGTAGATGCTAATGTTGTCGATTTTGTTTTGCCGGCCGAAAAAATTCCTGCTCAGTTAATGAAAATAAACAACGCTACCGCTTTTACAAATAAAAGTGGAGAAGAAGAATTGCTACATCAAAATGATGAAGTTATTTTTAAGCAAATTCTCCAGCTTTTGCACAAGCGCAGCGGAGTTGATTTTACTTACTATAAACAAAGCACCATCCACAGGCGTATCGGTCGCCGAATGGCATTGCATAAAAGAGGAGATCTAGCAGATTATTTAAAATTTCTGCAAAGCAATAAAGAGGCACAAGATGCCCTTTTCCAAGATATGCTCATTCATGTTACTTCTTTTTTTCGGGACGTTAAAACATTTGAAACACTAACGGAAAAAGTATTGCCTACCATGCTTAAAAGCAAACCTCCGGAAGATGCTATTCGCTTTTGGATAGCAGGATGCGCCACGGGCGAGGAAGCCTATTCTCTTGCAATTTGCCTTCATGAATTTTTAGGAAAAAACCTTGCAGGAAGGACGATAAATATATTTGCCTCTGATATTTCTCAAAAAGCCATCAAGACTGCGCGGGCAGGTATCTATAGCGAAGAAAAGGTGCAGACAGTTTCGGAGGATCGACTAAGCAATTATTTCGCACAAGTTGATGGCGGCTACCAAGTAAATAAAGCGATACGGGATTTATGTGTATTTGCTAATCAAAATTTTTTAAAAGACCCGCCATTTGCAAAATTAGACTTGATAAGTTGCCGTAATGTACTTATTTACATGGAGCCTCTTTTGCAGAAAAGAGCATTGACCACTTTCCATTATGCGTTAAAGGAAAATGGAACGCTCCTTCTTGGGAAATCCGAAACGGTAAGTGCTGCAGCAGAATTATTTACAACAGTTGATAAGCAGCATAGAATATATTCTCGTAAACCCGGCGCAGGTCGTTTTATGCAAGTTGCTACCGGACTTAGGGAAGAAACGCTAACTACCCAAAACACAGAAGCTAAAAAGGAAACTTTGCAAGCAGATTTTCGCAGTAGCGCAGATGCGATACTTATTTCAAAATCTCCTGCCGCGGTAATTGTTAACGAAGCCTTAGAAATTGTGCACATTCATGGAGACGTGGAGCCTTTTTTAAAATTATTGCCCGGCAAGGCTTCCTTAAATCTTTTGAAAATGGCAAGGGAAGTTTTGGCGATTGAACTGCGGACTGCCATTCACAAAGTTAAAGCCAGCGAAAATTCAGTTATTAAGGATGATATTTCTCTTAAGGCAAACGGCAAAAAAATTCTTGTAACCGTCGAAGTTTTTCCCCTCAATGATACGGCTCATCCGCATTATTTAATACTATTTACAAAAAATAATTTACCTGCCGCAAACGAAAACGGCAAGACATCATCGTCAGGAAAACAATTAAAAAACCATGAAGCGTTAATACGAAACGAAACGCTGGAACGGGAACTTGCACGTACCAGAGAAGACATGGTTTCTGTTACTGACGAAATGGAAGCATCCAATGAAGAATTGCAAACTGCAAATGAAGAACTGCAAAGCAGCAATGAAGAGTTGCAAAGCCTGAACGAAGAATTAGAGACATCGGGAGAAGAATTGCAATCAACCAACGAAGAACTTACCAGTTTAAACTTAGAATTGCTTGATAGGGAAGATCAACTAAATGCTGCGCTTGATTATGCGGAAGCCATTGTGAGCACTATCAAAGAACCCTTGCTCGTTTTAGATAAAAACCTTCGTGTAAAATCTGCTAACGATTCCTTTTATAAAAAATTCAATGTTGCCAAAACCGAGACAATAGGACGTCACTTTTATGAGTTACAAAATTACCGGTGGAATAACAATGAACTACGCAACTTACTTGAGAATATTCTTCCTCAACAAAGCAAAATGGAAGATTTTGAAATGATAATGGATGAAAGAACCATGTTATTGAATGCAAGGGAAATAGTAAGTAAAAATAACCTAGAGCCATTAATGCTTCTTGCAATAGAAGATGTAACAGATACAAGGATGGCGAAAAAATTAAAGAAAAGCGAGGCCCGTTTAGCCGGGGAACGACAAGTTCTTTACAATTCATTTATGAAGGCTCCGGGAGGCATCGCCATTTTAAAAGGAAATACGCACATTTACGAATTTGCGAATGATACTTACGAGGTATTAGTCGGGAAAAGTATCATCATTGGTAAAACGGTTCACGAACATTTTCCGGAAATAGAGCAGCAGGGCTTTATTCAAATGCTAAACAATGTTTTTATAACAGGAGAACCCTTTATCAACAATGAAATTCCTATAGCGTTAAATAAAAAAGGCGACGGTGCTTTAGAAAAGCTCTTTCTCAATTTAGTAGTGCAGCCATTAAAGGATGAAAACGGAAATACGGAAAGAATTTTGGCACATGTCCTTGATGTAACTGAAAGTGTGGATGCCCGTAAACAAATTGAAGCAAGTGAAAACCAGTTTCGAACTTTTGCCGACAGCATTCAAAGCCTTGCATGGATCGCGAATGCTGACGGATGGATTTATTGGTACAATCAACAATGGTACGATTATACAGGAACCACCTTTGAAGAAATGCAAGGTTGGGGTTGGGAAAAAGTGCAGCATCCCGAGCATGTGGATAGAATAGTAGCATTTGCAAAAGAGGCATGGACAAAAGACGAAGCGTTTGAACTAACTTTTCCACTGCGCAGGCACGACGGAGAATATCGCTGGTTTCTTACTAGAGCCTATCCACTTAAAGATGCCAATAGGAATATTGAGCGATGGATTGGAATTAATACCGACATTACCGAACAGAAAACCTTTACAGAACAATTAGAAAAACAAGTTGCTGAACGCACCGATGAATTACTCGAAAAAAATCTTGAACTTGAACTTATAAATTCCGAACTCGCGTCCTTTAACTATGTCGCTAGCCATGACTTAAAAGAGCCACTACGAAAAATTCAGGCTTTCACCAACCGAATTATTGAAACGGAGATTATTTCCGGGAATACGCTTAACTATTTTGAGAAAATAACATCAGCGGCAACGAGAATGCAAAACCTCATTGACTCCTTACTTAGTTTTTCCAGTCTAATTACCACCGAACTGGTTTTTGAACCATGCGATTTGAATACGCTTGTTGAAGAATCAAAAAACGATCTTCACGTCATCATGATTGAAAAGCAAGTTACCATTGAATATGAAAATCTTCCTGTAATAATGGGAGTATGCATTCAAATTTCGCAACTTATAACCAACTTGCTAGGGAATGCAATTAAATATAGCCGAGCAGAAATTAAACCGCTAATTAAGATTACTTCATCGGTTATTAATGGAAAAGAAATTGAACATCCTTCAGCTAGCAAAAAAACAAACTATCATTCAATTGAATTCGCAGACAATGGGATTGGTTTTGAACAAGAATACGCAGATAAAATTTTTGAGCTCTTTCAAAGGCTTCACGGAAAGAATGAATATTCAGGCACAGGGATTGGCTTAGGAATTGTAAAAAAAATAATAACCTCTCACAATGGGTTTATAACAGCTAAAGGAACCCCCAATGTAGGCGCTACATTCACTATATACCTACCTACAGAATAGACAAAAGATTATTGTTGATCATAATGATTAGTATGAAAAAATTAAATTAGAAAAAACCCTCCGCCTTATAACTTTGATAGCATAACAATTTTATATAAAAATTCAAATCTTTTTATTTGTGGTGGACTACACTTTTGGCAGTAAATTGCAGGATGAGGAAGCCGTTAAATTGGTAAGACGCTGCAAAAATTTTCGCGTATCAATTTATCTAACACTCGCTTAAACCAAGTAATACACCTCTAAAATAGCGTGGCTGTTTGTGATGTACCATTAATTACTGCGTTGTACTTCACATTACGAAATTTCATTTTTAAAAACTTCGGGCTATCCATGATTATTTTTATGAATGTTTACAACGATCAATGTGTAAGATTGTGTTTAAAAACAAACTTCTAGCGAGCTATTATTTTAATACATTATAGCACAATCATATAAAATATTTTGTTAAATCTCATGTAAATTTACTAGGCACTATCATATTAGTAATACACAACTTTCAACAAGTACATCCGAAAATTAAATCGTTATGATGAAGCAAATGCTGTTACCCCAGCTTCTCCTCAACCAAAGCAAGGATTTATTTTGGATAGTCGACCTTGACTACAAATTAATTTATGGCAATAAACGCTATCTAAGTTTCATGAATCAAATGACTGGAGGAGAAATGAAGCTTCAAAAGTCTGTATTGGTCGAAGGTTTCGGTGAAGGGCATATCGAAAAATGGAAAGCCTATTACAATAGAGCATTTAAAGGAGAATGTTTTGAAATAGAAGAACATTATTTTCATCCTAAATCAAATGAATTTCAGTACAGTCAAATTTCTATTGAACCTTTAATCGGAGAAAATCACCAAATTTTTGCTGCATGTCAAACAAGAGATGTAACACATATAGTAAAGCAACGATTTGAAGCCAATCAATTAATGGACGCTTCGTTGGACGTCTTTTGTACCATTAATGAGCAGTTCAATTTTGTTTATGTGAGCGCAGCATCCGAAAATCACTGGGGATACAGGTCTGAAGAGCTAATTGGCAAACCTTTTATGGATTTGATTTTGGAAGAAGATGCGCCTAAAACACTTGAAACAGCTGCTTACATTCTAGATGGTCACATCACCAAATCTTTCCTAAATCGTTACAAGAAAAAGAATGGGGATATCGCCTATAATTTATGGTCGGTTAGATGGGATAATGCCTCCAAATTAATGTACTGCGTTGCAAGGGATGCCAAAGAAATAATTGAACAAGATGCAAGAATTCAGCAAAGTGAGCAACGTTTTAAAGCCTTAGTACAAGAAGGTTCCGATTTGATAGGAATATTGGACCTAGAGGGTAATTATTTATATGTGAGCCCTACAAGTGAATCTATCCTTGGAATTTCCCCTGACGAATTTATTGGACGAAATGCATTAGAATTTATCCATCAGGACGATGTAGAACGAACTTTAGCTAGTTTGCAGAAAATAACAACCGAAGACAGGGTTATGGTAGAACCCTTTCGTTTTCAAAACCATAAGAAAGAATGGCGATGGGTTGAGACCGTGCTAACTAATATGTTAGATATTCCTGCTGTGAACGGTATTGTGGCCAATTCCCGAGACATAACAGCTCAAGTAGATGAAAAGCATAAACTGAAATTACTGGAAAGTGTCATCACAAATACAAATGACGCTATTTTAATAACTGAAGCGGAACCGTTTGACGAACCTGGTCCCAGAATCATCTACGTGAATGACGCTTTTACTAAAATGACAGGTTATGAAGCGGCGGAAGTCATTGGAAAATCGCCGAGGATGCTTCAAGGTCCTAATTCTAACAAAGAAGATTTGACAGAACTTGGACGCGCACTTAGAAATTGGAAACCTTATGAAATAACGACCATTAACTATAAGAAAACCGGAGAAGAATTTTGGGTAAATTTTACCGTTACACCTGTTGCAAATGAAAAAGGGTGGTATACACACTGGATTGCCATAGAGCGGGATGTGACTGAGCAAAAGATTAAAGAATTGGAAAACGAATTACTAGCACAAATTAGTGTAAACTTTAATGCCGAAAATGATTATGTAAATGCTGCACAGAAGTTATGCAAGTCGATTAGTAAATTCGGAAAATTTGATTGGGTTGAATTATGGACTTCCAACCTTGAAAAAACGCAAATGCAGTTGTTCAGCTACTATTTAGCGGCACCTGAAGACGAAAACTTTTATCAATACATCCCTAATATTACAGCACTTCAATTTTCTGAAGGTCTGGCGGGCAAGGTGTGGGCTGAACAGAAACAAATTCTCTGGAATGATATTTATAGTACTAATGATTTTAAAAGAAGAGAAGCAGCAAAAAGTATTGGGTTAAAATCGGTTTTAGGCATCCCTTTGATCTTTCATAATGACGTGGTGGGTGTTCTCAAGATTGGCACCAAGCGGGGCAACAACTATTTAAACAATTATGCGCGGATATTTAAGCAGATGGAAGGACATATCGGTTCTGAACTCAACCGAAAAAAACTCGAAAATGACTTAAGCCATTTATTCGATGCAATTCCAGACATATTATGTTTATTAGATTATGAAGGCAAATTTTTGAAAATTAATACCGCGGGATGTGAGTTGATGGGCTACAGTTGCGAACAAATTTTAAATCATACCTTCGATGAATTTATACACCCTGACGATAAGCATATTTCTTTCAGTGAAATATTGACTTTGGAAGTTAGAAACAATACTTTTAAGTTCGAGAACAGATTTATCACTATCGCTGGTGACATCATCTGGCTCAGTTGGTACTGCAATTTCCCGTTGGAGGAGGGCATAATTTATGCAACTGCCAAAAACATTTCTCAGGAAAAGAAACTAAGGGAATTAAATCGCCAGGCTGGCAGTTTGGCAAAAATTGGAAGTTGGGAGGTGGATTTTGTGAATCAAAGTGTCTATTGGTCAGATGAGGTTCACCATTTACATGAAACAGACCCAAAATTATTTGTACCAACGTTGGAGACTAGCATACATTTTTACAGAGAAGATTTTCAAAAGATGGTTCAGACCTATGTTGAGAAATGTATTGCCACAGGTGAACAATTTGATTTTGAAGCCGTATTGGTCACTTCTAAAAAGAAGGAACTATGGGTGCGTGTCATTGGAAATGCAGAATTTGCAAACGGTCAATGCAAACGCTTTTACGGAAGTTTTCAAGATATAAACTCGCTTAGAGAAACTGAAAAAAGAATTATCTCGCTGTCTGAGAATCTGCCAGGAGTAGTTTACCAGTATCTCATTCATGCGAATGGAGCCGATAGTTTACGGTATGTCTCAGGTGCAGTTGAGCAATTGTGGGGTTTTACCGCGGATGAAGCAATGGAAAACATAAATCTTCTCTGGGATCAAATTAAAGCAGGTGGCGACTTTGAGGTCGTTCAGCAAAGTATTCAAAAATCTATGCAAACGAAGACAAAGTGGACTAGTCGCTTCAGATATCTAATGCCAACTGGGCAACTTAGAACCCATCTAGGAATAGGAACACCCACTTTTTTAACCGACGGAACTGTCTTGTATAACTCCATTATTCTTGACGTTACACAAGAAACAAAAAATGATGAATTACTTTCTCATGCGAGCGAAATGTCCCGAATAGGAAGTTGGGAGCTAGACTTAATAAATCAGGACGGAAATAGTATGTATTGGTCTCCGATGGTAAAGGAAATATTGGAAGTGAACGATAATTACAATCCCTCCTATTCAGGTGGTTTAGAATTACATATTGGGGAAAGCAAAAATAGAATACTGCAAGCAATGGAACTACTAATTAAAGAAGGTGTTGCTTTTGACGAAGAGTTACTGCTGCTAACAGGTAAAGGAAACCAACGATGGGTTCGCTGCATTGGTAAAAGCGAAACAGCTAATAATAAGCGCATTAGACTTTATGGTAGTTTTCAGGATATTGATGAAAGAAAAAAATCAGAAATTGAACTTGCTGAAAACGAAAAGAAATTTCGTGTAAAGATCTTGAAGCATATCAGCACTATTGAAATTCAGAATACAAAGCTGAGGGATATTGCATGGACACAATCGCATATTGTGCGTGCACCGCTTTCCAGAATATTAGGAATTCTAAATGTAATTGAAATGAAAACGCACAACGCTGATGAACTCCAGTTTTATTTGACGCTATTAAGAAAATCAAGCAATGAAATGGACGATATTGTAAAAAAAATAGTTGACGAAACAAAGCATATTGAAAAATGAAATTAACAGCATGAAAAATGAAATTTTTATAATCGATGACGATCCTATTTACCGACTAATTGTCACGAAGATGATAGATAATATTGATTCGTCTTTAATAATTAATCATTGCGAAAATGGAGAGATCGGTTTGGACAAGTTGAAAAATTTAAAAAATTCAAATCATAATATTATTGTGTTTTTGGATATTAATATGCCCATACTTGATGGCTGGAGTTTTTTAGAAGAAATTGAAAGAAGTAATTTTTACAATCCAAATCGACTTACAATTTATATCGTTTCTTCATCTACTGATGAGCGCGATTTATTAAAGAGTAAAAACTATCAATATTTAAATGGATTTTATCATAAACCATTAACGATTGCAAATATTAAAACTATAATTGGTATTACGTAAGATTATATCAACGTTACACTCCTGGTAAGAATTTTGCGACCTTTTTAATTATACATGTTTCCAAAATTATATTGTATCGAATCGACCAAATTATAGTCGCCTATACGTCTAAATTTTGATTTATATAAAAAACGCACTTATCCGATGAGCACCATTTACACTTCATTTTTGATACACCATCAAAAACGAGAATAAAACCCTGCTTTGCTCGCGCATATGCTGCCAAGTTGAATCTTATGCTTTGCATTCAGGGATTGGATCGACTTCTTCATGGGATTGGTCTTCCCACCGCTTTAAAAAATTTGAGTGCACCTTCTTTAATTTCGTTCGAGCGTAAAACCATTTCGTGTTGGGTGAGTTTGTCGTAGATATATAATTCCATCTTTCTCACGAAGCAATAAAAATGAGTCATTAAATATTTTTCCCGCCGCCACTTCTCGTTACTATTACTTCGTGTAATAGTTGAAATTTACTTTTTGTGGCAAAATGTATGGGAAAAAAAACTTGCCACACTTTTCGTGGCAAAATAATTTAAAAGTAAAAATTGCCACAAAATCTGTGGCAAAAAAATAAAATAAGTTAATTTGCCACAAAATACATTTCGTCATGAAAAATAAATTACCGCTCTGCAAGTTGGTGGGGCTTATCCACTACTAGATCTAGCGCGATATGGCAACCCTGCTGCAAATGAGCCGAACGCGATGTTCGATGTTTGCCAAGCAACCTGCTCGCTGAAATCCTTAAGAAAGTTATAAAGTAATTGCGGCGACCCTGAAATAGCTTCAAGTAACAAGTGCAACTCACTACGATGACGCTTATTTTATCCGTCATTTTTCCTTAATTCCGTCATTTTTCCCGATTTCCGTCATTTTTCCTTATTTCCGTCATTTTTCCTTATTTCCGTCATTTTCGGTCGTTT